>Ga0100385_1001971_pt1 | contig 19907 bp, 21 predicted proteins | sample CryGeymeta201509_FD_81543 | JGI IMG/M metagenome (GOLD analysis project Ga0100385, IMG submission 81543) | Groundwater microbial communities from Crystal Geyser aquifers in Utah, USA - Crystal Geyser metaG 2015-09 | ecosystem: Environmental > Aquatic > Deep subsurface > Groundwater | place: USA... | reverse complement strand
GATTTTCATTTGCCATAGTTTATTTTAACAATTCAATTTCAAACATAAAGTTTTTTTTAGTGGTACAATATTGCCATGGCAAAAATACTTCTTACTTCTATTGGATCATTAGGCGATATCAATCCTATTATCGCTCTAGGGAAGTATTTAAAGGAAAACGGTCACGAGATAACAATTGCAACATGTGAGAGTTACCGTCAAAATAGTGTGAGTGCTGGACTTGATTTTGTTACTGTTCGACCAGATTATGATCCAAAAGATGAAGTTCTTTGTCGAGCAATAGTGCACCCAACTTTAACCCTCTACAATGTACATAAGCTAATCTTATCAAGAGAACAAATTGAAAATAGTATTAGCGACTTTTCGAAACTTGTCACAAATTACGACTTCGTCATTGGAAATGTCTTTTCTTATCCTGCAAAAATTGCTTGTTTAAAATATGACGTAAAGTGGGTTTCTTTAAACTTATGTTCTCTTTGTTTTTTTTCCAGTTACGACCCTCCAGTATTATATCCCCTTTTATTTTTAAAGAGAGTTAGGTTTTGTAGTTCACTTATTCATCGAATCTTATACCGATTGATGTTTAAGATTGTTGATTATTGGGGAAGGGAAGTGCATCGGGCCTATAAGAGACACGGACTTAAAAACTGTGGAAGCTTGATGCTTAAGGCACCATTTTCTAAAGACTTAAATATCGCTCTATTTCCAAAACAGTTTGGTTCACCGCAATTAGATTGGCCTATAAATACAGTACAAACTGACTTTATAAACTATAGTGGCGAAAATAATACTTTAGACTCTGAGCTTTTCGCATTTATTAAAAGTGGAGATAGACCAATACTTGTCACTCTTGGCTCTGTTTCTATTTATAATATGCATGTTTATCTTGATCCAATAATTGATCTCATTAGGAAGACTCCCGATCGCTATATTCTAACAATTCCAGAAAAGTACAAAGAAATTTACTCTGTTTTAAAAGATGATAGAATCTACTTAACTGGTTTTATCCCGTATAAAACAGCGATGTCCTATATGAGGGCGGTGATTCATCAAGGAGGAATTGGTACGGTTGCCAACTGCTACTCAGCAAAGACCTACCAAATAATTATCCCTTCTTGTACAGATCAATTTGATAATGCTTTTAGAGTGAGAGATTTAGGACAGGGGGACTTTGTCCCTTTGACGAGACTTTCATCTTCCAAATTACTCCAAAAATATAATAAAATCAGCGATAGAAGCAATCAAGAATCCCTACCTGAACATGATCATCAAGATTCTTTGTTAAAATATTTTTAAATTATGAATTTATCTTAATAATAAATATCTTAACCATCTAATATTAAACCCGATACTAATGTATCTAGTTAACAGTTTTATAGGGAGAGACCATGAAGAAGATTCTATTTATTTCATTTTTATCACTAGCTTCATTTTATACAAGTGCGGCCGGATGTACGAAAGAACAAGCGAAAGAAGCCGTTGAGAAAATGTGCGGAGAAGTTTCATCAAAAGGTGATGCTTCAAAAGCGGAGGTTACAAAGTTTAGATTCTGTGACACGAATTATGTTTGGATTCAAGACAGTGATGTGAAAATGGTTGTTCATCCAATTAAGGGACGACTTAATGGAAAGGATCTTAAAGGCAATAAAGACGAAAAAGGAAAATTTCTTTTCGTTGAATTTGATAAAGTAGCAAAAGCTAATAAAGATGGTGGCTGGGTAGACTACTACTGGACAAAACCAGGAGATGAAGCACCAACGCCAAAGATTTCATTCGTTAAATTATGTGCTGGTGATAAGAAATGGATCGCAGGTGCTGGAGTTTGGAAGTAATTATTAAGAAGTGAAAGGATTATTCAAGTGATTAGAAAATTAAAGTCTTTAGGTTTGAAAGTACAGATTACAGTGATGACTGCTATTGTTTGCGCTATCTGTATATTCATTATTTCATTTATTAGTAGCATCCGCTCAAAGAGTGCCTTGCTTGATATCTCAAAGGGGCAGTTGGATTCAACGAGTAAACTGATGTCTGATAAGGCAAATGAATACTTCTTATCACTTGAAACTTTTACTGGAATATTAAGTAAGGATCGACTTATTGAAGGTCTTTTTATTGCCTTCGAAGGTGCATTCTATGGTGGTGCATTTTCAACTGATAGTGATCAGAAAATAATGACACCTTCTTATTTGTCAAATGATAAGCTTTATGGAGAGCGATTAAGACTAACTGCAAAGGATTATAAACTGAGCTCAATTATGCTTGTATCAATTAATGGACAAGTTATTATGAATTCAATTTTAGATAAAGATTATAATTTCTTAGGTCGTAGTTTACGAAATGGAGAGCTTAAGGGCTCAATACTTTCTAAGTGTGTTGATCAGGCAATGGCGTCTGAAAAAAACAAAATTTTCTTTGCCGATTATTCTCTCTATAAGACTTCTGGAAAGGTACATTCCTTTTTATGTCAAAGAGCTCTTGCCGAATTTCCACATCCCGACGAAGGTATCTCTAAAGGCGATGTCTTAGGAGTTCTTGTCACTGAAGTTGATCAAAATTATATTAATGGAATTCTCTCTTCTCGTGAAGGGATGGGAGATACTGGTCAGACTTATCTTGTTGGAGAGGATGGATTACTTCGCTCAAATATGTTTCTTCAAAATGAGAAGTTTAATATTGCGAATTCAATGCAAAATAGTATTACAATTGAAAATGAGGCGGTGAAGAAAGCGCTACTAAAAGAAAATGGAAATTTAACTTTAATTGGTCCATTAGGTACAGAGGCTTTGACTTCATTTCGTACTTTGCGCGCCGTCGATAAAGATTGGGCATTCATTGCAGAAAGAGAAGTCTCTGAAATTTTGGCACCTGTTAATAAAATGATTTCATTTATTGTGGTTGTCTCATTGATTTTATTTGTTTTGATTATTTTTGTCTGTTGGTATGCAACGACGATATTATCAAAACCAATAAGTTCTTCGACGCAGAATTTGAAAGAAATTTCTGATGAAGTTGGTGACAATGCAAAGATCGTGAAAAGATATTCTGTGGACCTTGGTAACGCATCTGGAAATCTTGCAAGTTCGATTCAAGAAACAGTCTCAACAATGGATGAAATCACGCAAATGGTGAACAAGAATCTTGATAATGTGGAACACTCGACGAAACTTTCAGAGACCAGTAAAAGTGCTGCCACTGAGGGGTTAGATATCGTTAAGAAAATGTTAGAAGCGATGAAAGATATCAATGGAACAAATAATAATATTTCTGATGAAATGAAAGATCTAAGTGAGAAGATGGTTGAGATAATTTCAGTGATTGAAGAAATTGGTACGAAAACATCTGTTATTAATGATATCGTCTTTCAAACAAAACTCCTCTCTTTCAATGCTTCTGTCGAGGCAGCTAGAGCAGGGGAACATGGTAAAGGTTTTGCCGTAGTTGCTGAAGAAGTTGGTAATTTGGCAACGGCATCAGGGAAAGCTGCTACTGAAATTTCGAGTATGTTACATGATTCGGTCAATAAGGTTCAAGAAATCGTTAACACTTCTAAAGATAAAATCGCACGCGTAACTGAAGAAGGAACTTCCAAAATAGAGTTTGGTCAAAGTATTGCCTCTCAATGTGGCGAGCAATTAAATTTAATTTTGGAAAATGTTAATAGTGTCCATGGAACAATCTCTGAGGTGAGACTTGCTTCTAATGAACAGGCAACAGGTATTCGTGAAGTTTCAAAAGCGATGCAGATGTTGGATCAAGTCTCAAATGATACGCAACAAATTTCAACTGATATTCTCAAGGTTGCAAATACCCTGACTCATGGCTCTCAGGATCTCGAAGGTATTGTTGAAACATTTAATCAACTTGTTTCTGGAAAGCCCAGTGATGTTGTTGTCGAGTTGGAGTCTGAATCTTCAGACTTAGAAATTGAGAATGATAAAGACAAGGAAATTGCTTAGTTATCGATAGGCTATCAGCAGATAGAATAAATCAATTTATATTTTAGAGCATTTATCCCTTATTATAGTAATAGGGGATTTTATGAATTTATTAAGTCATCCATTCATTATTTGTATAATCATTGGCCTTTCTACTGGACTTGGGGCAATCCCTATTTTTTTTAAGAAGGAGTTCAGCAAGGACACGCTTGATGTCGGAATGGGCTTTAGTGCTGGTATTATGTTAGTCGCAGCATTTGTTTCTTTGATTATTCCTGGCATCAATAGTGGAATTTTGATTTTTGGACAACTCATTGGTTTGTCTGCTGTTTTTGGTGGAATCATTTTGGGTTATTTCTTTATTATTGTAATTCATAATCTAACTCCACATATTCATTTTAAAAAAGAGAAAGATACCAAAAGAAATAATAATTTTAGTCGTATGACACTAATTGTGTTGGCCATCTGTCTGCACAATATTCCTGAAGGGTTAACTGTTGGTGTTGGGCTTGCCTCTAGCGACAAAGCTGCTGGTCTTGCTTTAAGTTTTGGTATTGCACTTCAAAATATGCCAGAAGGACTGGTTGTCGCAATTGGGCTTTTGAGTGAAGGACATTCAAAGGCCAAGGCATTCATGTATGCATTCTTGTCCGGTATGGTTGAGCCAATTGCAGCTATCGTAGGTTTTTACTCTCTTCAATTGTCTCATCTACTATTACCTTTTTCGCTCGGTTTTGCAGGTGGAGCGATGTTATTTGTTATCTGCCAAGAAATATTTCCAGAAATTTTTATTAGTGGTCATGAGAAGAAGGCATCCTATGGTGTTGTAGCAGGTATTATAACAATGTTTGCCCTAAATTATTTAATTTAAATGTTAATTAGATTTTTCCTAATAAATGATTTTGATCATTGAGAATGTAAGTCTGAAATTATAGTTTTGTATCTGTAACAACATGGAGGAATTATGAATTTAAATATCGGAATTAATGAAGTGAAGAGAGTTGAAATCGCAAATAGCCTGTCTAAACTTCTGGCGGAATCATACACTCTTTATCTGAAAACTCACAAGTACCACTGGAATGTAACCGGCCCAATGTTTCAGACGTTGCACTTAATGTTTGAAACTCAATACAATGAACTCGCTCTTGCTGTTGATGAAATCGCTGAAAGAATAAGAGTTATGGGGGTTAAGGCTCCTGGCTCGTACGCTGAATTTTCAAAACTAAGTACAGTAAAAGAAGATGCTTCAACTAATACAGAAGCAAATGTAATGATTCAAAATCTTTTAAATGATCATGAGGCAGTAGTCAGATCGGCCAAAGAGATTCTTCCTCTTCTTGATGGTGCTAATGATGAGGGGACAAATAGTCTTCTTGGAGCAAGAATTGAGTATCATGAAAAAACAGCATGGATGCTTAGAAGTTTAATCGGTTAATATCTTATGCGAAAAAGAGATGTCACTTGAGGGATTCTGCGTCATTTTTGTCTCGTGAATTCGGCAAATTTGGCATGGCAAAAACTTGATTGCTTGAGAGTGTAACTGTATGAAATTATTAACATTTCCTTGATAGAGTGAGCCTATCAATGCATAGACAAAATGAAATTGGAATATAGTAAAAATTAAACGATAGTATACGCATTAGATAATTAATCTCTAGGAGGATATTATGCAAACATTGATTAACACAAAAATTACTGAATTTAAACTTGAAGCTTATCACAATGATGACTTCACTACAGTTACAAACAAGAACATCGACGGTAAATGGTCAATCTTCTTTTTCTACCCAGCTGACTTTACATTTGTATGTCCAACTGAATTAGGTGACATGGCAGACAAGTATGCTGAGTTCCAAAAAATGGGAGTAGAAGTTTACTCTGTTTCTACAGATACACACTTTACTCACAAAGCATGGCATGATGCTTCTGAAACAATCAAAAAAATTAAATACCCAATGCTAGCTGATCCAACAGGTCACTTAACAAGAGCATTTGGTGTTCATATTGAAGAAGCTGGTCTTGCTTATAGAGGAACATTCCTTGTAAACCCAGCTGGTGAAATTAAACTTGCTGAAATTCAAGACAATGGAATTGGTAGAAATGCTGATGAGCTAATGAGAAAAGTTCAAGCTGCTCAGTTCATCGCAGAACATCCAAATGAAGTTTGTCCAGCTAAGTGGAAACCAGGTTCAGAAACTCTTAAGCCAGGTTTAGATCTCGTAGGTAAAATCTAGTATTTGATAAGTTTTGGGCCGTCTTTTAGGCGGCTCTACTTTTAAAAATAAATCGAGGAAAGTATGTTAGATAGTGCATTGATAGAACAATTAAAATCGGTATTCACAAAGCTTGAGAATCAAGTCGAGTTGGTTCTAAGAAATTCAAGTCATGCAAAACAAGCAGAGTTAAAAGAAATGCTAACTCAACTTTCATCAACGTCTGATAAAATTATCTTAACTGAGATCGAAGAAGCAAAGAGCCACCCAAGCTTTTACATTAAGTATGATGGCAAAGAAAATGGTATCGCATTCGAAGGTATTCCTGGTGGACATGAGTTCACGTCTCTCATTCTTGCTGTTTTAAATTCAGATAAGCAGGGAAAACTACCAGATGAGATGATCATCAATAGAATTAAGAAATTAAAGGGCCCAATCGCTCTTAGAACATATATTTCACTTTCATGTGAAAACTGTCCTGAAGTTGTTCAGGCGCTGAATTTGATGGCAATCTTTAAAGAAGACTTCACACACACGATGGTTGATGGGGAATTCGTTCAAGAAGAAATCACGGACCTTGGTGTACAAGGTGTTCCAAGTGTTATTGGTGACGGAAAATTAATTAGCTCTGGTAAGATTTCATTACCCGATCTCATCAAGAAACTTGAAGAGAAGTATGGGGTTGATGAAAGCGCAGAGGTTAAAGATATTGATCTCGGTCTCTATGATGTTGTTGTTGTTGGTGGTGGGCCTGCAGGTGCTTCAGCAGCAATTTATAGTGCACGTAAAGGTTTAAAGACCGTTGTAATAGCCGAAAAAATTGGTGGCCAGGTTCAAGATACTAAAGGTATTGAAAATTTAATTTCTGTTCCATATACAGAAGGTCCACAGTTAGCGGCTAAGCTTGTGAGTCACATGGCCGAGTACGATATCCAAATATTAGAACACCGCCGTGTTTCAAAAGTTGTGAAAGACAAGAATTCGTTTCTAACTCTTGATTCAGGTGAACGTCTTGAAACGAAGTCATTAATTATTACGACAGGTGCAAAATGGAGAGAGTTAAATATTCCAGGTGAAAAAGAATATATTGGTCGCGGTGTAGCTTTTTGTCCACACTGTGACGGGCCTTATTATAAAGGTAAAGATATCGCCGTTGTCGGCGGAGGAAACTCTGGTGTTGAAGCGGCAATCGATCTTGCTGGCATCGTGAAGAGCATCACACTTATCGAATTTGCTCCAGAGCTTAAAGCAGATCAAGTTTTAGTTAAGAAGCTAGAGTCGCTTCCAAATGTGACGATTTTAAAAAATGCCAGAACTCATGAAGTTCTTGGAAATGGTGAGAAGGTCGTTGCACTATCTTATGAAGATAGAGCGAATGGTGAAATAAAAAATATTGAACTTGATGGTGTTTTCGTACAAATTGGTCTCGTTCCAAATAGTGCATTTATAAAAGATGTTGTTGAAACAAATAAGTATGGCGAAATTGTTGTCGATGGAAAATGTCGTACAAATGTTGCAAATATCTATGCTGCTGGGGATGTGACAACTGTTCCATTTAAGCAGATTATTATCGCAATGGGTGAGGGAGCAAAAGCTGCACTTACTTCATTCGAAGATCATATGATTAACTAGAAAAAAAATTCACAATAGTTTACACCTTGTTTTGTTAGTGATATTAAAGTTCGATTAGTAAAACAAGGAGGACTTAATTGAAAACTCTCGCAATATTCTTAATTATTTCAAGTGCTTTCGCATCTGATGTCCAGACCGCGATGGATCAAAAGTTTGTGACTACATTTCAAAACTATGCCTGTAAGAGCTTTCGAGATAAGGCCACAGTTCCAACTGAGCTTACAGATTTAGATATGGATTTTACGTTCTTAGGTATTTCTGACAGTACTCGAAATGTCACAATCGATATGAAATCTTCAGATGATTCTTGTGCTTACCATGCGTATTTCTCTCGTAAAAAAGGTGAGAAGTTTTTAAATTTTGAATCATCGATTACTGTTGGTGGAGAAAGTTGTGCTCTAAAGAAAGCCTCTCTCGATGCCATCATGGAAGGTGGGTTTAGATATGTGATTAAATTCAATGCATATATCTCATTACTATTTATGACTAAAGTTGATAATGAGTGTCTTGAAAGCTCTGGTCATAATCTCGTCGAATTTGCTTGGGAAATTTGAGCTTGGTAGACCCAAGCTCAATGCTTTATTCTCTTTTATTCGTCTGAAGCAGTTATATTCATTGAGAATGCATCTGTGCATGTTAAAAGATCACTATCAACAACACAGTTCATGTCATTAAACTGAATATCTGATTCGAGTTTGAACTCGTCTGTATCAATCTTCATACCATTTAGTTGATCAATACCAGCTTTTTCTAGCTCTTCTTTATAAATTGAGATTAATTCCTCTTTTGGAACTTTTAAACTTTTAAGATTACCTGTGAAGCTCTTATTGAGATCAGCGAAAATTTCGACATTAATATTTGACTGACTTCCGTCTTCAGCTATTTCAGTATCTTTTAGGACAATTGAGTGCTTTCCTGAAACGGTGATTCTCTTTTGTCCTGAATTTTTATCGTCTCTTTCATTTATTGAAGAGGTGTTATTTACCATTATCTCTCCATCGTCAGAAACGATGACATTTGCAGTGCCTGTTCCAATTGAGTAAGTTTTTAAGAAGTCATTCTTTGCAATCTTCTTATAATAAGTCTTTGTTTGAAGATCGACTTTGATTTCAAATTTAAGCGCGTATGCTGAGGTTGAAAGTAGGGCACAGGCCAGTAGAAGCTTTTTCATATTCTCTCCATTTCTAAATTAAGGATATATTCTTAACAATAGAACAGAGTGAAGCGTTCATGTTTTTAATTGAAATATATTTAGTAGTGTAAAATCTTTTTACACTACCGATAAGTATCGAGAACTTAGATGGTCGTTTTCTTTATTTTTCCCTGTCTTCTAATATTGAGAATCTCAACGAAGATGGTAAAGCCCATTCCAAAGTAAATATAGCCACGTGGAACGTGCTCTCCGAATCCATCAGCGATGAGAACGACTCCAACAACAATGAGAAAACTAAGTGCTAAAATTCTAAGGGCAGCATGCTTTTTAATAAATTCATTAAGAGGAGTGCTAAAGAACATCATGATAAAAATTGATGTCACAATTGCAAGTACCATAATCGTTAAATTATCAGAGAGTCCAATTGCTGTGATAACACTATCTATACTAAAGACGATATCAACGAGTGCTACTTGAATTAGAAATGAGGCAAAGCTTTTAACCGATGCTTTATTTGCTTCTTCGCCGTGATCTTTTGCTTCAACGAAATGATATATTTCATTGCTTGCCTTAAATAATAGAAAGAGCCCTCCTGCAAGTAGAATGAGATCACGAGTTGAAAAGCTCCACTTGTAGAAATGAAGCCAGTCTCCACCAAGATTCATAATGAACTTTATTGAGGCCAGTAAAATAATTCTCGTAACTAGCGCACCTAGAAGACCTAGCTTCCTGGCCTTCTCCTGAATTTCGACCGGAAGTTTATCCGCAAGTATAGAGATGAACAGAATATTATCTATTCCTAGAACAATTTCTAAGAGAGTAAGATTTATAAAGACAATTATGTAATCGATCATCGTTAGCTCAGGTAGATGAAGCTTGCTAGAAAGATACAAAATAAAATCAATATCCCTGCTTCAAAGTAGTATGTTTTCTTTACTTGTTGCATGTTGAATTCTCCATGCTCTCTAAAATGCGGATCATTAATATTGTTGATCACATATTCAATATCTCTTAATGGAGTGAGCCCATGGAATGAGTAGAGAATTTCCCGGCCTTCACAAATATGAATAGTAGGTACCGAGCGTATTTCAAAGTGACTTGCAAGCTCTGGGCTTTGATCAGTATCAATTTCAAAGAGTTTTACTTGAGGGTTAATTTCTCGAAATTTTTCAAGAACAGGTGCCATGGTATTACAAGGCCCACAAGTTTTTGAACCAAATTTTATAATATAAGGTCCGTTAATTGTGTTAACTGAGTTTTCAAAGTTTTCAGAAGTTAAGAGATAATCCATTTTAAAATTGTAAGTGATTGTCCTCGCAATGATAAGACGCACTGAGTTCTTCGATAAAAATCTTACCTTTTGGAATCTCTTTGTATATATTGAATTATGCAAAAGAAAGAACTCAAAGCAAGCCTTACTGATGGAAATATTCTCTTACAACTGGTTTCATTGGCCATACCGATGTCCTTCGGCGTTTTTAGTATTATTGGTTTCAATCTCGTCGATACATTCTTTGTAGGACAACTTGGTAGTTTAGAGTTGGCGGCGATGGCCTTTACTTTTCCTATTCCAATGTTAGTAGGCTCCATTTCTTTTGGGATAGGAACTTCGACGGCATCTTTTACTGCTCAGGCGATTGGAGCCGGTAGAGTCGAAGAGGTTAAGCAATATACAAGCTATAGTCTCTTGCTTGCCGTTGTTATTGTCTGCCTTGTGGCCGTCGTCGGTTATTCAACAATTGATTGGCAATTTAGATTAATGGGCGCTGACGATAAGGTTCTTCCACTTATTCGTGAGTACATGGAGATTTGGTATCTCTGTACACCATTCACTGTTATTCCTATGGTTGGAAATAACATTATGCGCTCTCTAGGTGATACCAAAAATCCTGCAAAGATTATGGCAGTTGCTGGTATTGTAAATATTATACTTGATCCCATTCTCATATTTGGTTTCGGTCCAATTGATCCTATGAGATTAAAGGGAGCTGCCATTGCAACGATGATTTCACGAGTTTTTACACTCTTTGCTTCACTCTATATTCTTCATTCAAAGTATGGTGTGATAAAAAATCCATTTAAAAATTTTAAAGAATTATGGAAATCCTGGACAGATATTATTTGGCTAGCTATTCCTGCAACTTGCACCAATATTGTGTCTCCTCTTTCGATGGCCGTTGTTACGCGTATGGTTTCAAATTATGGAAATAAAGTTGTCGCCGGTTTTGGAGTAGGGACTCGTATCGAATCATTTATGACGATTTTGTTAATTGGTCTCTCTGTAAGTCTTGGTCCATTTGTTGGACAAAATTTCGGGGCCAAGAACTTTGAGAGAATTAATAAAGCCATTCGATATGCCAATATTTTTCCAATTATTTGGGCGCTTATTTGTTTTGTTGTAATGTACTTTTTCTCAGATAGGATTAGTGCACTTTTTAATGATGACCCCGATGTCATGAGTGCAGCAAGAAGTTACTTATTAATTATTACGATTGGAATTATTGGAAATGGAATTCTTTTAAATATCGTCAACGTCTTCAACGTTATTAAAAGACCTAAAGTTTCGTTGATTGCAAATGCCTTTAAGATGTTTATTATCTATCTTCCTTATGCATTCATCTTACGTGGGACATACCATGAATTTGGTATTTACTATGCAGGGCTTGCTGCGCATTTGGTCACGGGATTTTTTGCTTATATTTATTTAAAGAAAACTTTTAAAAGTATTGCCGAAAATCAAGGTGTTAATTCGTAGCGTCTAATTTCAATGATTGCCTTTTGGTGAAATTATTTATTTAATTTCACCATGAAAAACCTACTGAAATCTATTGTGTTCGTTCTTATTTGTTCAATTTGCTTTGCGGGCTCAATCCCACATTACGATAAGTATCCAAGAACTCCTGCCGTTTCATATGAACAAGAAATACTTGATTTCTATTCGACAAAATCTCCTTATGGAGAGTTTTCAAATTTTGCATTATTTCCAATTATCATTGAAGGTGTTCACTGGCCAACTTCTGAACATTACTATCAGGCCCACAAGTATGATTCACTAGAATTACAAGAGTGGGTAAGACAAGCTCCATCTGCATATGAAGCAGCGAATAGAGGCCGTGATAAAAATATTCCTAAACGCAGCGATTGGAGCACTTACAAAGATATCGCAATGGAAGTTGCAGTGAGAGCAAAGTTTTCTCAGTATGAGACACTCAAAGAGCTACTGCTTTCTACAAATGATAGTGAGATTTTTGAGCATACAAAGAATGATTGTTACTGGGGCGACTGTGGTGATCGCACAGGTCAAAACAAGCTTGGAAAATTACTAATGTTAGTAAGAGCTGAACTCTAGTCTAGTAATAGTAATCATCGTCGCTACCATTTCCATAATTACTCGAAGGACCTTTAATGGTCCTTAGTTGTTCATTGAGGTCATAGACTTGTTCTGCCCAGTATTGATCGGTGTTAAAGTAGGGAAAGTTTTCTTTAAAAATTGGATCATCCCATCTCTTGGCCATCCAGGCCGCAAAGTGAATATAGCGTAGTGCCCGAAGTGGCTCTATCAATTTAAGTTCTTCATAATTAAAACTTCTCATCGAATCATAAGCTTCAAGCAGAATCATTCTGTCATTTACAGCTTCTTCATCGACACCAGGAACGACTAACCAGATATCTTGCACGGCTGGACCCATGAGCATATCATCGAAGTCAATGAAGTAGGGAATATCATCACGATAAATAATATTGCCTTTATGGCAATCTCCATGAATTCTAATATTCTTAACATTATTAAAAAGTGGAGAGCTTACTTCACATATTTCTCTAACGGCACTCTCGTACCCTTTTGCATACTGGGGAGGGATAATATTTTTTTCGAGCAAGAAGTTCAGATTTTGTTCTCCATAGGTCTTGGTATTGATCGAAAGTCTATTCTTGGCGATGGAGCTTGCGCCAACATTATGTATTCGTCCTAAAGTTCTTCCCATGATTTGAAGCTGTTCTTCATTAAGCTCTTCTGGCGCGCGACCACCTTTCTTTGGAAAGAGGCAGTAGAAAATATCATGGTCTTTAAGTTTGAAAAGAGTTTCGCCATTAAGAATAAGAGGAGCAATGACCGGTAGTTCTTGTTCCTCGAGATCAAGAAGAAATTGGTGCTCATCTTTGATTTGATTTTGGTTCCACCTTCCTGGACGGTAGAATTTTGCAACTAGGAACTTATCACTTGGTGACTTAATTTCAAACTCTGGCCTATCGACTTCGATTTCATAGACTCGGTTTTCCATACTACCTAATTGGAGGCATCTTCCTGTTGTTGAAATTCCTAAGGCTTCAATCGCATCGAGAACGATTTCCGGTGTTAACTGGAAGAAGAATTGTGTTTCATTGCCCCAAACGTAGTTTGTCATAAAATCCTTTATTGTAAAAAGGTGATTGATTTGTCACAATTATACTAGAAGCCATATTTAATGGGAAAGGAATAAGTATGAGCGGAGTTAATACAGATAAACTTCTAGAATTTTTACTCGAAAATATTGATATCAAAGTTGCTATTTTGTATGGATCGATGGTTCGTGGTGATTATACACCAAAGAGCGATATCGATATTCATTGCTTCTACGAAGGACAAGCTCCAGAGTGCTTTAATCTTGAATTTGAAGGTCGCTTCCTCGACTGTTGGCTTGAACCAATGTCGAAGCTTCCTACTATTAATGATTTTACACAATATATGAAGTTTAAAAATTCCAAGATCATCCTCGACGATAAAGCTCAAGGAGATCGACTTGTTCAAGGAGTATTAAAGCATATCTCTGATGGACCAGCTCCCCTTGGAGGAGCTCTTAGAAATAATCTTGTACTCTGGCTACAAAGAACTTTTGATCGCCTTCAAAGGGGTGATGATGAGGCCAATTATCGAAGAGTGAGTCTTTTAAAGGATATTCTTGAGATTTTTTGTACACTCAATGATATGTGGTTCTTTGGAAGTAAAGAAACTCTTCTCTCTCTAAGAATGAGTCATCCAGACTTCTATTTTGTCTACTCCGAGGCCCTTAAAGAGCCTGCAGACCTTTTAAAGATCAAAAAGGTCGTGAACTTGATTGTTGGCATGGAAATGAAGAAATAACACATCACTTGTCAGTTTTTTCCACATCAATTATTTAATTTGTTTGAGTCTTCTTTTAAGATAAAATCTTTATGGACCAATAAAAAGGACGAAACTTGATAAAAATAGTCGCCATTATATTTAGTTTTAGTGTTCTTGCATCCCAGGTGGAAAACTACAAGAATGCTAGAAAACAAAATATTTTAGAATATACAGTTTTTGGAATTGATGAGTGCTTAAAGCAGAATGAGGGTCTATTCGTCGTTGGACCAGAGTTAACTCCGGCCGGAAAAATTCAGGTGGGTTCGCCTGAGTATTTTAACTTTCTTGCTACATGCTTTAAAAGTGTCTCGGCGCCAAAATGCGTTGGCAAGGATCGCTGTATCGTTAAGAAATCAATGCAAAAACGTTTAGAGAACGTACAATACTTAGATAAAGTACTATCAAAATTTGAAGTTGGAACCGCTGCCAAGCGTTTGGAATAGGACTGGCCATGTTACCTTTTTTACTTGTCGATGATAATCATGAAATATTAAGTTTTTTAAAATGGGAACTTCAAGAAGTGGGAATTCTTTCGATGCAGGCAGATAATTGTCAGGATGCGATCGAAATTCTTAAAGAAATTGAGCTGAAGGCCATCTTCTTAGATATTGTTCTTGGCCATGAAAACTCTGAGAAAATTCTCTCGTTTTTAAAATCTGAAGAAAATTTAAAAAACAAAGCAATCAAAGTTATCCTGATGAGTGGGCTCATTGATGAGTCTTTCAGCGATAAATACCGCAATAAATTCTTCGAAATACTGGAAAAACCATTCACTTCAGAGGAACTTTCTCAATTAATTTTAAAGCTGATTAAATAACTCAAGCTTTTCTCTCGTTTTTCCGATAAGTCCATATGAGAAAAATTCTTTATATGGCATTCCTTTTTTTTTCCTTACAGACTTATTCAAATAACCTCTCAGGTTATCTCTATAAATCAAAAGTTGACGGGAAAGAAGTTTCACTTTCATATGATGTAGGAAGTAAATCATATACTTTTAAAACTCGGGGAAAATCCTATAATTATCCTCGAAGTCAGTATCAAAAGATCGAGAAAAGACACCTCTTTGATGTGAAGTCTTCTGATTTTCCAGGCCTTATAAAAAACCTTGAAAAACATGCTCAAATTTCATTGCTCTCCGATCCAACAGATGAAGAGTTAATTACTTATAATTTAAAAACATTAGAACAAGTAAATGATTTACTAACACCTTTTTCTGAGGCCTGCGGTCAAAATAAAATCGCACGCGATAAGGCCATTGTTAAGTACGAAAAGTCGACAAATGAAGATCATAAATTAATTGAGATGACTCTTGAAGATGATGGATTCTTTGCAATGGGCAAGCTTACTGGTGTTAAGCTTGAGTTAATGACTTCTAATGATAATCCTCTTCACGGAGGATTAGGGGCCATTGGCGTAACAAGTTGGGGAGAGGGAATCGAGGGGGATGACCGCGGAAAAACCTTTGGAGTTAGTGGAGAGGTTAGTGCTGAATTTGAAAAAGGCCATCTCACACTTCGTCAATTCTCCGAGGGGTATGGAAGATTGGGAACTGCAGATGGGAATAGCTATAACTATAATGGTAAGATCTATAAATCTAAGCTTAAGTATGATGAAGATGGAAAGCGATATCAAGAGTTTCTAAGCATTGACGGACTCGAGCTGGAAGTCAAAAGAGAGCTGGGCTTTGATGATACTTATATCAAAGTAATTGGTCGAAAGAAAGAAATGGATGATACTTCTGGAATCTCTCGATCGATGCAGGAAAGCTGGCATGATAAGCTTAGCGGTGTCAAAGAAAACACAGTCGAGTATCGCTATCTCGACTATATGGAAAAACGTAAAGGCTATGAAGGTTACGTTGAAGTTGGAAAAGATTTTAAAATATATGCAGGTCCAAATTCAAACGTAACCAGTACTATTTATGGTGGTGTGCAAGCTTCAACTCTTGGAAGCTCTGAACGATTTGTCACAATTGGCGGAGAAGTTAAGGCCGTTTTTCTTGACGAAAATAGCGGATCAGTTTTTCCTAAATGGGATGTTCGAATCTATGGAAATGTAAAAAAATATGAAGATAGAGAGTCTGGTGTAATATCAGGGATCTCTTTGACTCGAAGATTTGCAGTTACCGAGCATGGTTATATTTATATTAAGGCAGGCGCAGAATATGATGCTGATCGCTACTCTAAAGAGTATGGTCAAGAAGAAATTGACCGAAACGGGCGATTAGATATCGATCACAAACTGGGGATTGGTTATGAGTATCAACTTCATTAATCTTTTAAAATCCCCATAATTGGTGCAAAATTTCCATCAATTCCGTGATCAACTCGTATCCCAAATATATTGGCCATCAGAGGATAGATATTAATATTGTCGACGCTTTTGTGGATATATGATTTCTTAAACTTTGGACCATTAGCATAGAAGATAGCATCCATATCATTTGTTTCATGTTGCGACCATCCGTGATTTCCAAGTGAAAGTTTATCTCCTGATTGTAAAACTATATTCCACTGTGAGTGTGCAAGACAGACAATATCGCCAATTCTCTCATTTGTGTGAAATTTAAGCTCCTTTGGCGTTGTCTTTGGCGAGTAGCATTTAAAGTTCTTCGCGTGTTTATTTAACATACCAATATCTTTTTTCGAGTCAGTAACAATATTTGTTTTCTTGTAGAGATGAGAGATTGGTCCACTTCCTTCAATAAAGTAGAGCGAGCGAATATATTCATTCTGTTTTTTAAAAAGTAATTCTTTATTCTCTGGAATAAGCTGTTGCATGCCGTGATCAGAAAGAATGATTGTATTTAAGTCTGGTGAGATTTCTTTAGCTTTCTTTAGGAGTTGTTCTATTGATTGATCAACTTTTAAAACAGCTTCTCTTGTTTGTTCAGAGTTTGGTCCATACTTATGTCCTGCCGAATCGACATCAGAAAAATATAGTGTGATGAACTGAGGAGCGTTTTCAGACTGATTTGACAGCCACTGTAGAACTTGATCGATACGTTTTTGATGGGGCATCGTGTGTTCATATGTTAGATAGAAATCAGGTCTCATTCCAAGAATCTCGGCCTCGGAGCCTGGCCAAAATAAAGTTGCCGAATTGATGCCGTTTTTCTTTGCTAAGCCCCAAAATGGCAATGCCTTATAAAATCTCCCATCGGTGACGCTGTCACGGTCTTTTAGCGAGTAACTTTTTTCGAGATCTGGAGCGTAGAAGTGATTTGCAATGATCCCATGATTCATTGGGTAAACACCGGTCATGATCGAGAGGTGATTGGGAAATGTTTTAGTTGGAAAAGATGGCCGAAGTGATTTTAGCTGCGCTCCCTCGTTGGCAAATTTTGTTAGAAATGGTGGAGAGTATAATTCGGTATAGTCGTGTCGGTATCCATCAATAGAGATGACGAGAAGTTTCGTTTTTTCTTGTTTTTGACACGATATTACAAAGACAGAGCAAAGTATTAGAATATAGTTTTTCATTAATTACCTTTTGTTTTAAAGGTATCTTAAAGAAAGTTACTGGTTTTTTCAAAGAAAGAATTAAGAGACAGGAAGAAAAACTGAAAAGTCTGAACCCATTTCTTTTGTTGAGCATATATTTATTTCGCATTGATGACTTTGTAGTAGGTGAAAAACTAGTCTTAGCCCGAGTCCGTGGCCTTGTTCTCCACATGTTCCTGGTTTAGAGAATATATTGGAACCATCTTTAAGCTCCTTTATAAGTTCATTGGAAATTCCAACGCCTTGATCTTTTATACGGATTAAATATTGATTCCCTTGTAATTTCCCTTCAACATAAATCTTACTATTTTCGTATGAGTACTTTATTGAGTTAGACAGAATATTTCTGATGACTGTTTCAATCATTGATTCATTGAAGTTAAAGCTATGTGGGGCAATGGATTTGACGATTGATATATTTTTTTCACCAGCATAGCTTTCACAAAAATCGATCGCATTTGAGCAAGAGTCTTGAATCTCAGAGTGACTTTGGTTTTTAATCGTCGACTTAATTGAGATGGCCCACTCTAAAAGATTTTGGAGTAAGTGATTGAGGTTTTCTGAGGCACTTATTATCGATGCTACTTGCTGCTTTGACTTATCAATGTCTTCTTTCTCAAGAGATTTATTTAGTATTGCAATTCGATTAGTAATTATCGTTAGAGGATTTTTTAAATCATGACCAATAATACTTAGAATTGTATCCTTTGCTTGCCCTAGCTCTTTTAAGTACTCTTGGGCCAAGAAGCTTGATCTTTGTGATCTTGCTTGGATGACTTTTATATAAATAAGGACAATGTTAATCGCACAAAGCATGAAGCACATGTAGACGTGAGCATTGAAGCCTACTAGCTCATAGTTAAAGAATATTATGTAGTGAGTAAGGAGCAGCGTTGATGAAATAAAAGCGAATAAAAGTGGTGCTGGTGTAACAATGTAAAATGAGCACGTCATGATGAGAATACCGGGCATCAGTGTAAAGCTATTTCCATGAGTCATTAATGTTAAAGCTATTATTATTGTTGAAGAGAATAGCATGAGAAAAAAACCGTAGAACTCAATTGCTTTTGGGAAAACAATTTTTCGATAAAAAAATGGAAACATTGCGAGTCCAGAAACTACTAATGAAATTCTGAGAGTGGTGAGAAGATTGGCACTTCCCCAATAGAAAATTCGATGATAGTCAAAGAAGATTCCAGCGAAAAGTAGTAGAATACAGCAGATATTATAACTAACAAAGTAGTGATTCTTACTTTGTTCCCAGTAATACTGCTTAAAGTTGTTTTCTTGCTCTTTGTCTCTCAGTTCACCTGAAAGACTAAAGTTTGTGGTTTCTTTAATTTTCATTTTTTAAGCTGCGACTTTCCCAAGCTCAATAGAGCATTTGATATAGTAAATCAGCTTGTTTTCAGAAAGTGGTTTTTCAGCAAAGAATACTTTCTCCCAAACCTGTTCATCAGCATTAATTTCTGGACGATATCCGCTTAGAAAAATTATAGGAGTGTATTGATTTGGACCAACTTCTTTTCTTATTTTATTAATAAATTCACGTCCATCTAACTCTGGCATTTTATAGTCACAGATTATAACGTTAAATTCTTGAGAGTTGGTCTTTTGTAGTCCCTCATTACCATTGGAAGATGTTTCAATTTCACACTTAAAATTTTCATCAAGATAAATTCCAACTATTTCTTGGATATCTTTATCATCATCGATAATGAGGAAGTTTAATTTTCTATTATTTGTTTTTTTCTTACTTGTTTGTTGATTTTGTATCATCGCCGAGAGATCAAAGAAATCAAAGTCAGCAGTAAGATCTACTTTTAATATCTCAAGATAATCACTTAATGAGTTTAAATAGTGAAGTGCTGTATCATAAGCTTTATTATTAAACTCGATATCTCCATTTTTTACTTGAATAAGTTTAGACTCAAATAGGTGAGAAATTTCAGCGATTGAGTCGAATCCACATGCTCGAGTATTTCCCTTGATCGAATGAACCACTCTAAACATTTGGTTGAATTCTTCAGTTCCAAAATCAGTATATTCCTTGCCATAGAGAAGATCGCTTAGTTCTGCAAGATGGTCTTCAAGCTCTGACATTGTCGCTAGTTTTAGTTCTTTTTCGATATCTTCCATTGAGGCCCTCTATACATGTTTGATAGTACCTACTTCTCGGCTTACAATAAAATTTCATTAGAAAATATTGGGAGCAAAAAGAATTTTTTCCATGGGGCATTTTGGCACCAGTGCCATTTTTTCTAACGTGGCAGATTCCTGGATTTCAATAAAAACATCAAGAAGACGCACTGCTAAGTAGTTGATAGTTTT
>Ga0100385_1001969_pt1 | contig 19909 bp, 22 predicted proteins | sample CryGeymeta201509_FD_81543 | JGI IMG/M metagenome (GOLD analysis project Ga0100385, IMG submission 81543) | Groundwater microbial communities from Crystal Geyser aquifers in Utah, USA - Crystal Geyser metaG 2015-09 | ecosystem: Environmental > Aquatic > Deep subsurface > Groundwater | place: USA... | reverse complement strand
GCACGCACAGCCAACTGGGCCTCAGCGCTTTCGACAAACAAACGCTTGCGCCGGTAGGTGGCGGCAAACGCCTGCGTGAACCAGCCGGGCAATGGCGCAGAGGCCCAGCCAAATAGCGACAAGGCGCTTTGTGTGCGCACAAAATGCTCAAGACCGTGCCAGCTTAAAGCGGTGCGCCCGCCCACATGGCAGCCTGCCGTGCGACGCTGCAGCGCTTTCAAGCTGGCATACAAATCAAGTGGCCCAGGGCGGGCATACAAGCCCTGGGCCAAGCGCGTTAGCCATCCGGCACGCGCATAGTAGCCCGCCAAGTCATCTGAGACACCCAACGCCCTTAAATCTGCAAGCGTAACGGGGTGCCCAGCCGGCAAGGCAGCCACTGAATTTAACAAACTTCTTGTTTTCGTATCCACACTACGATTTTATAATTCTTTTTAAATAAACCGGGCGAACATCAGCTCCCATCGAGCCCCAGTCAAATGCTCCTCTTTTTCTATGACGCCATCGGCGCGTTTAATGCGGCGCATGATGCTGCCATCGGGTTGGGGCTGTAAAAGTTGTCTTACGCGCCCAGCGCCCGGCTTGCACGTCTTTAACCGCTTGCAACAGCTCCGCGCCAATATCGCGCTGCGCATCGCGAGCCAGCAACTCTTCGTCAGTCATTGTCTTCATGTTCCAACTCCTTACCCAACGCCCTAGCCAGGTAATTTGGCAGATAGCTGGAAAACACGGGCGACTCTATAAACTCAAAAAGCATAATTTGGTGTACGCAAAAAACGTATAAGAAATGGTGCCATCTTAAAATCCCCCCAAACAAATCCCGCGTGTAAACCAAACAAAGGCTGTATCCAACACAAGCCGCCTAGCCAAGTTGTGCAGCGCGCTGCAGCGCTTGCACTTCTTCGGGGGTATAAAACGCGCTTGCATCATCTACCAATTGCCGAAAATATTGTTCAAGATCGGCCTGCCCGGCTTGGTGCGCCTCTTGAAAGTGCGTCACTACCCAACCCAATTGAGCGCGCCCCAAATACTTATGCGTCAGCATGGCCCCCTCCAGCGCCACCGTGCGCCGCATCTTTTGGGTAAGGCAAGCAGCGTGCAAGCGCGACTGCGCCTGCACTGCGTCCACAAACCCAATGCGCTCAGGCATGGCCGAAAAAGCCCGCAGCCAATAGTCAAAATCAAAGGCGGTTTGCAGCGTGGTGTCCAAATTACCCAGCAGCCGCAAGAATGTTCGCTTAAAAAAAACAGTGGGTTGACAGATGTAGCAACCCGTTGCAAAACCCGCCAAACCCGCCTCAGGCGTGCGCGTGTCATAGCGGTCAATCACCTGCCCAAGCGCATCAATATGCTCGGCATGCCCATACACCATCGTCAAATTGCGCTCACTGCAAAGCGCAGCAACAGCCCGCTCCAGCGCCCCTGCCGTGTAAAGATCATCCGAATTTAGCCAGCCAACAAGCGTGCCGCGCACCTTGGCAAACCCCTTGTTCAAGGCATCGGCCGGGCCAAGGTCGGGCTCTGACACCCAGCGCACACGCCTGTCTGCGGCCTGCAGGCGCGCCAAGACAGCCTGTGTGCCATCGGTAGAGGCACCGTCTACCACCACCAACTCAAGCTGCTGATACGACTGGCCAAGCACGCCGGCAACAGACGCCTCAATAAACTGCGCCTGGTTGAATGACGGCATCACCACGGACACAAGGGGTTTTTCCACGGCTAGCCCTGCTTTACAAAGGGACCACAGGCCAGGCTTGGCAAGCCCACTGCGCCAGGCGCCAACACCTCAAACAAGCCACCGGCCAAGGGTTGACGAGCCAACGCGTCGGCAGACAGCCCAACACGTGCCGATGACACAAACATGCGGTCCAGACCTGGTCCGGCGAAGCAAATATTGGTTACCTGCGTCACCGGCAAATTCAATCGGCGCAACAAACTGCCATCTGGCGCAAAGCAGCTAATGCAGCCTGCACCCCAATGTGCCACCCACACACAACCTGCAGCATCAAAACACATGCCGTCCGGGTAACCCTCATCATCGGCAAACACCTTCCAGACGCGCTTGTTGCCCAATATGCCGGCAGCCACGTCCAGGTCAAACACATAAATGGTGCGCCGCCCGCTGTCGGTGTGCAACATCAACTTGCCATCTGCGCTGATGGCCGGGCCATTGGCCACGGTGTAGCCCTTGTCAACCATGCTTAACTGGCCGCTGGTGTCCAGCCTAAAAAGGCACCCATCACTGCGGGATTCATCATCATTGTTCAGACTACCCGCCCAAATGGCACCAGTTGCATCGGCCTTGGCATCGTTCAGACGCAAGGCCGAGTTGCCGTTAAACGGCTGCTGCAACCACTGAATCTGGGTTGGGTTGGCCCGATCTGCCACAGCAAAGCCACCTTGCAACCCCATCAGCAAGCGACTACTGCCCGCTTCAGGAATCACCCAGCAAATACGCTGCGGCATTGACCAACTCTGGCAACTGGGTGACTTTAAATCCCAGCACCACAACAACGCACCGTGAATATCCACACCCCACAACACGCCGCGCTGATTGTCCCAATGCAGGCCCTCAAGTAACAGCGCGTCAAATTTAAGTGCCAATGCAACTGACAATTTATTCGACATGGTGAACCGACAACGTTGATGGCGTCAAACCGCCCTGGCGCTGCCCTGATGCGCCACAAACCACGCATACGCATCGCGCAGGCCGTCTTCCAGCCCAATGCTGGCTTGCCAACCCAAGCGCGCCAGGCGGCTGACATCCATCAGCTTGCGCGGGGTGCCGTCTGGTTTGCTGGCGTCAAACGTCAGCTTGCCGGTAAAGCCGGTGACGCGCGCCACGGTTTGGGCCAGTTCACGAATGGCGCAGTCTTGGCCGGTGCCCACGTTGATGTGGCTCAGCATGGGCTGGGTGTGGGCCCGGTACACGTCGGGCGGCAGGTTCATCACATGCACGCTGGCAGCGGCCATGTCGTCCACGTGCAAAAACTCGCGCATGGGCGTGCCGCTGCCCCAAATGACCACCTCGGGTGCTTGGGTTTGCACCGCCTGGTGAAAGCGGCGCAGCAGCGCGGGGATCACATGGCTGTTGTCGGGGTGATAGTTGTCACCCGGGCCATACAGGTTGGTGGGCATCACGCTGCGGTAATCGCGGCCATGTTGGCGGTTGTAGCTTTCGCACAGTTTGATGCCCGCTATCTTGGCAATGGCATAGGGCTCGTTGGTGGCTTCCAGCGTGCCGGTTAGCAAGGCCTCTTCAGGCATGGGCTGCGGCACGCTTTTGGGGTAAATGCAGCTTGAGCCCAAAAACAGCAGCCGCTGCACCCCGGCTGTGTGTGCTGCATGAATGATGTTGGCCTGGATCATCAGGTTTTGGTAAATGAACTCTGCGGGGTACGTGCTGTTGGCATAAATGCCGCCCACCTTGGCCGCAGCCAGCACCACCTGGTCTATGGGGTGCGTGGCAAAAAAGGCCTGCACAGCTGCCTGGTTGGTCAGGTCCAGCTCGGCGTGGGTAGCGGTCAGGATGTTGCCGTGCCCCAGCGCTTGCAGCCTGCGCAAAATAGCGCTGCCCACCATGCCACGGTGGCCGGCAATATAGATCATGGGTTGTGGATGGTTGGCAGATGGCACTTTAATGCTCCGTACTCAACATTACTTTGTGCCCGTGGGCTTGAAGCAGCGCGTGCTGGCGTGCTGCCTGCAAATCTGCGGCCACCATCTCGGCGCACATTTCTTGCACGGTAATCTCTGGCACCCAGCCCAGCTTGGTTTTGGCCTTGGTGGGGTCGCCCAGCAGGGTTTCGACCTCTGTGGGGCGAAAGTAGCGTGCATCTATGCGCACCACCACATCACCCACCTTCAATGCGGGTGCCATGTCACCCGCAAGGGCATCCACCACAGCCACCTCGTCCACACCATCCCCCTGAAAGCGCAGCGTGATGCCCAGCTCTGCGGCGCTCCAGGCAATGAACTGGCGCACGCTGTATTGCACGCCAGTGGCAATGACAAAGTCTTCAGCTTGGGTCTGCTGTAGCATCATCCACTGCATGCGCACATAGTCTTTGGCGTGCCCCCAGTCGCGCAGCGCGCTCAGGTTACCCATGTACAAACAAGTCTCCAGCCCCTGAGCGATGTTGGCCAGGCCCCGGGTGATTTTGCGGGTGACAAAGGTTTCGCCACGGCGCGGGCTCTCGTGGTTAAACAAAATGCCGTTGCAAGCATACATGCCATAGGCCTCACGGTAGTTCACGGTGATCCAGTAGGCATACAGTTTGGCCACCGCGTAGGGGCTGCGCGGGTAAAACGGTGTGGTTTCACGCTGCGGGGTCTCTCGCACCAAACCATACAGCTCTGAGGTGCTGGCCTGATAAAAGCGCGTTTTCTTCTCCATGCCCAAGATGCGAATAGCCTCCAGCAAACGCAGTGTGCCCATGCCATCCACATCTGCGGTGTACTCCGGGCTTTCAAAGCTGACCGCTACATGGCTTTGGGCACCCAGGTTGTAAACCTCATCGGGTTGCACCTGTTGCAAGATGCGGGTGAGGTTGGAGCTGTCGGTAAGGTCACCGTAATGCAGATTGAACCGACTGTGCTGGGTATGGGGATCCTGGTAGATGTGATCTACGCGCTGGGTGTTAAACGACGAAGCACGGCGCTTGATGCCGTGAACTTCGTAGCCCATGTCAAGCAGAAACTCTGCAAGGTAGGAGCCGTCTTGGCCGGTCACGCCGGTGATAAGTGCTTTTTTCAAAATACAAGAATCTCTATTGAACCTTCGGTCTGTGCAGGATAGCCATTTCACATGCGGTGCAGTTAAGACGGCATCTCGGCTACGGGGAAGAAGCGCACCGCGAGCAAGTGGTCAAATGCGCCCAGTTGCGCCCCAAGTGCCAATGCCAAGCGGGTTTCGGCCATCATCGCAGCGCTAACATTAACGGTCATTGCCATACCCGCGTGGGTTGTTCGACTGCCAGCGCCAAGTGTCGGCACACATGTCGCGCAAGCCTAAATTGGCCTTCCAACCGAAAAGTTGTCTGGCTTTGTTCGCATCCGCATAGCAGACAGCAATATCACCAGGACGCCGCGCCACCACTTCATAAGGCACCGCTTGTCCGCTTTCAGCTTCAAATGCCTTGATCATGTCGAGCACAGAAACGCCGTGGCCCGTGCCCAGGTTCACCGCCCGCCATTCACCGGCCGACAAACTTTGCAAATAGTCCAGTGCCGCCAAATGCCCAGCCGCCAGGTCCACCACATGAATGTAGTCGCGCACACCCGTACCATCAGGCGTGGGGTAGTCATCACCAAACACCGACAGCTTGGACCGTACTCCACACGCCACTTGACTGATGAACGGCATTAAATTGTTCGGCATGCCTTGCGGGTCTTCACCGATCAGCCCGGATGGATCCGCGCCCACCGGGTTGAAATAGCGCAGGCAGGCGATGCGCCAGCGCGAGTCAGACTTATAAACGTCCTCCAGCAACTCTTCAATCATCAGCTTGCTGCGGCCATAGGGGTTGGTGGCGGAGCGCGGCGTATCTTCCGTGATAGGCAGACGCTGCGGGTCGCCATACACCGTGGCAGATGACGAAAACACCAACGAGCGGCAGCCGGCGGCGTCCATCGCTTCAAGCAGGGCCACGGTACCCGCCACATTGTTGCGGTAGTAGCGCAAAGGCTGCGCCACCGACTCCCCCACCGCCTTGAGCCCGGCGAAATGGATCACGGCATCAAAACGGGTTCGGGCGAAAAACTGGGACAAAAGCGATGGGTCGTTGACATCGCCCTCGACGAAAAGCAGTGCTTGACCCGTCAGCTCCTGAACACGGTCCAGCGCCACACGGGAACTGTTGCTCAGGTTGTCCAGTACCGTGACGGCATAGCCCGCATGCAGCAGTTGCAAAGAGGTATGCGAACCGATGTAGCCTGCACCACCGGTAATAAGAATCTGTTTTTGCATGTTGGTCCTAGTGCGTCAAGGGATGGCGGCTGTTTGCAACATCTGTCGCCGCAGCAGCAAATCCACCCAACCACGCCGGTTCCTATTCAATGACACGACATAGTCAAGAAAGTCCGCAGCCTGAACCGCATGAAGCGGATAAGCGAACAGCGATGCCAGTGATGGCGTGCCATAGGTAATGCGCTCGGGAGGCTCTATGCCGTTTTGTGTGGAACTTGACATTACAGGCAGCGATGGAATAGGACGGTGTATTTCGGCGCGACGGCAGGCTCCAGCGGATTGCTTGGCAAGTGTTTGAGCTTTGACATTCGCAGGTAGGCAATGGCGATGAAGTTGGTGGCGGTTTTGAAACCCCGCGCTGCTCGTTTGGCTTGCTGCAGCAAGCCATTCATGGCCTCCACATAAGCATTACTACGGTTGTCCAGCATGCCGCGCACCACCCCATCAAGGCGCTGCTTCAAGGTCGCAGCCAGCTTTTTAAACGGCTCCAGGCGGCAGCGCGTGGCCCAACTCAGCCAGCTCGAGAGTTCAGCTTTGGCCAGTGCTTCATCGTTGTGTTTAGCCGCATTGGCGTACACCGTGCGCAGCGCCATCTTCAAGCGCCAGGCCCGTGCACTCTTCAAAGTAGAGTGCTGTAGCCAATGCATCGCATTGGTCTGCTTGAGACTCCAGCCATCCGGATTGCGACGCATGCCCCAGGTCAGGCTCTTGAGTAATTTGCGGTCGTTGTCACCAAGCGCCGCTTTGATTGACTGGGGTTGGGTACGTGTTTCCGCGCGGCGCACCTCATCCATGGCTTCATTGGCCATGGCCACAACATGAAAGCGGTCGTAGCTGATTTGCGCCTCTGGCAACGCCTGGGCGACACCTTTGGCGAAGGCTGCGCTCATGTCTTGACAAACGTGTTCAATCTGTTCTGGTTTTCCCCCGTGCGCCTTGAGATCATCACTGAAGTCGACCACCGTTTTGTGGTCTTTGCCTTCACAAGCGAATAGGAGACGCTTTTTCTCAAGGTCGTGCACCACGGTGATGTAGTTCTGGCCTTTGCGCAGGCTGGTCTCATCAATGCCGACGATTTTTACATCGGACATGTCGTCGAGCTTGCGGGCAGCACCCACGTAATGCTCGATGCGACGCCATAGCTGCTTGTCGTTGCAGCGCAGTTGTTGGGCGGCTTGACGCACTGGCAAGTCTTGGCATAGCGATAAGGCCAGGGCCTCATAAAGCAGGGTGAAGCCGCTGCCTTCACGCGCCCAAGGGACCTGCGCTTGGGTTGTCTTGGCGCAATCGTTGCAATGGATGCGCGGTACATCTGCATGGAGCCAAGCTTCGTATTGAAAGAAGTCCAAGTGGCGCCAATGACGCTCTTGGCGGTCGTGAATGCTTTGATCAGCTTTATGACACAGCGGGCATGGCAAGTATTTGGCATCGCAAGTGAGCTTGAAGTCGATGCGCTTTTGAGCTGTGTTGAGTTCAACTTTAGCGACGCGCCAGGGTGCAATCAGCCCCAAAGCACTGGTGAACAAGGATTCAATTTCAACGGCCATGTCGTTCATTCCCTCAAGTGTTCAAACAGCCGCTCCGTGGATTTGTGGACAACTCGCCAGCGAGTTGCCCACAAGCTCCACCGAGGCCACTACTACATTTTATTTCTCAGGTCAAATTCCACACGAAACGACGAAGGACCAAGCAAGATAGACATAACTAACGCACTGTGAAATCTGTAATGCACGCTTACCGAATGTAAATTTCTACTTATTAAATATTTTATGACCAAATCGTCGACAAGAAACGACTTATGTCGCCTTAGTAGTAAGCCTAACAATTCAAAATCTGCGTCACCGCAATATTTTATTATCTGAATCAAATAATTTACATTGATACTAATCACTTTTTCCGTTACTATTTGGCCATCTTTGTCGACTTCAATGATTAGAGATTTATTTATATCATATATGTTAACAAGAATAAAATCTACAAATTCCTTAGGATATGCATTTCTAGCCATATCCCTAACAATATAAAACTTATTTTTATAATTATCAGCTATAAATACAGGGCTATCGTAAATAAAATTTATTAACAACATCTTGTGGAGGAAAAATGGTATTAATTAGCATAATTAGGTCTTGCGTAAGGCTGCATCAAAATCTCGTACGGTGAATTTGTAAGGTAAAAATATTTTTTTTCCAATTTTAAAAACCCAATAAGTTAATAGTATTTGTATACTTTCTATTCTCGACATTTACCGTCACTATTTATTTTTAATGTCTATTTTGACTTTAAACTTTAGAATCTCTATGTAGTTACAAATCAGCCACAAACAGATGCGAAATATAAAAACAGGTTTTTGCTAGTCAGCTTGCGATCTCAACGCATTTTCAGCCAATGTTAGTAATTTATCCAGATCAGTAGCTCGTTTTAAAATTACTTCCGACTTAATCGGAACCTCGCAAGATCACCAAGTTTTTTGTACATTTCTAAACGTCGTTCAGAATACAGAACATCACACAGCTGTGCACAAGCACCATATTGACCAGTGCTGAATAACTTGTTCGCATCGACAATCGAACCTAAAACTAAAGAAGCACTACTATTTCCTGATGGGTTGACAGCAGGTACCTTGTCCGAAATTAAACTATGTTGCGCAGAAGGTGCCTGCGTAGCTATGGCAGTCTTAGTAACTGCAACTGTTTCCGTCTTAGCTGGCTTACTCTGATTAGTCACTTCAACTGTTGCTGGCTGCGCAGCAACAGGCGGCCGTTCAAGATCTACTGGTTGTTTCGCAAATCGAACGTCTAGTCCTTGAAAAAGACCTTTGTAATTGACACGCTCAAAAGCTTCAAGCTTGCCTCCCACTGTCGCGTTATATATTCGTCTACCTGCACATTCATAAACCAGCTTAGCCATTTTGTAGTTCATTAAAACTCGATCTAACTTCGGATCTTTCCAAGTTTTTCCTTTACCAAAGTAATCTTTGTGAAAATGGTTAGGATCGTCAGTATCAGAAAGGAGTACATCACCTGTGCGCTTATGGCTAACGGGAATATCATAGTTAAAGTCCATACCTATTAAATAGACTTCTGTGAAACCCATGAAAAAGGCCAGCTGTAGGTTTACATATGTAACAGATTGCCCGCAGTAAATCTCCTCAGTAATGTCCTGAGAGAACCGAGGTATTGCATAATTTGGACTTGATTTTTCATAAAATCCCCTATTTAATTTAAAAAAATAAGTACCTGACTGTTTAGGATGAAGTGATTTATATATTGATGGAAAGAATTTAAATGGTGCTTTATATTCAAGTATTTCCTTGACATTTTCCTTGATTACTGAACTGTCTTCAACTACAAAGAAAGTAGGTCTAAATCCCGTTTCTCGGGTTTTGTAGTAAAATGAGTTGACTGCAAAAGAATACTCATCTTTGAGCAATGAAAGATCACATTGATTTAGAGATGGTCCATTGCCAATAATAAAACATCGTCTGCCCAAATAGCGGTTATAAAAAAATGATAGCTCTTCTGTGTCTGGATACTGTTGATCTTTTGGGACTGGAGGAGCCCAGCTAGCGGCAAACCGACCTTCAAACCGTTCAGGAATATGGTAATCGCGTAGGTTAGTAAAAGTTAGTGGCAGTACCGGCTCTGGCTTGTCGATTGGTATAAGCTTACCAAGCTGCGTCGGCGGTAATCCATTTATGGTTACAAATGAATTTTTCAAATAAAGGTTAGGGTCACCGATATATGGTCGCCTCGCTTCGGCCATCGCTCTAACTTGCGCATCAGTATCATGTTGACAATCATTATGTAGATAACTAGTGGGTATAAGTCCACGGGTATACTCGCAACCAAAGTTTTCAACCATGTGGGCATAAATATCCTTGAAATAAGCATGTTCTTCCGCTTGCATAGGATGATGCTGATGAAAATATGCAAATGAATCCATTCGAATTCTATCCATGGGCAGTAACGCGAACATTGTCACGTCGAGAGCGCGATCCTCGCAGCCATAGCCAACATATTGTTCAAACCCAGCGATGTCGATAAACTTTTGGCGGTTGACAACCAACATACCACCAGACAGCGATGTTGGATTTCGCAGCCCCTCCATGGTTACTGTTATCTCACCATAATGCCCTGTTTCATATAATTTGTTCTTTTGATCGTCAGTTGAGTAGTACAGGTTACGGTTAGGTGACACGACGTCAAAATCACGATAGCAATCAATCACACATTGTAAAAAATTGCTACCAGGCAGAATATCTGTGTCGATGAATCCAACCACTGGCGCATCAGTGAAATGCTTGACTGCTACGTTGTAGAGCCAGCCGCGATTGTACGGGGCAGGGTTATATAGAAATTCGTACCTGAATCGACCAGGCAATTTTTCATGCAAGTCTTCAGTTGGTTGTTTATCTTGTTCGACCAACAACAATTCAAATGCTGGCCCATAGTACCTGTCCAGCCATCCCATTAAAAACCTTAAATTGTCCAAGCGACTTGGTTCGTCAGCCCGTAGACGCATACCAATGATCAGAGTAGCAAGAGGTTTTCCTTCCCGACCCACCTGCAGCTGTAATTCTTTCAGTTGCAATTCAGACAATACGTCGGGTTCATCCATGCGAATAGATGAAATTTCTGAGGCTGGCTTGTCAGCTTTCAATGGCCAGAATGTTGATGTTGTTACAGGACCAACACTTCTGCGGTTTCTAAGATAATCACGACGCCGAAGACCAAGCTCTTCCATCAAAGCCAAAAATACCCAATCACTTCCTGCTGCGCTTAGATGCAAATTATCACATGTAAATTTTTTGACATCCGTTGGCGACCATTGATGCAGATTGATAACATTACTCAAATGCTTACACAAACTTTTTGAGTATGACTCGATTACTTGGATATTGGTTGGTCGATCCTTTAGAAAATCACCTCGCCAACCTGGGGAGAAGTCATTAGAAGAAATAAATATTAGATTATTTATTTTTTTCATGCTTGGTACGAGTGAGTTTTCCATCATCTCCAAGCTGTAGAGATTAATAGTTTTTTCACCCTCATAGACCACATCAAAAGGTTTTGATAAATGCAAAGACATTTCTTCTTTACCAAAAAGAGCATCTAACATTGCTTTTTTTGAATTAATAATTTTCTTTTCATTGAATTTTCTCTGCGCAATCAATGATTCAGCCAATTCAATATCCGTTAGATCAGACGCTATCGGCTGATATAGTTTTCTTCGCATCTGCTGTAGTGGGCGCGGTGAGTGGTCAACTATGCCTGCATGCATTATGACGTGATCAAAATTGTCAGCGCCGAAGCGGTCGATAAGTGCAAGACAGTCAGGGATTGTTGTCCACTGATAGGGGCAACGCAATGATGTGACAGATAGATCTGGCACTTTGGCTAATCTCTCAGCGTAGATTGAGTGTGTTGATCCAGCCGGCTTGTGTATTCCACGGCTATCTGTAAGTAATAAAATTTTTTTCATTTAATATTAAAATAAATTTACTCAATGGTTTTCGGCAAAATGTTTTCAACTGTTTTATTTAAATTCATCAGTCAACAAAATTTAATATTTACTACGGCTTCTAGATCAAAGGTTATAGAATTAACGTATTTTTATTAAAAATATGTTCAATAAACACAAAGTTAAAATTGGTAATTAATCAAAAAAATCTAGCATCAGCCTTGCGCGACCTTACTCAAAAAATTCACGAACTCATGCTAGTTATTTTTCATGACTGGATCTAATAAGCACCCACTGATACCCCCATCCAACGCCAAGCAAGCACCGTGTAAAAAGGGCATGCGCCCTTGAACAAGAATCATGGCGCATTTGGCAACCTCTGCAGGCAAGCCAATGCGCCCAGCGGGGTGGCATTGTTCCAATTGAGCGTACAGCGCGTCTTTGCCCGCAAACCCGGCTTTGAGCATGGGGGTATCAATGGCGGCGGGCTCTATGGCATTCACCCGCACCCTTGGCCCCAGGTCAACCGCCATGGCGCGCGTTAAGCCGCTCAGGGCGGCTTTGCTGGTGGCGTAGGCCACAAAGTTCTTTTTGGTCAGGCGTGCGTGGATGCTGCTGATGTTCACAATGCTGCCCTTTGCAGTTTCCAGATCGGTTAGCAAGCCTTGTGCCCAAAAGAAGGGGGCCAGCAGGTTCACGTGCAGGGTTTGCTGCCAATCGGCGCGGGTCAGGCTGTCTGCGCCACCCAGTATTTGGGTGGCTGCGTTGTTGACCAGGGCTTGCAGGCCGTGGCTGCTAATGATGGCTTTGACCTGTGCCAGCACGCTGTTGCCATAGGCTTCGTCACTTACCGTGCGGGCCAGGTCGGCTTGCAGGTAGTGGGCACAGGCCAGGTCGGCGGGCTGGGGCATTTGGTCGGTGGCGATGACGGCGTAGCCGTTGGCGGCAAATTCATGCACCAGCGCCTGGCCTATGCCGCCTGCGGCTCCGGTGATGAGGGCGTAGCGGGGTTTGTTATCAAACTGCATGGTCAAAAATCTTAAAAATTGTGGTCTTGTGCGGTGCTGAATCGGACTACGGGTGTCAATCAGTTTCACCGGCCAAGTCTTGCACAGTTTGGATCAGGCCACTGGCTATGTATATTTTGTTGTCAACGATCTGTTGCAGCAGGGGCGTGACTGCTGTTACCAAGCCTGTGCGCTTGGCTTGAAGTAGTACACCCATTGATCCAATTGTTTTGATTTGATTGATTTGGGCCACCTTGCGCCCGCGTTTGTCGTCAATTAGCAGGTAGTCGGCTGAAATTTCTTTGTAGAGCAGCATGGCGGCAGTTTCGCCGGCATCGGCGTATGCATCTAAATAAACAAAATTTTGCATATCTACTGCGCGAACCTTGCCTTGCAAGTATTGACGCAGTTGGTCAGCATGGGGCTTTTGGGGTAGCGCCACTTCGCTATACACAGCCTCAGGCACGATGACTTGGCCAAATAGGGCATCGAGCAAATGCAGGCTGTTACAGGCAGCCGGGGCGATCAATGCCGATGCGTCAGCTACCAACATCATGCTGCATCGAGCCCAGCCAGCTCGTCAAGCAGCTCTTGGCGACTGATGTCTATGACTGCTATGCCGTTGCTGTTGCACAGGTCAATAAAGTCATAGAGGTTGAGTCCTGCCAAATGGGCTGCCTTTGACAAGGTGATGCGCCCACGTTTGTAGAGCCAAAGTGCGTAAGAATTTCGCATCTCAACGCTAATGTCGGTCACAGATTGGAAGGCAACAAAATCATTGGGTAACTCAACGGCTACTTGCATGGTGTGCTCCTGAAAAAATGGTGTTCGCGGGAGATGTGGATGTAAACAATGCGTAGTAGCCGTTGGCCGCAAACGCTTGCACCAGCACCCGGCCGATGCCGCCTAAGGCACCGGTAATGAGGGCGTAGTGGGGGTTAGCGGTTTGCATCAATAAATCTTTCATGGCATTAGCTTACGCACCACTGAATCGTGCCCGGTTTTGCCTTACTGACAACTAGGGGGTGCGCATCGATGGGTTTAAGCAACTGGCGAATTTTTTGCTTTAAGTCTGCAGGGTTGATGGCTATGGGGCGCAGTTTTGAATGCTTTGCGGGTTGCTCCAAATGCAGAACTACACGCACTTGGCGCGCTTGAGTGACAGCATGGGCAAGTTGTTGCTCATCCAGGTTTAAGGCACCATTTTTTGCAGGGATGAGTGCAGCCAGTGTGTCAAAAACCTTGTGCGCCACTTCTTCACCAAGCTCTGTTGGTTTGGTGCGCTGGTGTTGCCGGTAATCTTTTACTTCTATCAACCAAGCTGTATTGTCCGGGGCTACTGCCAACAGATCCAGTGCTTTGATGCCGTTCCACATGCGTGTGATTTGGTTCCGATAAAAGGACCAGTTGTCGTATTGACCCACTTGCCAAGTGTCTGCAAAGTCAAACGTTAAGCCGTCCACGTTGTAGCGTTTCATACTTGTTGGTTCTCAGTCAAAAACCGGTCTGATTGCGCTAGCTCTTCATCAAGGGCGGCAATGTTGCCCATGTCATCAGGGCTGTTGCCTTGCTGTATTTCAATGCCGTCATCGCTACGGTGCAGTCCAAAGAACCTGGCTTTGATAGGTTGATACAACTGGCTGGCAAGCAGTATTTCAAGCTCGCGCAGCAAAAACAGGCTGTGTGTGGCAATAAAGATTTGCACGCCAGCAGCGGACAAGTCAAGAATGCTCTGTGCCACAAACTTGATCAGGCGGGGGTTCAGGTTGGCTTCAGGCTCATCCCAAAACAGGTAACCTTTGTCAAGCAGCGCGCCAGTGCTGATAAGTCTGGCCAACATACCCAACTTGCGCAGCCCTTCGGCAACCAGAGGCATTTCCAGCCGACCGTCTGCGTTGCGCAAATAAAAGCGCCCGTTTTTATCAAATTCGATACTGCCGTCCATGGCCACTTCTAGCGGCGCTAGCAGCTCACGCACGCGCTTTTCTTTGGGGCCTTTTTGCAGGGGGGCACCTAGCAGCAGGCAGGTGTCGCGCCAGGTTTCTTCAAATTCAAGGTAGTGCCCCTCAAAAACAGATACAAAGTTGGGAAATATGGTGAGAAGTTCGCGCGTAGGCAAATAGGTGGCTGGCGTGCTAAGCCAAGCTTTGGGAACTTTGTCAATGGCGACTTCAGTCTTGTTGCTGGTTGCAAAGCTGAATGTGGTGTCCAGGTCAGTGTTGTCAAATGTCAAGCTGATGTCGCAGCGCTCGCGCCCTTGTTTGCGCCGCGCCAGGCGGCCCAAGGTTTCTGGTTTGAAAACGCCAATGAGCTTGTCTGCGTAGCGCGTTTGCAAAGCTGTCTTGGTTGGTGCTGCTGCAGTGGGCTTGCGGCCCTCTTCTGAACTTACCGCCAGCACGCTGTAGGCCATTTTTAGCAAGTGCGTTTTGCCAGCACCGTTTTCACCCACGATCACGTTCAGGTTAGCAGCAAAATCCAACGTGGCTTGCGGAAAGACCGTGAGGTTGCTGATAGTCATGCGTTTGAGCATCTGAGCACCTTTGCTTTATTCAGGAGATTTAACGAACAGAATCTGTTGGCAGATTAAGCAAGTTGCCCTGCACCCAAAAATCCCATCAACTTGCCAATAGCGATGTGGCTGGTGCGCTCTACGGCGTCTGCTGTGTTGCTGGCGTTGTGTGATCCAAAGACGCAGCGCGGGTGGGTGCGCAGGTAGGATTCTGCTGGCAGGGGCTCGTCTTCAAACACGTCCAGCGCGGCTGAATAGACTTGGCCGCTTTGCAGTGCGGCGCACAGGGCGGCCTCATCCACCACCGGGCCGCGGCCTACATTGACCACGCGCACGCCGGGTTTGGCGCTGGCCAGCACGGCGGCATTGAGCATGTGGCGGCTGCTGGGCGTGAGGGCGCAATTGATGACGATGAAGTCGGCTTCTTCAATGCGCTCGGGCCAGGTGGCCATTTGCACCTGGGGCATGGCGGGGTCGGGCTGGGCATAGGGGTCGTAGGCGACGATGTGCATGTCGGCGGCCAGCAGGCGTTTGGCGGTGTTTTTGCCAATGTCGCCAAAGCCAACCAGGGCCACGGTTTTGCCCGACAGCGAGATGCCACGTGGCTTGGGCCACTGCCCGGCGCGTACGCTACGGTCTATGTCAAAGGTTTCGCGGGCCAGGGCAATGACGTAGCCCACGGCAATGTCGGCTACCTCGCCACCAAACATGTTGGGGGTGTTGATGATGGGTATGCCAAGCTCTTTGCAGGCGGCAAAGTCAACGTTGTCCACGCCTATGCCCCATTTGACGGCGGCTTTCAGGTGGCCGGCCTTGCCCGCTTCAAAGACTTCGCGGGTGGCGGGGTCGTCGCCAATGATCCAGCCGTCGTGCTGGGGCACGAGTTGTTTGAGTTCTTCAACGCTGAGGGTTTGCACCACGTTGGGGGTGGTGAGCTCTGCGCCGTATTGGGCAAACAGGGGCCGAAAGCTGTCGATCATGCGCAGCATGGGGGGGCAGGTGACGAGGATTTTCATGGGGCTTCAGGCTTTTTGTTCTTGCAAAAACCGTGCTGCTACCACGGCAAAGTCCCAGTCGGCGGGGGTGTCGATGTCGATAGATTCGAAGTACGGGCCTTCGTACATGGTGGGTTGCTTGCCAATGCGGGCTTTGGTTTTGGCAAAGCTGTCTGCGGTGAAGATGTAGAGGTTGGAGTTTTCTTCGTACCAGGGTTCGAGGTTTTGGGTGGGTATGAGGTTGTCTGGGTCGTGGTTGACCGGGCTGCAGTCGGCGCGATAAAAGCGGGTTTGCACTTTGTCAACGGTAAATAACGAGTCTGCGGAGCCAGCGGCCTTGGCGGCCTGGAATGTGGCTATGGCCTGGCGGATGGTGTTGGCGCTCATGAGGGGGTTGGTGGTGTGTGTCATGAGGTACATGTCGGCAGGCACATTGGCCACGTCGTCTGCCAGCACCAGGTTCATAGAGACTTGGTCACCACAAATTTCGGGCTTGCGGTCGCGAATGGTGATGCGGTCGGTGTCCACCAGGCCGTTGGCGGCCAGGATGTGGCGGGCGTCGGTGTTGATGATGATTTGGTCAATTTCAGGCACTGACAACAGGGTGTCAAGAATCCATCTAAACAGTGGTTTGCCACAAAAGTCCCGAAAGTTTTTGCCACTCACGCGAACGCTGTTGGCTTTCATGGGGAGCAGGGCGACAATTTTTTGAGTCATGGTTTTATGGATGTGAATTAAATGTGCATTAAACGGGGTAATAGTATTTTTCTTTTTCAGCGTGTGATAGTTTGCGGTGCTCTTGGTTGCCTTTGTACACGCCCATAAACTGGTTATAGCGGTATTTGGCAATATCGAGCGCGTTGCGCCGCCACTGCTTGTGCTGCAAGGCGTAGCGCCAGTCGCGCCAGATGCTGGTGGTGATGTAGCGCAGGGTGTCCATTGGGCTGACGTGCACTTGCGGCATGATTTTTTGCAGCGCCAGGGCTTCGCGTTCAAAACGTCTGCGGACTTGTGGCCAGGTTTCAGCGTGGTGGTGGTAAACGCAAGCTTCGGCCACGTAGCCCACAGCCGCACCCGCGCGTTGCAGGCGTTGGGCAAGTTCCATGTCTTCAAGGCCGGTAACGTCTTCGTCAAATTGGTGTTGCGCCCAGGCGCTGCGGGCAATGGCTGAGTTGGCGTTGTTGCAAAAAAAGCCTGTTTGCGGTACGACGGAGGTGTCGGGGAAATATTTGGCAAATATGCGGTGTTCACAAAAATGGGTTTGTGGTCCGCCAATTTGCTTGCCGTAGGTGTAGGCCACCTGCCCATGCACAATGGGTGCACACAGGGCGTGCAGCCATTGTGTATTGAGTGGCACGCAGTGGCCGCTGACCAGCACCAGAATGTCGCCCTTGGCAGCCTGGCAACCCCAGTTGAGCGAGCGGCCAAAAGAAAATTGCTCGCGGGTGATGTGGGCGATGGTGCAGGCGTACTGCTGGGCTATGGCTAGCGTGCCGTCGGTGGAGCCGGAATCTATGACAACCGTCTGCACCCGCAAGCCTGGTGTTTGTTGCTGTTGTATGGACTGCAATAACTCACTCAGGTAGCGGGCTTCGTTGAGTGTGCGGATGACAACGCTGATGGTCATGACTGATTAAAACCTTCCCTGCTTGCTTTTTTTATTTTGAAAAATTCTACGTAGTTTACTTTACCGAAAACATCACACGCGCCATTGACGGTGGCATCGACAATGCTGCGGCCGTCTTGCTCAAAAACTTGCCGGGCTATGCGGTAAGACTCTTCAGAGTGCGCCAGGTCTGGGTTGTCCCACTGTTGACCACTGAAGTAGCTGGCGCTGAAATGGTTGGGGTCTGGGCCGTCAAGCTGACGCGCTTCGTTGGGCTGGCCGGTGTATTGGTAGCGATGGTCCATGCCAATGAGCACCACTTGTTTGAAACCCAAAAAGTAGGCCACTTGCAAGGCAGCGTAGGTGACTGTCCAGCCTTCGTGCACGCCTTCAATGGCAATGTTTTTGCAAAACCGTTGTTGCGCAGACTGGGTGTTGATGAGGTAGGTTAACGCGTCTTCTTGGATATTGCCAACGGCTGCAGCGTTGCCAATGAATTTGACGCAGTTGAGGGCTTTGATGTCGTCTTGGCCCTGGTCAACCACTTTGCGGTTGATGGCCACGTAGTAACGGGGGTAAAAGTGGAATTTGCGGAAACCGAGGTAGATTTTATTGAGGCCAATGACGGTTTCGTGCTTCAAAAAGCTCAAATCCATCTGGTTAAGCGATGGTCCGTTGGCAACCAGCACGCAGCGCTGGCCAGCGTGGCGGTTTTGTAGCGCAGCAAGGCGGGTTGTCATGTGGGATGCGGCTGATAGGATGACCTGGGCAGAAGACTCAGGCGGCTGTAGGCGTGCGTACCAGCAGCGCGGCGCGGTTGCGTGCTTCAATGACATGGAAACCGTGCTGTAAAAAATACGGCATGGCAAGGGTACCTTTGGCCGTCCAGGCGCCTTTGTCTAGCCAGGTGTCGTCCATGCAGACCACACCATCAGGCGCGAGCTTGGTCAGCACAGATTGCGCACATTCCAGATGCATTTGGTGGCATTGCTCTTCATCAATGCGGGCACCCAAAAACTTTTCGTAGCGGCTTTGGCGCAGTTCGCTGTGGTTGCCGTGGTCAAAGTCGTAGGCGTCTAAAAAGATAAAGTCGAACTGCCCGGGGTATTGACGCAGGTAGTCTTCACCCTTGGCGGTAATGGCCTCAAAAGGTGTGCTTGATGCCTTGAAGGCTTGGGCGGCCATGAGGCTGTTGTGGGGGTCCATGTCCACAGTGATGAAGTGCAAGCCATTGGCTTTGCAGAAGGCGGCAATTTTGGCGGTGGAGCCCTGGCCTGGCACATCTTCACGGGTGGTGCCAATTTCGATCAGGATGCGTGGCTTGGCACTGGGGGCCATTTGCTTGAGGTTGGCCGTGAGCCAGCTCAAGAGCAGGTCGTGCCCATGCTCGGACTTCTTTTCAATGACAGCGCGGGTGGCTGCATGGGCTTGGGCGATAAGGTCTGCGGTTTTGGGATCAAGCGCCAATGGCGGCAAAGACCTGAGGGTGCGCTGCAGCATGTGCTCTGCCGCATCATCGCTGCGCCCAACATCAACCAGCAGTTTGACAAGTTTGACCTGTAGGTCTGGCTGATCAGTATCTGGCAGGCGCATGGCTTGACGCAGAAAGTTGGTTGCGCTCATTTTGTCTTTTCTGCCTAGCAGCCCTTGGGCTACGTCAATCAATATGTTGAACCGGGTCACAGGACTAAGGGCGGGGTCAGCAATCAGATGGTCTACCGTGGCGTAAATATCATCGCTAGCTAAACATTGGGCAACGAGTGCCGCTACGTTGCCAGGTGTTTGAGAATGACGGCGAATAGCTGATGTTTTGGCCTCTAGCGCGGTCAGTTGCTGATAAGTTGCCGCTGTCAGCAAGCCCATGTCAGCCAGCTGCTTTTGCGCCCGCGCGGGGGTGAGCAGGCTGGCATCTGCATGGGGCATGCCAATGCGCACGGCGTGCTCAAAGTGGCTGCGGGCTTGCTCGGGCCGGCCACTGACTGCGGCGGCGCGGGCCAGGCTGTTGTGGGTGCCAGAGATCAACACTTGGGCCACCAGCTTTTTGGCGCAGCCCCAGTCTTGCGCCAGCCGGGTGTATTGGCGCGCGGGCTCGGTTTGGCCCAGTTGGGCGTGGCCTGCGGCGGCCAGCAGGGCCAGTTTGGCGCGGTCGGGGTGGTGTTGCAGGGTGTCTTGGCTGAGTGCGGCCAGGCTGGCCCAGTCGCCAAACTGCCATTGGGTGCGGCTGCGCTCTAGCAGGTGTTCGTCATAGGGCACCAGGTGCTGCGCGGGTTCAGCATCAAATTGGGCTGTAGCCCTTGTTGGCTGTGCGCGATCAGCTATTTTTGATATAGCAAAAGTGGGCTGATAGGGGCGGCGTTTAAG
>Ga0100385_1001968_pt1 | contig 19928 bp, 17 predicted proteins | sample CryGeymeta201509_FD_81543 | JGI IMG/M metagenome (GOLD analysis project Ga0100385, IMG submission 81543) | Groundwater microbial communities from Crystal Geyser aquifers in Utah, USA - Crystal Geyser metaG 2015-09 | ecosystem: Environmental > Aquatic > Deep subsurface > Groundwater | place: USA... | reverse complement strand
TCAAGGTCAACGTTAAGGTGTTTTCTATCGGTTTCGGCAAGAAGCTCTTTTCCTTTAAAAAGGGAGGAACCGAATATCAGTTTTCCCTCATTCCCTTTGGTGGCTACGTCGGCATGCTGGGTGAGAACCCGGAGGACGCCGAGGTAGAGGACCCGGGAAACTTCAACTTGAAGTCCCGCTGGCAGCGTTTCATCATTCTGGCAATGGGCGCAACTTTCAACATCATCCTTGCATTCATCCTGTTCACCGCCGTGAACATGGTCCACAGGATGGAACCGTTGTACCTGTCTTCTACACCGGTTGTCGGAGAAGTGGATCTCTCCTCTCCGGCCTTTGTTGCCAACCTGAAAACCGGTGATTGCATCATCTCTTTCGATGGAACCCGGGTAAAGAACTGGAAAGCCTTTCAGTTATTGATCGCCACCAATCCGGATCATAAGGCAAATATCGTAGTGGACCGGGACGGTCAACTTCTGACCATTCCCGTCAAGTTGATCTCAAAGGGCCGGGATGATGCCGGATTTCTTGGCGCTTTCCCCCTGCGTCCGGTACGGGTTGGAAGCGTTCTGGACGGTTCTCCCGCTGAAAAAGGCAACTTGAAGAAAGGTGACGAGATTGTGTCGGTAGATGGGAAACCCATCATCAACGGCACGGGTCAATTCATCTCCGTCATTGAGAAAACAGCTGGAGACACAATTGAGCTGGTAGTCAATCGTTCCGGCAATACCGTAGACCTGGCAATCTCTCCCATGGGAGAGCCTGGAAGCCATAAGATTGGGGCCTTTGTGGAAGAACCATATCGCCTGATCAAGATAGGTTTCGGCGGTGCCCTGGTTCAGGGTGGCCGGGATATCGGCAAAATCACAGCGCTGACATTTTCGGTACTGGGGAAGCTCATCAGTGGAAAACTTTCCATCCGCAGCATATCCGGTCCGGTTGACATTGCCCGGATATCCGGTCAGGCCGCCCGCGGTGGGGTCATTATCTTCCTCTACTGGATGGCCATGATTTCCCTGCAGCTGGGTATTTTCAACCTCCTGCCAATCCCTATGCTGGACGGAGGACATCTCACCATTCTGGCTCTGGAAACGATACGCCGAAGGGACCTCAGCTTTAAACTGAAAGAAAAAATTACCTCCGTCGGGTTCTTTCTCCTCATCGCATTGATGGTGATTGTCGTGATCAGTGATGTTTTGAAAAACCTGAACATAAGCTGGTAGAAAGAGACAGGGAATCATGCCAACCAGAACCGTTCACGTGGGATCAGTAGCCATCGGCGGGGGAAACCCGGTATCGGTTCAAACCATGACCAAAACCGACACCCGGGATGTGGATGGAACGGTTGCGCAGATTCGTGAGATTTCGGCTGCCGGCTGCGACATCGTCCGGCTGGCCGTACCGGACGGTGAGGCCGCGGACGCCCTGGAAAAGATTGTCCCTCAATCCCCGATTCCAGTCATCGCAGACATCCATTTTGACTATCAACTGGCACTGAAAGCCGTCCGAAACGGTGTTCACGGGCTTCGCATCAACCCCGGCAACATCGGAAGCAGTGACCGGGTGCGGCAGGTGGCTGAAGCCTGCAACGACGCCGGGATCCCCATCCGCATCGGAGTTAATGCCGGTTCACTGGAAAAAGAACTGCTGGAGAAATACGGACCTACCCCGGAAGCTATGGTGGAAAGTGCCGCGGGCCACATCCGATACCTGGAAAAACTGAACTTCACCGCCATCAAAGTCTCCCTGAAAGCCTCCGACGTGGCCCGCACCGTTTCAGCCTGCCGCCTCTTTGCCGGCCGTTTTGATTACCCCCAGCATATCGGGATCACAGAGGCGGGAACCGAGCATACCGGCCTTGTAAAATCCCACATCGGAATTGGCGCCCTGCTCCTGGACGGCATCGGGGACACCATCCGGGTTTCTCTCACCGCAGATCCTGTCCGGGAAGTGCTGGCAGGCCGTGAAATTCTCCGTGCACTGGGCATGCTGCCATCAGTACCGAAGTTCATATCCTGCCCCACCTGCGGTCGCATCGACTTCAATATCCGGAAATACGCACCACTGATTGAACAGGAAGTAGAAAAGCTCGGCGGTACCATCACCATTGCAATAATGGGTTGCGCCGTCAATGGCCCGGGGGAAGCGAGAGAAGCGGATGTGGCGCTTTGCGGCGCCAGAGGCTACGCCGGAATCTACCGGAAAGGGCAACTGATTGCCAAAACCGGCGAAGAGAACCTCGTGGAAGCATTCATGAACGTTGTAAAAGAAGTGCTGAAAGAAGAATCGCAGGATCTCATCGCGGGGGACGCTGATAAAGACGGGAAGAGAATTTGACGCAAAGGCCGCCAGGGGAAGACAAGATTTGGGTTGGGACCCAAGGCGGGGGAAAATCCAGTGCTGTGACTTATTATGCAATGCTATTCAAATTTTCCGCTTTCAATTTAAAGCTGGGTGTGTGCACTAAAATCAACACAGCCTCTTTCGGACCTGTATTCGTATAGCTGAAACGCTCTCCTTTCGGCACGATGCAAACATCACCGGAAGAAAGCTCATTAGAGTCCCCATCTACGGTAAAACTCAAACTTCCTCGAACAATATAATAATATTTGTCTGACCGATTTGACCAGGAAAGCCTGTGGCTGACACCGACCGGAACCGTGATCTCGGCAAAAGAGGAACTACTGTCTTGTCCCGATGTATAGTCAGTAATCTTGAGCTTGTCGAATTTGATCGGGGTTACTGCCTCGTGCTTGATAAACATATTCCCTCCCTGCATCACTTACTATTCTGCGCAAAGCCTTCTTTCCTCTTACATTTAAACTGAATTTCCATGAAACTTTATACCGTCCTTTTCCGCAAGTCAAGGATGAAGAGCAAGGATTCCAATGGAGGGCCAATTCTCTGATTTTTCTGTTTCCCTTCTCTTCTATCAATTCGGATAACCGAATTGAGGGACGCCCGGATTGGGCGTCCGGGTGCTGGACGGGATTGGGACGAGGAAGAGCAAACCTGCTGGTTGCGACTGACGAAGTTCCGACCCCGTTCGACATCCGGGGGTCCGGGACTGCCGCCACCGGCGGCAATGCGGGGTTCCTGCATAGCTTTCCAGAATTGCTTCAGTTTATCGGGTCTCCTCCTGCTGGAACAACATCGGGGACCTTTTTACCCACAAACCGGAGAACCAGCCACATGCCAATGGCCCCGATGGGATAAATCACCCAGGCTGGAATACTGAGGTCGAGAGGCAAATAGCCCAGTAATAACGCCGTCCCCGCCGTGGTAAGGGCATACGGAATCTGGGTACGCACGTGATCCACATGATCACATGCAGACGCCATGGAGGACATGATGGTGGTATCGGAAATCGGGGAACAATGATCGCCAAACACCGCTCCAGACAGTACCGCCGCAATGGTGGGATAGAGGTAGGGCGTGCCAATCACCACCGGCACCAGAAGGGGATAGGTGATCGCCATGGTGCCCCAGGATGTCCCGGTGGCAAAGCTCATGGCCGCCGCCACGAGGAAGGTAAGGAGGGGAATCGCCCATATGGGCATCCGGGTGGAAACCACCGACAGGATGAAATCCGCTGTTTTCAAATCGGTGCACACCCGGCTCAAACTCCAGGCCAGGGTCAAAATCAGCACGGCCATCATCATGGACTTGAACCCGTCCAGCCAGCTTTCCAGCACTTCAGAAACTGTCAGACGACGTGCCAGAAGGGAAAGTACTGCCGCAGTGAAACAACCGGCTGCCGATCCCCAGATCAGTGCCGCGAAGCTATCGGACCCGGCAAAAATAGCCCTCAGTGACCATTCACCTGAATAGCCCGTGTAAATAATGCCCCAGAGGGTTACCAGAATCACTGCAAGAATGGGAACAAATGCCAGGGCGGGGCGGCTGGGTTCCCCCATTATTGTTTCCATTGCTGCTGGTTTCGCCTTTTCAGACAAAAGGAGATTGTAGCGAATCGCCCGGCGTTCCGCCTTGAGCATAGGTCCGAAATCCCGTCCACTCATTGAAAGCAGAAACCCGAAAATCACGGTGAAAATCGGATAAAAAAGATAGGGAATTGAAAAAAGGAAAGCAGAATACCCGTCCATGGCAATTCCCCTGGAATGAAACACGTCGGTGAGTACTCCCACTTCAAATCCGATCCAGGTGGAAATCACCGCCATGCTGGCCACCGGTGCCGCCGTGGCGTCCACAAAAAAAGAGAGTTTCTCCCGGCTGACCCGGTAGCGGTCCGTGATGGGGCGCATGGTATTTCCCACAATAAGCGTGTTGGCGTAATCATCAAAAAAGATGGCGCATCCGAGGAACCAGCAGGCAAGCTGGGCGCCGCGCCGACTGCGAATTCGAGGTAATACCAGGTCAACGATGGCTGGCGTGCCCCCGTTGGCGGAGATAATCCCCACCATGCCCCCAAGTAGCATACTGAATATGATGATGGAAATATGGTCATGGTTTGCCAGGGAATCCGGGATCACCTGAGACAAAGTGTTCAGCATCGCTGGCAGCACCTTGTACCCCGCTGTAATCCAGACCCCCAGCAGGACTCCCATTAGGAGAGACAGTATCACCTGTCGGAACAACAGGGCAAAGAGGATTGCCACAAGGGGCGGAATAATGGATAAGAAAGGATGGATCACAAGGAAATTCTTTTTCTTACCCTGATCGGTCTGGCTTGTACCGGGACCGATTTCCAGAAATACCGTGCCGTCCCGCTTAACTTCACGATTTGGCCCGGCAAGCACGCTTTCGGCATTGAGCTTCGCCGGAATCCCCTTGAGATAGACTTCGTCCGAAGCCCGGGCAGTTGTCGAAAATGCCCCTGCAGACAACGCGAAGAGGATTAAAACGGTCAGGCAACGCCGTGCCATCTTAAATTCAGTCCGTTTTTTCCGGTTTGGCCTCAGTCGGAATCAGTCCCAGTTTTTGCCGAACCTTCAGATCAATCTCAGCGTGGATATCCGGATTGTCTTTGAAAAACTGCTTCACATTCTCCCGGCCCTGCCCCAACCTCGTCTTACCGTAGGAAAACCAGGAGCCGCTCTTTTCCACAATGTCCAGATCCACCCCATAGTCAACCAGTTCCCCTTCCTTGGAAATTCCGGTACCAAACATGATGTCAAACTCGGTCGTCTTGAAGGGTGGCGCTACTTTGTTTTTTACAATCTTGGCACGGACACGGTTCCCGATGGAGTTGTCTCCTTCCCGAAGTGTCGTAATCCGGCGAACTTCAAGGCGGATTGAAGAATAGAATTTCAACGCGTTTCCACCGGATGTCGTTTCGTTACTGCCATAGGTTACGCCAATTTTCTGGCGAATCTGATTGATGAAAATCAACACAGCTTTGGACTTGGAAATCACGCCTGCCAGCTTCCTCAGCGCATGGGACATCAGTCGAGCCTGGAGACCCACCTGTGTCTCTCCCATTTCTCCATCCAGTTCCGCCTTGGGAACCAGCGCGGCAACAGAGTCCACAACAAGAATATCTATGGCGCCTGAGCGAATCAGCATTTCGGCAATATCCAGTGCCTGTTCCCCGTAATCCGGCTGGGAAATGAGAAGGTTATCCACATCTACACCCAGTTTTGCGGCATATTCCGGATCCAGTGCATGTTCAGCATCAATAAAGGCCGCCATGCCACCCTGTTTCTGTGCTTCCGCAATCATATGCAAAGAAACCGTGGTTTTTCCTGACGATTCAGGCCCGAAAACTTCCACGATTCTTCCCCGTGGAATCCCCCCCACGCCCAGCGCCAGATCAATTCCAATAGACCCGGTAGGTATGGACGCGACGTTGATTCCGCTCTTGGAACCCAGGCGCATAATCGAACCCTTTCCGAAATTCTTTTCAATCTGGCTCACAGCCAGATCCAGTGCTTTTTCCCTTGGCATGTTCTTGTTATCCTGTTGTTTCATTCCAACTCCTCGAATGTAAATTTGATAGCTCCATTCTACGATGTGAACCTCCTCCTGTCACTTCCTATTTTGAAATCATGTAGGGGGAAGGCTCTTTACCTATTCCTTATCTGTTCTTTATCCATTCTTCCAATTAACAGTCAACGTCTCTACCCTCAAATCACAAAAACTCTTCCCGGCTTTTCTGTTGAGCAAGAAACACGGCATTGTCAAACTCTTTTCAGCCCTGCGGGACATAGAATCTGCCTCTTTTTTGCTTTTACTTCCGGGTAAGAAAAGGGACTACTTGATTCGTCGGGTTGCCTTTTACCTCCGGCGTGGTATAATGAGGTACACGTAAGCTTTTTAGTGTAGAATAAGTTACGCTGAAGATGCGCTTGGAGCTTCACGTGTGGCTGCGAATTATGGATCAATCAACCAAAGGAGAACATATGTTAGATATTCGTGAATATGAGAGCATGGAAGAACTGAACACCCACATGAATCGCACCGAACTGGTGGATTTTCTGTACGCCCATCTGGGTCGATTCGGCGATGAAAAGGCATCCATTGACCGTTGCCTTGAGTATGCCCTGGACAATACGCCGGGAACCGGTGGTTTTGTCCTGACCGGGCACGAGGCTGATGGACGGTTGGTCGGCGCACTCATTATGAATGAAACCGGTATGAAGGGATACATTCCAGAGAACATCCTGGTCTATGTGGCTGTCCATGAGGACTGTCGGGGAAAGGGATATGGCGGAGCCATCTGCAAGCACGCACTGAACAAAGCGAATGGAGATGTCAAACTCCATGTTGAATATGACAACCCGGCAAAGCGTCTCTATGAACGCCTCGGCTTCTCCAATAAATACGCTGAAATGCGATGGTTCGCGGACTGAACTGCCATGTCTACGTTGGAGATCCGGACCGATCGCATCATCCGAAATATTGAAAAACTGAACAGTTTTCTGTCCCGACACAATGTGCAGTGGACCCTGGTCAGCAAAATCTTGAGCGGTCATCGGGCCACTCTGGAAAAGATTGTGACCCATGATGCAATGTCTGGTGTTCATTCAGTGGGTGATGCACGCCTGTCCAGCCTCAAGACAATGAAACAAATTCGGCCGGACCTTGTCACTATGTACATTAAACCACCGGCTATCCGCAACGTGGAATCAGTTGTCAAGTATGCGGATATCTCGCTGAACACCTACTACAAGACCATCCATGCATTGAATGATGCAGCCAGAAAACAGGACAGGATTCACAAAATTATCATTATGGTAGAGATGGGGGAACTCAGAGAAGGCATCATACGGGACCATATTCTGAATTTCTACGAAGGGGTTTTTCAGCTACCGAACATTGAAGTGATCGGACTGGGTACGAATCTGGGTTGTATGTACGGCGTTGAACCGTCCTTTGACAAGCTGATTCAACTATGCCTGTTTCAAGAGCTGATCAAGGCACGATTCCACACTGAACTGCCCATCATTTCAGGTGGCAGTTCAATCAACCTCCCATTCATTGCCAGAAAAAAAATGCCGGCCCGGGTCAACCATATGCGTATCGGAGAAGCGGCCTTTATGGGGATGTCCCCCTATAACAACAAAAAATTCAAAGACCTCTCTGTTGATGCCTTCGAATTTCGTGGAGAAGTGATTGAGTTCTATCGAAAGGAAAATGAGCCCGATGGCATCATCTCCGATGCCGCTATCGGCCACATCGCGGAGGAAGATTCAGCACGGAACCACACGGCCCAAATGTCATATAAAGCAGTGGTGGATTTTGGTCTGCTGGACGTAAGTAACGAGGACTTGACCCCGAAAGACAAAGCGGTCAAGTTTGTGGGCACGACATCCGACATGACGGTCTTTGCAGTGGATGTTCCCAAAGGCAAAAATCCAAAGTACCGTGTGGGTGGCACCATTCAATTCAAGCCTGGCTATATGGGCGTCGCCCGGCTCATGAACTCCAAGTTTGTTACCAAACGACCGGTGTAACAGTCATCCCTCCACCTATTCCACGATCACCCGGGGGATCTCAGCGGGCAGTCTTGTCAATGTCTCATAGTTGACATTCTGAGTCAGGTCAGTAAACGCCGACACACTGACTTCATGACGTCCCTGTTTTCCAATCATAACTACTTCGTCTCCCGGTTCAACACCGATAATATCCGTCACATCCACCATTGCCATGTTCATGTTGACCATTCCGACCACCGGGGCTCGTTTCCCACGAATCAGCATATGCCCCCTGTTGCTCATTGACCGGCTGAACCCATGGGCATACCCCACTGGGATCACTGCCAGTATTTCATCTCTGGGCGTGAGGTAAGAAGTGCCATAACTGACGAAATTTCCTGCTGAAACCTTTTTCAATCCCATAACCCGAGATTTCCACGAAATCACCCGATGCAGCGGGTTCTTTTTGAATGATGTTTCCACCGATAACAGATTGTGCATCCGTGTTTCTTTGCTGGGCCAGAACCCATACTGGGCGATGCCGAACCGAACCATATCCATGATTGATTCAGGAATTGTCAGGGCCGCAGCCGAGCACGCTGTGTGTTTGAAGGCGGGGACCAGTTCACGGGAAGCAAGCATCTCCACCAATAACCGGTAGCGTTCCATTTGATTGTTGATCCGCCTGTAATTAGCAATCGATTCCGCCCCTGCAAAATGTGTACACATGCCCATCAGTTCCACCTGATCGGGATGTCGTTTCACAAGATCACAGACTTTATCAAGTTCATCGCCTTCCAGACCTGTCCGGTTAAGGCCGGTTTCCAGCTCCAGGTGGATACGGGCGGGGCGGCCACAGGCTTTCGCAGAGCGGATCGCTGTCTCCATCCGATCGGCATCAAACACATAAAATGAAATCCCCTTCTCAACCGCCCACGTCACGGCGCTGTGGTCCATCATCCCCATCACCATAATATCGCTCGTGTCACGGCGAGCCTGCAACGCCTGTTCCGCCTCATATGCATCGAACACGGCAAAAAAGTCCACTCCTGCGCGTTCAGCAATATCAATAAACTGCATAGTCCCGTGCCCGTACGCATTACCTTTGATCACGGAACAGAATCGTGCCCTCTTGCCGATGCGACGCTTCAGATAGTGGATATTGCGACGCAACGCCTGTTCACTGAGCTCAATCCACGATGCCGGGTGCTGTTCCAATGGCAACCCATTGTTCATATTTACGTGCATGATGAACTCCCCGACACTTTGTTGATGAGCTCCCACATCACATCTACCGAACGACTGAGCAACTCATCCGGAAAGTCATAGTCCGGATGGTGCAGTTGCGGTTGACTCGTTCCGGAACCGATCCCGAAAAATGCTCCGGGTATTTCCCGGGTGAACACACCGAAATCCTCTGACCATGGGAATGCGGTTGCAGCTTCTACAATATCCGCCTTGACAGCCTCCGCCGCATGTCGGACGCATGCGACACATGTATCGTCGCTCACAGTTGCTGGAAACTTGTCACGCCATTCCATCTCGAACTGTAGTCCATGCGCATGTGCAATCGAAGCAATCATCGACTCTGCCCGGTCCATCATTCTGGCCATATCGGTTTCCTGATGCGTTCGAAAGGTCGCCATCACTTCCGCCTCACCGGGAGATGTACCAAATGCAATTTCTCCCAGCCTGACATGGATAACGGTCACCCGTGCCGCATGGTCAAACCGGACACAATCCTGGGGCAATCGTGGCAGCTCATTGAGCAGGTGCGTTACAACCGGCAACGGCGAAATGCCATCCTCCGTATGGGCCGCATGAGACGTTTTCCCGAGCAGGCGAACCACCAGACCCCGGGAAGCAGCAGCAAAAACCCCGTTTCGGACAATGACCGATCCAAGGGGAAATCCCGGCAGGTTGTGCCACGCGAATATTCGGTCCGGACGAATTTCCTCAAAACGAGGATCCGCAACGACTGCAGCCGCACCCGCCGCCACCTCTTCTGCCGGTTGAAACAACAGGACAACACGGCCGGACAGCTGATGCCGCATTTCCGAAATCCGCTGGGCCAGACCCACCAATGCCGTCATATGACCGTCATGACCACATTTGTGACTTACGCCAGGAACCTGACTAACATATGAAAGATCACTCAACTCGAGTATCGGCAGCGCATCCAACTCGGCACGGAACATGACTGCCAAATCCTCTTTATGTCCGTTGTATATGGCCGCGATCCCGGTCCCTCCGATACCGCGAATCAATTCATCCGGCAACGTACTGGCCAGTTCTTCTGCAATCCGGTTCGCCGTTTTTTTTTCATTTCCAGACAGTTCCGGCTCTCGGTGGAGTTCATGTCTCAGTTGTTTCAAATCCTTATGATGGCTCATCGTCCCTCCATCCGGTTAACATTCCTTGCTTGGGCATCCTCAATCATTGTGCAACGTTGCTCTCCCGATGTCAAACGGGGTTCCGGGATTTCAGCAGCGCTTCGCACGCATCTTTGCTTCCTCACGGGCAGATTTCCGGGACAATCAAGGCAGGGAGCCGGTCCCTCTTTTCCTCTATCGGGTAAGATTCTTCATGGTTTGATTTGCGCGCATCGCAAATCCCTGCTGTGTTATGATAAATCACAAATCTGCTTACAGGGAGGCAATCATGTTTGAGAACCTGGTATCCGCCGCCGAACAATTGAGAACGGAGGCCGCCAATACACAGAAAATGATGGACGCTCTTACAGACCAATCCCTGAGTCAGGCGGTAACGACCAATCACCGTACACTGGGGCGAATGGCCTGGCATATCGTCGTGTGCATCCCTGAAATGATGAATATGGTGGGTCTGAATATTCAATCGGTCGGCAAAGACGACCCAATCCCTCTTTCCGCCGCCGAAATAGCCGACGGCTACCGCAAGGCTTCCGGCGAGTTCCTCGCACAGCTTGCAGCCAATTGGACCGATGCCACCCTTCAGGAAGAGGACGCTCTCTACGGTGAAACCTGGAAACGGGGCAAAACCCTTATGGTTCTTATGCTTCACGAAATCCATCACCGGGGGCAGATGACGGTATTGATGCGCCAGGCTGGTCTCAAAGTTCCCGGTGTCTACGGCCCGTCAAAGGAAGAATGGACCCATTACGGCGCTCCGGCACCGGAATTGTAGAGAAAAGGCAAGCAGGGACGGGAATTTGTGCTCTTTTCCAGTCCGACGTCCACGCCCACTCAAAATGTTCACTCGTATTCGGTTACGTCTTGTCCAGTAGAAAGCCACTACCTTATTCTCCCCCCGGACATTTCAGAAGGTCACATTTCCGGAACAGATATGACGTGAAGGCGAATATCCAGTATTCTTCCATGGATACTGGCAATGCCGTATTCTCCGGCATAATCCTGAAATATAAAGGCCGTTTCATTGCTTCGAATTACCTTCAGATAAGGATCCAGATTCTTAAGGAGGGACGAAAAGACTTTCCGGGCAAATGGCTCATCTGCATATACGGCCAGGACCAAAGTTTCTGTTTTCCCTTTGCTCCTGTAATCCGCAACCATTGCCCAGTTCTGCCGGTTCAATTGAAGGATATCGCCCTCTCCCAGCGTATACACCGATTGAAGCGCCACCGGGCCCCGGGCCAGCCGAACCGAGCCCTTTACCAGTCTTTTCCTGTCCAGAGGGCAGGGCCATGCCATCAGTTTGTCCGGTATTTGTGCAGCCAGTTGGTTTGCCAGTTGCCGCATCTGTTGAAGGTGCGATCTGTTCCCATCAAAATTGTTGATAAAGATGAACCAGCAGCCTCGAACCACCGCCAGCTGGTATCGGTCACCGGAATTTCTTGGAACAACTCCGTCCATTGGTGTTTCCGGGGAACATTTGGCAAGATAAATTCCCAGTGCCGACATAATCTCAGTCATTTGATACATTTCCACCGACAACTGCGCCTTCCCACGTGTCAGATGGACAGTTTTCAGTTCTTTGAACCCGAATTCCAGAAAGAGCTCAGCACCTCCGTCAATATAACCGTAGAGGTTTTCCGCGGAATAGGAATTCCGACTTTCCATCTGCCATCCGGGAGGTGGTGCCACTGTTGGAACTGCCGCTGCTGAAAGCGGCAGAGCGAAGAGAAGAATCAGGAGAAAGAAGCTAAACTTGCACATATTGAATGGATTCGGCAATTGTAATGCCCAGCCCAAGTTTCTGAGCATATCTCAGGTATTCGGTATAAACCGGGTTTTCATTTACGCGGACTCCCTGTTTTTTCCGCTCCGCCACCAGTTCCCGGTGGCACACGGCATCCACGGCGAAAGGGTCTGTGGACATGTGCAGTGTATTGTATTCTCTTACAAATTTCGCCACCGGCATGGGCCCACCGTCGAACTGGCCCCTGAGCCCATCCGTTATATTCAGCACCAGCTTATTCCGGATGCAGGGGAAAGCCAGAACTTCTGTGCATACGTTAAAAAATAATGGTTTATGCAACCGTCCGGTGTTGCAGATGCTGCCGTATCCAAGATTCTTTGTCGCCATGGAAATGCCGTTTCCGGTATTCTTGAAAACCGGGATATTGATGATTTTGGTCAGTTCCCTCGTCAGCAGTTTACCGAAATATGAATATTTCCCGTTGAAAACATGCTGGTTGAGGTAGGGTTTTGCTTTCGGTCCATCCACATCTGCAAAGTAAAAAACGTCTTTATCGAAGTTTTCTTCACTTACGTGGTGTCCATCCGGCTTCAACCAGCGACTATCGTCCCGCTTTCCCTCCGCGGCTGCTTCGTCCATGGTCTGCAGGCCCGCAATGCGGACACCGGGGAATCGTTCTTCAGTAAACCCGGCGTCTTTCAGCATATAGTCGAAGCGATCCCAGATCACAATCTGTTTCCGGGGAATCCCCCCTGCTTCCAGCCAGGCAATCACCGCATCCACCACTTCCAGACGGGTCGCAATCAGCCCCGGCCCCACAGGATTCACCTTGATTCCGACCACATCGCTCTTTTCAAAAAATAGCGGAAATGCTTCGGCGGGTTTCTTCCCGGTGAGGCTGATTAAACCTCTGTTAAACATCGCATCCACAACTTTGCCGTTCATCTTCCCGTCTTTCATGGCCCTTTCATCCCTTACCCGGACCACTTTCCCGGGGAAGGGCCCCGGAATGGACCATTTTGTCTTTTTTGCTTTCATCGCCTCGTCAATGTTGGTCCTGGGTCTGGTCGGTACCTTGCGTCCGGTTTGATCCTTCGCCCAGACCAATGGCGTACCCAGCAAAAGCCCTGTTGCCGCTGCCAACCCGATGAATTCACGGCGATTGACTCCCATATCCTTGTCCAGTGAATTATATCCGGCTCTCTCCATGAGGCCCTCCGTTGCCGCCGGCTCAGCCGGACAGCCTTTTTGATGAAATACACCCAATTTTACCATATCACTGGGGGGTTTCGGATACGCCGAATCAAGCCATATATTATATGGCTTGATTCGCCGCCTTGCGGCATCGGGTCTCATCTGGTATTCTTTCCATATGTTTTGAGCATGCGAAGAGATGGTTTTGGATAAGGAGAGTGCGATGACACTTGAAGAACGTTTGAAGGAACTGGAAAAACGGAACAGGGAGGCCGAACTGGGTGGCGGTGAGGCCAGAATTGAACGCCAGCACAAGGCGGGAAAGTTGACAGCAAGAGAAAGGATTGACCTGCTGATGGACAAGGGTTCTTTTGAAGAAATCGACAGGTTCGTCGTACACCGCAGTGATAATTTCGACATGGGCAGCACGAAAATTGTGGGCGATGGCATTGTGACCGGTTTTGGCAAAATCGACGGTCGTCTCGTGTATATTTTTGCCCAGGATTTCACCGTTTTCGGCGGCTCGCTCTCCGAAATGTACGCCAAAAAAGTCTGCAAAATCATGGACATGGCCATGAAAGTTGGCGCCCCTATCATTGGTCTCAATGATTCCGGAGGGGCCCGCATTCAGGAAGGCGTCGTATCGCTGGGCGGCTACGCGGATATTTTTCTCAGAAATACCCTGGCTTCCGGCGTTGTTCCTCAGATTTCAGCCATCATGGGCCCTTGCGCAGGGGGCGCGGTGTATTCCCCGGCCATTACGGATTTCACGCTGATGGTAAAGGACACTTCATACATGTTTGTTACCGGACCGGATGTGATCAAAACCGTTACTCACGAGGAAGTGACCATGGAAGAACTGGGCGGTGCCATGACCCACAACTCGGTATCCGGTGTGGCCCATTTTGCCATGGACAATGATCGGGCCTGCCTGGCGGCGATCCGGGAACTGCTTTCATTCATGCCGTCCAATAATATGGAAGACCCGCCCATGAAACAAACCTCAGACGACCCGTACCGTGAAATTCCCGAACTGAACACAACGGTCCCGGAAAATCCCAACACTCCCTATGACATCCGGGATATTATTCGGCCGGTTATGGATGACCGGTACTTCTTTGAAGTGCATGAGCATTTCGCCAAAAATCTCGTGGTCGGCTTCGGCCGTCTCGGAAAGAAACCGGTGGGGATTGTGGCGAATCAGCCTGCTTATCTGGCCGGTGTACTGGATATCCAGGCCTCCCGGAAGGGTGCCCGTTTTGTCCGGTTCTGTGACGCGTTCAACATCCCCTTGATTACCTTTGAAGACGTTCCGGGCTTTTTGCCGGGGGTGAACCAGGAACACGGCGGCATTATTGTCCACGGCGCCAAGCTGTTGTTTGCTTTTTCTGAAGCGACCGTTCCGAAGATCACAGTCATTACCCGCAAAGCATACGGCGGAGCATATTGCGTGATGGCCTCCAAGCACATTCGAACAGATTTCAACTTTGCCTACCCCACAGCGGAAATCGCTGTAATGGGGCCGGAAGGTGCTGTCAATATTGTATATCGGAAGGAGCTGCAGAAGGCATCAGACCCGGAAGAGAAGCGCAAAGATCTGGTAAATGAGTACAAAACACTTTTTGCCAATCCATATATTGCCGCTGAGATGGGGTTTGTGGATGAAATTATTGCCCCGTCCACTACCAGAAAGAAGCTGATTTCAGTGCTGGATTCCCTGTCCACAAAGAGAGAGGGACTCCCACCGAAGAAGCACAGCTCCATCCCCCTTTGATGAAAAGGGGAATGCAACTTCCTGCCAGGTGAGATTATGGATCTTCATCTATCTGTCATTCTGGGCCAGGAACACAATGCCTCATTTATTCATCTGGATGAGGGCATCCGAAACTCCGTACCGGATGTAAATTTTACTTCCCGGTTGACGCTCTCCCGATCCTTGATTGAAGCGGTTCAAACCTTTTCTGAACTGGTTTCCGTTTTGCGGGGTAAAGATGTAAAGGGTAAGCTGGAGCTTCTGACCCTGGATGATGAACCGGTAATTCGGGTGAAACGACCGGGACCGGGGGTTGCATACCGTTTTTTCCCTTTGGATACTAGCGCAGACGTGGTGGTAAATTTTCTGAACCGCCGGTGTTTTTTCCATTCTCCGACCCTTCAACTGAGAAGTGGTACTTTTAACCTTGTGGCAGGTCGAAACGGGGAGAAATTTCTCCATGAATGGCTGTCCCATCCGGCTGAAGCCGGGCAATCTCTGCCCGCGGGTGTCACATTGAGATCTGTGAATCCTCATTTTTATTCAATTGACCACCCCCGTCTGGTTCGGGGCCGCATCCAATGCAAACACCTTGTGACTGCACCGGATTCATGGCTATTCGTTCGAACCGTGCCGGATGGCAACTATCTCCATGAAAGACGGCGGGTATTCTTTTCCATTTCGGAAGCTTTCCTGAGAAAAGACAGTTTGATACAATCCCTGTATCCGGCCCGTGTCAGTGTGGATTTGAATGACCTAAACCGCGGATTTTCCGGTCGTCTTTCCGACTCAAAGGTAACGGGTTCCGGTTTTATCTGCAGTAAATTCGGGGAAGATGTGTTCGGACGGATTGAGGCACCGGCCCTTCTGTTTATGAGAATTCCCCTTGAGGTGGAGGCATAAATGAATCGTGATGCTTATCAGAATCCCCTGATTACGCGCTACGCGTCCCGGGATATGTCCCGGATTTTTTCCGACAATTTTAAATTCCGCACCTGGCGGAGACTGTGGCTGCTCCTCGCGGAAGCGGAGCAGGAGCTGGGATTGTCCATCACGGATGAACAACTGGAGGAAATGCGGGAACACCTGGATGACATCGACTTCGAATATGCGGCAAAGAAGGAAGAGGAGCTGCGTCACGATGTTATGGCTCACATACACGCTTTTGGAAAGGCTGCACCCTCCGCAATGTCCATTATCCACCTGGGCGCCACGTCCGCCTTTGTGGGAGACAATACAGACCTGATTCAGGCGAAAGAGGGATTGTTGCTGGTCAAAAAACGGCTGCTGAAAGTAATGAAGAACCTCCGGGAATTTTCCTGTGAATACCGGGAAATGCCAACCCTGGGGTTCACCCATTTTCAGCCGGCCCAGTTGACGACAGTGGGAAAGCGCGCGGCACTGTGGCTCCAGGACCTCTTGATGGACTTCAAGCTGGTGGCGTTGCTGGACTCCCGGCTCCCGGGCCGGGGCGTCAAGGGAACCACCGGCACCCAGGCCAGCTTCCTGAAATTGTTTGACGGTGACGAAGAGAAGGTAAAGGAGCTGGACAAACTGGTGACGGAGAGGATGGGATTCCCCCGTGCTGTCAGTATCACCGGTCAGACCTACTCCCGCAAGATTGATGACGACATACTCCACGTGCTGCGACAGGTGGGGATCTCCTGTTCCAAATTCGGAAACGACCTGAGACTCCTTGCACATGACCAGGAAATGGAAGAGCCTTTCGGTGAGAAGCAGGTGGGCTCATCTGCCATGGCCTACAAGCGAAATCCCATGCGGTCGGAACGGATGACCGCCCTTTCACGTTTTCTCATTTCCCTTTCCGACAACACAGCTTACACAGCAGCCACTCAGTGGTTTGAACGAACGCTGGATGATTCTGCCAACCGGCGGGTGGTACTGCCCCAGGCTTTTCTCAGTGCGGATGCCATCCTGCTCATCTATGCCAACATCACTGACAACCTGGTTGTAAACCGGGAGGTAATTTCAACACATGTGCGGGAGCAGCTGCCCTTTATGGCCACAGAAAATATTCTCATGGAAGCTGTGAAAAAGGGTGCGGACCGACAGGGAATTCATGAAGTGATTCGAGAATACTCCCATCAATCCTCGGCAAAATTGAAAGCAGGGAGTCGGGAAAATCCCCTTATTGAATTGTTGGCCACAGACAGCCGCATACCGCTGAATCGTGAAGAGATTGAGAAAATCCTCAATCCTGCCGACTTTGTGGGACGCGCCCCCAACCAGGTTAAGGATTTCTTAAGGAAAGAGATCGACCCTCTCCTCGATTCCTACGAGGAACTGTTGGACGGCAACCGCACCGATCTATTTGTCTGAGCCCGGATTTTTAGAGCCGATTTTGGGACAGTTGTTAATTAAAGTGGCTGGACATCGTCACTCTGGAGGATTGAATCCATGTTCTGGATACTGGCCGCCTACCTCTCGATCCTGACACTCTATTCCATAACCTTTGTTTCCCGTTCCCGAACGGAAACCGGTTTTTTTGTGTCCGGTCGTCAACTTGGCACCCTTACCCTGTCTCTGACCATCGCCGCAACCACCATCGGTGGTTCTGCCGTGGTTGTAACCTGGACATTGATTCGCCGATACGGGGCATGGGGCATCGCGCCGGACATCGCCGGCGGAGCCGGGCTTTGTCTTTTGGGATTCTGGTTGGCGGCCCGGGTGCGCAGAGCCGAAAAACTGACCCTTCCTGAACTGCTGAAATTCCACTTTCCTCCCCGCCTTGTAAAACTGCTGGCCGTTGCCATTGTCCTTGCACAGATTGCATGGCTGGCCCTTTCCTTCCGCTCTCTGCAAATCGTTGCCGGGCTGACTAAATGGGAGTTGGCTGCCATATGCGGCATCACCTGGGCCTATTCATTCATCGGCGGCCAGTGGAGCGTTTCCCGAACAGATGTGCTGCAATTTGCAATCCTTGCAGGCGGTTTTCTGTTCGCCGCAATCAGTGGTGGAAAACTGAACGCGCCCCCCACGGGCGATATCGGACTGCCCCTTGCCTACCTTGTGGCGCTGATGTTCTTTTCCCACCTCATCGGGCCGGATGTTTTTGCCAAGGTATTCAGCGCCGCCAGTGAGGGCGCAGCAACCAGAGGCGCTCTGGCCGCCGGTATTCTGAAAATCCTGTTTTCTCTGTTGTTGCTGGCCGCCTTTTCCACTGGACTGGACATCGGGAAACTGAATCTGGTACTCTTTCTTGCCGTGGCCTCTGCCATTCTCTCTTCGGTGGACAGTATTTTTATCTCTGCCACCGCCATATTGGAACGGGACATTCTGGAACTGAATTACCACAGGTTTACGCCCCATCTGGTTGGGATAGCGCTTCTGGCTCTGTCCCTTGGATTTGCCCTTTCGGGCCTTGGAATCGTGGAGATTCTGGCTTCTGGATACACGATCTTTCTTGTTTCGCTGTTTTTTCCAACACTCTCGGTGCTGCTGAAGGAAAGAGCCGGGATCACCTCCCTCTGGCTCCCGGTGCTGACATTTCTCGCCGTCTGGGCCCCTTTTGGCCTGGCAGCGGCATTTTTTACGGCATTTGCCGTTGGAGGACTGATTCTTGCCTTTGAAAACCATCGTCGCCAGAAAACAGATCCGGCTCAGTAAACTGGTTCATACCCTGGGAATTTCCGGGGAAGAACTGGGCAACGCCCTCACTCTCGGAGGGATTCAGATTAACGGCAAACGGGTGAAAGATGCCGCTTACGTTGTACCGGCAGGCGCCAGAGTCTCGGTCTGCTGGGGGGAAGAGCCTCCCCCGTTCACCTTTGACCCCCGGTGGATTGTTTTCGAAGACAACTGGCTCATCTGCATGAACAAACCCGCAGGAATGACCACCCAGGGAACCCGTTGTTTTGATGTAAACCACCTCTACTTTTTCGTGAAAGAATACCTCCATGGCTATGCCGGACTGCACCATCGCCTCGACCGGGACACCACTGGCCTAGTGCTGTTCACAAAAGATCAGACGGTGAATCGTACGGTCGGGGAACTGTTCCAAAAGAAAACAATCCGAAAAAGCTACCTGGCACTGGTTCACGGAGAAATAACTACATCAATCACAGTGGACAGCCCCATCGGTCGGGTACCGGGATTGAAACCGGCCCGCTTCTGGGTTCACGGTGAAAGCGCCAAAGACGCCACCACCGAATTAACCCCATTGGCAACACAAAACGGGCTCACGCTGGTGGAGGCACTGCCCCTCACCGGACGGACCCACCAGATCAGGGTCCATCTGGCTTCTTCCGGTCATCCCATTGTGGGAGACAACTTCTACAATCACAACGAAACACTGCGAAACCTGAGGCCCCTGCTCCACTGTCGGCAGCTTTATTTTCCACACCCGATCTCAGGTGAGAGCATGACACTGAACGCCCCCCTGCCGGAAGACTTCAAATCCTCCCTTGCAGAAAACGGCCTTGAACCTGTATAATAGCTTCAGAATCCAACATGAAGGAGCGCGATATGAAAACCGTTCGCAATATCCTGGAACACAAGAACTCCGAAGTGGCTACCGTTCCTGTCGGCACCACGATTCGGCAGGCCGTGAAGGTCATGACAAAAATGAGCATCGGCTCTGTGTTGATTACAGATGACAAGGGGCTTCGGGGTATCTTTACCGAGCGGGATGTCATGAAACGTGTAGTCGCAGAAAAAAAGGATCCGGATACCACCCTTGTGGATGATGTCATGTCCACAGATATCATGACCTGCTCCCCTGATGACACCATTGAAGAAGTCAGTCGTTTCATTTCCACCGCACGGAAACGGCATATTCCAGTCACGGAAAATGGGAAACTTATCGGCATCTGCACCGCCGGTGACATCATGGCCTCGGTGCTGGAGGATCGTACCATCCAGGTGGAACATCTGAAAAGATACATTCAAGGGGATATTTCAAGTTGAATTCCACTGCTCCTCCTGAAAATCGGTACGACTACATTGTCATT
>Ga0100385_1001967_pt1 | contig 19931 bp, 18 predicted proteins | sample CryGeymeta201509_FD_81543 | JGI IMG/M metagenome (GOLD analysis project Ga0100385, IMG submission 81543) | Groundwater microbial communities from Crystal Geyser aquifers in Utah, USA - Crystal Geyser metaG 2015-09 | ecosystem: Environmental > Aquatic > Deep subsurface > Groundwater | place: USA... | reverse complement strand
CGTGACGGCCGCGAGATCTCCTGCCTGCTCGGCTTGAGCGCGCTCTGCGAGGCCGGCGCGGTTCGCCGCTATGTCGCCGTGTTCGCCGACCTCACCGCCGAGCGCCACGCGCACGAGGAGTCGCTGCGCCTCGCGCACGAGGATCCCCTCACCGGACTCGCCAACCGCAGGCTGCTGATCGACCGGCTGCGCCAGGCGATCGCGGGCGCTCGCCGTACGGGCGCGGGCGTGGCCGTGCTGTTCGTGGATCTCGACGGCTTCAGGTACATCAACGACTCGTTCGCCCGCAGCACGGGGGATGAAGTGCTCCGGCTCACCGCGCGACGGCTGCTGGGCTGCGTACGCGAGCAGGACACCGTGGCCAGGCTGGGCAGCGACGAGTTCGTGGTGCTGCTGCCCGGCATCGGCGACGGCACGCAGGCGATGACCGTGGTGCGAAAGATGGGGGCCGAACTGTTCCAGCCCATGGCGCTGGGCAGTCGGGAGCAGAAGGTCACGGCCAGCGTCGGCATCAGCCTGTTCCCCGACGACGGAACGGACCCGCAGGCGCTGATCCAGCACGCGGAGACCGCGATGTTCGGAGCCAAGGCGCGCGGCCGCAACAGCTATGCGTTCTACCGCCGGCAGATGACGGAACAGGTGCAGAGCCGCCTGCACCTGGAGGCCAGCCTGGCGCGGGCACTGGAGCGCAACGAGCTGTCCGTGGTGTTTCAGCCGCAGATCGACGTCGCGAACGGGGTGGTCACCGGCGCCGAGACGCTGCTTCGCTGGCAGCACCCGGAACTGGGCGCCGTCGCGCCGGAGCGCTTCATCCCGCTGGCAGAGGAATCCGGGCTGATCCGCCCGATCGGATCGTGGGTCCTGCGCAGCGTGTGCGAGCAGCTCTCCTCCTGGCGCCGGGAGGGGCTGGGGCCGCTGCGCCTGGCGGTGAATGTCTCGCCCCAGCAGATCGCGCGCCGCAAGCACACCGACCAGTTGATGGCGATCCTCGCCAAGTACTGGGAACCGGGCGGCGCCATGGAGCTCGAGATCGAGATCACCGAGTCGTCCCTCCAGACCTCCGAAGACAGCATGGCGGCCGCCGGGCTGTTCAAGTCGGCCGGTGCAACGCTCGCCATCGACGACTTCGGGACCGGCTATTCGTCGCTGATGACCCTGCGCCAGTTGCCCGTCGACCGGCTGAAGCTGGATCGCTCGTTCATCGACGGGGTGACCGCAGACGCCGGCAGGGCCCGCCTCGCAGCCGCCGCGATCCTCATGGGCCGGACCATGGGCCTGCGCGTCCTCGCGGAAGGTGTCGAGGACGATGCGCAGCTCGCCTTCCTGCGGCGCCAGGGCTGCCACGAGGCACAGGGATTCCTCATCGGCCGTCCGATGTCGGCGACGGACTTCCGGGAACTCGTCCTGCGCAGCCGTACCGGGCACTGAAACCCGCCCGCGCGGGCGCGCGGGCGGAGCGCCGTTCGCGCGGGCCTCACGCCTTTTCGAACGCGAGCGAGCCTGCGCGCAGATCGACCGCCACGGTGTCCCCGGCTGCGAAACGGCCTTCGAGGATCTGCGTGGCGAGCGGATTCTCGATGCGTTCCTGGATCGCGCGCTTGAGGGGGCGCGCGCCGAACGCCGGGTCGAAGCCCGCGCGGGCGAGTTCGGAGAGCGCCTGCTCGCTCACGCGCAATCCGATCTCCAGCTTCGCCAGGCGCCGCTCGAGATAGCCGAGCTGGATGCGCGCGATGGAGGCGATGTGCTTCTCGTCGAGCGCGTGGAAGACCACCACCTCGTCGATCCGGTTGACGAACTCGGGCCGGAAATAGGTCTTCACCTCGCCCATCACCGCCAGCTTGATGACCTGGTAGTCGTCGCCGGCCATGCTCTGGATCATCTGGCTGCCGAGGTTGGAGGTCATCACGACGACGGTGTTCTTGAAGTCGACCGTGCGCCCCTGTCCGTCGGTCATGCGGCCGTCATCGAGTACCTGGAGCAGCACGTTGAACACGTCCGGGTGCGCCTTCTCGACCTCGTCGAGCAGGATCACGGAATAGGGCTTGCGCCGCACTGCCTCGGTGAGATGGCCGCCCTCCTCGTAGCCCACGTAGCCGGGTGGCGCGCCGATGAGCCGCGCCACCGAGTGCTTCTCCATGAACTCGCTCATGTCGAGCCGGACGAGATGCTCCTCGGAATCGAACAGGAATTCGGCGAGCGCCTTGCACAGCTCGGTCTTGCCCACGCCGGTGGGACCGAGGAAGAGGAAGGAGCCGTAGGGCCGGTTCGGGTCGGCGAGCCCCGCGCGCGAGCGCCGGATGGCGTTGGCCACCAGCCGCACCGCCTCGTCCTGCCCGACCACGCGGCGGTGGATGCGCTCTTCCATCGCGAGCAGCTTCTCGCGCTCGCCCTGCATCATCTTCGAGACCGGAATGCCGGTCGCGCGCGAGACCACCTCGGCGATCTCCTCGGTTCCGACCTCGGTGCGCAGCAGCTTGAAGCGGCGCTGCCTGCCCTCGCCCTCCGCGGCCTGCTTGAGGCGCGCCTCGAGCTGCGGCAGCCGTCCGTACTGCAGCTCGCTCATCTTCTGCCAGTCGCCCTTGCGGCGCGCCTCTTCCATCTGCACGCGGATGCGGTCGATCTCTTCCTTGACCGACTGCGCGCCCTGCACCTGCGACTTCTCCGCCTTCCAGATCTCGTCGAGGTCGGAGTAGTCCTTCTCCAGTTTCCTGATTTCGTCCTCGATCAGGGCGAAGCGCTTGCGAGAGGCCTCGTCGGTCTCCTTCTTCACCGCCTCGCGCTCGATCTTGAGCTGGATCAGCCGCCGGTCGAGCCGGTCCATGGACTCGGGCTTCGAGTCGATCTCCATCTTGATGCGGGAGGCCGCCTCGTCGATGAGATCGATCGCCTTGTCCGGCAGGAAGCGGTCGGTGATGTAACGGTGCGAGAGCTCGGCCGCGGCGACGATCGCCGGATCGGTGATGTCGACGCCATGGTGGAGTTCGTACTTCTCCTGCAGGCCGCGCAGGATGGCGATGGTGGATTCAACCGAGGGCTCGTCGACCAGCACCTTCTGGAAGCGCCGCTCCAGGGCGGCGTCCTTCTCGACATGCTTGCGGTATTCGTCGAGGGTGGTCGCGCCCACGCAGTGCAGCTCGCCGCGCGCGAGCGCGGGCTTGAGCATGTTGCCGGCATCGATCGCGCCCTCGGCCTTGCCCGCGCCGACCATGGTGTGCAGCTCGTCGATGAAGACGATGATCCGCCCCTCTTCCTGGGCGATCTCCTTGAGCACGGACTTGAGCCGTTCCTCGAACTCGCCGCGATACTTGGCGCCGGCGAGCATCCCGGCCATGTCGAGCGAGAGCACGCGCTTGCCCTTGAGCGTCTCCGGCACCTCGCCATTGACGATGCGCTGGGCGAGCCCTTCGACGATCGCGGTCTTGCCCACGCCGGGCTCGCCGATGAGCACCGGGTTATTCTTGGTGCGCCGCTGCAGGATCTGGATGACGCGGCGAATCTCGTCGTCGCGCCCGATCACCGGGTCGAGCTTGCCGGCGCGCGCGCGCTCGGTCAGGTCGATGGTGTAGCGCTTGAGCGCCTCGCGGCTTCCCTCCGCTTCCTGGCTGTTGACGGCCTGGCCGCCGCGCACCTGTTCGATCGCCGCTTCGAGCGCCTTGCGCTCGAGCCCGTGTTCGCGGACGATGCGGCCGGTCTCGCCCTTGTCGTCGGCCACCGCGAGCAGGAACATCTCCGAGGCGATGAACTGGTCGCCGCGCTTCTGCGCCTCGCGGTCGGCGATGTTGAGCAGGTTGCCGAGATCGCGCCCGATCTGGACCTCTCCCCCGGTGCCCTCGACCCTGGGCAGCCGCCCGATCGACTTCTCCAGTGCCGCGCGCAGGGCCTGCACGCGGGCGCCGGCGCGCTCCAGCAGCGAAGCGCTGCCGCCGTCGCTCTGGTCGATCAGCGCCGCAGCGAGGTGCTGAGGTTCGATGTAGCCGTTCTCGCGTCCGACCGCCATGCTCTGCGCATCGGCGAGGGCCTGCTGGAACCGCGTGGTGAGCTTGTCGAAGCGCATGGCTTTCGTTTCCGCGAATGAAGGACTGGAAACGAAATGGGGGGGCGCGCCCCCGTTTTCAAGCGGCGGGCTCGCCGGCCTCGAGCGCGGCCCGGAAGTCGGCGGGAACCGGTTGCGCCTTCATGCGCCGGGCATCTTCGGGATCGCGCATCGCCCAGCAGCGCAGCTCGAAGCCCTCCAGCACGAGGGCATCCCCGCGGCGCACGGCATGAGAGACGCGGAAGAAGCGGTCCCTCCACTCGGCGACGCGGCTCTCGATCACCAGTTCGTCTCCGAGCCAGCCCGGCCGGTGGAAGCGCGCGCCGGCCTCGACGATGGGGAGGAACACCCCGCGGCTGGCCATCAGGGTCGCGGCATCGAACCCGGCCTGCCCGAACAGGCGCCAGGCTGCGGCATCGAACCAGCGGAAGTAGTTCGGGTAGAAGGTGATGCCGGCGGCGTCGCAGTCGCCCCACTCGATGCGCACGACATGTCTGGCGATCGGCATGGTGCGCCGCCCGCTCACACGAAAGTCACGGCGAGTTCGCCCAGGCCGTCGATCGCGGCGAGCAGACGCTGCCCGCGCCGCACGGCGCCCACGCCGGCAGGCGTCCCGGTGAAGATCAGGTCACCCGGCGCGAGTGCCACATAGCGCGAGAGCTGCGCGATGATCTCCTCGACGCTCCAGATCATCTCGGAGAGATCGCCGCGCTGTCGCTCCGCCCCATCGACCGCGAGCCGGATCGCACCGCTGCGCGGATGCCCGCACTGCGCCACGCGGTGGATCGCACCGACCGGCGCCGAGGCGTCGAAGGACTTGCCCATCTCCCAGGGGCGCCCCTTCGCCTTGAGCGCCGCCTGGAGGTCGCGCCGGGTCATGTCCAGACCGACGGCATAGCCGAAGACATGCTCCGCGGCACGCGCGGCCGCGATGTCCGCGCCGCCCGCGCCGATCGCCACCACCAGTTCGACCTCGTGCTGATAGTCGTTCGTCATCGGCGGATAGGCGACCGCCCCGCCCCCGGCCTGAATCGCGTCCGCGCTCTTGCAGAAGAAGAACGGCGGCTCGCGTTCGGGATCCGCGCCCATCTCGCGCGCGTGCGCGGCATAGTTGCGTCCCACGCAGTAGATGCGGCGCACCGGGAACAGCGCATCGCTTCCGGCGACCGGCACCGCGGGAACCGGCGGCGGTGCGAATGCGTAGCGCATCGGCGCCGCAATCAGAACTGTTCTTCTGCGAGCGCCATCACGGTCCCGCCGCCGTGGATCACGCGCCGAGCCAGCCCTTCGGCGCGCACCAGCACGTTCTCGGCGAAAAAGCGCGCGGTGACGATCTTGGCGCGGTAGAAGTCCGCATCCGGCGCACCCTCCTCCAGCCGCTTCGCCGCGGCGAGCGCCGCACGCGCCATCTGCCAGCCCCCGCAGACGATGCCGAACAGCTCGAGCAGCGGCACCGCGCCGGCCGCCACCGCGGCCACGTCGCGCCCGAATCCGGCGACCACGTGATCGACGGCCAGCCGGAGCGCCTCGACGCCGGCGGCCAATGCACTGCGGATCGCCGCGAAGTCCTGCCCCTGCACTTTCGCCAGATCGCCGTCGAGCGCGCCGATCACCGCGATCAGCGCGCGGGCGCTCGCCCCGCCTTCGCGCGCGATCTTGCGCCCGGCGAGATCGAGCGCCTGGATGCCGGTGGTGCCCTCGTAGATCGTGGTGATGCGCGCATCGCGCAGATGCTGGGCGGCGCCGGTCTCCTCGATGAAGCCCATTCCGCCATGCACCTGGATGCCGAGCGAGGCCATCTCGATCCCGGTCTCGGTGCACCAGCCCTTCACCACCGGGATCATCAAATCGACGAAGGCCTGGTTGCGGCGCCGCTCGCCGGCATCGGGATGCTTCCATGCCGCATCCTGCGCGGCGGCCACGACATAGGCAAGCGCCCGCATGGCCTCGGTGTTCGCCTTCATGGTCATCAGCATCCGCCTCACGTCGGGATGGTGGATGATGGTGACCGAGGGCGCTCCGGTCACGATGTCGCGTCCCTGGACGCGGGTGCGCGCGTACTCCAGCGCCTGCTGGTAGGCGCGCTCGGCGAGCGCCACGCCTTCGAGGCCGACCGCGAAGCGCGCCGCGTTCATCATGATGAACATGTACTCGAGACCGCGGTTCGGTTCGCCGACCAGCGTGCCGGTCGCGCCGTCCTTCTCGCCGTAGGCCATCACGCAGGTCGGGCTCGCATGGATGCCCAGCTTGTGCTCGATGGACACGCACTGCACGTCGTTGCGCGCGCCGATCGCGCCGTCCGCGCCGACCAGGAACTTGGGCACGACGAACAGCGAGATGCCCTTCACGCCCTCGGGCGCATCGGGCAGCCGCGCGAGCACGAGATGCACGATGTTGGACGCCATATCGTGCTCGCCGTAGGTGATGAAGATCTTCTGGCCGAAGATGCGGTAGCTGCCGTCGGGCTGGGGCACGGCGCGCGTGCGCACCGCCGCGAGATCGGATCCCGCCTGCGGCTCGGTGAGATTCATGGTGCCGGTCCATTCTCCCGAGACCATCTTCGGCAGGTAGATGCGCTTCTGCTCCTCCGAGCCCTTCAGCATCAGCGCCTCGATCGCGCCGGCGGTGAGCAGCGGGCAGAGCGAGAACGCCATGTTCGAGGCCTTCCACAGTTCGCGCACCAGCGCCGAGACCAGCCGCGGCAGGCCCTGGCCGCCGAACTCGGGGTCGCAGTCGAGCGCATTCCAGCCGGCCTCGACAAACTTGCGATACGCGTCCCGAAAGCCGGGCGGCGTGCGCACCTCGCCGCCGGAGAGCGTGCAGCCCTCGCGGTCTCCCACCGCGTTGAGCGGCGAGAGCACCTCGGTGGCGAACTTGGCGGCCTCGTCGAGAACGGCCGCGACCAGTTCCGGGTTCGCTTCCTCGTTGCCCGGCAGGGCGGCGACCGAGGCGAGCCCGGCCAGTTCTTCCATCGCGAAGCGGATGTCGCGGATCGGTGCGTTGTACTCGCTCATGGGATCACACTCCGGAAAAGGCGCCGCCGCCGGCCCGCCGGCGGAGCGCGGGATCACTTGTTCAACAGGTAACGCGCATCGTCGAAGGTCGCGACCCACCCCGGCCGATAGACGACCATCAGGGTCATCGCCATCCCCGACAGCCAGGCCTCGGAGAAACCGAGCAGCACGTAAAAGGGAAGGTACTCCGAGACCAGATACTGCGCCGTGTAGGCGCCCGCGGCCCACAGCAGGGCGCTGCCCGCGAGCCCGACCGCGAACACGACAGCCGCCGAGCCGAAGAAGGAGCACGCGAAGATGTAGACGAAGAAGTGGTTCGGCAGCCGCCGCTCGACGATCCGGAACAGAGCGTGGGAGAGGGCGACCGGAACGACAGCCATGACCATGGCATTGAGCGCGTAGGTGCTCCAGGCAGCGGCGCCGTTCGCGGTCACCGCCGCGAGCGTGGCCGAGAGCGCGAGCAGGGCCGCGGCCGGGCCGAAGGCGAGCGTGAGCACCATCGCGCCGACGAGATGCAGGTCGAGCCCAGGGCGCACGCCCGCCTTCATGCTCCACAGCAGCGCCAGCACCACCACGGACGCGGCCCACACGTTGAACTGCGCCGGATCGGCGAGGCGCCGCCACGGCGCGCGGCGCACGGCCCAGGCGAGGCAGGGCGCAAAGGCGAGCCAGGCAGTCACCTGCCAGCGCTCGGGAAACAGCCCCGCCGGGAAGTCCATCGCCGCGCCCTCGCGTTCAGCCGAGCTCCGCAATCAGTTCCGGCACCAGCGCGAAGAGATCCCCCACCAGGCCGTAGTCGGCGACCTGGAAGATCGGCGCGTCCGGGTCCTTGTTGATCGCCACGATCACCTTGCTGTCCTTCATCCCGGCCAGATGCTGGATCGCCCCCGAGATGCCGATCGCGATGTAGAGCTGGGGCGCGACGATCTTGCCGGTCTGTCCCACCTGGTAGTCGTTCGGGACGTAGCCCGCATCCACCGCGGCGCGCGAGGCGCCGAGCGCCGCGCCGATTCGGTCCGCGAGCGGCTCCAGCAGCTTGTGGTAGTTCTCGCCGCTCGCGAGCCCGCGGCCGCCTGACACCACGATCTTCGCGCCGGCCAGTTCCGGACGCGCGGATTTCGTCAGCTCGCGCCCGACCAGGCGGGACAGGCCGAGGGCGGGCCCGGCGGAGATCGGCTCGACCGGGGCGGCGGCGCCGCCTGCGGGGGCGGGTTCGAATGCAGTGGTGCGCACGGTGAGCACCTTCACCGCATCGGACGAGCGCACGCTCGCCATCGCATTGCCGGCGTAGATGGGCCGCACGAAGCTGTCCGGCGAGAGCACCTCGATGACATCCGAGATCTGCCCCACATCGAGCAGGGCCGCCACCCGCGGCATGAAGTTCCTGCCGAAGGTGGTCGCCGCGGCGACCACATGGCCGCGGCCGGCGGCATTCGCCGCGACCAGCGCGGCCAGATCCTCGGCCAGCCCGTCGGCATAGTGCGGGGCGTCCGCGAGCAGCACCTTCGCCACCCCTTCGATGCGCGCGGCCTCTGCGGCGACCGCGCCGCAGCCGGAGCCCGCCACCAGCACGTGGATCTCGGCGCCGATTCCCTTCGCCGCAGTGACGGCGTTCAGGGTCGCAGCGCGCAGGCTCGCGTTGTCGTGCTCGGCAATGACGAGTGTCGTGGTCATTCAGATCACCTTCGCTTCGTTTCTGAGCTTCGCCACCAGCTCCTTCACGTCCGCCACCTTCACGCCGGCCTGGCGTTTCGGCGGCTCCGTCACCTCGAGTATCTCGAAATGCCGCGCCGGGTCGACGCCGAGCTCCGCCGGCTTCACGGTCGTGAGCGGCTTCTTCTTCGCCTTCATGATGTTGGGCAGCGTGGCATAGCGCGGTTCGTTCAGGCGCAGGTCGGTGGTGATCACCGCCGGCAGCCGGATCTCCAGCGTCTCGAGCCCGCCGTCGATCTCGCGGGTCACCGTCGCGGACGCACCATCCGGCACCACCTTCGAGGCGAAGCTCGCCTGCGCCCAGCCCAGCAGCGCCGCGGCCATCTGCCCGACCTGGCTGGAATCGTCGTCGATCGCCTGCTTGCCGCAGAGTACGAGCCGCACGCCTTCGCGCTCGGCGAGCGCGCGGATCAGCTTCGCGACCGCGAGCGGCTGGATGCCGGCATCGGCCTCGACCAGGATCGCCCGGTCGGCGCCCAGCGCAAGCGCGGTGCGCAGGGTCTCCTGGCATGCCGCCGGTCCGCAGGAGAGCGCGATCACCTCTTCGGCCTTGCCCGCTTCCTTCATGCGCACGGCCTCTTCCACCGCGATCTCGTCGAACGGATTCATCGACATCTTGACGTTGGCGGTGTCCACGCCGCTGCCGTCGCCCTTCACCCGCACCTTGACGTTGTAATCGACCACCCGCTTGATCGCGACCAGAACTTTCAACGCAGTCTCCTCCAGGCCTGTTTCGGCGCGCCCCGGATCCGGAGCGCATTGTGGCACCTTTGCGGGCGTTTGACAGCGGCCCGCAGGAGCCGCACAATCGCGTCACACACCATACGCAAGCGTACGGCTTGCATACGGTAACGTATGGACAACCGCCTGTCAACACCATGGCCATGACCCGCCGCCGGAGCGAGCCCGCGAGGATCCCACTCAACCGCGACGCATGGATCCGCGCCGCCGTCGAGGTGCTGGCCGAGGACGGTGTCGGCGGGCTGCGGGTCGAGGTGCTCGCCAAGCGGCTCAAGGTCACCAAGGGCAGTTTCTACTGGCACTTCCGCGACCGCCGCGCGCTGCTCGACGAACTGCTCGCGCAATGGAAGGCCGGGCGCATCCAGGACATCCTCAAGCAGACCGCGGCGCAGCCCGGCGGCGAGCTCGAGCGCATCCACCACGTGATCGACGTCTACGCCTCCGCGCGCAATCGCAAGGGCATCCGCATCGAGCTCGCGGTGCGCGACTGGGCGAGGCGCGATGCGAAGGCGGCCGCGGTGGTCGCGGAGGTCGACGCGACCCGGCTCGATTGCGCACGCCGCCTGTTCGTCGCCTGCGGATTGTCGGATCCCGAGGCCTCGGCGCGCAGCATGCTGCTGTATGCCTACGTGTTCGGCCGCAGCCTGATGAGCTACGAGCGCTTCGCCCCCGAGCTCGAGCGCCTGAAAGGCTGGATCGCCGGGCGCATCGCGCCATGAGCGCCGCACGCCGCTCTCAGCCGTTGTTCGTCCGGATGAGCCGGCGCGCGGCCGCGCCGAGTTCCCCGACGATGCCGCGCCGGAAGGCGAGCACGCACACGACGAAGATCGCACCGGTGGCGATCGTGCTCCACGAGCCGATCCCGGACAGGTAGTTCTGCAGTCCGACCACGGTGAGCGCCCCGACGACCGGGCCGAGCATCGTTCCCATGCCCCCGAGCAGCGTCATCAGCACCACCTCGCCCGAGATGTGCCAGTGCACGTCGGTCAGCGTGGCGAGCTGGTAGACCAGCGACTTGGTCGAGCCGGCGAGCCCGGCGAGCGTTGCGGAAAGTACGAAGGCGAGCAGCTTGAAGCGCGCCACGTCGTAGCCGAGCGAGAGCGCGCGCGGCTCGTTCTCGCGGATCGCCTTGAGCACCTGTCCGAACGGCGAATGCACGGCGCGGTAGACGATCGCGAAACCGCACAGGAACACCGCATAGACGAAGTAGTACATGGCGGTGTCGTTCTTCAGGTCGATCAGTCCGAACAGGGTGCCGCGCGGGATGCCCTGGATGCCGTCCTCGCCGCCGGTGAAGGGAAGCTGCACGGCCAGGAAATACACCATCTGCGCGAGCGCGAGCGTGATCATCGCGAAATAGATTCCGAGCCTGCGGATCGCGAGGCTGCCGACGACGAAGCCGAGCGCCGCCGCGGTGAGCGTGCCGGCGAGGATGCCTGCCTCGGTCGGCCAGCCGAGGCTCCTGCACAGATAGCCGGTGACATAGGCCGCGGAGCCGAAGAAGGCCGCGTGGCCGAAGGACAGCAGGCCGGTGAAGCCCAGCAGCAGGTTGAACGCGCAGGCGAACAGCGCGAAGCACAGCACCTTCATGACGAGGACGATGTAGATGACGTCCTGGAACGGCAGCAGCCCACCGGCAGCCACCGCCGCCACGACCCAGGCGCGGGAACGCCCGTTCATGTCTCGCGCCCGAACAGGCCGGCAGGCCGAAGAAGCAGCACGATCGCCATGATGACGAACACCACGACATCCGAGGCCTGCGCATAGAACACCTTGGTCAGGCCCTCGATCAGGCCGAGCCCGATGCCGGTGACGATCGAGCCCATGATCGACCCCATGCCGCCGATCACCACCACCGCGAACACCACGATGATGAGGTTCGAGCCCATCAGCGGGCTGACCTGGAAGATGGGCGCCGCGAGCACGCCGGCGAACGCGGCGAGCGCCACCCCGTAGCCGTAGGCGGCGGTGATCAGCAGCGGCACGTTGACCCCGAACGCCTGGAGCAGCGCCGGGTTCTCGGTACCCGCGCGCAGGTAGGCGCCGAGCTTGGTGCGCTCGATGAAAACCCAGCTCGCGAAACACACGGCGAGCGAGGCGGCCACGACCCACAGCCGGTACTTGGGCAGCGCCAGTCCGATCCCTTCGAGCCGGAACGCCCCGGTGAGGCTCTCGGGCACTTCGTAGTTCTCGCCCGAGATCCCGTACCAGTGGCGGAACATGCCCTCGATCACCAGCGCCAGCCCGAAGGTGAGCAGCAGTCCGTAGAGCGGATCCAGGTGATAGAGCCGCCGCAGCATGGTGCGCTCGATCACGATGCCCGAGGCGCCGATGAGCAGCGGGGAGAGAACGAGCGCAGGCCAGTAGCCGATCGAGAACTCGGGATTGCCGATCCAGGCGCCGAGCTGGGTCGCGCCGATCCAGGCCGCGAATGCCCCCAGCATGTACTGCGCGCCGTGCGAGAAGTTGATGATGTTGAGCAGCCCGAAGATGATCGCCAGGCCGAGCGAGAGCATGGCGTAGAACGAGCCGTTGATGAGCCCGACCAGGAGCTGGGCCACCAGCCCCTGCGGCGTGATGCCGAGCAGTTCGAACATCGTCGCGTGGGACGCGCATCGCGAGGCCGGCGCGCCCCGCGCACCGGCCCGCGGATCGCGCGACCTCCTATTTCTTCACCAGCTTGCAGGTCGACTTGGAAAGCGGCTGGAACGCCTGGTCGCCCGGGATCACCGCCTTGATGTTGTAATAATCCCAGGGGCTCTTGGAGTCCTGCGGCTTCTTCACCTCCAGCAGCAGCATGTCGTGCACCAGGCGCCCGTCCTCGCGGATCTTTCCCTTCTGGATCACCGCATCGTCGATGGTCATGCTCTTCAACTGCTTCATGACCGCCCCCGGCTCGTCGGTGCCCGCCGCCTTGATCGCCTTCAGGTAGTTGAGCACCGCGCTATACACCCCGGCCTGCACCATCGTCGGCATCTTCTTGTGGCGCAGGAAGAAGCGCTGCGACCAGGCGCGACTGCGCTCGTTCTGGTTCCAGTAGAAGCCCTCCGTGAGCAGCATCCCCTGGGCGGTCTTGAGCCCCATGCTGTGGATGTCGGAGATGAACATCAGCAGCGGCACGATGGTCTGCTTGCTGCCCATGATGCCGAATTCGGCCGCCTGCTTGACCGAGTTGATGGTGTCGTTGCCTGCATTCGACAGCGCGATGACGTCGGCCTTGGAAGCCTGCGCCTTGAGCAGGAAGGAGGAGAAGTCGCTGCCAGGGAACGGATGGCGCACGCTGCCCACCACCGTGCCGCCGTTCTCCGTGACCACCGCCGAGGCGTCGCGCTCGAGCGCGTGGCCGAAGGCGTAGTCGGCGGTGATGAAGAACCAGTTCTTCTTGCCGCTCTTCACGACCGCCTTGGCGGTGCCGACCGACAGCGCGTGGGTGTCGTACATCCAGTGCACGTTGGTCGCGGTGCACTTGGCGTTGGTGATCGGCAGCGAGGCCGCGGTCGACACCAGGGTGATGCGGTTCTTCTGCTCGGCCACCTCCATCACCGCCAGCGCGACGTTGGTCGCCGGCAGGTCGGCGATCGCATCGACGTGGTCCTTGTCGTACCACTCGCGCGCCCGGTTGGCCGCGATGTCCGGCTTGTTCTGCGTGTCGGCCGAGAGGATCTCGACCTTCTTGCCGAGCACCTTTGCGTCCTTGGCGAAATCCTCCAGCGCCATCTTCCCGGCGAGCACCGACCCCGGCCCCGAAAGGTCGGAGTAGATGCTCGAAAGGTCGGTCAGCACGCCGATGCGCACCACATCGTCCGAGATCTTGCCGGACTGCGCGGCGGCCTCGAACGCCCCTGCGGCGAACGCCGCCATGATCATCGCGGAAACGAGCTTCTTCTTCACTTCGCACCTCCTGTGGTTGACGTCACACGCCCAGATACTCGTGCAGCATTTCCATCCTGCCTTCCACCTCACCCTTCCCCACCACCTCGGCCACGCGCCCGCGTTCCACCACGTAGTGGCGGTCGGCGAGCGGCATGGCGAACCGGAAGTTCTGCTCCACCAGCACGATCGTGTAGTCCGCCTCGCGCAGCCTGCGGATCACTTCGCCGAGCTTCTCCACGATGACCGGAGCCAGGCCCTCGGTGATCTCGTCGAGCAGCAGCAGGCGCGCCCCGGTGCGCAGGACGCGCGCGATGGCGAGCATCTGCTGCTCGCCGCCGGACAGGCGCGAGCCCTGGCTCGCACGCCGCTCGGCGAGGTTGGGGAACATCGCATAGAGCTCCTCGAGGCTCATCCCGCCGCTCGCCACCACCGGCGGCAGCAGCAGATTCTCCTCTGCGGACAGGCTCGCATAGATGCCGCGTTCCTCCGGACAGTAGCCCACGCCAAGCCGCGCGATGCGGTGGCTCGCCATCCCGATCGCCTCCCGCCCGTTGAGCATGATGGAGCCGCTGCGCCTTCCGGTCAGGCCCAGGATCGCACGCAGCGTGGTCGTGCGTCCGGCGCCGTTGCGTCCCAGCAGCGAGACGCATTCGCCGCGATTGACCACGAAATCCATGCCATGCAGGATGTGCGCCTCGCCGTAGAAGGCATGCAGGTCGGTGACCCGCAGGTACTCGGTGCCGGGAGTGCGCGCTTCAGGCATGCGCCGCCTCCTGCGCGGCGTGGCCCATGTAGGCCTCCACCACCCGCGGGTCGGCCGCGACCTCGGCGTAGCTGCCCTCGGCGAGCACCGATCCGCGCGACAGCACGGTGATCGTGTCGCACACGCCGGCCACCACCTTCATGTTGTGCTCCACCATCAACAGGGTGCGTCCCGCCGAGACCTCGCGGATGAGCTGCATCATCCGCTCGACGTCCTCGTGGCCCATGCCCTGGGTGGGTTCGTCGAGCAGCATCAGCTCCGGTTCCGCCGCCAGCGTGGTCGCGATCTCGAGCGCGCGCTTGCGCCCGTAGGGAAGCTCGACCGTGACCGTGTCCGCCAGCGCCTCCAGCCCGACCGCGCTCAGGAGTTCCATCGCGCGATCGTTGAGCACATCGAGGGAGCGCTCGGAGCGCCAGAAATGGAACGAGGTGCCGAGACGGCGCTGGAGCGCGAGGCGCACGTTTTCCAGCACGCTGAGGTGCGGGAACACCGCGGAGATCTGGAACGAGCGCACCACGCCCCGGCGCGCGATCTCCGCGGGCTCGACCGCGGTGATGTCCTCGCCCTTGTAGCGGATCGTGCCGCGGGTGGGGATGAGGAACTTCGTGAGCAGGTTGAACACCGTGGTCTTGCCTGCCCCGTTGGGCCCGATGAGCGCGTGGATCGTGCCGCGGCGCACCGCGAGGCTGACCCCGTCCACCGCGACGAAACCCTTGAACTCCTTGGTCAGCCCTTCGGTCTCGAGGATGATTCCTTCCATCATCGCCTGCGCGCCGCCAGCGTCCGCCTCAGCGTCCCTTCCACTCCGGCTTGCGCTTCTCGACGAAGGCGTCCAGGCCGCCGCGCGCGTCCTCGGTCATCATGTTGCAGGCCATCACCTCGCCCGCATACTGGTAGGCGGCGTCCAGCCCCATCTCGATCTGGCGGTAGAACATCCGCTTGCCCATCGAGACGGCGACCGGGCTCTTGGCGAGGATCGCCCCCGCGAGCCGCGCGACTTCCTCGTCGAGGCGACTCTCCGGAACCACCCGGTTGACCAGTCCGCGCCTGCGCGCCTCCTCGGCGCCGATGAATTCGCCGGTGAGCAGCATCTCTAGCGCCTGCTTGCGCCCCATGTTGCGCACGAGCGGCACCGAGGGCGTCGAGCAGAACAGGCCGACGTTGATGCCCGAGACGGCGAAGCGCGCGTCCTCCGCGGCCACCGCCAGGTCGCACTGCGCGACGAGCTGGCAGCCGGCGGCGGTGGCGATCCCGTGCACGCGCGCGATCACCGGCTGCGGCGCGGCGACGATCGACATCATCACCTTGCTGCACTTGCGGAACAGCGCCTGCATGCTGGCCTTGGACGGGTTCGCGCGCATCTCGCGCAGATCGTGCCCGGCGCAGAACGCCTTGCCCGCGCCGCGGATCACCACCACCCGCACGGCGGGATCGGCATTGATGCGGTCGAACTCGGCCTGCAGCGCATCGAGCAGCTCGTCGGAGAGCGCGTTGAACTGCTGCGGGCGGTTCAGGGTGAGCGTGGCCACCCCGTCGCGGTCCTCGCGCTCCAGCACGCTGGCGGTTTGCGGCACGGCACTCATCGCGATCCTCCTAACCCGAAATCATCTCCGGCCGGACTGATTGTAGCCCAAACCATCGGATGCCTGCGCGGCTCACTCGATCGCGGCCGTGGACTTCGCGCGCTCGCGCAGGACGAATTTCTGGATCTTGCCGGTCGAGGTCTTGGGCAGCGGGCCGAACACGACCTTCTTCGGCGTCTTGAAGCCGGCCAGCCGCGCGCGGCAGAACGCGACGAGCTCCGCCTCGCCGAGCGAGGCGCCCTCCTTGAGTTCGACGAAGGCGCAGGGCACTTCGCCCCACTTCGGATCGGGGCTCGCCACCACCGCCGCGGCCAGCACCGCGGGGTGCCCGTAGATCACGTCCTCCACCTCGACCGAGGAGATGTTCTCGCCACCCGAAATGATGACGTCCTTGGAGCGGTCGCGGATCTTGACGTAGCCGTCGGGCGCGAGCACCGCGAGATCCCCGGTGTGATACCAGCCGCCGCGAAACGCCTCCTCCGTGGCCGGCGGGTTCTTCAGGTAGCCCTTCATGGTGATGTTGCCGCGGAACATGATCTCGCCCATGGTCTCGCCATCGCGCGGCACCTCCCGCATGGTCTGCGGATCCATCACCGTCATGTCCTCCTGGCAGTGGTAGCGCACGCCCTGGCGGCCGTTGAGCCGCACCTGCTCCTCGAGCGCAGCCGCGTCCCACTCCGTGTGCTTCTCGCACACCGCGGCCGGCCCGTAGGTCTCGGTGAGCCCGTAGACGTGCGTCAGCTCGAAACCGATCCTGCGCATGCCCTCGATCATCGAGGCGGGCGGCGGAGCCGCGGCCACCAGCGCGCTCACCTTGTGGTCGATGCCGCGCCGCCATTCCTCGGGCGCGTTGATGAGCATCGAGTGCACGATCGGCGCGCCGCAGTAGTGGGTCACGCGATGGGCGCGGATGGCATCCAGGATCAGCTTCGCGTCGACCCGGCGCAGGCACACGCTGGTGCCGGCGTTGGCCGCCATCGTCCACGGGAAGCACCAGCCGTTGCAGTGGAACATCGGCAGCGTCCACAGGTAGGTCGATCCCGGCGGCATGCCCCACGAGACGATGTTCGAGAGCGCGTTGAGATAGGCGCCGCGGTGGTGGTAGACCACGCCCTTGGGATTTCCGGTCGTGCCCGAGGTGTAGTTGAGCGAGATCGCATCCCACTCGTCCGCGGGCGGGCTCCACGCGAACTGCGGATCGCCCTGCGCGAGCAAGGCTTCGTAGTCGATCTCGCCCAGTCGCTCGCCCGCCCCGGTGTATTCCGGGTCATCGACGCCGACGACGGGAAGCGCGCGGCCCAGCTTCGCAAGCGCGCGGGCGATGTTGTCCGAATACTCGCGATCGGCGATGAGCAGCTTCGCCTCTCCGTGGCCGAGCATGAACGCGACCGCCTCGGGGTCGAGCCGGGTGTTGATGGTGTTGAGCACCGCGCCGGCCATCGGGATGCCGAAGTGGCATTCGAGCATCTCGGGCGTGTTGTTGAGCACCACCGCGACCGTGTCCCCGCACCCGATGCCGCGCGCGCACAGCGCCGAGGCAAGGCGGCGCGCGCGCTCGTAGAACTCGCTCCAGGTGGTGCGCCGGCTGCCGTGGATCACCGCCATGTGCGCCGGATGCACTTCGGCGGTGCGCCGCAGGAAGCTCAGCGGGGTGAGCGGCGCGTAGTTGGCCGCGCACTTGTCGAGGCCGATGGCATGAATGTCCGCGTGGGTCATCATCGTTCTCCTTGCGTTCGGATCGGTGGGTCAGCCGCCGCAGCGCGCGCCTGCATCGAGGCCACCGAGCCAGGCGCGCACCTCGCCCGCCAGCGCCGCGGCGGCCTGCGCGAGCGCCTGCGCGCCACCGCGGGCGTCCGCGCTCGCGGCGGCGCGCTCGAGTTCGAAGCGCCTCGCCGCGATCCGTGCGCCGCCGCGCGGTGCGACGAGTTCCGCGTGCAGCGCGAGCACCGCCCGGCTCGCCTGCGGTGCATCGAAGCGCTGTTCGAACTCCTCCAGCGCGACGCGCAGGCGGCAGCCTCCCGCGCCGGGCGCGGGTGCGATCACGGCCTTGCGCAGCAGTTGCGCGACCAGCTCGCCGGGAGGAGCAGCCCAGCGGCTGTCGCGATAGCCGTAGCGCCGCGTCGGGCTGTCGTAGGCGAGCCGGTACTGGAGCGCGGCGCTGTCCAGCCAGGACGGCGCGCTCACCTCGACCTCGCGCACGGCAATCGCCAGCACCGCCGGATCGAACGCGGGCGAGTCGCCGAAATCGTGGCTCGCGAGCTGCGCTCCGCGCGGGCCGCCGGCGCACCCCGCAACGGCGACGAGCGCCGCGGCGCAGGCGGCCAGGGTTCCGCCCCTCATTGCCGCGATGCCTCGAAGCCGGACTCTCCGGGACCCGGCGCCGGCGAGCGCCGCCCGAACACGAGCGACTGCGGTTCGCTTTCGATCTCTTCGGCGAGGCGTCGCAGCGAGCGCGCTCCCGCGGCGAGCTCGCGCAGCAGCGCGTTGGCGCGAGGCAGCGTGCCGCCGAGCACTTCCTCGCCGGCCTCCCGCCCGAGCGCGTCGAGGCGCGCGACGAGCGATTCCATGCGGGCGACGAGCGCCCGCGCCGCGACCGCCGCCGGCCCCGCCTGGGCGCTCGCCACCTCCAGATTCGCGAGGATGGCGCGGACGCGCTCGGGCTTCACCTCGGAGAGCAGGCGGCGCGCCTCCGCGACCGCCTCCGGCATCGAGCGCGCGGCCGACTCGATCGCGGCCGAGGCCGACTCGATCCGGGCCAGCGTCCGCGTCATGCTATCGACATTGCGCGGATCGAGCACGGCATCGATGCGCGAGGCGGTCATGCGCACCTGGGCGATCAGCCCCGCCGCGCTCTCCGAGAGCTGATCCCACTGCGAGGGCTCCAGCGGCAGGCGCACCAGCCCGTCCTCACCCGCGGCGAGCGCCTGCTTCGATGCGCCGCTGTCGCTGAGCTGGACGTAGGCCAGCCCGGTGATGCCCTGGACGGCGAGCTGCGCCCGGGTGGAGCGGGTGATCGGCAGGTCGGCGTCGATGCGGATGGTGACCAGGATGTTGCGCCGGTCGGCCGGGTCGAGCTCGATGTCTTGGACCTTGCCGGCGCGCATGCCGCGGTAGCGCACCTGCGCCTCGGGATTCAGGCCGGTCACGTTGCCGGTCGACACCAGCACGTAGTCGCGGGTGAAGTCGCGCTTGCCCGAAAGCCACCACAGCGCCGCCGCGGCGGCCAGCGAGAGGGCGAGCAGGAATGCTCCGGCCGCCAGGGCGTGCGCGCGGTTCTCCATCAGATCGCCGCCTCGCGGTTCATCGCCCGCCGGCTGCGCTCGCCGCAGAAGAAGTTGCGAATGAACGGATGATCCACCTGCATGACCTCCCCGAGCGGGCCGAGCGCGAGTATACGCTGGCCGGCGAGCACGGCGACCCGGTCGGACAGCGCCGCGAGCGTATCCAGGTCGTGCGTGACCAGCACCACCGTCAGGCCGAGCTGGGCGCGCAGCATGCGGATGAGCTGCACGAAGGCTTCCGAACGGTCCGGGTCGAGTCCCGCCGTGGGTTCATCGAGCAGCAGCAGCTCCGGCTCCAGCGCGAGCGCGCGGGCGAGCGCGACGCGCTTGACCATCCCCCCGGACAGCTCCGCCGGCATCAGGTGCGCATGGGAGGCCAGCAGCTCGACCATCGCCAGCTTCTGCATCACCAGCTCGGCGATCAGGTCCTCGGGCAGCAGCCTCAGCTCGCGCAACGGGAAGGCGAGGTTGTCGAAGACATCGAAGGCCGAGAACAGCGCGCCCTGTTGGAACAGCACGCCGAAGCGCCTGCGCAGTCGCCGGTCGCAGCGCGCGTCCCCGGAGAACAACGGCTCGCCGAACAGCCGGATCCTGCCCGAGGTCGGGCGCAGCAGGCCGATCAGCTCGCGCAGGAGCGTGGTCTTGCCGCTGCCCGAGCCGCCCACCAGCGCCAGCACTTCGCCGCGCTCGACCTGGAGCGCCAGGTCGCGGTGTACCCAGACCGCGCCGAAGCGGGTGCAGAGCTGCTCGACCTCGATGACGGAAGCATTCATCCCGCGGGGAAAACGGAAATGGCGGAAATGGGGTCAGACACGATATCCGCTCCCGACGAAGAACGCGGAAATGGGGTCAGACACGATATCCGCTCCCGACGAAGAAGGACGCGGACCATGCGGATATCGCGGATATCGTGTCTGACCCCATTTCCCT
>Ga0100385_1001955_pt1 | contig 20002 bp, 11 predicted proteins | sample CryGeymeta201509_FD_81543 | JGI IMG/M metagenome (GOLD analysis project Ga0100385, IMG submission 81543) | Groundwater microbial communities from Crystal Geyser aquifers in Utah, USA - Crystal Geyser metaG 2015-09 | ecosystem: Environmental > Aquatic > Deep subsurface > Groundwater | place: USA... | reverse complement strand
CCGTCGTTTCCATTCCCATCGTAGTTTATGATGTAGGTCGCGAGCGCGAAGTTAGCCTGAACGGTGGCATCGGCAGAGGCGGAAACGAAGGTGCTGGCTGCATTCGCATCATCAAAGGCAGCCAAACCTGCGGTGACCGTCCAGTTGGCAAAGTCATAGCCGGTCGATGCAGTAGCGCTAACGGCAAAGGGGCTGCCATCCGGATCCTTGAGACCCGAGCCAGTGGTCGAAACTCCACCCGACCCCGCAACGACCGTCAGCAGCAGCGGTGTATCGTCGGTGACATCAAGCGTATCGGTTCCGTTCGTATGGCCGGCATATAATGCGGTAATGGTCACGGTTTGGGTGCCATCCACGATAGCATCGTCAATCGCGTCGATAGCAAACGGCGGGCTGGTGGCCTGACCGGCGGGAATCGTCACGGTCGCCGGAACGTTCACCTCGGAGGTGTCGCTGCTGCTGAGCGTGACGACCATTTCGCTGCTGGTGACCGAATTGCGTGTCACGGTGGCCGTGGTTGCGCCCAGGCCGTCGCTTTCACCGACTGCTGCAGCTGCTACCTCCAACGTCAAAATGGCTACTTCATCGTCTGTGATTGCAATCGTCCCGCTCGCATCGGGATTACCTGGCGAAGTGGCGGTAATCGTAACCGTTTGGTCACCGTCAACCAACACATCATCCTGCGCCGTAATGGTGAAGTTGGCACTTGCCTGTCCGTCGAGAATCGTGACCGAGGCGGGAACAGTGGCTTCGGAGCTGTCGTCCGAAGCCAGCTGCACCACCAGCTCGCCCACCGTGAAAAGACGGCTGACGCTGGCGTTGGTGGAGCCTCCGTTTTCCGAAATGGCTGCCTGGTCGATCGTCAGTTCCAGACCGGGAATGCCGACGGTAATAAAGATATCATCCGAGTTTTGTTCGCGTCCATCATCCGCAGTCAGGCGCAAAGTATAAACCCCCTGCGCATCAAAATTGGCCGTGGTAACGGGTGCGGAGGAATCCCCGAAAGTCACCGAACCCGGCCCCGAGACGAAACTCCAGGTAGTGGTCAGCGGATCCCCATCCAGGTCGCTGGCGCTGCCAACAAGATTAACGTCAGCTCCGGAAGATTGCTGGCTGACTTTAAGCAAGCTCCCGTCACCCGGATCGACCAGCGTCTGCCAGTTGGTGCCGCCAGCCGGGTCGTAACCGATGCCAATTCCGGATCCCGGGCCGCTGCCGCCGGTGCCGTTGGAGATCCTGATTTCGATGCTGTGCCAGCCCGGGACCAGATTTAAATTGGCCGTCGATGTGCGGGCGCTCCAGGCGTCATCACTCAAGACAAGTACGTCATCGATCCAGATGCGGGCTTTGTCGTCGATGTTTTCGGTAAAGCTGATCTGCCCGTCCGCATCATAGATGCTGCCCGTATAAATTTCGGTGGTGTTGGCAGCAATCGCATTTTCCGTCTCGCTGGAGACATCGACTAAAATTTGGCTCTGTGGATTCGGCGTGATCACGTCAATATTACCCGGCACGGTTCCGTAATAAAGACCCGGCACGTCGGTCTGCTCCCGCCATTCGGCAAACTGATCGTCGCCGGCAGCGACGGAGGGAGTGTTATTGTCGTCGTCCTGAATGTTCAGGGTAGCGGGATTACCATCCGCAATCGTAGCACCAACGGTATTCGTGAGCGTTAGGGTAATGGTCTCGAAGAAATCTTCGTGTTCGGAATCGTTGATGATCGGCACGCTGATGGTTTTTGAGCTGCCATCGCCATCGGCCCAGTTCAGGCTGCCCGTAGTAGCGGTGTAGTCGACACCTGCGAGCGCTGTCCCGTCCGAAGTAGCGTAGTCCACGCTGACCGCGCCCGTGCTACCTCCGATGCGATCCACCGTGATGACGGCCGAGCCGTCAGATTCATTGGCCGTTAAGCTCGCACCATTGAAGGTAAGCTCTCCGGCGGGATTTTCAGCACTGCCTAAGCCACGCACGACCACATCGTCGATGTTCCAGCCGCAGAAGGTAACCGAACTGTCCGTCGCCCCCATCGTCCAGCGGATGTAAACAGTCGGCTCCTGATCCGCAACCGTAGAGATATCGTAAGTCAGGTATTGCCAGGATGCATCCGTGAAGGAACCGCCGGTATGTGCCCAGACCGTCGTCCAGGTCGTGCCATTATTGGAGACTTGTATCGAAGCACTATCGTAGATACTGTTTTCAACCCCGAGCCAGCGGTAGAATGACAGTTCCACCCCCGTGTAGCCCATACAATCGATTGCCGCGGTGGTGGCATGGGTCTGGGGCAGATTGTTCGTGTAGGCACCGTCGAGATTAAAGCCGATCACATTAACACCCGTGTTCCCCGATGAAGGGTCGCCTCCGAGTCCCTTGGGGACACCATAGGCCCAGGCACCCTGCAGCGTCCAAGCGGGGTTGGCATCCATGTTCGCAGTGTAGATATCAACACTCGTTTGTTGATTGTTGATCGCGAAGGTTCCGTTGCTCTCGTCTGATTCGCTTCCGCTCAAGCTGGCGATCCGGATGCGGTAGTCGCTGCCCGTGGGTGCTAAAATCGGAACGGTCCACCCGAAGGACCCGTCGTTGGGCGTGGATGCCGCTATGGTGGTATAATTGATGCCGTTCTTGAGCAGCTCGATCCTGACGTTGCCGCCTACGCTGGATATCCAAGTGATCGTGTAAAGCGAGCTGGTGTTGAGTTGTTCGCCGCCATTGGGCGCTGTGATCGCCATCAAGGGCTCGTCATCCCTGATGGTAAGCGTGGCGGATCCGGAGCCGCTGATGGTCGTTCCAATGGCATTGGAAAGGTTCACCGACAGGGTTTCCTCATAGGTTTCACTCGCAGCGTCATTGATGATAGGAACATTTATGCTTTTCGAGCCGCCCTCGCCGTCGGCCCAGTTTAAGGTGCCGGAGACGGCCGTATAGTCAGAACTGGCAATAGCCGTGCCGTCGGCAGTCGAGTAATCCACGCTGACCGCGCCCGTGGTGCCCCCGACCCGCTCAACCGTAATCGTCGCCGGGCCGCCATTTTCATCGATGCTGTAGGCCACAGGATTGAATACCAGCGCACCCGCAGTGCCAGCACCGCTGATAATTAAACCATAATCCTGAACGTTATTTGTCAGGCTGCCCAAGTAAGTAACTTCAGCTGTCCAGGCCCCGTTTTGGCCGGGGGTGGACACCAATACCTGCTCGACGTTATCAACATGGTTCACTCCGGTGGTGGCATGCTGGCTCATGGAAGCCACCGTCCAGGTGCCGACAAAGGGCATGACGAAAGGGAAATATTCCGTGCCGTCGGGAGCAATCAGCTTCAAATTGAGGTCGTTGACGAGGTCCGGCGATCGGTCGTCGTGTGCACTCTGACTAATCCCGGACGGATCCGTCCATGCGAGCGTCGCACGAATCGGAGACTCACCGTCCCAGGCAAAAGTGTAGCTGCGAACGGGCAGGGCAGTGGTCACCTGCGCTTCGACGATGCTTTCGAGTTCGGAAAAGTCGGCCTGGCGTTGCAATAAATCCGCCGCTGTTTTCACATCGACCAGCCCCCAGCCGTAGGTATAATCCGGTCCCGGATTGCCAATGTCGGTCGCAGTATGGATCAACAAGGCTTTTAGCGTGCTGGAACGCATGGCGGCAGTGCTGCCGAAAAGGTTACGGTAAAAATCGACCAGCAGCGCGGCACTGCCGGTGGCGTTGGGGGACGCCATGCTGGTGCCGCTGTAATTCAGGTAAGTGCCATCCCCGCTAGCTCCAGGGGAGTAGAGGCCGACACCGTTGGCGACCAAATCGGGCTTGATCCGCCCGTCATCGACCGGGCCAGTCGAGGAAAAGGAAGCGATGGTCGCTTTGGACGGGTCGCGTTGGCCACTGGTAACCGCGTCATTGGCGGCACCTACAGTAATCAGGTTCTTGGAGACACCGTGGTCGCCGATCGTCTCGAAGCCATTGCGATAATCACCGTCATTTTGGGGATGAATTGAAGAGTTGTAGGTGACTGATTGACCGCCGATAGTTACCGTGTTGCCGTTATTCGGCCCGTCATTGTTTTCGTTGCCCGCTGCCCAGAAAAAGAGGTAGTATGGAGTATTGTAGGCGACACCATCGAGCTGGGCCGCTTTGCTACTGTATTTGCCGAAGTCCGGGTCGTAGGCGTTCTGGTCTGTCCCGGTGCCGGTCCAAATCCACCCTCCGTCGTTTCTCCAGCCATAGCTGTAGCCGTAACTGTGATTGGACAGGTAGATTTTAGTGTCATGCTGCCCGGCTGCGGTCGCGCCGGCGCTGGTCATTTCGGTGGTATCCGAGGTCCAGTCGTAGGAGTCGATCCTGGCTTGAAAGGCCATGCCTTTGGCGTTGCCCGCCACACCATAGGCGGCAATGGTGCCGGCCACATGGGTGGCATGATTGTCCGGAGTGGTGCTGCCGTTCATCGCAGTCACGCGGGAAGCCGCCCCCTCGTTGAATTCCTGATGGGTCACCCGGGCACTGTCGGGAGCATCCCAGACACCTACCCTCAGCCCGAAACCATCCAGGGAATACGGTGCCTGATGTAATAGGTTGGCGCCGGTGGAGATGGCCGCATTGACATTTTTGGTTTCCACATAGAGCAAATCGCCGTCTTCATCCAAACCAACCAATTCCCGCACCTTACCATTCGGCAGTTTTTCGCGCAGCGGCTTGCCGCGTTGCTGAGCGATCTGCCGCGCCTTGTTCAATTCACGGACTTCGATGGCTCGCATCTCTTCCACAGCCTGCGCCCGTGCCTGGGGTTGCTGCCAGTCAATGCTTCGATTCCGCATGATCTCGGCGATTTCCGATTGCCCATACAGCGTGCCGGTTAAGCCGATGGTGCCCGTCCACAGCGCCAATAAAAGAAAGATGCGGAGTTGCTTCATGCACGAGAAAAGCAGGCGCTGAGTAATTTTCAGGGTAAAGATTGTCGGGGGGGTAATCATGTTTTATTGTGCTTAAAGTTTCACACGCGGCCGTTTTGTGCCTGTGACGTTAACTGAATTTGTTACGGCCCAGTGCCATTTTGATTGCATATATTTAACATTTTGCATCCAATCACAAGCGTGATGATTCCTTTTACATTTTTTTATCCAGCTGGTGAAGATGAGTTAAGGTATATTACAGGCGTGAAAAAGCTACTTGTCTCCGCCTTTTTATTACAGGCTAGTCTAGCCACTGCCGGGGCTGCGGGTTCGACAGCTTTTACGGACAAGATATATTCGGGTTCCGGGACGATTGATTTGTTTAAGAATGTCTCGGCTTACGATCTCGAGACCGCGATTCTGACCCAAGGAGAACTTACTCTCGGGGTGGATCTCAATGAAAACGCCCAGGGGACGGAATCAAGAACTTCGATCGGGGTGGCGATGAAGTCCGCAGTCCTCACCATTGTGACCACGACTGGAACCTACACTTTCGACAAGATTTATACCAACACCACCGCGCTCATCCGGGAAAGCGGAAGCGCGGAAGCGCAGGAGTATTTCACTTTATTCGGCCAGGTCGGAAGCAGCCAGATCACCGGCTCAACCAGTAACGGATTTGACCTCGGCAACTATGACGATGTACTGGTGCTGCAGGACCTGCGGATTGACGGGGAGATTCAGAGCGCAAATCTGAATATACAGTTCGTGGACACCGGTGCCCGCGAGAGTACGGACAACGAAAACTTTTTTGATTTCAGTGGCGGCTTTGAGGATTTTGCATTCCTCACCCGCGAGGATGCCGAGTTGTTGGAAGTTCGGGCGGCAGGGCTGACGGACGCGCCTGAATCACTTGAATATGTGGCAACAACGTCCACACTACTGGTTCAGATTGAGCCCAATGCCGGCACCAGCAGTCCGGCCTCGCAGGAAACCCCCGCTGCGCCGCTGCCTCCGTTGGTCATGATACTCGCAGCAGCTGCCGGCCTTTATTGGGTCGTTCGTGCCCGCAAGTTCAAACCAGCCTGATGTCTGGTCCGGATATGCGAGATTGCCGCAGCACCGCAACTGTTGTTTCGGGCGTGGTGGTCTTTCTACTGCTTTGGCTCAGCGCCAGTCATCCGGTTTTTCCAGATTTCACCAAGGACAGCGTGCGCTTTGTATTGTCTGCCTGCGGTCTTGATGTGCTTTCAAGTCCGGATGGCCTGATGATAGGTTCGGTTTTTCTGCCCTGGACGGCAGACTGCTCCGGATCGAGTATTCTAGCGGTAGTCTGGGCACTGGTGTTATGGTCCTACCGACAATCCGCTCATGGTCGCTCATTTTGGCTGCGCATGTTTTTAGCGCTTCCTGTGGCATGGTTGGCCAACGTCCTCCGTGTATTGAGTTTGCTCAGCTACAGGATGCTTTTTTATCCAGCAGTGGAAGCACCCTCACTGCATTACTTTTTTGGTTTTGCCTGGATATTACCTGTCTTGCCCTGGTTTTGCCGGACGCAGCGGGATAAGGAGTCACTGCCACTACTGCGGATTATCCACACTGCGGTCTGCCTATCACTGGCCACCGTCAGTGCAACCGATCCTGGAGGCTGGCTCATCGTTGCGACCAGTCTGCTCCTGATTATCGAAGCAGACTGGTCGCAAGCATTGAATAAAAAGGGTCATCTGTATCGACTCATCGCCTGGTGCCTGCTGGGTGCCTGGCTGGGGATTTCAGGGATGGAATCCTTCTGGCTGCCCTGGCTGCTGCTTAATCCCTGGGCCTACACCCGCTGGCCCCGGCGCAGCATATTCCGACCGCTTCTGGCTCTGGGCACGCTGCCTCTGGTCACGATACATATTATGCCACTAACGCTACTGGCGCTGGTTTTTCTAAGCTACCTGATCTTCACCCATTACGTCGCCGCACCTGCGGCGCAGCATACGAAACGCCCGTGGTCCTATGGCCAAAGCCTGGGGCTGTGTGCCGTATTTGTCATTCCGCTTATCGCTCCCGCACTGCCCCTGCAGCAAAGGGAAGCGGTTCACCCGCCGGCCGCAATCGTCCAATCCCGCCAGGGTGACTCGAGTTACGCACTCAGGCTGATCGGTCAGCCCGAGCCTTTCTCGATATTCTATTTTATGCCTCCGAAAGACGGACGCCACCACAGCCTGAAGCAATGTCTTCTCTTCCGGGGCATCGAAATCAAGCCACTTCCGGCAGGCAGCGTGTGGACGGATGGTCAGCGATGGCTTGCTGAGTATTTTCTGGTCGAAGGCGAACTCTTGGAAAGCTATCCGCAGTATTTGCTGCGAACATTCCTGCCTTTCTCCGCCAGCGGCGTCCACCTGATTATTGAATCACCCCGGCAAAGTATGTCCGAGACCGTTTTTAAAGAATTCGCAGACAAGCTTGCCCAGCGTATCCGAAATCTGGTCTGTGCAAATTGAAGCGGTTGCTTTGGCACACTTGCGATGCGTTTGCCCCGCACAAAACCAGAAGCAAAGCGCAGTTACTATTGGAACAGATGGTCGAAAGTTTGCTCAACGACCCGCAAGTCGAAGTCGCCGGGGGGCACAAGCTCACGGTCGAAAAACGCGGCGGCATGCAGGAAAAACCGTGCAAAACATGTTCGGTTCAATCCGCTTGCGGCGGGAGTAATTTTACCATCCGGGACGGTGTTGTGGACGTTATCCGCTGGACGAGGCGCTGGGATTGAAAAACAGTTACACCCCTGTCTTGCTGCACAGCACGGGACAATTTAAGATTGTGATCTATTTAGTTTTACAATTCGCTGCGCAAGTCGGAGCATGTAATTGATCTATGCCGAATCCTGAAGCAAGTGCCTGCCCCATTGATCCCTTTCACGCCTTGCGCGATTCGGGGCATTCGGCTGCCTTTGATGCGGCGGGCGAAGCCCGTGCAGCGTATGCGCCGATCGTCGGCTTGATTGCTGGCTGCCCCAAGTCGGACCTGTTGCAACGGCAGCGGCGGCTCAACCAGGCAATTGAAGAGCTGGGGCTGCAGTTTTCCGATGTCGCCTCCAGTCGCGCCTCGGCCAACCCCTGGCGGTTGGACCTGTTTCCGCTGTCCATTGAGGCAGAGGCCTGGCAGCGCATTGCGGCGGGCGTGGTGCAGCGGGCGTTGGCCTTTAATGCTCTGGCGCAGGACCTTTACAGCGGGCAGCACATCCTGCGGGATAAGGTGATCCCGCACGATCTGGTGTTGCGCGACCCGGCTTTTTTACGGGAGTTAAGCGGCATTGAAGTGCCCTACGGCGAATATTCGCAGTTTGGTGCCTTTGATTTGGTGGACGCGGGGGAAGGGGACTGGCAGGTCATCGAGCACCACATGGGCACGCCCTTCGGGGTATCGCATGTGCTGCAGAACCGGAGGATTCTTTCGCAGGTGTTCCCCGAGCTCTACGCCTGCGCGGATGTCGCGCCGGTAGCCGGTTTCAGCACCTACCTGCTGGAAATGCTGCGGGCCCAGTCGAGCAAAAAGAACCCGCATGTATTGCTGCTGACGCACGGGCAGCCGGGGCAGGCCTATTTTGAAGAAGCTTTTATCGCCCGGCACATGGGGATTTCGATCGCGCAGCCACGTGATTTACTGGTGCGCGACAGCCACTTGTATCTCAAGACGATCCGCGGCCTCGAGTTGGTGGATGTGCTCTACCGCCGGGTGGAGAGTGCTGCGCTGGACCCTATTGCAGTTCCGCATGCCACTGCCCATGGCGTGCCGGGCCTGATGAATGTCTGGCGCCAGGGCAATGTGGCAATTGTCAACGCGCCGGGGGCCGGTGTCGCGGATAACCGGGCACTGCTCCGTTACAGCGACCGCATCATTTCCCATTACCATCAGCAAAGCCCCATCCTGCGCACGGTTGAGACCTTTCATCTGGGAGATATTGATCAGCTGGATTACGTTAGCGAACAGATTGACGAATTTGTGCTCAAACCGGTGCAGGACGACGAGCGGATTTGGCAGCTCTGCGGTGAGCGTCCCGGTAAGGCGGCTGCTTCACTGGAGCGTTTGGCCCGCCGCCAGCCGGATTACTTTGTCGCGCAAAGACTGCCCGAGCCCGCTCAACTGCCACAGTTCCGGGAGGGCGAGTTCAGCGGCACCGCTTCGCACCTGCGGGTCTTTTATATTCTGGGCAAGGAGCCGATTGTCCTGCCCGGCGGGATGGCGCAGCAAAAGACCCAGCGTCTGCGCACCCGGCGGATGGGGATCGCCACAGACGGGCTTAAGGATGTGTGGGTGCCGGACAGCGTGCTGGAGGATGTGGCCCCCAAGCGTTCGCACAGCTTGTCCGGACGACGTTTCTCCATCGGCAGCCGGGTGGCGGAATCGCTCTACTGGGCGGGCCGCTATTTGGAACGGGCCGAGAACACCGCGCGCCAGTTTCACACCCTGGAGCGGCTGCGGTGGGATCAAATGGCCCGCTCCGAGCAACGCACCTACTGGCCTCTGTTGCAGGCGGTAGCCGCTGCCACCGGGCAGGTCAGCCTGATCAATAAGAAGCAGCCTCCGCGCGATACGCTGGCGCTCTCGCGGAGTCTATTGCTGGATGCGACCGAAGGGGCCTCGGTCTGGAGCTGCATTCGTTCCGCGCGCAGCTCGCTGGAAAACGTGCGTGAAGTCATCAGCCCGGAGTGCCGCGAGGTGCTGGAAGACGTCTCCCTTTTTCTACAGCAGGCCGGCAAGCGTAAAGTGACCCGCAGCCGCCTGACCCTGCTCTGCGAGGAGATCGTGAGCGAAGTGGCCCGTTTCAACGGAACAGCCGAGCGCACCATGCCGCACGATGACAGCTGGCAGTTTTTCCGCATCGGGGTCTTTTACGAACGTGCGGTGGGCACCCTGACGCTGCTCAAGGTGGCCATGCCGCGCATTCTTGAGTCCTACCACGAAGCCGATGCGGAAAGCACCGATCTGACGGCATTACTCCGTCTGCTCGGCTCCCTCGATGCCTATCGGCGGGAGTTCCGCTCACGTGCCTACGTGGACCGCATCCTCAGCCTTATTCTCAAAGGCAGATACGTACCCAGCTCGGTGAATTTTTGCCTGCGCCACCTCGACTACGCGATTGGCACGCTGGCAATCGACGGTCGCCGCGCAACCGGGGCCGGGATTCAGGATGAAATCCGCCGCCTGCTGGAGAGCCTGGATCATTTTCCGCTCGCCCAGGAACGCTTAGGCGAGGTGGAGCGCCTCGACGCCGGTCAGATCGAGCAGGCCCCGGTTGCTCCGGCATCCCAGGCCCGCACTGCCGAACTCTTCAGTATACTTTCTGATCAACTCGAAGCCCTGCACGAGCGCATCGAGGATATTTCCTTCAGCCATCAGGATATTTACAGCAAAGAGCCCACCTTGTTTGAACTCGATTAGCCAATCCACCCATTTACCGCCCCTCACACCTGCAACATGCGCTTCAGCGTTTCCCATACCACCGAATACCATTACGCCGTGCCCGCTTCGGAGTCCTTTGCAGAGTTGCGTGTCTGGCCGAAGAATAACGACTCGCAGCGTATTCTGAGCCGCCGCCTGCTGGTGCAGCCGCAGCCGAAGGTGGATCATTACGTGGACTACTTTGGCAACCACGTGGAGTTTTTCTCCATCCCTTACCGGCACAGCGCACTCACGGTCACCTCCGCAGCCGAAGTCGAAACCTTTGAGGCTCCGCCCCCGTCGGCTGCGCTGGAGGTGCCGCTGGGGGAGGCCCGGCAGATTTTCAACAGCCAACGCTACCAGCTGTTCGAGTATATGGAGCCCAGCCATCATGTGCCCTTGCACCAACACCGCCGCATCCGCAAAAAGTTCTTTCATCAGGCCGCGCCGGTCGGCGAGTCACTGCTCGCCCTGAACCGATGGATCTATGAAAATTTTGATTACCGCTCCGGTGAGACCAACATCTTCACGCCGATCTCCGACGTGGTGGCGCAGCGCCGCGGGGTGTGCCAGGATTTTGCCCACCTGATGCTCGCCATCCTGCGCAGCAACGGCATTCCGGCCCGCTATGTCAGCGGCTACATTGAAGCCTACGATCCGGAGCAGGGTGCATCCGAGCTGGTGGGTGCTGCTGCCAGCCATGCCTGGGTGGAAGTATATCTACCGGGCGGCACCTGGTGGGGACTCGACCCTACCAACAATCAGGCCGTGGGCCAGCGGCATATCGAAGTCGCGGTGGGGCGGGACTACAGCGATGTGGCTCCCATGCGCGGCACCTACAAAGGTGCCACCGATCAAAGCCTGAATGTTATTGTCTCGCTCGAACGCAGACCGTAATCCGCTGCAAAACCTGTATGAAATTAAGTATCCAGCATACGACCCAACACCGTTACGAGCGCCCGGTCAGCTTCAGCGACCACGCCCTTTTTTTACGTCCGATCGACAGCCACCGCCGGCATGTCTCGCGCTTCGAGGTGGCGACCACACCCGCGTCGCAGCAGCGCTGGGTGCGCGACGCCTACGGCAACATGGTGCTGCACTGCAATTTCGGCTTGGCTGAATCAACCGAGCTCGCCCTCGATACCCGCATTGAGCTGGAGTTGCAGGAGGACAACCCCTTCGACTTCATTCTGGCCAGTCACGCCACCGCCTATCCCTTCAGCTACCGCGAGCCGGATCTCTCTTCGCTCCAGTCCTACCTGGCTGCAGGCGAGGGTGCCGGGGCGCACCAGGCGCTCGACTGGTTCTATCAGGCCGTGCCGGATCCCTTGCAGCACAGTGATCTGGTGCAGTTTGTCTCCGATATCACCGCAGCGGTGCACCGCGATATCCGCTATGTCCGGCGCGATGAAGAAGGTATCCAGGACCCGGATACGACACTGCAACTGGCAGCCGGCTCCTGCCGCGATATGGCGGTGCTCTTTATCGCTGTGCTGCGGCAGATCGGGTTTGCTGCCCGCTTCTGCAGCGGCTACCTGTATGACCCGCCGGTCGGGCAGGGGGGGGAGCATGTGTACAACCGTGCCGTTGGCTCGATGCACGCCTGGGCCGAGGTCTATTTGCCCGGTGCCGGTTGGAAGGGCTTCGACCCCACCAACGGGATCCTCGCCAACAGCTACTTCATCCCCTGCGCGGTGTCGCACAACCCGAAGTTCATTGAGCCCATCCAGGGGCACTATTTTGCCCAAACCACAGTCGCTTCCAGCATGGAGGTGGCACTTACGATGGAGGAGATTCAATGACGCCCCCATCCATTGAACAACTCGCCTCCCGGGTGGAAGACTACCTGCGGGCAGAAGGCATCGCGCTCACCATGGGCGGCGAGCCCACCTTTATCCCGGCTCAGCCTGACAGCCCGGAATGGACCACAGCCGCGATGGGCGAAGAAAAGCTGGGCTACGCCCGCCGCATGACGGCAGAGCTGATCCGCGAGATCTACCCTGGAGCACTCGCCATGCAGGTCTTTGGCAAATGGTATCCCGGCGAGCCGCTGCCGCGCTGGAACTGCATGCTGCTGCACCGCAAGTCCGGCGGGCCGCTCTGGCCGGAGACCGAACGCCTTTTGCTCGACGATGTAGCCGGGCGCAATCCCGCCGCTGCGGCTGAGGCCTTGATGCAGACTGTGGCCGGGCAACTGGAGTTGAGGGACTACGTCGTGCCCGCCTATGATCCCGAGCGTGCGGATCAAGCAGTAGGCTGGGTGCTGCCGCTCGATTATGTGGAAGGAAAATGGGTTTCCGCCAGTTGGCCGTTCAGTGTCAAACAGCCGCTGACTTTGTTTATGGGCGACAGCCCCGTCGGCCTGCGCATCCCGCTCGGCGATTTACCCGAGGATGCCATGCGCACGGCGCTGACCGTGGAAGTGCGCCACGGTGCGCTCGAGGTATTCATTCCGCCGCTCGACTGGGTCGGCTTTCAGGCGCTGATTGAATTTTTCCATCAGACCATCGGAGGGAGCACTTTCCGTGACCTCGTCTTTTGCGGCTATGCGCCGACTGCGGCAGGCGATGCCTTGCTTAAATTTGGCCTGGCTGCGGATCCGGGGGTGCTGGAGGTCAATCTTCCGCCTGCCGACACCTGGGTGGAGTATGACCGCCACCTGCGGTATGCCGCACGGGCAGCTGCTGCCGTCGGCCTGGAGCAGACCAAGCGGCAACTCAACGGAGCCATCCACGGCACCGGGGGCGGGGCGCATCTCGCCTTCGGTGGACCCAGCGCGGCCGCCAACCCCTTTCTACTGGAGCCCAAACGCATTGTCTCGCTGCTGCGTTACTGGCAGCACCACCCCGCGCTGTCCTACCTCTTCACCGGGCAATACGTGGGCCCCGGCAGTCAGGCACCGCGGGTGGACGAGGGGCCGATGCACGGACTCTACGAACTCGAAGTGGCCTGCGAGGGCATTCAGGCCATGCCGCACCGTCCGGACGGAGAGCTGTTGGACCAGTTCTACCGCAACCTGCTGACCGACTCCTCCGGCAATACCCACCGCACCGAGATCTGCTTTGATAAATTCTGCAACCCCGCCGCGCCCAACGGACGCTGGGGCATCATTGAGCTGCGCGCCTTCGAGACCTTCCCCGAAGTCGGGATCATGTCCCTTCTCGGGCTCTTTGTCCGCACCATTCTCGCGCGCCTGTTCAAAGCACCTTACACCGGGCCGCTCCAGCGTTTTGGTGCTGCACTGCATGACACGTATTTTCTGCCCGCTTTTTTATGGGAGGACGTGCAGACCATTTGCGCCGACCTCGCGGCGCACGGCTTCCCTTTTCAAGCTGAGTGGCTCGCGCCGGTGCTGGAGTTCCGCTGCCCCAGCGTGGGTCAGTTGACGCTGCCCGGCGGTGCGCTGGATGTGCGGCAGGCCTTCGAGTCTTTTCCCCTGATGGCGGAAGAAAGCCAGGGAGCCAGCACCGTGCGGGTAGTGGATAACTCCAGCGACCGTTTACAGCTCACACTCTCCGGACCCGAATTGCTGCAGCAAGGGCGCTTGCTGGTCAACGGCGTCGAAGTGCCCTTTGAGTGCGTGAACGGGCAGATGATTTGCGGCGTCCGTTATAAATGCGCCAGTGCGTATCCTGCACTGCACCCGCATGTGCCGATCCAGTCGCCGCTGCTGTTTGAGTGGGTGGATCTACACTCCGGCCAGACGCTCAGCGCGGCCCGCTACCACTTTTGGAATCCGCATGCCCCGGTTTACCAGGGCCGCCCCCGCAACGCGGAAGAAGCCCGCCAGCGCCGCATAGAACGCTGGCAACCTGCCCCCGAGCGGATCGATCAACTGCCCCAAGTGATCCCGCCCAAACTCTCCCCGGAATTCCGCTACACGCTCGACCTCCGGCGGCAGTCGCCAATGCAAGAAGCTGGCAGCAATAGTCGGCAACCTGAGCCGCAGATGCGCGGATAAACTGTGTGCGATGACACGCAAAAGCTGCCGCGGTATCAATAACTGTTCGCAATGGCCTGACCTGCAATCCGTCCAGTGGTCCAGGCTCCCTGAAAGTTGAAGCCGCCGGTGATCCCGTCATAGTCGATGCATTCGCCGGCAAAGTGTAGATTCGGGATCATTTTGCTTTCCATGGTCCGCCAATCAATCTCCTTACGGCATACGCCTCCGGCGGTCACAAATTCGGTGGTGGAGCTGGTGACTTTGCCTGCCTGTGTAATATGAACATCGTTGTTATTGGTTGTTTTGCCGGTCACCTGGTAGCGGCCCTGCAGCAGTTCCTGCAGCAGGGCGTTTTCCCGGGCCTTCGGCAGTTGCGCCCATTTTTGCTCATCGGCGATACCGCAGACCTGGACCAGCCGTTCCCACAGGCGGCGTGGGATGGATGGGAAGACTTTACTGCGGACGAGGGTTTTGCCCTGGCGCAAGCGCTGAAATTGCCCTCGTAGTTGATTTTCAGATACACTACCCAGCCAGTTGATACGGACTTCAAAATGATAGTTCTGCGTCTGCAACTCGCGGGCTTCCCAGGCGGACAATCTTAAAATCGCCGGGCCACTGAGCCCGCGGTGCGTGATCAGCACCGGGCCGCGCTGCTCCGATCCTTTGCGCGAGGTCTGCACCGAGGCATCCTGCACCGAGAGTCCCGCCAGTCCATGGGTGCGCGTATCGGCCAGATTGAAGGCGAAGAGGGAAGGGGCCAGAGGCTCGATGCGGTGGCCCAGTGCTTCGAGCGCGCGGGTCAGCCGGGAGCCTTTGAGAGATCCGGTGGCCAGGCAGACTTTGTCGGCGCGCTGAAGGCTGCCGTCGCTGAATTCCAGCGAGAGGCGTCCATCCTGCTCCTGCGCCAGTCGCTGCAGACCGAGCCCCGGTTGCAAGCGGATGCCGAGCTGACGCGCCTGAGTCTGGAAGCAGTCGATGATCGTGCCGGAATCATCCGTAACCGGAAACATGCGTCCATCGGACTCGGTTTTGAGCCTGACTCCGCGCTCGGCAAACCAGTTGATGGTATCCTGCGGCTGCCAGCGGTGGAAGGCACCCACCAGCTCGCGACTGCCGCGCGGGTAGTGACTGGCCAACAGTCTGGGGTTGAAGCAACTGTGGGTCACATTACAGCGGCCTCCTCCCGAGATCTGAACTTTGGTCAGTGCACGGCGTCCCGCTTCGTGGATGGTGACTGCGGCACGGGGATCGAATTCCGCAACGGTTAATGCGGCGAAGTAGCCGGCTGCGCCGCCCCCGATAATGGCGATGGTTCTGTTGTTTTGTTCCGGCACGTTAATTCCATGGATGAGTGGGTAATTTTCCTGCTTATTAACTACTGAACCACTGGCGTGTCGAGCGCAGGGCCTTAACGTGCTTTGATATTTCATGCGAGATTACCAAATGGGCCGGCGATGCGACCGCTGCCAGCTCATCGAGCAACAACAAAGTCGGTGCCAAAGCGCAATTGACCTCAGGCATGCTATAAGGATTATGACTGTATGCGCATCCGCATTACCCATCAAAGAATCACCGGAGCCCTGCAGCTGATCCTGCTGACTGAGGCTGTTTTTGCGATTTTGGGCCAGCGTTGGTTCACTGCATTTTTGACGGTAATGATCGTGGCGATCACTTTTTTCCCTTTGCTGTTTGAGCGGCGCTTACACATCCAAATCACACCGGAACTTCAGCTGGCGGCCATCGGTTTTATTTTCGCATCACTTTTTCTGGGCGAGATCCGTGACTTTTACGCCAGATTTTGGTGGTGGGATATTTTCCTGCACACGATTTCCGGGTTTTTGCTGGGGATTTTGGGTTTCCTGCTGGTGCATGTCATGAATGAAACCGAGCGGATCAATGTGATAATGAAGCCTGGTTTCGTGGCATTTTTTGCCTTCATGTTTGCCTTGGGGGTGGGCGCACTGTGGGAGATTTTCGAGTTCAGTATGGATCTGTTCTTCGGGATGAATATGCAAAAACCCATGTTCGGGGATCTTTCAGGACTTACGGATACCATGTGCGACCTGATTGTCGATGCACTGGGTGCGCTGGTCATTTCAGTCATGGGTTGGCGCTACTTGCGCAACCCGCAGGAGCAATCATTTTTGGAGCGCTGGATTGATGCGTTTATCGAGCGCAACCCCAGATTTTTTAAACGCGGATAGTGGGTTCAACGCCCGGGATTGATGCTGAAAACTGCTGCGGGGTTCTACATGCCGGGCAGGCTGCCGCCCTGGCCCATATGGGCTTGCATCGCCTTCATCATTTTACGGCCTTTTTTACCGCCACGCATCATCTTCATCATTTTCTGCATCTGGCCAAACTGCTTGAGCAGCGCGTTGACATCACGCACCTGCACACCGGAGCCATCGGCGATGCGCCGGAGTCGGCTGCCGCGCAGGAGACGCGGCATGCAGCGCTCCTGTGGGGTCATGGAGAGAATGATGGCTTCGGTGCGGGCCATTTTCTTTTCTTCCGACTCTCCGATTTCGATGCCGCTCATACCGGGCATCATGCCCATCAGCGAGCCCAGCGACCCCATCTTTTTGACCTGTTGCATTTGCTGTAGGAAGTCTTCCAGGTTGAAGTCGGCTTTGCGCATTTTCTCAGCCATGCGCTCGGCTTCTTTTTCATCGATGGTTTCCTGGGCCTTTTCCACCAGCGAGACGACGTCGCCCATACCGAGAATACGGGAGGCCATGCGGTCGGGGTGAAAGACATCGAATTCGTCCGGCTTTTCGCCTGTGCCCATGAATTTGATGGGCACGTCTGCGATGGACTTCATGGAGAGGGCGGCGCCGCCGCGGGCATCACCGTCGAGCTTGGTCAGGATGATGCCGGTGCACTGCACCGCCTCGTGAAAATGCCGGGCGACGTTGACTGCCTCCTGCCCGAGCGCGGCATCGGCCACGAGCAGGATCTCATCCGGTTGGACCGCTTGCTTCAGCAGCTTGATCTCATCGATCAGGTCAGCGTCAATCTGGAGGCGGCCTGCAGTATCAAAAATGATCAGATTGGCATCGGCTTGCTTGGCCGCATCGAGACCACGCTGGCCGATTTTAACGACATTTTTTTCAGCGCGGTCGCCATAAAAGGTGCAGCCTTCGCTGCGGGCCAGCGTCTCCAGTTGGTCGATGGCGGCGGGGCGATAGACGTCACAGGCGACCAGGGCGGGGCGGTAATCACGTTTTTTGGCCAGGTAGCGGGCGAGCTTGCCGGAGCTGGTGGTTTTACCCGAACCGTGGAGACCGACCATCATGATGCGCAGCGGCTTTTTGTCTTCCAGCCCGGTGGTGCCCTGGCCCAGCAGCTGGACGAGTTCGTCATGGATGATCTTGACCACCTGCTGGCCGGGAGTGATCGACTTGAGCACTTCCTGACCGACGCATTTTTCCTGCACATCCGCCACAAATTGGCGGGCGACTTTGAAATGAACGTCGGCTGAGAGGAGCGCCTGCCGTATCTCCTTAAGCGTCTCGGCCATGTTCTCCTCCGTTAGTGTTCCGGTGCCCCGGATATTGCGGAGGGCTTTGCCCAGCTTATCTGTAAGATTTTCTAGCATGAAAAAGAATGCGGCTACTTATGATCTTTTTGCGGCGGTGAAGTCGTCTCCTCGAAGTCCTCTTCGTCCTCCTCATCCTCCTCTTCCTCTTCATCCCATTTCATGGTATCGTCTTCCTCAATTTTTTCATCCACCAGACTGGTGTCGAGATCGCCGAGGTCTTTTTCCAGTTCATCTTCCTCTGATTTCTGCGGAGTGTCGTCTTCCTCCAGCTCAAAGCCTTCGGGCACGTATTCGAGGATAGAGGAGATTTCATTAAAGAAATGAGCGGCGCGGCCTTCCAGAAAGTCGCTGGTCTGCTGCTCGCGTATTTCCTCTTCAAGTTCCTCCACGGTCAGCGTCTGCGAGAAGTCGATCAGGTCGTTGAGCATCTTAATGCGCAGCTTGGTCAAATGATCCAGCAAGTCCGCGTAAGGCCCTTTGTCCTCGTCAAGCACGTCGGGCAGTGCGAACAGCTGCTCCTCGCTTTCGAGGATGCTGTCTTTGACGCGTTTGAGCAGGACGGTTTTATCCTCCTCCACCGCATCGATGGCGAAGGTGTAGAAGGCGTCGTCCACCAATTCATTCTGCAGGCCGTATTCCTGTAAAGGTTCAAGCAGTTCGGTGATGTGCTGGAATTGACGCGGATCGATGATGCCCAGTCCATCAACATCCCAGTGCACCGGGTCGCTGGTTTCTTTGACCCACCAATTCATATCTTCGCCGAGGCGAGCTTTGCACCAAGTTAATGTAGTCTTCTGTTGTGCCATAGATGTAATAAAAGCAATTTTCGATTTGGGGAATGTTTTGCGGATGAGCCCGTTGGACAAGGGCTAAATGCACCTGAACCTCTTTGTAAAGTGCTTTTAAGAAAAATTACGCACACTGCTTTTTAAATTGTTTTGAGTGGCGGTGCTGTTAGCTTCCCCGTTTTCCTATTTAGCTAAAGAAAAGTATGGCACTTGTTTACGAGAAGATAATACGTCCGCTGTTATTCCGGATGGATCCAGAGACGGCGCATGACCGCGGGCGTACGGCGCTGATGGCGCTGAGTGCACTGCCCTCGCTGTGCCGGCTCTTGCGTGCTTACAATATGGTTTGTGAAGACAAGCCGGTTGAGTTGTTTGGTCTGGAGTTTCCCAATCGCGTGGGCCTGGCAGCGGGGATGGATAAGGACGGTGAATTTCCCCGTGCGCTCGAGGCCCTCGGCTTCGGGCATGTTGAAGTCGGGACAGTCACGCCGGAAGGCCAACCGGGCAATCCCCGTCCCCGTTTGTTTCGCTATCCGGAACAGCGGGCGCTGGTGAACCGGATGGGCTTTAACAACCGCGGTGCGGAAAAGATGCAGGCGGTGCTGGCCAAGCACTATCCAAAAGGCAAGCGGGGCGTGCCGGTAGGTGTCAATATCGGCAAGGCGAAGACGACACCGCTGGAGAAAGCGGCAGATGATTACATTGCCTGTTTTCGCAAACTGGCCGATCAGGCCGATTATTTTACGGTCAATATCAGCAGTCCCAATACTGCGGGCCTGCGTGATCTGCAGTCCGAGGCCTACCTGCGTGACTTGCTCACCAGTCTGCGCGAGGAGTGCCGGAGCCACGCCAGGAAACTGGGCCGGAAGCCGCATCCGCTCTTGCTGAAGATTGCACCCGACCTGAGCTACCGCGAGATGGATCGCATCCTGGCAGTGCTGCTGGATCTGGAGTATGATGGCATCATTGCCACCAATACCACGATACAGCGCCCGGAAGGCTTAGCGGGTGCGGAAAACGGCGGCCTGAGCGGCGGTGCTTTTATGCGGAAACGTTCCACTGATGTGATCAATTACATCTACAAAACCACCTCGGGTAAGCTGCCCATCATCGGGGTTGGCGGCATTGATTCTGCGGAGGCCGCCGGTGAAAAGATGGATGCGGGGGCTTCGCTGATCCAGATCTACACTGGCTGGGTGTATCGCGGCCCCTTCTTTGCCCGCGAGCTGGCCAAGGCCATACAAGCCCAGGGTGAGGACTGGGTTTAATCTGAGTGGCACTTAGTTAAGCGGCTTAATTGATGGTAGAACCCGCATTCATCCGCTCACGAACGGAGTTTTCAACAATTAATTGAAGTCATAAGTTGCTGATTTTAAGATGCATAGGAATTAATCCTTCCAATTGTAACTTTTGTCACGCAATT
>Ga0100385_1001950_pt1 | contig 20039 bp, 23 predicted proteins | sample CryGeymeta201509_FD_81543 | JGI IMG/M metagenome (GOLD analysis project Ga0100385, IMG submission 81543) | Groundwater microbial communities from Crystal Geyser aquifers in Utah, USA - Crystal Geyser metaG 2015-09 | ecosystem: Environmental > Aquatic > Deep subsurface > Groundwater | place: USA... | reverse complement strand
CAACCCCAGCCCCAACCCCAACCCCTGATATGATATAATGAATAAATCATGTTAGAATCAATCAACCCGATTATATAAAAACATCATATTATTTTTTTCTGTGAGGTCCTCTTGTACTTTTTCAAGGTGCCTTTGTATTTTTTGTCTAGCTTCTTTTCTGAATGTTTGTCATAGTCGTAATCAGCGAAGCGATTGTTGAATTCTTCAATATCTCGGTTATTCTATTGATTGCCATCTTGATTTATGTGGTTAAAAAGGGCAATCTCATCAAGGTACTCCTTCATTTCGCTTATCACGTTAGGAATGAAGGGAGGTTTCATCTACTTGCGTTCAAAACGGCGCCACTTGAATTCACTGAAAAATCGATGCTATTTGATCTCACGAGTGCCTGAGTATCCAAGTCTTTCGGTTGGATTTTTGATGAGAAGACGGTTGATAAGATCTGCTAAATAAGGTGACCATCCTCGAGGAAGGTCGTCTTAAGTGAGACAAATATCTCTCTTGAGGATTTATTCTCTGATCTATGTTCTATTTTTTCCTTAGTAGGGCCTTTTTCCAAGGACAAGTTCATGAATCATGACACCAAGAGAGTAAAAATCTGAAGAGTAGGAGTAGTCTCTTCTGAAAAGGATTTATGGAGCCATGTAGACAGGAGTTCCACTGGATTCATTTCTCATCTGATTATTCTAAAAAGTATTGCTTTTGGCTATCCCAAAATCAGTCAGTCTAGCATAGCCATTTTATTCAAAGACAATATTCTCAGGTTTAAGATCTTTGTGTATGATATTCATTGAATGGACGTACTCGAGAGCGACGAGGATACAGGCCGATATGAACTCTAAGAATAATTTTAAAACTTACTGATTTATTTCTAGGTGAATCCTTCTTTATAGCAGATGTGATATCGAAGATCACCTCCTCGAAGGTAGTCCATGGCAAGGTATAAATTACAATTGTCTTGAAATGCACATTTCATGTTGATGAGGAAGGGGTGGCTGAGGTTAGAAAGAATTTTGCGTTCATTGAGGACAGACTCGATATTGTTCTTTTAGATGACTCTTCTCTTTGATATCTCTTTCATTGCATAATCCTTCATATCTTCCTTGTTGTATACTTTCCATACTCGACCGAAACCTCCAAAACCAATTTGATAGTAAAACTTATACAATTTCAGTTTGTTCTTGTCCTTTTAAACATGTTTGGGTTGGCTGTTTCTCATGCTAAATTTGAGAGGGCTGCTAGTCTTTGAAACCAGTACGGAATTCCCAATTGAGACTGTGGAATTCATTTTATTCTTTTTGAAGGTAGATCTCTCCAGTTTCGATGTTTAGTAGTTATCGTTGCTGTTTCTTTTCTTTGTCTATGAAGGTGCTCTACTGAACAGGGGAGTGAGATCATCCATAGAGAGTTTGTTGCCTCTTCGGTGGCGAGTGAGGCCGGTCATTTTTGTCTGAGTGTTCCGATAGTAGAGTTTTTTGTTCATGAGGTCCTATAGAATTTAGAAATCAAATGAATTAATTTTGTATATAGGTCTCCCATCTAAGCACAAACTACTAGCCTCTATTCAGCCTAATAATGTAACCTTAAGAATCAAATATTATGCTCATAACAATTTCCTCATACTCATAGATGACAATCGACATCATTTTTTCTTGGCAAGGATGGCATTCTTTTTCCTTATGAGATCGTTATATCCTTTTAAGTTGTTTTTGCTCGTTAGCTTCTATTTCTCTTCCTCTTGCCTTACCTATTCCTGGTTTGCACGGGAAAGTGGCAACCTGGTTGCTGAGTGATAATTTCTTAGTTCCTTTTTGCCTGAAACTGGCAACTCTTTTGATGTTTATATTTTTTACTTTTTTTCTAATTTTTTTAATAGAATTCCTAAGTACTTATTTTTGCTCTCAAGTTTGTTCTGCAGAATGTCTACATTTTTGAGGTAGTTTTCATGGTTTTTTCTCAATGATTCGCATATGCTGTTGAGGTTTTTCTCTGACTTTGCCAGGGTCTTTTCCATTCTTATTTCCTAGCGATACCTTTTGACCAAATTATTAGCTTACTGATTTTTTGATAACATACTTTCCAACTGCTCATTCAAATTGGCAAGTTATTACTAACTTTGACTGACAGTTTTCTACTTTTGGTCAAGTGTGGGCTCAACTGATTGGTAGTAGCTCTTGAGTTTGTTTACCTCTTGCTTTGTCAGCATTTCATCAACCTGCAACAAATTGTTCTCATTCTCAAGGCCAGCTGCTTTACTCTTGTTAGCTTGGATTTATTTCGCCAACTATTAAAACAAAGCCATCTCCTACTCGAGTTCAGATGCTAAGGCTTTATTCTGATTTTAGATGGTGGTCATTTTGGCATCTTTATTGAAGAAGACTCCTCCTTTGTTAACGAATTGTGTGTCTATTTTGACTGCTCTGCTGGCAGACTTGTCCATAACTCTCATATTTAAATGATAACACAATAATGAGGTAGAAAATAATTCAGATCATAATATCAGAGGTTCTTCATTGGAATTATTGATTTATCCTTATTGATTGGTTTCTTTCTATTAAGTTTCTCCCTTAATTTAAACCATATTTCCCACCTCGATATAGAACTTGACGTATTTGTGGTAGTCTCTATCTACCATTTTACCGGTATGCTGATACAGACAATAGCCCACTAGACTAATCAAGATGGAGAGGAGGGTGAAAATCAAATAAATTGTGAGCTGATTTTGGTCAACGTAGAAAACCTAAGCCATAATGTGTTGATTGATATCTATTAATTACGATGACAAATAATATATGTACAATATCATACAAAGTAACAGAATAGTCTTCACGCCCAAAGATCCATCTCCTTTGCTTTTCTGTAACTTCCTTAATTAAGAACGAATCCTTGCCATTGCTCAGAATGGCTCATTTGTGGTTATATCTTCGCATCCCTCCACCAACTCAAAAATACTTTTTGAAGATATGCTCGAAAAGCCTGAAACTATTATTGACTGTAAGAGGATCAAGATAAATACATGTGCTATCATAACCAAAAATGTGGAGCTCATTTATTTTATCAAATACGTCTCAGATAAGGAAGTGTTGGTAGGCAATATATTCATCAGTTAAATGGCTTTTTTCAAGAATCTTCAAATCACAACTGAACTGATCCCGTTTGGTCAGGGTACCTTCGTCATTAAAAACTAGTATTTTGCACAGAAGATGACCTACTTTACTATATTCAAGGAGCAAAAAAAACAATAGTTTAACTACGACATTTCTGTCATCAACTATGAACAAGATCCAATAGCCAGCAAGTAAGAATTGTTCAGACCTCTGCTTTCGAATTAGTAACTGTGCTTTTTCAAGCAAAATGAGGAAGAGGATCTCAACTGGAAAATCAAAATCATATCTCTTAATGACAGCATTTACGACAAATAAATAAATTTGAGAGGTGAATTCACGAACAAACATTGGATTCAGGATGTAATGGTCAGAGCCAAAGATGAGTATTACATCTTTACCAACAATGCTGAATAACTTGGGAAGATGGAGATCTATCGATGTTAACTACTTTGGTCACATAGCAAATATGCTCAGAAAATTACACTTTTGCATAATTTTTAGATTGGTTGTAGAATGTTCTTGGAAATTATTGATGTCAATCATAGATAGAAGTATTTTATGCTAAAAACAGCAGCCCATACAGCTATCAATGGCCAAATTTACGATAACTACCTCGAAATGAGGCATATAGACAATGGAAATTTGATAGAGGAACTGCCTTGTAACCTGAAAAATATTGAAATGAGCCCACAACATCGACAAATTGTTGATTATGCTCAAAATATCAATGAACTCAATCAAAATATCATTCATCTGAGATACATTCACAAAAAGAAATGTCTATAGGCATTTCTTCTCACAAAAGGGAAGTGGAACAATATCAATAGCTTGAACTTACTATACTCTGATATTTTAAGACTACTATGAAAACAATACCATACAGCAATAATATCAACCCATCCTGAACTAAAATCTTTGGCCACCTCTTCCTCCTCCGCTTGAGAAGAAACCCCCAGGCATGCCTCCCATGCCTCCCATTCCTCCCATTCCACCTCCCATGAACATGGAGAAAATATCGTTCATATTCACGTTGGCTCCATCCATGCCTCCGAATCCTGACCCTTGATCACCATCAAAGTCGATTTGCCCAGAGTCGTACATTTGTTTTTTCTTGGGATCAGAGAGGCATCCATAGGCTTCAGCAACTTCTTTGAATTTTTTAGAGGTCTATTCCTGTTCAGCTTCACTTTTGCTTCTGTTTCTGTCGGGGTGATATTTGAGAGCAAGTCCCTTATAGGCTTTCTTGATTTCAGCATCAGAAGCATTTCTATCAATTCCTAAGATTTTGTAGTAGTCTTTCTTTCTGGCTTCCTTTTCTTTCTTTTTAGCTATCTTGATCTTGTCCTGCATGTTGCAGCTAGGATCGAGCTCTTGAATTTTACTGTAGTCCATAATAGCAGCTGTGTACTATCCTCTCTCCATGTTTATTTCAGCTCTTCTCATAAGGGACTTGGGATATTCAGGGTTTAGCTCTAATGACTTGTTGAGATCATCCAAAGCCTTGAATATTTCTTTTCTTTTGATAAAGGTTAAGGCCCGATTGGAGTAAATAATTGCATTGAGTTTTTTGTTGGAAGGATCAAGCTCAATAGCTTCAGTATATTTTTTCTCAGCTTATTCGAACTGTTGACTTTTTATGAGCTCGTTTCCTTCTTCTTTCAACTGTTCACATTTTTTTGCAGTGTGGAGAGCTTTCTTGCATTTTTGATGGTCAGGATCCAGTCTCAAACCCTCAGTAAAGAATTTCTTGGCTCTTCCACTTTATCCACCATACAGTTCAATGATTCCCTTAAGGTACCAGAAATCAGGGCATTGTTGATCTAGACCAACTCTAATGGATTTTGAAAGGGTCAAGGCTTCAGTTGTATCTCCTGTCTTGGCAAGACATTCAACTTTTCTTTCCTTGAGTTCCTAGCTGTTGGGGATTTTATTGCTCAAGTAGTTGATACAAGACAGAGCTTCTTTGAAATCAGCTTATTGAAGAGCGGTTTGATATCTCTCATAGTTATTGAGATAATGTTCAGCTTCTTCAAGTTCGTTTTTGACATCAATGGTCTTCTAGTACTCTAGAGCCATTTTGAGAGTTGAAATCGCGTCGCCAAACCTCAGTATTTGATGACAAGCCATAGCTTTTCTTCTCATGGCTTTAGTGAAATTATTTTTGAGGTTGATGCAAGCCTAGCAATCAGAGATGCATTGGAGATACTGTCCGAGATGATAGTAAGAAGTAGCCCTATTTGAATAGAAACTGTGATCTTTAGGCTCCAACTTGATAGCTTCAGTGTAGCATCTGATAGCTTATTCATATTTTTTAGCAGTAAAAGCTTTGTTACCTTATTTCTTCCAGTCTTCAGCTGATTTTTAAACGTCCATGCTTTGTGTTTAGAATAATCTAATGAAAGAAATAAAACTACAAATATAACATTCCAACCTGACTCTAGAATACTCTATTCCGCAACCACAAATAGTATCGACTGAAGATCCTCTCCCTGAGTTCATCCAGTGCTCAGAATCTTAAACCTATCAGAAGCTTTCTAACACCAAAAAATGATTTTTCAATTGTTTGTTTGTGTAAAATAAGATTATGAGATAGTTAAGTGTTTAATTATATCTGATAGTAATTACTATATGCCGAAACAATTTCTGACAATCAATAAGGAGTTCCTACAAGAGCAAAACTATGAAATGGCTCATCAGAATAGCATTGCTCTTAATAACAAGTACAGTGAATTCTGTGATATGCTTAAAGGAACCTTTCAAAGCTTGGCTAACAATAAGATAGAAATACCTGAAAAAAATGGTGAGGTCGGTTTTATGGAAAGTAAAAAGTAATATCTGTTTCTTAAGGAGCTCAAAATATTCATCAAGGCTTTCACACAAATTTCCTATTAGATGTCCTCATATCAAATATCATGCTTCGAAAGTCTGAAGGACAATAACATTCCTTCGCTTGATATAACATATCAAGTTCTTCAAAGGGTTCGCTAAAATAAGCAATTAAGCCAGACCATTGAAGAACAGAGAGTCAAACTGGTACATAATCATGCATAAATCAAGAAAAATTATAGCGATTTTGAACGTAGAATGAAAAATGCAGTCTCTTATTACCAGCCTGGTACAGTGAACGAAGATATTAAACAGATCCAACAGTCTGTCGACGAGAGTAATAAAATTATGAGCCAGTGTGAATCTCAGAGAGAAGCAATGGAAGAAAAGATAAATCAATTTGAGCCCTATTTATCTACATTTAGGAAGAAGTTGGTCAAGAACAAGTATGTGGTTCTGAAAAAGTTGGTATTTCTTATCAATAATACAAAAAACGCGACCATCTAAATTTTCGATGCTTTGAGAGTTTGCGCTATGTAGAAACGAATTAGCTTTACCAAGGTCATCGAGGACAAGACCGACAATGTAACCTATCTGACAGATTACTTGAATAAAAAACTGGTGGAGTCAAATAATTTCGAGCATCACATCTAGTAAAACAAGAAGTGGGAGAAGTATGCTTCAATGACTATCAGATAACTTGAGGATACTTTTGAATAAATTGAGTTCATAATTACCCAACTAATCGCATACTACAATCAATTTGTAAATATATGCAACGAGCAACACGAAATGTTTAGAAAGTTAGCCATCCAGATAAATTAATTTTTTATGGATCAAGAGTCACCATATCCGATGATGAAGGAATTATTAGATATCCAGATGCACTTCAATAGCAAGTTTAACCATATCGTCATTAAACTACAATAAATCAATAACAAGGTCAGAAATGAGAAAAAATACTGTAAAAAATAATCAGAAATTCTCCTGACGATGATCAAAGTTAACAGGATCAATTATAAAAGTACCCTTTAAAACTTGAGTAGAGACAAAGAACTAATAGAACTTATATAAAAAATATCATTTGAAACGACTAAAAAAGTCCTTGTTAGTCTGTATGTGTAGTTTATTAATCTGGAAAATTAAATTCTTGAAAAATTTGATACATAAGTTCACAAAAAGAAAACCATCTATAACTCCATGTAAATATCTCATACTATCCGGGAACCCAAAAATATTGAAAAAAAAATACCACTGAAGACTGAGTATTGGCTATGGAAGGAGTGGACTTCAGAAATTCAAATAAATTTTGAATACTATCACAACTATTATGATGATATCGAAAAATTTATTGATAGTGTGGTTACGACAACAAACGTGAAAGATAGTACTCAACTTGAAATGTACAGTTGCACCTTGATCGATAGCAAAAATGAATATGAAGGTAACCTAGTGGTGAAAGTCAACAGCTTGGACTTCAACAATTCTGAGCTCAAATTAGTGGTACCATGGAAGCAGATAGATAATATATACAAAGAAAACAAAATGTTCAAGGATTTTCTGGTTATTAATACTATAAAAGGAGAGTTGAGGTTCAAATAAATTTTGGCCTTGAGTAATGTAGTTGAATCATTGAAGTAAGCTCATGAGAAAGGTCTGATGGGAAACAAAAAAAAGCTAGATCGCAAGCCAGAAGTTCCTCTTTCTGAAGAAGAGATAGCTGCCATAAAGAAAAGAAGATAATAAATATAAACAAAGCTACCAGATTTGACTTAATATAAGTAGCTATTTGAATATACATTCGAAAGAATTCGAATAGATGAACTTTATTATATTTTTTACAGTGACAGGCCTTTTTCTTTTTACGGAAGATAGGAACCAAACTTCATCATTTACTTAGGAAAGAAAGGTGGAAATTATGACTATACGTATGAAAAATACGATAAACCTGGACCCACATTTTATACCATGGAACCTGACATCAGTTTTGTAGAGGCTCCCCTATACTCCGCCAGAAATACAACTCTCACTCACCCTATGAAGCCCAGTGCTATACCCTTTATGCCTAAAACGTGTCAAAATTAATTTTAAGAAAGGCTGTATTGGATCAGCGACGAGGAATTCATGTTGATCAATGAGTCAATTACAAAGGGAGTTCCTTATTCTGACTGTTTTATATGTTTTGTGGCCTATATTCTGAAGAAAAAAGGAGATGGTGTACATTTTACATGTAAGTTATGGGTGAAGTGGATTGAAGACACAATGATGAAAGGACAGATATACGGTAGTATTGAACCTTAAATAAAAGAGAACGCCGAGAGCCAAGCCAAAGAGATAGAAAAGGTTTTAAAATTGATGGAATCAATGGAAAATGGAGAGTAAGTGTAGATAGAATAAGAGGGTGCAGTTTCGGGAGTACAGAAGTCACCTGAGAACGAGTTGAGTCGTTTGAAGAAGAACAATCAGTATTTGATAATCGGGATGATAGTAATAATTCTGGCAAACATATTGTTCATGATAATATATTGATCTGATTTATATTTATATTACTTTGACATTTTAATGATGTTGTGATATTTTGATTAATTTCTTAACTTTTCTTGTGTTGAGCGGTCCTCTCATTTTTATGCTACTTTCCCTGTGAGGAGACAGAATCATATGTTGATGTAATTGAGATTTGACTGATGACCTCATTGGAAAAAGTCGCCAGCATTGTCTAACTCATTAGGTAAGACCTCCTCAAAGGCTTTCAATATGGGTCCATCTTTATCACCTGGCTCCACGAAAGGAACCAGCACCCCCACCAACAATACAAATGGTTCGCCCTATATCAGAAGTTATTTCATTCTCGCCGACTTTTCAGAGTGATGAGCTTCATCGTTTACATGCCCCGTATACTTGATCTGAGCAGGAATATCAAGCTGTAGGCAAGCCTGAAATCGATCTTCGAATTGCTAGGTAGATAGTTAATAATGAAGGGAACATATTTGTATCTCTGTTCTTGCTCTTTGACAACGCGTCAGTGATCATGATGATGATAGGCAACCCCTCCTACCGAATTGTTCGTAGAATATCCTATTCTATATTTTTGTTCGGAATTGTATGGCAGATCATGGCCTTCATCATCAGACTCAGGTAAAGCTTTAGGCTTGAGTCAGACCTCAAAAAGATCTTAGAATAGATGACTCCAGTTCAGTTTCTCTAGAAAATCAACGAAATCGACGAGGAAAGAAAAATAATCGCGATGGAATTTATCAACTTAGTGGGCGACTTCGTTCCTGCTTTGGCCAGGACGAACCTACCCTAGATACTGGTGAGGACAAAAGTCAATAAGGGGACAGTGGGGTTCTTCGGCACAATAGCAAGTTTGACGGGAATTCTCTTGAAGCTAAAGCACCGTGAAAAATGGGGAATTCAGGACCGGGAGGGTCGTTGAGTGAAGAACACCTGATTGAACTTGTATTAAATGGAAGTTTTTTGGGAATCTGGAAAGGCTGATGAGTAGAATAGAAAAATAATGAGAAAGTTGGGAGGTTATTCATCAAGGCAAAATACTTCTTACTCATTAGCAAACCAGTCATAGGGGTGATAGAGTTCATATCAAAGGCATGTTATATTATCAGAAACCATGGGAATTAATAGTCTCTGAGATAGGATGTCATTATATTTATTTTTTACCAAGTTGATGATGCGAGAATAAAAGTTTGAAATGGAAATTAAACAGGAATAAAAAATACCAGCTAAAAACACTTCTTTCTAGAGTATCGACCCTCCCAATGAAAAGAACTAGCCTTTTCCTTCGGTTAAAGTCGAAACGGACCCTTTTGGACATCATTCTTTTCTCTAGGGGGAGCAGGATGATTACGAAAAAGTTCCTAAGGTAACTGATGACTAAATTTAGACTACAAGGAGGGCCTCTTACTCAGAGTCTTCGGTAGGTCCAACAGTGATGCTGATCTGCCGAGTTTTGTAGGCTACGCAGTAATAAAAATCTCCAAGGTTATCAACCAAAAAGTTAATGTTGTCTTATAATAGATAATCAGGAAAATCTCGACCTTGTAACGAAACTAAGAACATCGCCAAGAACTATGGTAAGGCTATAATTGCCTACATATCCAACAACAGGAACCTCTTTCGAAAAATATGCAAGCTCTGCTCGACTCCCTACCAGAGGGTTATCGAAGACCTTCCCGAGCTCAAAAGTTCTTTATCGACTGTTACAGGATTTCGAAAGGTCTGGACATAGTATCGATATGCATCGTGCATCAGAAGAATTAGCCACCACTTTCTGCGGAGGGTTTCCCTTAGCTACATATTTAACTCCAAGATAGACAACCACCATTCCCACATTAAATACCGCACAAAATTTCTAGAAGCACTTGTGGACCCCTAAAACTTCGACCATCTGAAAGATTACTGATAATTTTTTTAATGATCTTGTATACAGGGAAGGCGGCCAATAAGCCTACTTCATATTAATAAGCTCTTACATTTAAAAATAGTCCTTCTATAAAATAATCATCAAGCCTCTTCGAGCTTTTCTAATTGTGCTACTAACTAATCAGTTGTGAAACGATCCTTCGGATGAACCTGCAGGAGTTTTTTGATTATCGGAATGTATATTTAGTAGCCTTCCTTGAGCTCTTTCGGAAATGAATACTCACCCTTCTCTATCTGCTAGAACAACCGAATTAGAAGCTCATCATAAAACGGAAGAACCTGGAATAAAATGCAGTAAAAGGTGACCCCCAGAGACCACATATCGCACATTCGACCATCATAGCCTTATTTGAAGACCTAGCTGAGCATCTCAGGGGCCATAAAATGGTAGGTTCCCTCACTTCCTCGAAGTTTCTGTTATTTGTTATGTAATTTAACTGCCCTTCCAAAGTCGATTATTTTTATATTGAGTTCCGAATCGAGTAAAATATTCTGAGGCTTAAGGTCTCGATGCACGATGTTATTGGAGTGAACTTTATTAACAAAAACGATACGATATTGAAGTCCTTTGGCAATCTGAAGAAAAGCATGATTTAATTGCTTCACACTATTGATATCCTTGTTGAGGGTAAAAATCTCATTCTTGGATGACCAGGTAGCTATTTAGCCTTTCTCACAGTATTCCAAAACTAAGTAAAACACAAGTTACACAGATAAAGTTTTTCCTCCTCGGGATCCGATAAAATTTCAATTAATTAGGCTACGTGGGGATGCTTCACGAACTTGAGAATTTACGCCTCTTGTAGGACCTATTGGGCTGCTGTCGTATAGATGGCTGGATATCAGGATGTAATACGTTGACCTTTTTACTTTTTTAAAAGCTTGTTCTTCTTCTTCAAAATGAAGAGGTTGTATTTCTTCATGGCATACAATTTATTATTTTCTAGATTTTTCATGAGCTTTATCTTTGAGTATGGCCCCTCAGCAATTTTCTTGATTTTAAGGTACTGATTTATCATTTTACCCTAACTTAGAATCAGACCATACTTCGGCTGTTGTCTTTCTTACTACTTTATTCGGCTCGAGATCTTTCACTTCCATTCAAATCTTTGAATCGGTGAATTATGATATTTATCAATAGTTTATAAATCAAATCAGAGAGTACTCTTCTGAAACATTCAAGATCAAAAATGATAGGGAAGGACCATCGGCATTATGGAATTTATATTGTGAGGTTTTATGTTGTGGGATTTACTACTATTTTCTATCGAGTTAGGAAGTTTGTGGAGGCGATTTCCAAATGGAGTATATTGTTTCTCATGATGATGAATTGTTGGAGCCAGAGATGGCAAACTTGCTGGCTGAAATCCATAGGAAAAGATGCTTGATTTTTTACTGGGTGGTTTTACACTTACTTCCTTAGAAATTTATCTTGATATTTATCTTTGAGGTGTTGAGTGGATACTCGGAAGATCTGAATGTTCTGTTCTCAAAGGAGGCTTGTATGAGTATAGATGCGGTTCATGATATTTGTTTTTTTCGACTTCTGTGTGATACTTACTGAGAGGTTTTGATAGAACCTTGGATATTTTAAACTATTTGGGAGTTTTTCTTTTCTTCTTCTCCTCAAGTTATCGAATAATGGCGTCAATATCCTCCTCTTCCTCATTTTTGTGATTATTTTATTGTTTATGATGACCTTTCTCAAGTTGTTTGACAGGATCAGAAACAAAAGCTTCATGTCTTCTGGTTTATCTGAATTTTTGTTTGGTTTGACGAAAAGCATTAATTTTTTATTGTTGATTTTTCATGTCCAAAATTTATCCCTCCTGCTTCTCAGCAAAAACAATGTTTTTCTTTTTGGGGGCAACACACTCCTAAGTAGGAGAAGATATTCCTTTGAAATATTAATGTTTCAATAATTCCAACATTGTTGACCTTTTCCTTGATGAATACTTAAAACAGCATTATAACAAATCGATTGCTTCGTTGCTGGCAGTCGGTATCAATTTGTACAAGCTAATGCCAATTTCATTGGGAAAGGTGTAATCTACATGAAATAATTTGTACTCAAAGATTTGGCCCATTTATAACCTTCAGACCATTCAGATTGATCTGGAGTTCCCAGAACTTTTACCACACGAGTCAGTTGATCCATATCGTTGTTGCCTGGAAACAATGGAGAAAGGTTGTAAAGCTATGCTAGTATACATCCAAACGCAAAAACATCGACAGGTGAATTATAGTTAGTTGATCTGAGAAGCAACTCAGGGGCTCTGTACCATCTGGTGGAAACATAGTCAGTGAAGGGTGGTCTAGATCTGATTTATCTGGCTAATCCGAAATCACAAATTTTGACTATCGGTCCAGACATCAGCAAATTTTCAGGCTTGAGGTCTCTATGAAAAAATCCATTTTTGTGCATATGCGCCAAAGCTTGAGCGATCTGATAGGATATATTCCTAAATGTTGAAACAATTACTTGATTTATGCTTAGCTGAAGGGATTTCCGCTTTATTTTCGTCTTGAGTATTATTCATAGAGGTTGCTGTCCAAATACTCAAAGACTAAATGCAGTTATTATTTCACAAGTAACACTTCTTTCATTTTAGCTATGTTTGGATGGTCTATTTTTCTCAAGGATTTAATTTCCCTCAACTCTAGACATTCATCCCATGAACTATACTTTTGTTTCATCTTCTTTATTGCTACAACTTCATTTGTTTTGATGTTGACAGCTTTAAATACTGTTCCGAATGCACCATCTCCTAGCACCTTTTAGATCCTGTACTTTTACATTGACTGCGTCAGGTTATAGTTACATTTGGGCCTTATAAGATGACTAATTAATATAGAGTGAAGAGTAGGAACATAGAAGTTCTCGGTTATCAGGCACCTAAATTTGACATCAGGTTGAAGAATTCTTCTCTTGAGACTCTTCCGTCTTTGTCTTCGTCAGCTCGAGATATCATATCAGAAAGATCTTTGTCGTCAACTTCCTGACCCATCTCGTGAGCAATTCTTCTGAGGTCTGTCACGCAAATGAAGCCAGTCTTTTCGGAGTCAAAAAGAGCAAAAATATTGTCAATGTTCTCTCGAGAGTCGCCTTCCAGGAGCTTAGGAGTAAGGAGATGAATGAACTGCTCAAAAGTAATCGAGCCTGATCCTTCTGAGTCAAGATCCATGATGAGCTGATAAATGGGTTCATTGCGTGCTTCTGGTCCAAGACTGGCTAAGGCAGATTTGAGAGCTATGTAAATTAATACTTACCAGAAGGGTTGATAAGTCCAATGTGATCACGATCGAAAAGATCAAAGGATTCTTTAATTTCCAAGATATCGGCTTCAGTGAGACCTGGTCTTTCGTAAGGTTTAGTATCGAACTTAGGTTTTAGGTTCTGTTGGCTGTTCTTGTTGGTTCTGCTCATCGGATAGTTATTAAATCAGATATGAGTGAACCCGATAAAATTTAATTTTAGCTTTAGATTTCCCAAGCTTTATTAACTATCTATTTCAGACTGAAATTTGTTTGAGAATAATGCTAAATATTAATATACAGCATATTGTTGATCTTATTATATAAAAAATGGAGGCAAAAGTAGAAGGGCAGGAGCAGAAAGAACAGCAAAATGAAGCTACTGCTGTTGTTGTTACATCCAAGAAGATTCAGGTCAACAGTATCGATCACGAGCTCGCTCAGCCCCTCGTCAAAGCAAAATAAACTGCCGATAAGATCAAAAGCATCAAAATCTAAGGAAACTCTTACTCACTCCAATTTTGCGAAGCCTTTGGAGATATTTTGGCAAAGGCTAAGAATCTTGAAGATCTCAACATCAACGATATGTTTGTTGGGAGACTGAAGGATGAGATCCCCAAATCTATTGAATTCATTGCCAAAGGTTTGGTCGGAAGTCAACTTATCCATCTTGATATCAGCAACAATGCTGTCAATCCTTTCGGAGCAGAAAGTCTCTTGATATACCTCAAGCAAGCAAAAACACTTCAAACTCTGCTCATTTATAACTGTGGACTGGGACCTTTGGGTGTTGCCAAAATTGCAGAGGGTCTGAGAGGTACTCCTCAACTGCGAGCATTGTCAATCGGAAGGAACAGAATGGAAAATGCTGGTATTCTCAGCATTGCTGCTGAACTTAGCCATGTTCCTCTATTGGAAGAGCTTTTTGTATATCAAAATACTCTCAAGGAAGAAGGACTAAAAGAACTTTTCAAGGAACTCAGAACAAATTGCAAAAATCTGGCTTCTCTTGACATCTGTGATAATTTTGTGAGAGGAACTGCTACTACTGAGCTTGTTCTTTTGTTGAAGGGGACACTTGCCTTGAGAAATCTCAATTTGTCTGATTGTTTGAATGAAGGATAGAATGAGTAAGTTATTGGTGCTTTTGAGGTAAAAATAATTTTATATAGGAATCTGAGAACAGAAAGTGGGAGAGAGTTGGCTACAATTTTGCTGAACTTGAAGAAGAGTTGGCCTACAGATTTTTAGCAGTAATGAAAGAATGTCCTCTCAAAAGATTAGACATTACTGGAAACGACTTCGGAAAGAAAGTGAAAAAGGCCTATAGCGAAGCAATCAAAGAAGGCGTTCTCTCAAGATTTGATGATGATGAAGACGAAGAGGAGGAGGTTCTGAGGCTCTTCGAAGAGATGAAAATTTGATCAAGTTGTGTATCTATATATGACAATATTGATAGTAAAATCATGCTAAATGTTGACTCAGGATTATGAAAGTCCTTTTTTTGCTTCAGGACTGCTATTAGGCGATTGATCTCGAATAAAGATTGGTCTGATATATTTTTCTTCGAACTGAGATAACTTCTATTTATTTTATACTTGCTCTGAAAATTTGACATCATCAATTATGCCAATTGCTCCATACTTAGTCGAAGGTACAAGCTATACTTATCTTTCTTCTTACTTGGCTTATCCTACAGTCATCAGGTCGATTTATCCTAAGCCAATCATTTCACAAAATTTATTCAGGAAAGTTGAGCCAGCTATAGTCGTGAACATCACAACGATCAGACATACTGTCTTTAACTGAGATGTATTATCAGAGTTTTAACTATCAATTTGAAGGGAAAGAGCAAACGCTATGATTCCTCTGATCAGTCCTGTGTACCAGAAAAGCCTCCTTTAACTTCTGACGAGAGGAAATGGTTTCCGGCTAATCTTAAAAAGAAGAGGCAAGACAGCTACGCTCAAGAATCTAATTAAAGGAATGACGAGGATGATGATAATGGCGATGATGAAAGGGATAAACTCTAGACTGATAGTCAAAATCGAAGCCCCGAGAAAAGCAAAAATGAAGGCTTGGAAGATGTATCTGATGGAATCGAATACGAGGACAGTCCCATGCCTTGATTACTCTGACAAGTTGTTGAATCCATATTTAGAGAATATGATAGCAGTTGTAAAGAGAGCGATGATACCAGAAAGTCCAAGAAATTATCCGAGAAAATAAACCACATACCCTGTTAACAAAATGAGGCTGGTCTCTTTGATATGAAACAGTGAAAATGACTCAAATTTCTTGAAGATATAGCTTAAAGAAAGACCTAAGGTCATCCCAAGAAGCAAACTACAAAAGAAGATGTAAGTAAAATCCCACAATATCGTCAGTACTTCACTCCATCTAAATAGACTTATAGTTACTCAATACTGTCTCCCATATCTATATTTGCTACCGTCTGGAACAAAATAATGCTCACTGCACAATTTAGCACACTTTCTCCACTGACAATTGCATTTAGTTTATGTGAATGTGACTCAATATTATTCTCTGTACTTTAAGGAGGGGAAGTGCTGTCATCGGATCGCTGGCTGAGGTTATGATTGTTATGAGTAAAACATCTTGAGCTGTCATACTAGAAAGGATGACTTGACTCAAGAGAAAGAGAACGAAAGCCTGAAGGGTGATGCTCAGTAGAGTAGAGATGATTCCAAAGAAGACAATTGTCAGGAAATGCTGGAAAAATTCTGGCTTTTTGATAGTGTATCCTACTGCAAATACTATGGGTGGTAGCAAAAGCGAAAAGAAGAAATCATTTGAAAAAATGATTTACTTATCCAAGATCTACATTCAATTGATGTGTACAAATTTGAGGAAGAGAGATGTAATAAATCCTAGACCAATGGCGACTGTGGACTAATGAACGAAGGTGAAGGCAGCTTTATGGGTATAATATGAGATAAGGATGTAGAGAGCGAGAACGGTCATGAAGACAAGTACTTCCAACTCGAAGGTCTAGTCCTCCATGGTACTTAGGTGTTGTTTATAAACTAATATAATGAACCCCTCATAGCTCAATAGCAGCAGTTTGTCTCAGCAGAAATATAAAGTAGTTCTTTTAGGGGATAGTGGTGTTGGAAAAAGCTCCATTATCGATAGATTCGTCAAGGGATAAATAGACGCTCACAATCAAGTATTTTTACGGTCTACATAGCCGACTGTTGGTATTGATTTCCTCAGCAAAAATATCGTTCATCATGGTATATTTGATCTTAGACAGGAAAATCATATAAGTTGCAGTTGTGGGACACTGCTGGACAGGAAAAGTATCGTAGTTTGGTACCTGCCTATCTGAAGGATGCTAATTGCGCTATTCTTACTTTCTAAATCGGTCGGAAGGAAACCTTTGAAAACATACAACAATGGCTCACTCTCATTAGAGATCACTCCCCCAATCCAATAGTAATTATCCTGGCTGCCAACAAATGCGATATGGGTACTCTGGATTCTTGCGGTTATTCTGAAGAAGTTGTCAATTTTACACAAAGAGAGCAGATCAAGCTAATTGAGACTTCTGCAAAGAGTGGAAAAAATATTTAGCTGATATTTGAGCTTATGATCTATGAACTGGAGAGTGGACGTTAACCTGAACTAGACGCTAACGAAGAGAAAGATACTTACGAATTTTTCCTGAGGTATAACAGAGCCAACTTCGACTACGGAAGGAAAGGAAAATGTTGTCATATATGATTTTTCAAAATATCATTGTTTCTACTGGGCCTGAAGCTGGGATTTCAGTTTTGCCAAATAGATTTGATTATCTTTAATTTCCTTCATCTGAGTCTTCAGGTCAGATAGTTCTTCTTTTTTGTCATAAACTTTCTGTTCCCATCTCTAAAGTTCCTTTTGCTTAGTACCTAGCTCAGATCTCTCCTGCAAAATCTTCATCTGTAAGTCTCTTTGATTGTGGCTCACTTTGCTTTGCCATTAGGCAATTTATCTGTTCCTTGCCTATTCATTCCTTTTATCGATACGCTTATGTTCATCTTGAAGCATCTTTTCCTTTTATTCGAGCTCTTCCATTTCCTTTTTGAGGAGCTCGATGTCATACTTCTCCATTTCAATTTGGCAGTCCAGATCAACTTCTTTCTCTTGAGAAACTTCGAGCTCTTTGTTTAATTTTTTGAGTTGCTCTTCAGAATTTTTAACTTTCTCCATGTATTTTTTGGAAACATTTTCGTATTCCTGCTTTTTGGCAAGGTTTCTAGCCGTTTATTATTCAAAATATCGAGACTCAGACTTGTGCTTGGCTATCATATCTCCCAACTAGTGAATTTCTTCCATGAGACGATATTTTTCACTCTATTGATCGGAATATTGTCTCTTGAGGCCAGTTTCAAGATCATGTCGTTCTCTAAATCAAAAATAAATTACTTATTGCAGACCTCAAGTTCTTTTTAAATTTTATCTTTCTCCTCCTAATACTCTCGCTTTCTCATTCTGAGAATATCTCTTTCTTTTTCTAGCTTCTTTTTTCGTCGGTCGGCTTAACTACTCCATTGTTAGATTAGTTCCAAAGTTTTTGAAAGATGCTATTCTTAATCTTCGGCATCGTTTTTCTGCTGCTAAAGTAATTTATAATCCTCATCAACCTTCACCAAAGCATTTTAGAGTCTTTCTTCTTATCTTTGCTTCTCAAACATTTCCTCTTTGAGTTTGTACAAATGTTCTTTCAGGACTCCATTTTATTATTTTAATACATCTAAATTTTCAGCCAACTCTGTGATTTCTTCGTTTTAGGCATATCCGATAGTATCGATCAGTTTAACAATTTCCTTATTCTTTTTTGTGATACATTGTCTTAGGACTTTGTTTTCGGAGATGAGAACTTCTGATAATTTAGCTGTTTTGGCGTATTAAAGGACCCAAGCTCTCATGTCATCTTTTAGAAGCTTATTATTTCTCTCAAGATTGAGAATGATCTTTGCCAACTCAGGGTCGCTATTGGCTACGATTTTTTTCTCCTGGTCCTATTCGTATGTTGACTCCCATATAAAGGAAGGATAAAAGTCGGTGATGAACTACTTCTCGCCATCAATTTCCTCGATATTTTTTGCAACATCACTGAGTATCTGATCATATCTCTGCATCTCTTCAACGAAGTTATCAAACTGATCCTCTATAGCTTTGACATCGATGTTAGGCTTCGAAGAGGTACCTTCATCCATTTACTCTTGTTCTTCTTCTTATGCGTTCATGTAGCCGCCCATGCGAAGGACGTTGGGACCTTTGGGTGCTTGCATTTTAAATTATATCGTTTTTCTAATTATCAGGTTCAATAAATAAAATAATTGACATCAAGTGTAAGATACATTCAGAGACGATCTCCGAACATCATGGATCAACCAATAAACGAGCTGTAACAATTTGTAATTGCCTGTTTCGATTGAGGTGGCTAACATGTCGACCAGATTGTCGTATTGTTGCTTTGATTGTTAGATTTAAATCAAGCCTCGCTATTGGTGTTCGAAACTGCTATCAATACTTTCACTCCCGAGGACTTCTGCTTCTGAAATTCCTGTTTCCTTAAAAGCTAGTCTATATGCCATTTCTAAAGCTTAGAGTTTTTCATTTGTGCCTAAATCCCATAGCTTTTCGATGGCTTCTTAGCAAATCTAGAATTTTTCAGTATAGAAACCGACCTCATGCTGCAACTTGAAAAGATGAATTTTAGTCTTCATCGGAATTCTGCTATCAATAAGAGAAATTGCATGATTAAGAGACGCATCGGCCTGGGAATACATTCCTCTTTTGATGTTGAGAGAACTTTCTAAGGAAAGCACAGAAATGAGGTTTTCGGCATTGAATAAAGTTGGGTTAGCTTGACATACCTTTTTAGCATCATCTAAGTATGCAACTGCAACATTCATGTCGTATTTGCTGTAGAGTCTCGAACTATCAAGCATGATATCCAAATATTGTTTAGAGCTATTACCAAAAATGTTCAAGCACAACTGCTGAGCCTGCTTCATCAGCCGAATAGAACCTTCTAGCAATCCTGGATTTTTGTTATTGGAAACATTCATCAGCTTTTGATAATAAAAAGCTGCCAGAGAGTTGAGATTGATCAGGCTCGAGTTGAGCCTTCCGTAATTCAGTTCAACTAAAATGACGCATTTTTTGAAGACCGTAGTGAAGTCTGGTTATGAAAATTATGAGTACGCTTTCATCATCAGAAGATAGATAGGGAAGAGAGTTGTGGATTTGGGAGGAGCAACAGCTTCATACTATTTACATTTTTTGATGCAACCAGTATAATCTGATTAGGAGTAGAGATAGGATGCCGAATTGTATAGAATTTCCAGCTATTGTTACAATGAGAGGTGTTAGTTCAGTGCAAATACTTCCTTCTTT
>Ga0100385_1001949_pt1 | contig 20058 bp, 21 predicted proteins | sample CryGeymeta201509_FD_81543 | JGI IMG/M metagenome (GOLD analysis project Ga0100385, IMG submission 81543) | Groundwater microbial communities from Crystal Geyser aquifers in Utah, USA - Crystal Geyser metaG 2015-09 | ecosystem: Environmental > Aquatic > Deep subsurface > Groundwater | place: USA... | reverse complement strand
CGCTACATAGAAAAACACATGCTGCACCATCTGACAGAGGAGTCGAATTCGCTGCTGTAAGAGTACCAGCTCCAGACTTATCAAAGGCCGGTTTAAGCTTTGCCATCCTTTCCATTGTTGTATCGCCTCTAACGATTCCATCTTTCTTTAAAGATTCAAATGGATAAACCATATCGTTAAAGAAACCATCATCATAGGCTTTCGCAGCTTTTTGATGTGATTCAAGCGCCAGTTGATCTTGTTCCTCACGAGTGATCTTCCAAGTCTTTGCCATCACTTCACAACTCTCACCCATTGACATACCAGTTCTTGGCTCTTTTACAGCGGGAAAGTTTGGAGAAAGATCACCAGGGCGAATTGCCATCAGGGCCTTTAATTTATCTCCTGTCGATCTTGCATAATTTACTTTTGCTATCTTATCAGAAAAAGACTTTTGAAATTCAACAGGAATATCTGAGTTCGTATCAACACCACCAGCAATAGCACTGTCAATTTGCCCAAGAGCAATTTTATTTGCAAGCATAATGACAGCTTCAAGAGAAGTACCACAAGCTTTTTGAAGATCTGTTGCAGGAGTTGAAAAAGAAAGTCCTGCTTCAATTGTACACTCTCGAGAAAGAGAGAAATCATAAGCATGTTTTGAGACTGCTCCAAGAGCTACTTCTCCAACTTCTTTCCCTTTTAATGATAGTTTATTAACAAGCGCACTTAAGGCACCAGTCATTAGCTTCTTATTACTAATACCCATGTAATTTGTTCCAGAACGAGTAAATGGGATTCGCGCTCCATCAATAATACAAACTCTTTTAACTTCCATAATAACTCCTATAAATGTATGAATTTTAAATGTGTAAGAAAATGTTTCTTTCCTAAATCTTATCAGAAATGGTTTAATATATATTAGCTAGAGATGCTTAAGATAACAAGTATCTGGCATTTCTTGCCTTAATTTGTAAGGAGGTTAACAATGAAATGTATTATCACTTTTAGAAATCTCGAACACACTGATGCTTTAGATGAAAAGATAAGATCTAAAACAGAAAAACTTCAAAAATTCTTCTCTCCTGATGCCTCCATCAACTGGACATGTTGGATCGAGAAAGACACCCAAATAGCTGAGGCCATCATCAAAAATAAGTCAGAAAGTTTTGTGGCGAAGGCAGAATCAGATAGTCTTTATAAGACAATGGATCTGGTTTTAACTAAGATAACAAATCAAGTAAGTCATCGACACTAATTTATTTCAAAAAGGAGGAGCAATAGCGACTCCTCCTGATTCACCATAGCTTCGAAGAAAGGTAGGCAAATCTTTGTACCCTAACTACTTACTCAGTAACGCTGCTCGCTCGTTTCACTCAAATGACTTCAAAAGTAACCTAACATAATTATAAAAATATTTTACCTCTACCTATCGTGCTAATTGATCGGTTAAAGTTTCGAGACATAATCAATAAAACTTCGCAATTGCAGAGACTTAAACAAGTATTTTTGCCTTGACCAACACATTAATATATTATAATATGTACATATGAATAAGGTACTCAAAAAAGCCCCTATTGTCGCAGAAAACTTAAAACTCCTAGCTCACGAAGGGCGTTTAAAAATACTATGCTTTCTTTGCGACGGGGAAAAGTCAGTTTCCAAACTAGAAGAACTGACACAATTATCTCAGTCTCAAATCTCACAATATCTAAAAAAATTTGAGGACAAGAAAATTGTAAAAATACGAAAAGATGGCAAATGGAGTTACTATCACATTTGCGATCAAAAAATATACTCACTCATTCAATCTCTACACGACATCTATTGTAACTAGGAGCACTTATGACTATTGTTAACTTCACTCCCCTTGAAAGCCTCTCTGGAGGACTTCTCATTGGGCTTGCCTCGACTATTTTTTTACTAACGACTGGTCGTATCGCTGGAATTAGCGGGATTTTAAAGGGTATTTTCACCTCCAAAACAAACGATGATCGCCTAGTCAGATTTTTATTCATTCTAGGATTAGTTGCCGGAGGATTTATTTATAACCTTACTTCCAGTAATCCTATTAACGCCCATGCAATCACGGAGATTAATCCAAAGTTAATATTTGGAGCGATTTTTGTAGGTATTGGAACAGCTCTTGGAAATGGTTGCACAAGCGGTCACGGAATTTGTGGTCTTTCGCGAAAGTCTAAAAGATCAATTGTAGCGACAATATTATTTATGCTAGCAGGATTTATCACTGTTTACTTTGCAAACTAAGGATTAGAAATGAAAAAACTATACTCTCTATTAAGTGGATTAATTTTTGGACTAGGACTTGGACTTTCAGGAATGATGTCCCCTGAGAAAGTTAAAGGATTTTTAGACATCACAAGAAACTGGGATCCATCACTTGGGCTTGTAATGGGTGGAGCTTTACTTGTAACATTTGTTTCATTCCCGCTCGTACTAAAGAAAAAAGCACCCGTTTGTGAAAACTCTTTTCAATTACCAACCAAGAAAGACCTCGATCTTCAAGTGATCATTGGCCCTGTATTTTTTGGTATCGGATGGGGTCTTATTGGACTATGCCCAGGCCCAGCTATTGCTAATCTAGCAACTGGGGCAACAGGCGTAATTGTCTTCTTCATTGTCATGACAATAGCAATGTTTCTAACAGATTTAACAAGAAACAAATTACTTAACTAAGAGGTTTTTTAAAAGTTCGAGTACCTTTTTAAAGCTTGGTAGTTTATATTTTTCTTCGAGTTTAGTTAAGGTTTCAATTATTGAAACCTTTTCTTTATTATAAACACTACGAAGAATGTGATCCGAAAAGTCTTCAAGAACAATAAATACGACGGCCATCGGAGAGATACTTGAAGTCAAGGATGTTGGAAAACCAATACCATTGGCCGCTCCATGATGCTGTCTTATAATAACATCAATACCAGCGGGACATTGTGGTATCCCCTGAACTAAAGTTGAAGCACGGTTTGCATGTTCAAGAACAAGTGTCTTTTCAGCTCCAGTTAAATCTGAGGCCTCAAGTTCGTCATTACTCATAATTCGCACAAGCTTATCATCTCTTAAATAGGCATCATGAAAGAATGAAACAAAGGTCATCTTCTCAAGATTCTGATGTAGCTGCTCACCTCGTCCCCAACCTAGCTCGGGCATAATTTGATAAGCAAAGAGCGAAACCAGATAGCTTCTCTTATATGAATAACTCGATTCATTTTGAAGTATTTCTTTAAGTATTGCCGATAATTTAGAATTAGCAGAAACTGTCTTCATCATCGATTTGATTGAAGTTTTTGCCATTTTAATCGTGCCCGGAGTAACTCCAAGTTGCTCGATAAAATTTTGTGAAATCTCATAGGAGTCAGAACTTACTTCGAGTATATTTTCACCAGCACGGTGAGCTTCAACAATTCTCTTTATCGACTGATTAAGTATTTGATTCATCAAGTGAGAGAAGTTTTCTTTTTTTACATAAAGCTCAGTAAGGTTCATTAATTCGTATTTTTTTACTATCCCCTTATCCATTTCTTCATCGGCATTAATTCGTTTTACAAATTGATCGCCACCTTGCTTCTTGATTCGTATATAAATATCTGCACAAGGATTATTTAATTGGTAAAAATTTTGAATTGGAATGGCCAGATAATCAGGCTGTTTAACATAATCTATTTCTTCTTTTGTAATATTGAGAATTTTGACAACTTCTCGACAAATATCATCACAATCAGCATCAAACTTTATTGTAGAATAGTCTCCAAAAGAAACATCTAACTCTCCAAGGACTAAAACCTTCGATTCATAAGAGTTATCATTGATAACGTTGAGGAAATGAGCTGCGCAATCAATGACACGATCTTCTTCATCCTTCATCTTATCAATACTAATAATAAGTGGGAACTCCCATGCCTTAAGCTGCTTGATTGCATTTTCAAAATTGTCATCACAAATAGCGTCAACACCATATTGAATTTTGAGCAAATTAGCGATTGCTCCAGAAGCCGTTAAATTAGTGTGAAAAATAAATATTTTCTTCAATTAAATTTCCCTACGCTCAAAAAGGAATTTAAAAATGTATCCCCATAGTATTATAACACAGAAAAAGTGAAGCAATGCAAAGGCAAGAGATGAAACTTCAAAAGTTTTCCCACCAAGATAGCCTTCACTTAGATAATTTAGCTCACCTATTCTTGGTAAGAAGTAATGGGCAAATAAACCAAGAACTTTTGAAACAGAGAATTCAGCTTTCTCAAAATTTCCATTAATATAATTATAGTAAGAAAATTTTGAAACGAGATAGAAAACAATCGTAAGAATAAAAGATGCTATCTTATTAATATAGACAGAGAGGAAAGTTGAAACAAAAGTGATCGTTAATAATGACAAGAGCATAAGGCAAAATGTCATCATCATCGACAAGAAATCAACTTTCATTGCTCCAGAGAATTTCAAAATTAGAATTCCAAAGATCACCGTTATGGTATAGAAAATAGCACTAAGTATCCAAGCTCCAGTGATACGGCTCAATATATAAGTCAGACGAGAGATTGGAAAGCTAAGGATTTGTGGTAGCACACGAAGAGACTGATCACTTCGAATTGCACTGATTCCAATTATAATCGATACAAAAATCGAAATTGTTGAAACAAAAGTAATGATGATCGCCTGTGTTGAATTAGCGATCAATGCACTCATATTTGCTTCATCAACATAGTCCTTTACACCAACAGCTAAACTGTGTCCTAAGTACAATGAAATGAGTGTTAAGAAGAATAAGAATATGACACCCTTATTTCTAATTTCTTTTTGAATTGTATTATATACTAATGAAGAATTAAGCATTGGCATCACCATCTTTTACCAAATTAAAAAATTTATCTTCAAGGCTAAGATCGCCTTTTACTTCTTGGACTGTTCCAAATGCTAGAGTTAGTCCCTTATTCAAAATAATTACTCTATCGGCCATCTTCTCCATTTCAGCAAGAATATGTGAATTTATAAGAAGTGTTTTTCCTGCATTTTTTAAATCAACACAGAGATTCTTAACTTCTTTAATTCCAATTGGATCTAGGCCTGAAAATGGTTCATCTAAAATGATGAACTCATGATCCCCCATCGTTACACAAGCAAGACCAACTCGTTGAAGCTGACCTTTTGATATATCAGAAATTTTCTTCCCTTTTATTTCAAAAACACCAAGCTTGCGAAGGGCCGCATCAATAATTTCAGATCGATTTTCACTAATCTTATACATATCTGCATAGAAGCGTAGAGTCGCTTCTACTGTAAAATAAGGATAGAATGTGAACTTCTCTGGGAGGTAGCTTACCTTAGAACGTGAAACACTATCACTTTCAACATCAAAGAACTTTATTTTTCCAGAATCCGCTTTTAAAAGACCTAGTATTGATTTAACAAATGTTGTCTTACCTGCACCATTTGGTCCAAGTAGTGCAATGACTTCTCCCTTCATCAAAGTGATTGAGAAATCGGACAACGCACGATGTCCACTATAACTCTTAGAGAGATTATCAACTCTTAAAACTTCCATATATCCTACTTTGTACTAAATGAATTAATTGATCTTGGCCGTCTCTCTTCATCTACAGCAACGTAAGTGAAGACACCCTCTGTAACCAGAACTCTTTGAGTTTCAAACCTTCTAATTGTCCATGCCTCAATCTTTAAAGTGATGGATGTATTACCTTCTTTGATAAGGTCACAGTAGCAGCAAAGTACATCACCAACGAGAACAGGCTTTAGAAATGTCATCGATTCGATCGCAACAGTAACTGTTCGACCATGACAATGCTTACCGGAGAATATTCCTCCAGCTATATCCATTTGAGATAAAACCCAACCACCAAAAATATCGCCATTAGGGTTGGTGTCACCAGGCATTGCTAAAGTACGAACACAAAGCTCGCCTTTCCCCTCAGTTTTATTGGAAGTATTTATATCTTCTTTTTTGCCCACTTATCTTTCTCCTTAATATCATTACAATAAATTGTAGTAAGATTCTTCTGTAAAAACAAATAAATGTCTAAAAGGTAAAAATATGCTTACAAGAAAAGAAGTAATGACAATTACCAAAGCAGTTCTATCAGGAACAGCTTTTTCAATTGCAATGGCGATATTAAACTTCTTAGTTGATGGTACTAGTTATAAGGCCCTACATCGTCTCATTTTGCTTCTTGGAGGAGATTTCAAGGGCGGAGGTTATATTCAATGGATTACTTATGTCGCCTTTGTATGGGCCATTTTGGAAATAAGTAAACTTAATCGGAAAATCACGGCCGAAACTTCTTACTTCAAAGCAGACTTATTACCAAAGAATGAAAAGCACTTACTCATGGCAACAGATGTGTACGACCTCTTTCTATCAATAAAAGAATTTGAGGCAAAACATACTAAAACACTCTTAACTCAACTCATTCGTAATACTTGTGCCAAGTTTCGAAGTACCAGAAATATCTCGGAAGTTCTAGATGTTCTAAACATAATGACTGATCTCCACCGGGAAACCTCTGAGATGGAGCAAACGAATATTCGTTACTTGCTTTGGGCCATCCCTTCTCTTGGCTTCATAGGGACTGTACTAGGAATCTCACAGGCCTTAATGATTGCCAACAGTAAGGATATGAATGCAATCGCACTTACCCTAGGTGTTGCATTTGATACCACTCTTGTTGCTCTCGTTCTAAGTATCATCTTAATGTGGTTATTCCATGACTTACAGAGAAAGACTGATAGTTTCCACGTTAAAAGTAAGGAATATGTTATCGAGAATTTAATTAACAAGATAGAAATAGCATAATGAGAAAAAAAGAAATTAATGTCTTCAATATTTCATTCTTAGACTTACTCTCAGGGGCGCTTGGGGCAGTCATCATTTTATTCATCTCTGTTCCAAAGAATGAAGCTCCTGAGTCCTCAATTAAAGAAGTCAAGGCCACATGTACAAATGAAGAAGTATTGCTCAAGCAATGCCTTACTGAAAATGAAGAGAATAAGAAGATAATTAGTGAGGGAAAACTTTCAAAAGAAAATCTTGAACAAAAGATTAGCGCTCTTGAAAGTGAATTAGAAAAAATAAAGAAAGAAACTCCTCTAAAAGACACTTCAGCAAAGGGAAGTGCTGATACAGGTTTTAGCTTTAAAGGAAAGAATATCGTCTTTGTTATCGATGTTTCGGGCTCGATGCAAGGAGAAAAAATCGGACAAGTCAAAGCAGGACTAAAAATGCTTATTGCTTCGATGGGTAAAGAGTATAAAGTTGATGTCGTCTATTACCCACACTCCGCAGGCCAAGACTACTACCCACTCTGGGGAGTTACGCAGCCACTACATAATTTAAGAATTAAAGAGGAAGTCTATGATTTTTTAAATAATTTAGTACCTAAAGGTAGCACTCCAACAAGAGCAGCAATGTTGTATGCCATGAGTAATTATAAAGACGCGAGTGATATTGTATTGCTTAGTGATGGATTACCAACCATTCCGGGTTCGCGCAAGGTCGAGGACTACAAAGATCTTATCAAGGATATCTTATGGCATAATGGAAGAGGTATCCAAATCAATGCTATCGGAGTTGGAAAAATGGTCTTCAATTCAAAAGGAAATGATCTCTATAAATTCTTAAAAGAACTCTCTTCAAAAACGAGTGGTTTCTTCTACGGCTTCTAATAACCAAGAGACTTCTTATTATAAAAAACCACACCAACAAAAGGGATTAAGTTTAAAGTTAAAGCAATACTTGAAAATGAAAAACTTATCCCTAAAAATACCTCAACGATAATATAACCTAATAAAAAAGCGAGACTTAGCGCCAAGAAAGTCGAAATAAGGCATAAGAACAAAAATTCAAATAAGCGTAATTTTAAAAGTTCCTCATAGCTTACTCCTAGGTACTTGAGAAGCTGATTATCGGCCTGAGAAATTTTTATACTGAAAATTGTTAATGTAATAAATGACAAAATACTAATAATAAGAAAAACAATCACCATATTAATAAGAATTTTTTCAACAATCGTTAAGAATTTCTGTGCTTGTCCCGTCATTTCCTTGATGTCAACAATACTTAAACTTTTAAAATGATCAACTAATTTAACAATTTCTGAATAGCTCGATACATTACTAAGGGTCGTGAGGTATGTTTTCGGAGCATCGTTTAAAATACCATCTTCAAAAACAATGAAGAAATTAGGTAGAAAGCTTGTCCACTTTACTGAGCGTATCGAAGTTACAATAGTTTCAAAATTGATATCAAAAATTTCAAAAGTAATTTTATCTCCAACTTCGACCCCAATTCTCTTTGCATAGCGTGTCTCGAGAGAAACTTCATTAATACCATCAGTGTTTGAACTTTTTGAAAAATACTTACCTTTAATTACTCTCTCTGCACTATTAAGAGTATTATCATAACTAATATTAACGCCCCTATTGAGCGCACGATTTCGTTGTTCTTCTTCAAAATTTGATTTCTCACTCGCATCTGCGCGCACTTCTTCATCATTGATAGACACAAGTCTTCCCCTAATCATTGGAGAAACTGATGAATGTTGTATTTCTTTATCAATCAGATATTGATTAAGAGGCTCAAACTGATCTTCTTGAATATCAAAAACAAAGTAATCGGGACGACTTCCCTTCCCAACTTCAATATCCTTACTAATAGACATAAAAACAATTGGAACAATATTAATGACAAAGAAAGTTATAAATAAAATATAAAATTTAGAAATCGTTGTCGTTTTATTTCTAACTAAAGAAAGCATCGCAAGATTAAAGAAAGTCTGCTTAATTTTCAAAAGAGGGGAAATAAGAAGTGGAATAAGATAATAAAAAGCTAAAAGAAGTATCAGTAAAAATCCAACTAGTGAAGGAGCAATGGTAATAGAATTTGTCTGATAGTAAACTAGCAAGACAAGAGAAATAAGTGGTCCCACTAAGTACACCAATCGAATCTGCTTATCTTCAATAGTACTATGGACAAAGGTAATAATGATTGTAAAAAGAAAAAGAGACAGGATACTTAAAAAACCAAATGGAATAGATAAGGTAAGCCCACTAATATCCACTGTTGAGTATTTACTTAGCAAGGATATCGCCAATGGTGAAACCAAGTAACTAACAAAATAAGACATTATAAAAGTCAATAATAGCGATAAAAATCCATGTAGCAGATAGATGAGATAGATACTCTTTTTTTCCAAACCTAAAATTCGATAGGAAAGAATATTAGAACTCTCCTTCTTTAAAAAGTAGCGATAAATATAACTGAAAGCACTAACACTTATCAATATTCCACAGAGAAAAATAATTTGAGAGAAATCAAATACAATATTCAAAGATCTAGAAAACATATCATTTGCACTGGATGCTCTAGTTAGCCTGATATTTGAATCAAGTACTTGCTCTTTTAAACTCTTATAAGAGTCATGTCCAAGTTCTTTCTTAAGTCGATAAACATATGAATAGAAGACAGTACTGCCTTGAGAAATAAGGCCAATATCTTTAATCGCTTTTTGTGTGACGTATACCTTCGGCGCCATTTGTGCCAACTGCATCCCTTCATTGACATCCTTTGTAATGATATCAACAATAGTAAATAATGCTCCACCTATTTCTATCTTATCTCCAGCGACAACCCCAAACTTTAGTAAAACTTCAGGCTTTACTAAAATCTCAAAATCTTTAATATCATGAAGCCCAATACCCTTTTGTGTTTCAACTTTACCGTAATATGGGTAATTCCCAGTTACCGTCATAAGATTGAGCATTCCAACCTTGCCTGAAGCTTGCCCCATCGAGAACATACTCTTTATTTCAGACTTTGAAACAATTTCATCTTTTAAATACTCGTCAATAACAAGAAGACTTTCTTCTTTTGGCCTTACTCGAGAGGAAACCTTTAAGTCTCCACCAATAATACCTTGACCACCTCTTTGAAAAATTTCATTTATTGTATTCTTGTAAGAGAAGAGGCCAACAGGCATTAGTACACCGATAAAGAGATTTAAAATCATCAAAATCGTGATAAATATATTCTTTCGAAAAAGAGAAAGTGCGTATTTTAAAATCAATTTGATTGCTCCAAAACACCTTTAACTAGTGCGTAGGTAACATCACACTTTGAAGCAAGCTCCTTATCATGTGTTACAAGAATCAATGTTCGATTAAATTCTTTTACAAGATCAAATAATAGACCCATGACTTCATGACCTGTTTCAATATCAAGATTTGCATTAGGCTCATCGGCGAGAATAATTTTTGTATTTAAAGCAAGAGCTCTTGCAATAGCAACTCGCTGCCTCTCTCCACCACTTAATGTATCAGGAAAAGAATGGACACGCCCACTAAGTCCGACCTTAGAGAGCATCTCGATCGCTAATTTTTCGTAATGAAGAACTCCATTAAGACGTAATGGTAGCGCCACATTTTCAAAAGCATTAAGATGATCAATTAGTTTGTAATCTTGAAAAATAATTGAGATATTTCTTGCTCGAAATTTAGCTCGTTCATTTTCACTAAGTTTAGAAATGACGATTTGATCAATTTCAATGTCACCACTTTCAGGAGTGGAGATACCGGAAATAAGAGAGAGTAAAGTACTTTTACCACTTCCTGATTTTCCAAGGATGGCAACTTTCTGGTGTGCTTCAACATTAAGGGACGCCCCTTGCAGTATTGGCGTATAAATATCGTTATAAAAGCCTTTATTTATATTACTAATTTTTAACATGACCTAGCCTCTTAAATATTGGATATAGCTTTTCGGCGATGAGTTCGTGACCTTTGATATTAGGATGTATTCCATCTGACTGATTAAGGCTCCTTTCCCCTGCAACACCGTCTAAAAGAAAAGGAAGCTTTTCTAAGTTAGATTGCTTAATAATATCGGTAAAAACTTTTTCAAATCCTTTGCGATAAACTTCTCCATAGTTTGGAGGCAAGAGCATTGGAAATAGAAGAGCTGTAGCATTGACCTTCTTAATCTCATCAATTCCACTCTTAAGATTTTTCTCGATCGTAGAAATATCGACACCTCTTAAACCATCATTGGCACCTAGTGCAACGATAACGTAGTCTGGTTTGGTTTTGAGATACCATCGCAATCTTGAAGATAGAGATGACGTCGTTGACCCCGAAATACTACCATTGGTTATTTTAATATTCACCTTCTCTTTATCAAGTCTATTTTGTATGAGAGTTACATACGAATACTCTTTACCAACCCCATAACCTTCAGAGAGAGAATCACCTAATACAAGTACCTTGACTTGCGCCAGCGTCGAAAAGCTTAGAAGTAAGCACATTGTGATTGCTAGATTTTTAATAATATTCTCCATTTCAAAACTTGATATGATAACAAATCAATTTCACCTTTAGAACTATAGTTTTTTCGCAAGTAGGACTTCATAAAGCGATCTTTAATGACCCCGCTACAATCATATTTAGAAATAAGTTCCTGCATAGTATGATAACCATTTATATGGTGATTTCTCCACTTTAAGAGCTTATAAAAACCTCGATCCGTGAGCCCAAGGAATACAGCTAAAATGAGTATAGGAAAAATCATCAAGCTTGTTGTCAAAATCTTGTAAAATGTTAAGTACTTCTCTTTAAATGCCTCAAATTTAATCTTCAGAGATTGATATATCTCTTTTTGTTGCTCGAGATCGAAACTAAAAAATAGATAATTCAGCTTGAGATAGCTACCATATAGATAATCATCTAAACTAAAAAAATCATTATCCAAGCCAGATAACTGAGAACCAGCAATTGAGGCAATCTCATTAAGAGGGAGCGATGTTGAAGAGACGATATTCTCAACGGGGTCAAATTCGACCCAGTTACGACCATCAAAATATTCTACCCATGCATGGGCATTTTCACCAGTAAGGACAAGTAAGTTATTACTCTTATTATACTCACCTCCATAATAACCAACCACCACATGAGACTTAATACCAATATAATTGAGAGCAAGGGCAAAGGCTGAAGCAAAATGTTCACAATAACCACGCTTCGTCTCATACAAGAAACCAGAAATATCAGAACCATCAAAATTTGCACTCGACAGAGAATACTCAAGCTTTAATGATTTAAAAAACTCAATTAATCTATAAATCTTAACTTCATCACTCATCGATTTTAATTTATCGAGATCAAGCTTTAGTCTTTCGGAGAGATTAAAGTGAATATCACCCTTGAGAAGAGATTGTTGAGCCCCGGCAAGATCTTTGCTTAAGTAGTATGAAGTAGAAGAACGCGAGGTCTTGATATCTCCATATTCATTAACTCGAAATCGCGCCTCTTTGGAGTTGAAACTTATTTGATGATTTTTATTTCTTATTATTGGAGTGCTCTTACGTCCTACTTTATTAACTTTGAGATCATATTCAAGTAAGGTATCACTTCTTTTCACTTGGTAATTTGTTCTTGCCCACCATCTCTTCCCATCTGTACGATTAAAGGTATAAGCTCTCCAGTAGTAGGATTCAGGGATACTTTTAACCTCGATGATATAGTGAATAGACTTATCAAGGGCAAGTTCAGCTATTGATCCCGGCCGCAACTCTTCAGAGATCCCAGTGGTTCCACTATTTTGACGTGAAAAAGAAAAAGCAGTACCAATACCAACCTGTGGGATAATGAGATACAAAATACTTACAAAAATACATGATATAAAGAGCATTAAACCCAAACGAGTTCCTTCGTACTGAACACGAGTAATTTTTCCAAGATTGTAAAACATTGCACCTAAGGAATAAATAACAGCAACAATGGCCACAATTTCAGTAGTAAGTAAAATAGCCCCTGCCATAAAGAGGATATAAATGACATAGTAGCTAAATAAATCCCGAAGATTTTTAACTTCAAATGATTTTAAAATACAAAGTGTGCCAAGAATAAATGTTGCACATTCAACACTTCGAAACTCTCCAGTTGAATAAATGGCAAGTGGAATTGTCGCAATCACAAAAATTGCAGAGATGATCTTATTTCTCGAAACAAGTTGAATCAAAACAATGATGCAAAGAAAAGCAAAATAGAAGATTGGCATAGTTTCGTACAAGAGACCATTAAAAATAATAAACGAATTTAACAAATAAAGAGTACGCCTATTTGAAGAGAAATTAGTTTCCATAAAGTAAGCTCTCCATATGAAGAAGAAAATTACTTCTTAACTGCTCTCGAGTATATTCACTTCCGCGAGGTGATCGAATTACCCAGCGGTTATTAATATAAAAGAATAATTCACCTAAGTAATTATATGCAAAGTCCTTCTCTAACCGACTTTCGACTAAATCAAAGACAGCATTTTTCCCGATATGATTAAATTGACTTGCATCGATTCGTTGAACGACGAGTTGCTTGTCTTCTGTACTTCTTTTCCAATTAACTCGCGAGAAATTATCTCCATAGATGTAGTTTCTAAGCTCAATTTCTTCGTTATCGCTATCGCCAAGTATATCCTTATCAAAAGAAGGAATGATGTAGAGATTCTTTATCAAGCAAATATTCTTCCATGACTTAAAAAGAAAGAAAGGGTAAACGGAAGAAACCTTAATATTAACATTCTTCATTAGGCCCCAATCATTAAGGTCCAAATGGAGACTTGACTCAAACCTTTTTACTAAATAGTCATGATCAAGGATTTGCACTTGGAAGTAGGCCGGCACACTACTGGTGTGATAGAATGACAAATGAAGCTCGGCTTTTCCCTCTGGAAGAAATACTGATTCCTCTCTCTTTATATCAACACCCTTCATATAGTTATTAGTTAAAAAAGCAATCATCACAAAGAAAACTAATAAGATGATTGAAAAAAAATAAGACAAAGGATGCCCGAAAGAAAGTGAAAAGACAAAACTTATAAATGTTACAACAATATAGAAAAGACCAAATCGACTAGGAAGAATATAGACCTTTGATTCTTTCTCAAACGAATTCAGAAATTTTTTGTAACGTATTTTTAGATTTTTCAAAACCATAACCTATCGTATTATCTTTTGAAATACGGTGAGAGAAAACGAATGGAGCAACAAAGAAAATATCCTCCGGTGTGATAAATTCTCTTCCACTAAAGTAAGCAATTGCCTTGGAGATACGTTTTAAATCCTGGGCCGCCCTTATTGAAATATCTAAGGAATACTCTTTTCTAAATTTTTCGAGAATATCTAGTATTAACTCATAACTTTTATCAGCGACTTCTACTGATTTGATCTCATCTGCAATAGCAAGAAATTCATCCATTGTGACTTCACTTAGAATTTTTCTATTTCCACCATGATTTCTCTTTAAAATCTCTTTTTCAACTTCCCGAGAGTTTTGCCCTAAGTTTAGAGAAATTGAGAATCTATCCATTTGAGACTCTGGTAACTGGTGCGTCCCAATTTGATCTTTATAGTTTTGAGTAGCAATAACACAAAAGAGTGGAGACAACTTAAAATGCTCATTTTCGATTGAAACTTCTCTCTCTTCCATCGCTTGTAAAAAAGCGCTCTGAGTCTTAGATGAAGCACGATTAATTTCATCTGCAAGTAAAAGATCAGTAAAGACAGGACCTTTTTTGAATATAAATTCATTGGTATTCTTATCAAGAAATAAGAAACCTAAAATGTCAGAAGGTAGAAGATCAGATGTAAATTGTATTCTTTTGAACCCTAAATTTGTCACTTGAGAAAGTGCCGTCGAAAGGGTTGTTTTTCCAGCACCTGGAACATCTTCGATTAGAATATGTCCTCCGACAAAAAGAGATGCTAAAGATATTTTTACAATATCTTCTCGCCCAAGAACTTCTTCGTTCAACTGATCTAAGAGATTTTTTATTTTTTTATTCACCCTACAAGTATACCCGCTAAATGAGTCAAAACAACTTTAAAAACTTATACTCTGATCAATATGTTTGAGACTCTCAAAAATTGAAAACTTCTTAACTTGTCCATCAAGATCTTTAAGCCGATTAGACTTAAGAGCAAAAAGCTGAACATTTCCATCCACTTTCTTAGTGAGAAATTCCATATATTTCTTATGATAAATTCCCTCATTATCTTCACGTAGTGGACCAAGATAGAGCATCACTCCATTAGCACCCGTGGCAGAAACAGTCTCCACAAGGGCTCCAGCAGGAACATCATTACCCAAGTAAATGACTTCAATATTTTTTGAAATAAGAAGAATTGTCACAAGTAATAGAGGAATCTCTTCGACAGAGCCCTCTCCCCCTGCAATGATAATTTTTGATAGACCTTGATTTCTCTTACGGGATTTAAAGATTACTTCACCTAAGTGAAATTTTAAAAGTCCATGAAAAGCAAGTTCACCAGAACTTGTGAGCTCTCTTCTTTGAATGAGGGCCCCAACACGATTTAACAATGGTATGAGAACTTTTAAAACAAGATCACGAGTATTAACGAGTAACTTAAGTTTTGAAAGCTCATGATCAATAACATCAAGTTTATATAGTGTTATTGCCATTAGCATATTATCTAATGACTGAGTTAGGTTGAGATCATTAGCAATCTTTTCTGGTGCCCTATCATCATTATTAATCTTTCCTAACTTCTCTAGTATTTCTTTTAGCTCTGCACTTTCAAGAGAAGCTATCTTACCAATGCTATGACCTAGGGTGCACAGTTGGTTTAGAAGAACTAACTTTTCTAAATCTAAATCTCCATATTCTCTGCGTCCTGTCGTTGAGCGCTTTGGAACAACGGCCTGATAACGTTTTTCCCATGCACGGATGGTATGAACTCCAACACCAGATAATTTAGATACTAATTGAATCGAATATTTTGTTTCGATATGACCCTCCAGGTATATACTGAGTATAAAGGCATCCGGCCCAGAAACCTAGTTTTGTCTAGAATTTGTATAAGTTATTTTTATCGATATACTACTAGAATCACAATTAAATATGGAGGAACGATGAATATCTTAATAACTGGTGGAACTGGCTTTGTTGGTGAGAAAATCTTGGACTTACTACAGGCCGATAATAAAATTAAAACAATTTCGTTAACAACAAGAAATCAATCAAAGTATGAGAAACTGCTCAGTAAGTACGCTAAAGTGAAGTTGATCGAGTGGGATTCAAACCAAGAGCTTTCTAGCGAAGATATTAAAGATATCGACGCAGTCATTAATCTTCAAGGTGAAAATATAAGCAATGGAAGATGGACAGAGGAACAAAGGTCGAGAATTTATAACTCTCGAGTAAAAGGTACGAATATCCTTATTGATTCTCTGCTTAAATACTCGCCCAACTTGAGTATATTTATTCAAACATCGGCCATAGGAATTTATCCCGTTGATCAAGCACAAAAATTGACAGAGACGTCTAAAGTCGCGCCAGAAGGATTTCTTCCTAAGGTATGCAAGGACTGGGAAGCGCCACTTGAGCGGTTAACATCAAATATCAGAGTCGTTACTTTAAGAGTTGGTGTCGTCTTCGATAAGACAGGTGGCGCTATCGCCAAAATGAAGCTGCCATTCCTTCTAGGCCTAGGCGGAATTCTAGGCAGCGGAAAACAAGAGATGTCATGGATTCACCGAAGTGATCTTGCCTCTCTCTATCACAGTGCCCTTGTCAGTGATGCTTATCAAGGCGTACACAATGCTGTCGCCCCAGAGGTTATCACTAATTATAAGTTTACTAAGACACTTGGTAGAATCATCAAGAGACCAACAATTTTTCCTGTTCCAGCGTTGATGCTCAAGCTATTATTTGGGGAGATGTCTTCACTCTTACTCGATTCACAACACGTCGAAAGTACTAAGCTTCCTCAAGCAGGTTTTCAATTTCAATACCCTACACTACAAAAAGCACTCGAAGAAATCTTCTAATAAAACAGGGGCCTTAAGAAGGCCCCTCCATGAAAATTTGGCAATATATAAATCTCAATAAAATAGCACTTCTTAACTCCAATTATTAAAAAACCCTAATAATTAGAAACTTAGAATCGAATTGTTAAGATATGTAATTAATCTTCATTCAAGTTCAGAGATTGAATATAATTATAAAAAGCTCATTCATCTCTGCACGTTAGTTCTCATGAGTAGGTTTTTAAGTAAGTAAACTTAATAACCCATGAGGAGTATTTGTGATTATTAAAATCATTAAGAGAACATTCTTCATCCCCTTGTTGCTAACTTCCTGCGCGGGTCCAACAAACCCATTTGGGAGTGAAACAATTTCAATGTTTCTAAAGTCAGATCAAGACAAAATTGATGATTATAAATCATTAACGAGAAGTCCTGCCCAGGAAAGTGAAGATAGTAAAGTTCAAATAACTTTCTATCCTCAAAAGCAAAATTGGCATGAGAATCATGATGTGTATGTCATTTTAAAATCAAAGAATAAACAACTACTGCCTCAAAACTTAAGATTGTTTTGGAACCACAAAGATATCACGACAAGTTTTAAAGGAATAAGAGAAGTAATCTTTGAAGATAAATTTAATATGATTATTAAAATTAAAGACATTCGACTATTACCATTTCAAGACAATGATATCACGGCCTATTACATGGACTCCGAATCAGGGATTGTCTCGGCAATGGAATACAAAAAGCCTGAATGTCTCTTAAAAGAAGACAGTATCATTGTAAACACTGATCCGTTCAATGTGAAAAAATCATTTATTAGCATGGTAAAAGAGGAGTCCCTTAAGGCCAATATCAATCCTAACCTCCTTATTGCACTCATTGCACAAGAGTCCGGCTTTAACCCAAGCGCTGTAAGTTATGCCAAGGCAATAGGTCTAACTCAAGTTACAGAGCTTGCAAATAAGCACATTCTAAGCGAACACCGTATGTGGAAAAGTGATAGCAGAATCAAAAAACTTCCCGTCCCAATAATTAGAGCACTTATCGAGCTTGGTAAAATTAATTCTGTAAATGAATGGAGACTCGATCGAAAGAAATCAGTCATCGGTGGAATTGAATATATTAAATATCTTGAAAATTACTGGAAGGGAAATGTTGCTCTCATTGAAAGAGTATATGGAACGAACTTTAATCAAGACCAAGTCATTACAGACCTGATTCTTGCCAGTTATAACTCTGGACCATTTAGAATTAAGACCAGATTGATTAAAGATGGAAGAGCGTGGAAACAATCAAAGACTATTTTAGAAGCTAGAAAGTATGTTGGAAAAATTAAAAGTTACTGTAATCATTTTGCAAGTAATATCCAGGAGGATAAGTATGAAAATCAAGCCGCTAATCTTTAATATTTATGCAGCTCTTTTTCTAATTATTGCGTGCAGTATTCCGGTTCAAATTGGATTGCTTTACAACCATGGAATAACTGAACTAAATGCAATTTTTAATAAGATGACAATTTTTAACATCTTAGTTATTGCGACTTGTGCTTATAACTTCTATTACTGCATGAAAGCGTCAGACAACGTTAAATGGTCATTCCCATTATCAATAGGAGTTGTTTGTCTAAACAACTCAATTGTCCTTGTCTACGGAAATGACTTTGAAAGCTATAGTGTAATTCTAAGTACTGTTATGTTCATTTCAACGACGGCGTACTTCTTACTTAGCCATGAAACAGATGTTATCAATCACCCAGAAAATCATTGGTGGCGTGTTCCGGAAAGAAAAGCAATACAACAACCGATATCGACAAAGGTTAATGATGAAGTTCAAGAATTAGGAATGACACACGACTTATCTGTTGGCGGAGCATTCATTCCAATTAAACTTGAAGACCAGTACCAAATGTTTAAGAGCGGTGAGGTAATCGAGCTTTTAATTGGTGATAAAAACCCAATCCAGTGCAAGGCTAAAATAGTAAGAAAGGTTTCAGCAAGAGGACAATATCCAGATGGTGTTGGTGTTCAGTTTATGGACCTTAGCCTAACGGACAAAGTTAGACTAAGACAAATTCTCTTTGCTAATCGATTAGCTTTAGTAGCTTAAGCTCTTTAGGATATGGCCCTAGGAGTACCTGTCCTTTGAGGTACTCCTTATCCTTAGAAGACACCAGAAAGCAAAAAAGATCGAGAACAGAAAGGTAGCTAGTTTCTCCACGAGAGAAACTTTCAATCTGACCGATAACATGATCTTTCTCTGTCTTACTCAGATCATTTTTAAAGTATCCATAAAGATGAAAGAAAACGTTAACGCGCTTTTTGATTGTAGGCTTTTGATGAATAACGATCTTCATAAACTCTCTAGCATATTCATCTTTAACATCTTTTAACTTCAAGCTATTCGCAGCGATCTGACCGAGTGTTGCGACACATTTAGGATCGTGCTCCATAAGCATATACTTAAATCGTTGATGAAACTTTTGTACTTCGCTAGTCGTCTCACCAATTTTACTAAGCTCAAAATAGCAGTAAATATTTCTAACAAATAATTCCTTAAGAAGTGGATCGTGTAGCAGTCCACTGTCAATAATTGGAAAATTCGGGAGGTGCTCGAGTACACTCTTTGCAAAGAAGCCATGTTCTTTTCTAAGCTGTCTCCCAGACTTCTCATCATAAATCTTAGTCGTTCGATAACCACAGCTTGGTGATTTCTTGGCAAGTATTATCCCATGGGCCTTAGGAAATTGAGCAATCAGCTTCTTTGAGGTCTCAACAATTTCGAGGGTCAAATCACGCCCTGACTTATTTTCAAGAAGTCGTAGATCTCCCTCTCCTCTTTCGACAATCCTTAAGGTATCACGTGGAGAACCGAGGCCCATCGCCATCTCCGGACAGACGGGATGAAAGTCGACAAACTTAGACAAGACATCAATCACCCACTGTTCTCGCTGGTGTCCCCCATCATGACGGATATTTTGTCCTAAAAGACAGCCACTGATAATAACAATTGGTTTTATTTGTTTTTCCATAGAACTATTATAACTCATTAATAAAGCAACATAACCTAGGCAGTTATTAGACAAAACAGATTCAAAGTCCTGTAAATATTACTAGAGACCGGGGAATACCACTAAAATATGATAATAAATCAGTGTGAAAATACAAAAAAGAGAATATCGACACCTTCTAGTATCAATCCTTCTAAGCTACTCAACGCTAGGTTTTTATCGAAGTG
>Ga0100385_1001947_pt1 | contig 20076 bp, 10 predicted proteins | sample CryGeymeta201509_FD_81543 | JGI IMG/M metagenome (GOLD analysis project Ga0100385, IMG submission 81543) | Groundwater microbial communities from Crystal Geyser aquifers in Utah, USA - Crystal Geyser metaG 2015-09 | ecosystem: Environmental > Aquatic > Deep subsurface > Groundwater | place: USA... | reverse complement strand
TTTTCCCCTACCCCAAGAGCAAATTTTAAATCGGAGTCAATCTTGGACTATTGGATTAAAGGCAGCAATTGATGATGTTAAATCGGGATTTTTGGGTTCGGGAATTGGTAACTGGCATTATGATTTCGCCAAGTTTAAACCGGTGGAGTTCAATCAAAATTTATTATGGCAGATAAGATTTGACAGAGCCGGGAGCTATATTGCTGAAATTCTGGGGAATATGGGATTTTTGGGGATACTTTCTTATCTATTTTTGATTGGGATGTTTTTGCTAGTAAGTTATTTCTTTTTACAGCAAAATCGGAGTGGTGTACCTTTATTTTTAGCACTCTTTGCTTTATTGGTAGGTCAGTTTGTTTATTATCAAAATACTTTTTTGGCTTTTACATTTTGGTTATTTTTGGGGCTTTCGGTGATTTCTTGGCAAAGACCAATTGCTGAAAAAACCATTTCTTTTAAAGACTTCCCTGAATTATCTTTGGTTTTCAGTGTTTTTTTGGTAGTTTTAGGATTGGCAATTTTCGGATTTTACTTTTTTGCCGGAAAATTTTATTTAGCTGATATAGCCTTTGCCAATGCTTTCCGAACCGCTGACACATTTGCCCAAATTACAAATTTAGAAAAAGCAATCAAGCTAAATCCTTATCAACCCCAATACAAAATCATTTTAGCCAGAACCTATCTTAATCAAGCCCTTTCTGAAACTGGAAAGCCGATAAATGAGCAAGATGCAATAAAAATTCAAAATGGAGTAGCAAAAGCAATCGAGCAAGCCAGAATTGCTACTGAAATTTCTCCAAATAACGTGGCGGCCTGGGAGACGCGGGGTATTATCTATCGAGAGATTCGAGAGCCAGTAGCAACCGGAGCTTTAGAGTGGGCGATTAAGTCTTTTGAGAAAGCAATTACTTTAGAACCCACCAATCCAGTGCTTCATACTGAATTGGGGAAATTGTTATTAGTAGATAAACCTGAGGAGGCAAAAAAGAAATTTGAAAAAGCTCTGGAATTAAAATCAAATTATTCAGATGCTAAAATTCAACTGGCTTTAATTTTTGAGGAAGAAGGAAATTTTCAGGAAGCAATATCAAAACTCCAGGAAACCGTTTCCCAGGACCCCCTTAACATTGAAGCCATCTTCCAATTGGGAAGGGTTTATTATAATAATAACCAGACAGACGAAGCGATTTCCCAATTTCAACAAGCAATTCTAATTTTCCCAAATCATTCCAATTCCCTTTATGCTTTAGGATTAGCTTGGCAAAAGAAGGGCCAGAAAGAAGAGGCTTTAAAAATGTTTGAGAAAGTATTAGAATTAAACCCGGGAAATCAAGACGTCATAGCGAAAATCGAAGAGTTGAAAAAGTAACCTCCAAAACCCCTTTAGATTCCATTACTCTCTGATAAGGGGTTTTAGCTTTATCGATGGCTTGACATTTTTAATGATAGGAGTAAAATTAAATTTACTATTTATCAAATAAGTTTCTTATTTCCCACTTGGCGCTCGCTTTTCCTAAAAATTAAATAAAAGCTGTTACCCTAAAGTCGATGAAAGCTTCGCTTTCATCTCCACCCGTCGCTTCGCTCGGGTAATTAAAGCTTTAGGGTATTTTTAGGTTTTTTATATTGAAAATATGGACCCAATTAAAGTTAAAAATTTTGGCAAAGCCAAGGTTTTTCTTCCTTTGCCTTATTTATTAGAACTGCCAAAGGATAGCTGGAAAAGATTTTGGGAAAGGGATTTAAAGGAATTATTTCAGGAGATTTCTCCAATCAGAGATTATACCGGAAAAGAGTTAGAACTCTGGTTTTTGGATTATAAATTAGACGAGCCAAAATATAAGACCGATTGGGAAGCTAAAGAAAATAACGATTCTTACGAAGCTTCCGTAAGAGTCAAAACAAAGTTAGTTAATCTTAAAACCAAAGAGATCAAAGAACAAGAGGTTTTTCTCTGTGATTTCCCCTTAATGACCGAGAGGGGAACTTTTATTGTTAACGGGGTGGAGAGGGTGGCTATTTCTCAATTAATTCGCTCGCCGGGAGCGTTTTTTACTGCCCAAAATTTACGAGGAAAAGATTATTTTGGGGCGAAAATTATTCCTAATCGAGGAGCCTGGTTAGAATTTGAAACTGAAAGCGCGGGCTTTATTGGGGTAAAAATTGACAGAAAAAGAAAGGTGGCGGCGACTTGCCTCTTGAGGGCTTTTGGAGTCTCTTCGAGACTACGCGAAACAGACACGAAACAAGAACGCGAAACGGACGCGAAACTTTTGGAACTTTTTAAAGATGTCGATGTTGGCGAAATTAAATATATTGAAGAAACTTTAAAGAGGGATACAACCCATAATCAAGCCGAGGCCTTGGTTGAAATCTATAGCAGATTAAGACCGGGTGACCTCACCACGCCAGATACGGCTCGGGAGTTGATTGAAAATATGTTTTTCAACTTTGGAAGATATGATTTGTCAAAGGTGGGGAGATGGAGGATGGGACAGCGCTTACCAGCGCTTGTATCTGGTATCTCGTATATGGTATCTGGGAAAGCGAAAAAAGAAAAAATACGAAATACGAAATACGATATACGCAATACAAAGGAGGCAGAGATAACCGTATCGGATAGAGTTTTAAAACCAGAAGATGTAATAGCAGTCCTTCGGGAGATAATAAGGTTAAATAATGACCCGGAGGGAAAGCCTGATCAGATTGACCATTTAGGTAATCGAAGGGTTAGGACTTTGACCGAACTTTTACAAAATAGATTAAGGGTGGGATTGATGAGAATGGAAAGAATAATCAAAGATAGAATGTCCACTCTTGATATTTACACCTTAACTCCAATTCAACTTATTAATCCTCGGCCGGTGATGGCAGTAGTTAAAGAATTTTTCACCTCATCCCAGATGTCCCAATTTATGGATAATGAGAATCCTCTGGCTGAATTAGAACATAAAAGGAGGTTATCATCTACTGGTCCTGGCGGATTAACACGCGAGCGGGCAGGATTTGAAGTCAGGGATGTTCAACCTTCTCACTATGGCCGGATTTGTCCAATTCAAACTCCGGAAGGACCCAATATCGGATTGGTTAGTCACCTGGCTTCTTTTGCCCGAATTAATCCCTATGGTTTTTTAGAAACTCCTTATTTCAAGGTTGAAAAAGGCAAAGTGACATCGGAAACTCGATACCTCAATGCTTATGAAGAAGAAAGATATAACATTGCCTCGGGTAATGTTCCAATTGATGGAAAAGGGAATATCACTCTCAGAGAAGTCGAAGCCAGAATTAAGGGTGAGCCAGGAGTGTCGGATAAGAATGAAATTGATTTTATCGATGTCTCACCAGAACAATCTATATCGGTTGCTACCTCTTTAATTCCTTTTTTACAAAATGACGATGCCAACCGAGCTTTAATGGGTTCAAATATGCAACGTCAGTCAGTACCCCTTATTAAACCTGAGCCACCTTTAGTAATGACCGGAGTGGAGAAGAAAGTAGCCAGGGACTCAGGCCAAGAAGCGATAGCTGAAGAAGATGGCATAGTGACTGAAGTTGATGCTAATCACATTATCGTGAAGTCTAAAAACCTAAAACCTAAAACCTATCATCTAAGAACTTTTGTCAGGACTAATCAATATACCTGTTTTCACCAGAAGCCTTTAGTTAAAAAATTTGCCCATGTTAAAAAAGGGGACATTTTGGCTGACGGTGGAGCAATTTCCCAAGGATATTTAAGTTTGGGTCGAAATATTTTAGTTGCCTTCCTACCCTGGCGGGGAGGGAATTTCGAAGACGCCATTTTGATTTCCGAAAGATTGGTCAAAGATGACGTTTACACCTCAATTTACGCTGAGAATTTTAGTTGTGATGTTAGAGAAACAAAATTGGGACCAGAATTAACCACCTATGATATTCCCAATGTCTCGGAGGAAAAATTAAAAGATTTGGATGAAGAAGGGATTGTTAGAATTGGAGCAGAAGTCGGCCCAAATGATATTTTAGTCGGAAAAATTTCGCCAAAAGGTGAAACAAATTTAACTGCCGAAGAAAGATTGCTCAGGGCAATTTTTGGTGAAAAAGCCAGGGATGTTAAAGACACCTCATTGTTAATGGAACATGGGAAGCAGGGAAGGGTAGTGGGAGTGAAGGTTTTCTCCCGGGAGTTGGGTCACAAATTAGAGCCAGGAGTGATAAAAAGAATTGAGGTTGAAGTAGCCGAAGTTAGAAAAATCCAGGCCGGTGACAAATTATCTGGTCGTCATGGAAATAAAGGAGTGATTTCAAAAGTTTTACCGGTGGAAGAAATGCCATTTATGGAAGACGGAACTCCGGTCGATATAATTTCGAATCCTTTAAGTGTCGTCTCCAGAATGAATTTAGGACAGGTTTTAGAAACCCATTTGGGCTGGGCAGCAAAACATCTGGGATATCATGCCATATCTCCAGCTTTATCGGGAGCAGCTGAGAAAGATATTAAAAGCGAATTAAAATTGGCTGGACTTCCCGAAGATGGGAAAGTGCGATTATATGATGGAAGAACCGGCCTTCCCTTTCCAGGAAAAATTACCGTCGGTTACATTTATATGATGAAATTAATCCATATGGTTAAGGATAAAATTCACATGAGGTCGATTGGTCCCTATTCCCTGATTACCCAACAGCCCTTGGGAGGAAAAGCTCAATTTGGGGGTCAGAGATTCGGGGAAATGGAGGTCTGGGCTTTGGAAAGTTATGGAGCAGCTCATACCCTGCAAGAAATGTTAACTATCAAATCGGATGACGTCCCAGGAAGAGCAGCCACTTACGAAGCAATATTGAAAGGAGAGGAAATTAAACCGCCAAACATCCCCGCCTCCTTCAACCTACTGGTTTCAGAATTAAAATCTTTGGGGTTAAGCGTGGAAGTAAAAGAAAAACCCCACGAAGATCGCTCGGCAAGCTGATTTCAGGGTCGTTCGCTCGCCCCAGCGAGGCTCGCTCACTCAGGTAAAGGCTCTCGCTCTTCCGACTTCGTCGGAAACCATGCCCGCTCAAGCCTTTAACTGTCCCTGAAACCACTTGCCTCGCTTAAAAATACTAAATACTTAATACTAGGTACTAAATACTAAATTATGAGGGTACAAGATTTAGAATCAATAAGAATAAAATTGGCCTCGCCTGAGGATATTTTGTCATGGTCGCATGGCGAAGTGACAAAGCCAGAAACCATTAACTACCGAACCCAGAGGGCAGAAAAGGATGGTCTTTTTTGCGAAAAAATTTTTGGGCCGGAAAGGGATTATCAATGTTATTGTGGTAAATATCGAGGAATAAAGTATAAGGGCGTAATTTGCGATAGATGCGGAGTGGAAATAACAAAATCTCAGGTTCGACGTGAAAGGATGGGTCATATTCTTCTCGCCACTCCAGTTTCTCACATTTGGTTCCTACGTGGCGTACCCTCGAGCGTGGGTACAATTTTAGATATTCCAATGCAGCAATTGGAAAGAGTAATTTATTTCGCTGCCTATATTGTTACCAAGGTAAATGAGGAGGCAAAAAGAAAAGTTTTGGAAGAGATTGAAAAAGAATATAAAAGAAAAATCAAAAGTCCCGCCTCCGCCAAGGCTTCGGCGGGCAAGCAAAAATCAAAATTAAAAACTAAAAAGAAAGAAAAGATTAAAGTGCAGGAGTTGAAGGCAGCCAGGGATAGGGCGAGGGAAGAGGTTTTGACGCTAAAACCTCTAAAAGTTTTGTCTGAAGTTGAGTATCACGATTTGTCTTTGAAATATGGTCAGGTTTTTGAAGCCGGAACAGGAGCCGAAACCTTAAGAAAAATTTTTGAAAAGATTGATTTAAAAAAAGAGATTTCAAATTTGAAAAAGGAATTTGAAAAAGCCAGCCCTCAAAATCGGAAAATAATTTTAAGAAGATTGAGAATTTTCCAGGGAATGGAAAGGGCAAAGGTTAGACCGGAATGGATGTTCATGCAAGTTTTGCCGGTTTTACCTCCAGATTTGCGACCAATGGTTCAGTTAGATGGAGGAAGATATGCCTCTTCTGATTTAAATGACTTATATCGAAGGGTAATTAATAGAAATAATCGCTTAAAATACTTATTGGAAATTAATGCTCCGGAAGTAATTGTCAGAAATGAAAAAAGAATGTTGCAAGAGGCAGTTGATGCCCTGATTGATAATGGAATGAGGAAGGGGACAATGACCCAGGCTACTACCGGTGGCAGACGACTTTTGAAATCCCTGGCTGATATGCTCAAAGGAAAGCAGGGCAGATTTCGCCAAAATCTTTTGGGAAAACGAGTTGACTATTCGGGAAGGTCGGTGATTGTGGTTGGGCCTCAATTAAAACTGAATCAATGCGGGCTGCCAAAGAAAATGGCTTTGGAACTCTTTAAACCATTTGTGATTAGAAAAATTTTGGAAAAAGAACTGGCCTACAATGTCAGGGGAGCGGCCAGATTAATTGAAGAGGAGACCGATGAGGTTTGGGCGATTTTAGAAGAGGTGGTCAAAGATAAATTGGTTTTATTAAATCGAGCTCCAACCTTACATAGATTAGGGATTCAGGCTTTCTATCCGGTTTTAATCGAAGGAGAAACAATTCAAACTCACCCCCTCGTTTGTAAGGCCTTTAACGCTGATTTTGACGGGGATCAAATGGCAGTTCATCTTCCGCTTTCTGATGAGGCTCAAAAAGAAAGCAAAGAAAGAATGTTAGCCAGCCTTAATTTATTAAAACCAGCCACTGGTACCCCTATTGTTACTCTTTATCAAGATATTGTTCTGGGTTGCTATTGGTTAACCCGAATCGAAGCGGGTAAAAAGGGCGAAGGAAAAATATTTAGTAATCCAGAAGAGGCGGAGATTAGTTATGAACTGGGAAATATTGATTTGAAAGCTAAAATAAAAGTTCGAATTAAAAATGAATTTACTGAAACCTCCTTAGGAAGAATCTTATTTAACAGGGCCTTGCCAGCTAACTTTCCTTTTCAAAATCAGGTAATAAAAATAAGAGACCTTGAAAATATGGTTGGGGGAATTCTCCAAAATGAGCCACCTGAAATCACCGAGGAGACCTTAGACAAAATTAAAAATTTAGGATTTGAGTATTCTACTCTCTCTGGAATTTCCTGGGGGATGGATGACTTAATTGTCCCTCCAGAGAAACCAAAAATTCTTGAGAGAGCTGAAAAAGAAGAGGAGTTAATAAAAGAGCACTTTCGGAAAGGTTTGCTTTCCAAAGAAGAAAAGACGGCTAAAATAATTGAGATTTGGACCAGGGCGAAATCGGAAATTGAAAAATTGGTTCCCAAAACCTTACCGGCTTCCGGCCCGGTTGCTTCCATTGTTGAGGCGGGCGCCAGGGGTTCCTGGAGTCAGCCTGTTCAAATGGCCGGGATGAAGGGTTTGGTTATTAACCCAATGGGTCAAATTATTGAATTACCGGTAAAGAGTTCTTACAAAGAAGGATTTGATGTTCTGGAATACTTCATTTCTACCCATGGAGCGAGAAAGGGAACGGCCGATACCGCCTTGAGAACTTCGGCCGCCGGATATTTAACTCGAAGATTAGTTGATGTTAGCCACGAGGTAGTAATAACTGCCCAAGATTGCGGAGATAAAGAAGGAATTGAGATTTTTCGCCAGGATGCCGACGAAATCGGTCAGAGTTTTATTTTTAAAATTGTTGGAAGGGTAGCCGTAGATAAAATCCAAAATCCAAAAGGAGCCCGACAGGGCGGCAGGGTGGAGGGAGGGTTGGAGTCCAAAGTCCAAATTGTTAAAGGCGGGGAGATTATTGATTGGGAAAAGGCAAAAGCAATTGAAGAGGCCGGAATTGAAAAAGTAAGAATTTTTTCTCCTTTAAGTTGCAAAGCAATCAGAGGAATTTGTCAGAAATGTTATGGTTGGGATTTGGGGAGAGATCGGTTAATTCAAGTAGGGGAGTCAGTAGGAACGGTGGCTGCTCAGGCAATTGGCGAGCCGGGGACCCAATTGACCTTAAAAACTTTTCATACTGGCGGAGTAGCCGGAGGAGGGGACATTACTTTTGGATTACCCAGGGTCCAGGAAGTTTTTGAAGTTCGGCTACCGGGCGGAAAAGCGGAAATTTCTCAAGTTGAAGGGAAAATTTTAGAAGTGACGCCAGAAAAAATAGTTAAAATTAAAACAAAAAAAGGAAACCCTCGACCAAAAACTAGTATCTTAGAGTACAAAATTCCAGAGAGGGCAGCAATCTGGGTAAAACCAGGAGAAGAAATTCGGAAGGGTCAACCTCTTTGCGAAGGAAGTTTGGATTTAAAAGAGCTGTTTAAATTAGCTGGGAAGGAACCCACCCAACGCTACATTATTAAAGAAGTTCAAAAAATTTATGTTTCTCAGGGAGTGGGCATTCACGATAAACATATTGAAGTAATCTGTCGCCAAATGCTTTCCAGGTTAAGAATTAAAGATTCTGGCGATTCTTCGTTTTCGGTTGGTGAAGTTGTTGAAAGGTCTAAATTTCTCGAAGAAAATGCTTCTTTGAAAAAAGAGAGAAAAACACCTGCCAAAGGCATTCAGCTAATACTTGGGATCTCGAGGGTGGCCTTAACCACTGATTCCTTTTTGTCAGCCGCTTCTTTTCAGGAAACCTCACGAGTTTTAATCAGGGCAGCTATTTCGGGCAAAGAAGATAAATTGAGAGGATTGAAGGAGAATGTGATAATTGGGAAGTTAATTCCGGCTGGTACGGGGTTTAGAAAATAGCCAATCTGTGTTAAAATAAACCCAGTATGACAACTTCGACTCGCTTCGCGATATTTCGGTTTTTCTGAAAGAAAAATCCAGTCGAAGTTGCTCTACTGGGTAAAAGTGATGAACCCCGTTAGAAGTCCTGAGCAGAAAAAATTTCTTTGAAATTTTTTCTGCGAGAGACTAACGGGGTACAACCAATAATAATGGTTTGTTGGAAATTAGCTATATGCTATATAACAACAGACTTCTAACGGGGTGAAAAAAAGGAAAAAAAATAGAAAGGCACTTTTAAAAGAAAAAAGACTTTTAAGATTTTCTTTACCGGAAGAGATAAAGAGATATATTTTTGGAATAATTATAATTCTTTTGGCTGTAATTTTAGCTTTAAGTTTCTTTGAGAAAGCCGGGATAGCCGGGAGTGCCATTTTTTCAACCCTAAACTATTTAATCGGAAAATCAATTTTTCTTCTGCCCCTAATCTTAGTTTTGGGAAGTTTAGTATTTTTTCTCAGTCGCTATAAAAAATTTTTAGGCGGCGTTTTTTTAGCAATCATTCTTTTAATTCTGGGGATTTCAGCTTCCTTAGAATGCCTCAGCCCTGCCCAAAACCAAGGAGGCGCTTTAGGTCATTTTATCTCTCTTCCCTTTTTAAAACTTTTCGGCAACTTGGTGACCGAAATTATTTTCGCTTTCATAATTATTTGCGGCGGACTAATTTTTGGTTATTTATTAAAACAGCCCACCCACCTTGCGGGCGGGTACCCGGGAGAAGGACCTCAGTTGGGAAAAGAGCAAAAACAGCCCACCTTTTTTCGAAAAGTTTTCGCTCCCAAATTCAAGGTCAAAGAGGTTGAGCCAAAAATAAAGGAGGTTCCAGTCAAAGCGCCAGCTCCAGAATTAAAACCAAAAGAGCTTCCGGGGAAGGAACTCCTAACTGCTAAGGCCCTGGGAGCCGAATATCCCATCCCCCCCCTCGATTTATTGGAGGAAGAAAAAGGAATACCTTTGGCTGGCGATGTCAGGACAAATTCAACAATCATTAAAAAAACTTTGGAAAATTTTGATATTCCAGTGGAGATGTCAGAAATAAATATTGGCCCAACCGTTACCCAATATACTTTAAAACCGGCTGACGGAATAAAATTATCAAAAATTACCACCTTATCTAACGACCTCGCTCTGGCTTTAGCCAGTCATCCGATACGGATTGAGGCACCGATTCCTGGCAAATCTTTAGTCGGAATTGAGGTTCCAAACCGGCTTAGGACTCAGGTTAGATTAAGAAATTTAATCGCCAGCCCCCAGTTTCAAAATGCCCCATCTAATTTAACTTTCCCCTTAGGAAGGGATGTGTCGGGTAATCCGATATATGCCGATTTAGCTAAAATGCCTCATCTTTTAGTTGCCGGCAGTACTGGAACGGGAAAAACTTGCGCGGCTGATACTTTAATATTTAGTGAAAAAGGCCTATTAACTTTTGAGGAACTTTATTCTCTGCCTTTAAATAGCGAGGCCGATTTTGAAATTAAGGTCGTAAGTAGAGATGGAATTGAAACCACTAAGAAAATCTATAACAACGGGATTTGTCAATTTTATAAATTATTAACCAGTCGAGGTTATCAAATTGAAGCTACAACTGAACATCCTCTTTGGGTGATAAACGAAGATGGTTCTGACGGTTGGAAACCAGCTTCCTTGATTAAAGAAGGCGACTATGTAGCTATTAGTCGCAAACCTGCTCTTTTTGGTAACAAAACTGACCTCTCTGATTTTAAACCAAGCAAAATCAAAGCCCATCATAGAAAGATTTCTTTTCCTCAAAAAATGACTCCTCAATTGGCTCAGTTTTTAGGATTATTAACTGCTGATGGCGGCCTTTCCATCGAAAAGAAAGGGACTCATCGAGTAGTTTATACCCAGGCTAACTTAAATTTGCTTTCTTTATATAAAAAATTACTCAAAGAACTTTTTGGAATTACCCAATTCATAGAGAAGAGGAGCGGTTCTAATCACCAAAATAGGGCTTTTGATATAGTTATAGGAAGTAAACATCTAAAAGAATTTTTGGCATACCTTGGAATGAATTCTTGTAGGTCGCCCCAAAAAGTAATACCCCGGGCAATTAGAGAAGCCCCAAAAGAAGTAATCCGCGCTTACTTAAAATCGCTTTTTGATAACGATGGTTATGTTGGAAAAGAGGGTATTGAACTTTCTTTAAGCAGTGAAAAATTAATTTCCCAAGTTCAGATAATGCTTTTAAACTTTGGCATAACTTCCTCATTAAAAGCGAAGATAGTAAAAAATTATGCCCAAAATAAATATTTCCGACTTTCTATTTATGGCCAGGAGGCGCGGAGATTCGTTAAAGAAATTGGCTTTATCAGAAAGGAAAAGTATGAAAAAGCTAAAACATTCCTCAGATTGTCTTCAAATCCGAATGTTGACCTGGTTCCTCATATATCTTCCTTGCTTAAGACCTTGGCTCATAAGTACCTTGATTGTTTTGCCCATTTAACTAACAATGGTTGGCAATACCAATCAGGAATTTTGATTCCTAAATATGCTTTTAATTCTTTGACCAGTTATAATTCGGGCAAAAGAACACCTAGTTATCAGGCAATGGAGAGAATCCTTAATTTTTATCAACCAATTTCCAAAGAACCAGAGTATCAAAAGTTAAATGAGATTTCAAAAAGGAATTTTTATTGGGATAAAGTAGAAAAGATAACTCAAACTTCTGGCGTTGGCTACGACTTTTTTGTACCAGGTTCGGATTCTTTTGTTGGAAATGGCTTTGTTAATCATAATACTATTTTTCTAAACAGTTTAATTCTTTCTCTCCTTTATCGAAATTCACCAGAAATTTTGCGGTTTATTTTAATTGACCCAAAAAGGGTTGAATTCCCGGTTTATAACGAATTACCCCATCTTCTCTGTCCGGTTATTCTTGAATCCCAAAGAACAGTTAATGCTCTTAAATGGTTAATTTTGGAAATGGAAAGGAGATTTGACTTGTTATCGGAAGCCAAGGCAAGGGATATTGCCGGGTACAATGAAATAGCTCTCAGGAATCAAGAGGGACCTATGCCTTATATTGTTTTAGTCATTGATGAGTTAGCCGATTTAATGGCAGCCAGAGGCAAAGAAGTGGAGGTGGGCATTGTCAGATTAGCCCAAATGGCTAGAGCGGTCGGAATTCATTTGGTGGTGGCTACCCAAAGACCATCGGTTGAGGTGATTACCGGTTTAATTAAAGCCAATATTACTTCCCGAGTTACTTTTCAGGTTGCCTCACAGGTTGATTCCAGAACTGTGCTGGATATGGCTGGAGCAGAAAAACTTTTAGGCCTGGGAGACCTTCTCTTTGTTTCAGCTGAAATTTCAAAACCAGTAAGAATCCAGGGTGCTTATGTTTCGGAAAAAGAAGTGAAGAGAGTGGTAAATTATATAAGTTCAAAATGGCGCTTAGCGGCTGAGGGGGTGGAAAAGGCAAAATTAGAAAAAGTGATTTTAAAGAATGCGCTATCTGAGGACTTAGCCAAAGGTTTAGAAGTTCCGGAAACAGAAATTGAAAGTTTTTATGGAGGCGAAGATCCCTTATACGAAGAGGCGAAGCGCTTGGTTATTGAAGCCAAAAAGGCATCAGCCTCCTTTTTGCAGCGGAGACTGCGGATTGGCTATGCCCGGGCAGCCAGATTGATTGATATGATGGAAGATAGAGGGGTAGTAGGACCAGCCGATGGGGCTAAACCAAGGGAAGTCTACCTAGGCGAAATTCAAAATCCAAAATTCAAAATTCAAAATGAAGAAGATAACGATTGGAAAAAGGTATAAAAAGTTTTAAAATAAAAGTATGGAAAAGAAGAAACAACCCAAAATTGAAAAAAGTGATTTACAAGAAGCGGTAGAAGAAATTAAGCAGCGGTTTGGCGAAGGAGCAATAATGAAATTAAAAGAGGTGAGAGCGGCTGATGTCGATGTTATTCCAACTGGTTCTATTTCTTTGGATATGGCTTTAGGAGTGGGCGGAGTGCCAAGAGGTAGAGTAGTTGAAATCTATGGCCCGGAAGGCGGAGGAAAAACCACATTGGCACTTCATATTTTAGCTGAGGCCCAAAAACAAGGAGGGGTGGGAGCTTTTGTTGATGCTGAACACGCTTTAGATCCCGATTGGGCAAAGAGAATCGGAGTAGACATGGAAAACCTCTTAATTGCTCAACCAGACTCAGGAGAACAGGCCTTGCAGATTATTGAAACATTAGTTCGTTCAGGTGAGGTCGATGTTATCGTTGTCGATTCAGTGGCAGCCCTGGTTCCCCAGGCAGAAATTGCTGGAGAGATGGGCGAGTTTCAAATTGGCCTTCAGGCCCGTCTAATGTCGCAAGCCTTGCGGAAGCTTTCCGGAATTATTTCGAAAACCAAAACCATTGTCATTTTTTTAAATCAAACCAGAATGAAAATCGGAGTTTTATATGGTAATCCCGAAACAACCCCTGGCGGTTTGGCCCTAAAATTTTATGCCTCAGTCAGAATTGATTTAAGAAGAATAGCTCAGATAAAACACGGGGATGAGATTATCGGAAACAGAATCAAAGCCAAAATTGTCAAAAATAAAGTGGCCGCTCCCTTTAAAACTACTGAGTTTGATATTTATTATAATGAAGGAATTTCGAAATCTGCTGACCTTTTGAATACTGGATTAAAATTTGGGATAATAAAAAAAGCCGGGAGTTGGCTTCAATACGGAGAGAGAAAACTTGGCCAAGGGTTAGAAGCTGCTAAGACCTTTCTGAAAGAAAACCCCGAAACAGTAAAAGCAATCGAAGAAGAAATAAAAAAAATTTAAGTATTAGTATTACTTTTTAGTCGGTGCTAAAAACCCCAAGTGCCTTGCTCTTTTGATGGCTTTAGCTAGCATTCTTTGATGCCTGGAGCAGAGGCCTGTTTTATTTTTGCCTCTGATTTTCCCTAGCCCAGAAATAAATCTCTTCAAATATTCAGTATCTTTAAAATCAATCTCCTGTATATTTCTTTGACAAAAAAAACAAGGCATATTCAAAAAGGCAAATCTTTGACATCTATTGCATTTTCTTCTTCGATGACGGGGATTTCTTCTTGGGGTGGTGTCTCTTTTTCTGGCGGCGCCACCTTCCCAGCTGCTCTCGGGCCTAATTGCATTCTTTCAGCCACAATTTCGGTTCTTGATCTTTGATTACCAGAGGAATCCTGCCAAGATCTTGTCTGAAGTCTTCCCTCAATTAAGACTAAAGAACCTTTAGTTAAATACTGGGAAGCGATTTCTGCCAACCTTCGCCACAAAACTATATTATGGTATTCGGTTGATTTTTTGGTTTCACCAGTAGTTGGATCTTTGCCAATTCGATTAGTGGCTAATCCAAAACTGCAAACTGTTTGCCCCGTAGGGGTAGTTCTCACTTGAGGATCTCGGGTAAGACGACCAACGAGAAAAACTTTATTTAGATTCATTTTTATTCGCCTAAAATTTCTTCTAATTTTTTCTCAATTTCTTTCAATTCGACCTTTGGCTTCGCTAATTTTTTCGGTTTTATTGTCACTTCTTGAACTTTCTTGCCCGCCAAAATTTTGCCTGGCAAAACTTGGGCGGGTTTGCCTAAAATCAAGTAGCGAAGAATGTTTGACTCCGATTTTAATCTTTTATGAAGAAAAACCAATTTTTCAGGCGGCAGCTGAAAACTCAAGGAAGCTAAAAAAGCAGAAGTATTTTTCTTAATTGAGTAAGCCAGGGACTTTTTAATTGTCCTTGATATCTCATTTAAAATCCCTCCAATTTCTTGGATTTGAGAAACAATTTTTTCTTGCAAAGCTTTTATTTCCTCTTCGGCAAGATTAGGTGGTATCAAATATGTTAATTCGTAAAGTCTCATATCTTAAATTCTATCACATCGCCATCTTGGACTATGTAATCTCGGCCAACTATTTTGAGCGAACCTGACTCTCTCGCTTCTTTCCAGTTTCCAGTTTCCAATAATTTTTGCCAAGAAATTACCTCAGCTCTAATAAATTTTTCTTTGAAATCAGAATGGACTACTCCTCCGGCTTCCGGTGCCCTGAGCCCTCTTTTTAATGTCCAAGCCCGAGTTTCTTTTCCACCGGCTACAGTATAAAAAGTAATTAAATCAAGAATATTGTAACAAGCAAGAATTAGTTGGTCAAGTTGTGATTCAAAGCCCAAGTCTTTTGTTTCATTCTGAGAAAGCTCCGAAAGTTCCACCTCATCCTTCAAATTCATCCCCAAATAACCAACACCCGAGGTTGGATATTTTTTATCGTCGGTATTTAAGAGATATAAAATTGGTTTTTGGGTCAAAAACTGGTATTCTTTAATTTCTAATCTTTCTTCATCATTTAAATTAATTTCAGAAATTAATTTTCCCTGAGAAACCCAATCTCTGACTTTTTTAAATAACTCTTCTTTCTTCAAGGCTTTTTTGTCTTTTGACTTCACTTCTTTTCCAGCTTTGGAGAGCAGGCCCTCCAAAGTTTCTAAATCCTTCATCAAAAGTTCAACTTTGACTATTTCAATATCTCTTTCCGGGTCAATGGGACCAGCCACATGTTCAACCTTAGGATCCTCAAAGGCTCTCACTACTTCTGAAATGGCATCACAATTTCTAATATGAGCCAAAAATTGGTTCCCCAAACCTTCGCCTTTGTGAGCTCCTTTAACTAATCCAGCAATGTCAATAAATTCAATAACAGTGGGAGTAACTTTTTGAGGTTTAATAATTTCAGAAATCCTCGCCAATCTTTCATCAGGAACGGTAACCACTCCAACATTAGGATGGATGGTGGTAAAAGGATAAGCAGCAATATCAACCGGTATTTTCGTCAAGGCCTTAAATAAAGTGGATTTCCCCACATTGGGCAAACCCACAATACCCACTGAAAATGACATATAAATTATGTTATAATAAAAAAATATGAAAATCAACCCTAATTTTAAAAAGGTTGCTTTGCAGGCTGTAAAGGCAGCGGGAAAGATAGTAGAAAAAAATTTTTTAAAAAATCATAGGGTTCGTTTCAAAAAAGACTTAAGTTTAGTTACCGATGTTGATTTAGAAGCAGAAAAAATAATTAGAACAATTATTAAAAAAAATTTCCCATCTCATAGCATTGTAAGTGAAGAAAGTGGAGGAGAATTTGGTAAAGATTTTACCTGGGTAGTAGATCCACTTGATGGTACAACGAATTATGTTTTAGGATTTCCTTTTTTCTCTGTAGCTCTGGCTCTCGTGAAGGGCGAAGAACCACTTTTGGGTGTGGTGTTTAATCCTATAAGTGGAGAATTGTATGTGGCAGAAAAGGGAGGGGGTGCTTATTTAAATAAAAAAATAATTAAAACGAAAGCAAGCGATAATATTTCGAAACACTTTTTAATTTTTAATAAAGGAAAAGATTTAATTGGCGGGCTTAAGGTTTTAATGAAAATTGCTCCCCAACTAGAAAGAGTTCGCATCTGGGGTAGTGGTCATTTGGAGATTTGTCAAGTAGCGAGAGGAAGAGTCGAGGGATACGTGACCGCAAAACCCGCTTGTCACGATACAATCGCCAGCGTTTTAATTGCCAAAGAGGCAGGAGCCGAGGCCACAGATTTTAATGGTAATCAATTCACCATCCATTCTGAAAACCTGATCGTCGCTAGAAAAAAAATTCATAATCAGCTTTTAAAACTGATTAAAATAAAATAAACACTATGGAAATTTTTCGTGCCTACGACATAAGGGGGGAGTATCCCAAAGATATTAACGATGATATTTGCTATAAAATCGCCAGGATTCTGGTGCGGACTTTTAATGCTAAAAATGTGGTTATTGGTAGAGATGTCAGTTTGGCTACGCCAAAAATCTATAAATCATTAATCAAAGGGGCGCTTGATCAAGGAGCGGACATTATTGATATTGGTATCGCCGGAACCGATGTAGTTTATTTTGCTGCCGGCCATTACAAATTTAATATTGGCTTAGAAGTCACTGCTTCCCATTCAGCTGGTTACTTAAGCGGAATAAAAATTTTAGGACCCGGAGCCACTCCCTTTGGGAAAGGAATGGGTATGGAGAAATTGAAAGAAGACTTTTTAAATTACCGAGAAGTTAAACCAGAAAAAAAAGGAAAATTAATAAAAAAAGATGTTTGGAAAGATTTTATTACCCAGGTTTTAGAGTTTGTTGACGCGAGCAAAATTAAACCTTTAAAAGTTGTCAGTGACGCCTCAAATGCTGTAGGTGTTTTAGAAATTGATAATTTAGAAAAACACCTACCCCAAATAGAATTTATCAAGCTTAATTGGAAATTAGATGGTCGTTATCCTGGCCATCAGCCAAACCCTTTTTTAAAAGAAAATCGCCAACAATTGGTGGCGAAAGTAAAAAAAGTCAAAGCCGATTTAGGAATAGCTTTTGATGGCGATGCCGACAGAGTATATTTTGTCGACGAAAACGGCGATTATATTTTCGGTGTTTATATTAATGCCTTAATTGCTGAGAAAACGTGTAGGGCTAATCCGGGAGGAGTGGTTTTGTATGATGTCCGAGCTACCCGTTATATTAAAATGAAAATTCTTGAAGCTGGCGGAATCCCTAAAATGGAGTTAGTCGGCCATGTTTTCTTTAAGAATCGAATGAGAAAAGAAAATGCTATTTTTGGTGGCGAAGCCTCAGGTCATATATATTATAATTTTGGAGATTACATGGTGGAAAATAGCTTAATTGCTTTTTGCCAGATTCTTCAAATAATTTCTGAAAGTGGGAAAAGCTTAAGCGAATTAACTAGAGAAGCTCGGATTAATTATCCAGTCAGCGGTGAATACAATTTTATTTTGCCGGGTTTTGCTGAGACAGATGATTTAACCCCCGAAGCGATAGCTGTGATGAATAAAATTTTAGCCAAGGTCAGAGAAAAATATTCTGACGGAGAAATTTCTGATTTCGATACTTTGACTATTTATTACCCCGACTGGAATTTTAATCTCCGGCCATCAGCTAATGATCCCGTATTGCGCTTTACTGCCGAAGCAACCAGCAACGAATTACTTTTGAGAAAACAAAAAGAAGTTTTTGAATTACTAAAAGCCGAAGGCTGCCAATATCTCAATGACAGCGGAGTAGAATTATTATATTAGACCCATTTTTTTCTTGACCTCTTGCAAGGTGGATTGGGCGATAATTTGGGCTCTTTTTCTACCTTGTTCTAAAATTTCTTTGACATAAACTTCTCTGGAGAGAAGTTCTTTTCTTTTCCGGCGCAATGGCTCCAAAGAGTTAATGAGTAATTCAGTTAAAGATTTTTTAAATTTCTCATAACCTCCTCCTTTAAATTTTTTCTCTAATTCCCTAATTGATTTTCCAGAGAAAAGCGAGAATATAGTTAAGAGATTAGATATTCCCGGCTTTTTTTCTGAGTCATAAATTATTGTTTTACCAGGGTCAGTTACGGCAGCCATTATTTTCTTTTGGATAATTTCAGGCTCATCAAACAATTCAATGCATCCTTGTGGGTCATCGGTTTTTGACATTTTCTTTTTTGGATTTTGCAGGGACATAATTTTTTCTCCAGTTTTAGGCAATAAAACCTCAGGTGTTTTAAAAACTGGGTGGTGGGCGGGTGGCGTCCCAAATTTTTTGTTAAAGCGACGGGCAATTTCTCGAGTTAGTTCAACGTGTTGCTGTTGATCCCGGCCAACCGGGACCAAATCGGTTTGATAAAGCAAAATGTCAGCTGCCATCAAAAGGGGATAGTTTAAGAGTCCGGCATTAACGTATTCTGGATGTTTTTTTGCTTTTTCTTTAAACTGGGTCATTCTTTGAAGTTCGCCTAGAGGAGTAATGGTTCCCAAAAGCCAAGATAGTTCAGCATGTTCTTTTACCTGGGACTGAACAAAAAAGATACATTTTTCCGGGTCAAGACCGGAAGCTAAATAAGCAATAGCCAGCTCCGTAATATTTTTTTGCAATTTTTCAGCTTTATAAGGAGTGGTTATGGCATGCAAGTCGACAATACAAAAAATACACTCAGCTTTTTCCTGGAGTTCAATCCATTGTCTAATTGCTCCCAAATAATTTCCAATATGTAATTCTCCTGTTGGTCTGATGCCGCTAAAAACTCGCATATTTTATACTTCGATGATTACGGGGAGAATCATTGGCCGTCTTTGGGTTTTTGAAAAGAGAAATTGGCCTAATTTATTCCTTATTTCATCTTTAATATAGCTCCAATTGACCGCTCCCCCTGTGCCAGCTGCCCGATTAACTATTCCGATTACCTTTTTCCGAGTCTCCCTGAGTAATTCCTTTGATTCTCTGAGATAAACAAACCCTCTTGATATTATATCAGGAGAACCCTTCACCTGACCAGTCTTTCTATCAACCACAGCCACAATGACAAACATTCCATCTCTGGCTAACATCTGTCGGTCTCTGAGTACCACCTCACCAACATCGCCAATTCCCAAACCATCAACCATGACATAATTTGAGGGGGCGGTTTCTTTTTCAAGATAGATTCTTTTTTGGTTTAAATTAACGATTTTTCCATTTTCAGCAACAACAATATTTTTTTCCGGGATACCTGCTTCTTTAGCTAATTCTGAATGAGCCACTAACATCGAATACTGGCCGTGGATGGGCAAGAAAAACTTTGGCTTCATAATCCCAATCATTTCTTTCAATTCTTCCTTTTGGGCATGGCCTCCAGCATGAATATCCATCATTTTATAATGGAAAACTTTCGCTCCTTGGCGCAAAATATCGTCTTTTAACATCTGAACCGTTCTTTCATTTCCCGGAATAACCGAAGAAGAAAGGATAACCGAATCTCCTTTCTTTAGGCGAATGAAAGGATGCTCTTTAATGGCAACCCTCATTAGAATCGCCGAACCTTCTCCCTGAGCGCCGGTACATAAAATGGTGATTTTTGAATCGGGATAATTTAAAACCTCTTTTCCTTTAATTAAGGTGCCCTTTTTTGACTTGATATAACCTAAAATTTTTGAAATCTCAACGTTAGTTTTCATTGAATAGCCTTCGAGGGAAACCTTCCTGCCATATTTCTCTGACAAAGAGATAATCTGCTGGATTCTGTTAATTAAAGAAGCAAAGGTGGCGGCAATAATTCTACCCGGGGCTTTTTTGAAAATTTCATCCAGATTTTTTTCAATTGTTTTTTCAGAAAGGGAATGACCGTCTTCTTCGGCTCCGGTAGAATCTGAAAGCAAAAGCAAAATTTTTCTTTTAGCTAAAGAATACAGTTTTTGAAAGTCAGTTGGTAAATCATTGACCGGATGAGAGTCAAATTTGAAATCAGA
>Ga0100385_1001944_pt1 | contig 20080 bp, 12 predicted proteins | sample CryGeymeta201509_FD_81543 | JGI IMG/M metagenome (GOLD analysis project Ga0100385, IMG submission 81543) | Groundwater microbial communities from Crystal Geyser aquifers in Utah, USA - Crystal Geyser metaG 2015-09 | ecosystem: Environmental > Aquatic > Deep subsurface > Groundwater | place: USA... | reverse complement strand
TAGTTGCTCAACAAGGATATTTTTACGAGGGATTAACTTGCTACTTTTTTGAAATAAAATAAAAAAAATGGAGGATTCCAGTTTGACCATCAAGCTATCACCCCTTTCTGGAAGCAACTACTCAGAAAAATGATGGATTTCAATGTTGACAGCAGAATCACTTTTTAAGATATCCAGAAATAGCTTGAACAACTTAAACCATCAAGCCAAGTCAGACCCAATCGACCCCTTACCGAAGGTTAAGTAGCATAATCTGCTAGAATACTAGAACAGTGCAAATAATAGGTGGAAAATACTGACAGGAAAAACAAATATTTGAAAGGTCTCCTGAAGCTATTTCATATGAATCAGTTTTCAAAGTCTGAATTGATTCCTAAAGTATACAAGTTACTGACGCTGTACCATTCTCTAGGCAGATACTGCTATTTATCTGAACTTCAACTCAGCTAGCTTCATCAACCAGGTAATCTCGTTATTGGTGGTAACCCGTTGGAAACCTTAATCACTAAAATGAATGCTGCTGATAAGAAGGAGCTGCAGTAATTAACATAATTGAAGGCAAACAAGGTGAATAAATCACTGGAGTAAACCAGGCTAATCCTGATACGATTTGTGATTCCTGAGCTCAAAAAACTGTATGCTGCTGAGAGTTCCTCTCCAGAAAAAGTAGTGCTTGAATAGTTGTTTGATGTGAAGGAGTTTGAAAAATTTTGCAAATAAGAATACGCTAAAAATGCTGAGTATGTGAGCCACTTCAAAAAATGTGTTAAAAACTTATATAGATCTCATTCTGAGACCTTTGTGCTAAGCAATTCAGACCTACAAATCTACCTGACTTTGCTCATTTTGTCAAAAAGCAGCATCGCTGATCCGAAGGCGAAGAAATGGCCTCCAACAGTGTCAGAGATTCTGAAGATGGAGAGAGATCAGCTGCTGAGACTTGTATTTGAAATGAAAGAATAGTTGGATTTGTGATCAATAAATCTTCATTATTTAAATTTGAATATGTAGGTGCCAATCTCTCAGCCTCCTTAGATCAAAATAGACCGTTTCAACTGCTTCTTCTCAGAAATCAGGTAGGTCTCACATTGTCAACTGCACCATCAGTCGGCCCCCAAGATGGACATCAATAATTGCTTTGCCGCCATTGAAAATGGACAACTCCTCATAATCAGTCGAGGAGGAACTCGCTTTCATCTCCCCATGGACCAGCAACTCACCGCCTTATATCCACTTCCAGAGGGACTGCTCATCGAATTTTCAGTCAGGCCAGAGGTCAGGTTATCATAAATCCTGCATTATCAAAGGAACAAGCATTCGATGGATATTGAAGAACCAAGTATCGAGAGTGAAGCAGGAAAATACTGTTATGCTACTCTTACTAGACATCCCTACAATCCCTTGAAATTACTTGGCGAGTTTACCAATGAGGAAATTTTTGGGTGGCTTCGAGTAAAAGAAAAAATTGTTTGGGCACACCCAGCTGTTCCACTGATAGTATCTTACAACGAAGAACTTAGAAGATCAGCCTTCCACATTTTACTGGCCAATACGCTTGAAGTTGCAAAATAATACCAGTTTGCATTCATCCCAACCCATTCATATTCTTTGAAGGGACTAGTTGAAAGTCCACACCATGAAGTTCTCACCCAAGTAGTATTTGAGGAAAAAGGAGAATCCGAACCCATAATATCTGTTGTCCTCAATCGTTCTGTAAAGAGAGGTCAGGCAATCATTTACGCCTAAACTGCTGATCATGAGGTGAGGGTCTATGAACTCGATTTTTATGGAGGTCACAATGCTACAAGACTCATGACAAAGGTGTCAAATGTGGGAGGAATATCCCCAGCTTTTCTCTACAATGTTGATGCCTTTGCTCTTGAATAAGTCAAGTCTCAAGATGGAGCCTTACTGAGCTAACTACTGAAAGAGCAATTATGTCAACTTCCTGACTGCACTGCTATCCTCCATGATACTTTCATAGGATACTACCATAATGGTTTTCTAATTGCGACGAAATCTCTTTCGCAGTACAAGCTGCCTGTTGTGACAAAATAGCAACAGTTTGAAGATGGCAACAAAAAATAAATAGTTTTGACTCCCTTGATCGAGGCCCACTTCGATGCTATCACACTGAGAACTTTATAGTTGTTTCTTGATGATGAAAGAGCAATTGTCAAGGCTCTTTCAAGCTATTGTTCTGGCTTAAACATAAAAGATACTTTACTTAAGATTTGTGAAGGAAGAAGTCTTCTCATCCCAACTTTACATCTCCTTTATCAATAATTGAAACTGCATCAGCTTATGAAGACGTAAAGACTTAGACTAGCATAAATTATCCAATTGCTGGCTGCAAAGCAGTCAAAAAAATAATACATTGATTACTACCTTCGTGAGGGATGTGTTCCGGAAGAAGTTGTCGATGGAAAGCATGAAGCTCTGACTGTTGATGATGTATATGACATTTTCAACACATTGGCTCAGATTCTTCTCAATCCTCAGGGAATCAAAAAGATCCAAGGGATGCAAGCTCTTCATGGAAGATCAAGGTTTATTCTGGGTTTTTTCCAGTTACTTGCATGGGGGTAGATCAAATTTCCTATTTCAGGAATGCTAAGAAATTAATCTTTGGCAAGATTTAGCCATTCAAGATAGTCTTTTTACAACGCCAAATTTCCACTTCTTTCTCAAAGAGTCTTCCATCTCGATTACTACAACTAAGTTCTTCTGGAGGCTCAAAATGCAGCTAGTAAAGCTTCCACCAATCAACAGAAAGCATTCATGTATCTCATTCGCAGTCACCAAAGCTAAAGTTAAATGCTCAGCTATCCCTTGGCGATTAGGTCTGTCTTCGCTTGGCTTCTGAGGTTCATGAGAAGAGAGCTTCCTAACTCTCTCTACGAAAGCATACCTAAACTTGGTTTTCAGCTCATTCAAAGAGAAGATCTTTTCAGAAACATTGAGCTCTACAGAAGGAAGACCATCACTGTGCCATACCATCTTCAAAGACCTTCGCTGAACGATCATATCAAGACACTGGTTCACACCTCAACATCACAGGAGTATTTTTTGACGAGTAATGCAGCTGAAATGAACAAACTCAACAATGACCTTGTTTTCGAGGAAGTTTAAAGACTTCTTTCTTCGTCTTTAGAGATAAAAATCAGAGTGAAAGATATTTAATCAATTCCCTAAGAAAAATGGGAAATTGAAAGTCAGAACATTTTGGTTAAGTTTGCCAACAGAAGACTGGCTGTGGTGGCAGGTCAAGGAGCCTTTATGTTGGGAACAAGCAGATCTTTTATTACAGATATTGTCAAAATTCCTAAGATCAACCTATCGGCTCTTATGCCGAACGACATCAAGATCACCCTTGACTTAAAAGATGACAAGGAAGCTATTATTCACTGGCCTGAGTTTCATGCAGGCTTGGCAGCAGGCCTACGTCTTTCTCAGCACGTCATTCCTCTTTCAGAAGATCACCTCAAGACTTGGATTTTCTATCAAAAGCCAGATACTCCTCGAAGAGATCACTCTGGATTTTTGCTATCCCTTGGCCTCCTCGGATATCTTCGTTGCTTTTCACCGACTGATATTTATCAGTATCTGAAGCCTAACAATGAATTTACTTCAGTTGCTGTCCTTCTTGGAGTCAGCGTTTCTAATATTGGAAAATCAGATGAGGCTCTATCAAAGGCTCTTATTCTCCACATCCCAGTGCTTTTGCCTCCTAGTATTGATGTTGATATACCTATCAACGTGCAGACAAGTGCACTTATTGGAGTAGGACTTCTACACAGAGGTACATGCAATCGAACCATGACTGAGATGACATTATCACAAATTGGAAAGCGACCAAGTAGTGACAAATGCTTAGAAAGAGAAGGATACTCATTGGCAGCAGGATGGGCCTTGGGAATGATCTGTCTGGGAATGAAGGGTAAAAAATAAAGCTTTAGAGATTTACAGCTTGAGGAAAGATTGATCAGATTTATTGAAGGCGGTCGAGCCATTGATCCACCTCAATCAATGATCAGCACTAACTACATCAACTAATCGAAATGCTCAAGCATCAAGGAGGGACCAAACGTGAACCTCCACATTACAACCCCAGCTGCTCTCTTAGCAATTTCTTTGATGTATCTCAAGAGTAATGATAAAGAACTCGCATCAAGAATCACAATTCCTAATAGTTTCAACACAATTTAGTAATGCAACCCAACCAATATTTTGCTTAAGACTGTTGCCAAAAATTTGATCATGTGGAATTCTATTGAGCCATCACAATAGTTTGTATTTTCTCAGGTCCCTGAACTCATTCGTTTTGTCTATGAAAATCCTTTGGGTAGAGTATATGAACGATACTATTTGGTCTACAATGTCTCAGAAATTGATTATCAGACTATTTCAAGCATTTACTTGTCAGTCATCACAGGAGCGCTGATGGCGATGGCTCTAAGATATGCTGGAACTGGACATCAAGGAGTCGTCCGAATCATCAAAGACCATATCGAACATCTCAGAAGTGTGAAAATAACTAAATGCGAGTTCGCCAACGATCCTCTCAACAAAAACACTATCGATCAATATGAGCTTTTCACTCTGCTCAGTACTTCTCTTTTGTCACTATCAGTTGTGATGGCCGGTACATGTGATACTGATGCCCTCAGAATTGCTAGAGTTGTTCGTAAAAAATTCCAAGATTCAAAAGTCTTCCATTATGGTTTTTTTATGGCTGTCAACATGGCAATTGGCTTTATCTTCCTTGGTTACGGAAACTATACCTTCAATCGCGAAGATATGAGTGTGGCAGCATTGCTGTTAGCCCTTTATCCTGTCTTCCCCAATACGCCAGGAGACAACCGTTGGCACTTGCAAGCTTTGCGACATTTTTATGTGCTAGCAATGTAAGAAAAGATTTTCCATACTGTTGATGTGGACACGAACAAAGTAGTAAATGTGGCTGCAAGAATGACATTCAAGACTGATGGAGAGTATCAGAGTTAAGATATGCAAACTCCAGTGCTTCTTCAGGAAAGCAAAAAGCTAACGCATATAAGAATCATCGATGAAGATTACTTCGATGTAGACTTTAACTTTGAAGGAATATCGATAGATCCTAAAGCCATTTATATCAAGAGAAAGCATTTCAAAGATATCAATCCAAAAGCCCTGAATCCAGAAAATGCCTTAAATACATGCATTAGTCAAGAACAAACCAGAAAGTCCCTTCAACAAGAGCCCAGGTATCGAGCTTTTGTTGACAAAAAACCAAAAGTTAAAACGAACTCTCTAAGTTATTTGCTGCCTGGCTTATCAGAGGCAAAGTTGAAAGCAGCTTCAGGACTCCTTATACCAGCAGTCCAAGAAAAGGATCTATACTTCAAGCTGTTGAAAGAAGATAGGTTAGATATGCTTGAGATTTACTTGGCCTTGACAAGATAGACTAAGACGTTGGAGAGCAGCACCGATGGAACAGGGACAAGCAGCATCGGTTTTCAAATAGCTTTTGAGAAATGGATCGGACAAACCGATTTCATCAACATGGTTCACGATACCATGTCAGGATTCAAGCAATTATTAACTTATAACACGCCAGAGCACGACGAAATAGCAAAGTATATAATCGACCCTTATGCAACTAAACTATCAAAGAGCGTGATTTACAAGTGGCTGAAGGTTTTGAAGATGCCATCGAGTCAAGAGCTTATAACTTTGAGAAAGGCCATAAAATTATTAAAGAGTAAAGGAACTTCGGAAGAAGTTATGGAAATGAATATGCTTCTTTGTCATCCCGAATGCTCACAGTGGCTCCTCAATTTCATTTTGCAGACCTACCTAAAGTCTTGATCTTGATGTGTATTGTGTGTTACCAGTTAAAATATTTATGAATATTAAATGGAACGATATGAATAACATCAGGATTACTTGGTTTCTTCTCCAACTTTTCCAATGATCGAGTGAAGGGTTTAATAAATTTAGTTGTAGTGTTCAGGATAGCGTGTATCGATAGTGCTCATCAACTAGTTGAGGTACTTGTTATCATCAAGAGAAAAATGTCTACATTCGTAGCGTAGATTCATCAGCAAACCAATCATGCTCTTCAACAACTTCTACATTTGTTATTTATGTTCATCATCCAACTCACTATTTTTGAGGCTGGCGCCATACTTCGAATACAACTATTTTGTAATCTTCTCAGCTCGTGACTGTATAGAACAAAAGGTACATCCTTGTGGCTGTTGATCAAAGATTATATCTGTTCTCGAGCATATTTATCAGAGTTTTCACTGCTTTTGTTGAGTATTCTTTCAATAGGCCTTAAAGGATTGATGAGGATTGAAGCGAAATTTTTCCCTACCTTCTATTGATCTACATCCTGAAAAAATTACTTGCGCCGTTAAGCCCTCTGATTCTAAATTTGGCTATGACATGCTTTAATCCCAAACTGACAATGTTGATGGTAGAGCCGATCCAGCCATACTATTGGAAAAATGTGTTGTTGAAGATTCCTTCAGATCGAGATATTTCCTGAGCCTTGTTGTTGAATTATTTCATCAATTCAAGTAAATCTGACTTATACTCCAGCAATTTAACTGCAAGAGCCATAACCTCATAGTCTATGTTTTCTATCACCACTCGCTGTTGAGTACTGACTTATCTGGGAGTCATATTGACGTCGACTACTTTTTGAGTACCCAATTCTAATCTTTGAAACTTTACCATGTACTGGTTTTCCTTGTAAATGGCCAGAATGTTTCCATTGTGCAGGTGGCCACAGACAGGATGCAGAGCAATAACTTATTTTCCAACTGCCAGCTCATTGTCTTTTCCCTTCTACATTATTCATAAAGATACCTGTCTAGGAATAGATCTCACTTGAGCTCTGCACTAGGCCAGTTTGTCAAGTTAAATGAGCACAAACTCAGAGTTGAATGTTTTCGGAGCAGGCAGGGCTTGCCTTATCATTCGGTGCTATTGGAATGTTTTTTGTTAAGGGCTCATACCACAATCATTGAGTAGTTTACGAAGCGGTTCATCTCGGAAATAATTTCTATCGACAGACGAATAAAATATATCGTGGAAAGCCCACAAACAGCTCGGGTCAATACTTGCTGATGATTGACCTGTGAAGCCCTTTCTCCCTTTTTTTTAAAGAAGAATGTGGCATTATGTACTTCCGGCATCCATCGACTGGGCAGTCTCCTACAAACCATGCCTCTAGAGAATTTCAGTTGGTTTTACTTTTCGTTTGCTCTTGCATATGTACTATTTATGAGGCACTTCTTCTATCTTGACCTCGGCAAATTGTTTGAACATAGAAGATTTATTGTCAGCAGCTGGAGGCAGAAAGACACCCCCTTCTTCTTTTGGGTTTTCTTATATTTTTTACTGGATGCCCTGAAAGGGTTCAGAGCTATTTTTCTCATGATGCTGAAGGCTTTGTTGCTCTGCCTTTTTGTTGATTGACAGGTCAGCAAAGTTGTCCTTTTCGACGTCTGGATAGATAAGAGATTACTTTTTTAGACGGCATGTCCATTTTAGCTGTCTTTCTGAGGACTATGGTTTTAGGGAATCATTAAGGTGTTAAAAATTTAAATGGTCCTTTATTGGATATAATAAAGCATATGAACCGTCATATCAACAAATACTCAAATATAACCGCCGGAAGTAAGTTGTTGGTATGATTAGATATATCAAACTAAAATTATCATATTTTACCAGAGGCCACATGAACCCATTCCCACAAATATCTTTCTCTCACATAATTTTTCATTAAGTCTGTTTCAACCTTCCTTTCATCGGTTAGGGCCTTCCTCAGAGAACCTTCCTTCTTGTCGGTTCCCTACCAAGCTGCCAGCTGTCTCTTTAGGTTCATGTTATTTACGAGAGTAGCCCACTATTCAACTACTGTGTTTAAATACTCCTTGTTGAGATTATATTTGGCAACCAATGTTCGAACATCGATAGTTTAATCTGTTGACTTGAACACATCTGAATAAATCCTCGTCAAAATACCCAAAAAAGATTCGTCCTATGGCAGTATAATATCAGGAAGTTATGATTGTTCATTTCCTGATCCTGAACTCATCGATATTTTTTTCTTCAGCTAATTTTGATGGTGCCTTTTAGTCGTGACCACCGTTTCTTTGCTCTCGTTCTTCTTTTTAAGTTCCTCCATCTTTTTTATTAGCTTGTTTTTCTCCCTGTCTGTAAATCTTCTCTTATCATTAATGCTGTATTCGAAAGTTGATATTTCTGATTGAAGATCTTATTTTTTGGTGAGTAGGGTTCTTTTTTCTTATTATAAGTCTCTTGACTTTGGAGGACTCCTTGCTTGAGTCACCACTGTCTTTTTGCCTTGATTTGAGTTGTGAGACTGCTTTACATTTTTAGGGTGAATCACAGAGTGCAAGTATATCTTATCGAATCCTCTTCTGATAAAAGATTTGTAGAAATTGTTTGATATTCTCTTTAGCTATAAAAGAGCATGATAGTTGCAATTTTTAGCATTTTCTTGAGAGGTTCTTAAAGGTGTCATTTTTGTTGATTGGTGAACGCTTGATAGTTGCTCAATTTCCCAACTTCTTTTTTTTAGCACTTTTAAAGCATCTTGTTTTTTGTTAGAAACAAAACTATTCAATAGTTTTGCCACCTTTTATTTTGTTTCAGCTGGAGTAATGAGCACCTCTTTAGTTGCTTTGAGACCAGCTATTGTATATTTTTTGAGCTGGTAAAATACTTATTTATAAATGTTAAGCTCAAGAGAACGTGATAGGCTATGAATTGAGTGGCCTAAAATAACAGCTTCTTGAGAGTGCATGTAGGAATATTGTCTTGATTGTTTTAGCTTCTAAAATGCTCTATTTTTGGTATTTTTTATCAATCTGCTCAACAAAAATGCAAACATAGATGATCTCTTCAGAGAGGCCTCTTCTTAAATTGATTGGTTTGTCTTTACCAGAGATGTACTATTTCGAGTATTTTTCGTTGGTGGGCTTTTTGCATCAATTCGTGATTAACTCTTTATCTGAGTTGAATTTTGAAGAGAATTATCAGAGTGTGGGATTGATCGAGTAGAAGCTGGCTGAGTAACTGGAGGAGAAACAGCTTTTTGTTGATGGGTTTTGACTGTTTTTTCTCCTCGTGGAGGAGAAATAACTGTTTGGGGCTGATAGACATTATTTCGGGGACTGATGTTAGAAGTGTTAGTGCTTCTATTGGTATTCAAAGGAGTGACTGTTTCCTTTTTAGCAACAGGCTAAATTTATCTATTGTGAGGGTGTTTATTTTGGGGAGATCGAGGGACAATAATTTATTGAGCTGCCTTTTTGACATTATGATCAAGAAAATTTTGTTTCCTAGCAAATTTGTTTGATGATTCATTGATTTTTGATTAATCTAACTATTTTTGACTAGCTTACGTATATGAATGTTTATTCACTACATTTTTTGTCATCTCTTTCATTGTGATGGATTATGATTGAGCAGGTTTACTGGTCCTTTGAGGAGCTGGCTTCCATAATTTGTTAAAAGCTTCATCACTTTTTGAAGTGTTGAGTATATTCGATGATTTTTCATGAACTATATTATTTTTAGCCACAGGCTTTGAAACAACTCTTTGAGAATCATTAACATAATTATTGCCAGAGCTATCTTATGCTTTCTTTTACTGATTGATCTTGATACGGTTAGTTTTTTGAGCTGGCTTTTCTGATTTAAGAAGGTCGTTATTGGACCCATGAGGTCTTCCAACAGCAGGTGAATTTATGACTCCTTTATTTATTCTTTCGGCTGGCTCTGTTTTTATTTTTTGATTTTCCCTTTGAACATAAGTATTTTGCACCGCAGGCTGTGCCGTTGTGTTGAGAGTAGTTTACTGTGAAGCTTTATTAGCGAAAGCAAGTGGACTTCGACCTCCTTTGGCTGGCTGGCGAGTAAAGGGACTTTTCGGAACAGCTTACTAACATTTTTTTTCATTATCTACCTTACTTATTACTTTGGTGGCTTGGTTCCTTTCAATACTTTCTCCTCCTTTTTATTCGATGCTTTTATTTTATCTTGTTGATGGTTCAGTTTGTACTTTATTTATTCTTTGCTGATAAGGATTGAACAGTTTATCAACAATCTCAGGCGGCTTGGATGAAGATTGCTGACGTTGAGAACCTTAATTTCCTATTGATTTTTCACTTCGATTTATATGGAGAGCTAGAGGACGATTAGTAGTTGCTTCTTTTATTGAAGGTTTGGTTGGTGTAGGAGCAGGAAGTTATGTTTTGCTTTGTATTCCAATAGTTGACTTTGTTGGAGTAGCTTCTATTTGAGGCACAGGCCTGACTTGCTATCTTCTTTGAGGCTAGGGTTTCGGCTGAGTGTAAGCTCTTTGATGGTTTTGCCTTTGTTCTGCTCTTGGAGGGGAATAATTTCCTCGATCTCCTTGCTTGCCAGTATTTTCTTATTTGATGAATCTTGTGGAGCTATTCATGAAGATATGTCCTGCCATGTGATAAGCATTATTTTCAGGAGTTCGAGCATATTTTCTAGCCAACGGTTGATGCTCAACAATTTCAGATGTTTTAGACTTATTTATTGTATTCAAAGGTTGACGAGGAGGAGGAACTGGTACATTGTGAGCAGGTCTTGAAATTAGCTGATGATTTTGTCTCATGCTTGTGCTACTTTCAGGATTTTGGTTATAGGAAGTGGGGATAGCTGGAGCAGGTCGAGGGATCGGAGAATAGCTATTCTTTAGGGTCATTATATTTTCCTGGCTTTTGTTCCTAGGAGTATTACTCTTCAGAATTGAAGTTATGCTCTGGGTAGGACTGTCAACACAATTATTTGCAGGCTTTCCATGAGAAATAGCTTTTTTGGGAGTTAATGTCGCTTGCCTTTGCTGGCTGTTTATTTATTCTGGTTTCAAGGTGACTCTTTTTCTTTATCTTTTCTTCTGACTCTGATCCCTCAATGATGAAAGATCCTTATACTGTTAATAAAATCTAGTGGTGGCTTTAAGAAAAATATGAGCGCATATATGCATTGCAATATCTTCAATCGGATTTGCTGATGGTACAAAAGATGGGATCTTTCCAGCGACAGATTCAGCCTTCGCTTTAAGTCGATCAAGGCTGTGAAACCTCCCACCTTACTGAGAGTTTTTCCGACTAAGAGGTTTACTTTTGATGTTGTTATTGCTTTTATCGACAGAACGGGATTATGTATCATAGTTGAGCATATTTTGGTAGGAGTTAAACTGTTGACTTTAGCTTTTGCGAATAAATTTATTGCTTCTGCTGAGAGAGCTATTAGCAGTATCGTTAACTTTATTAGAGAGGTGCGTATTTACTCTCATGTCAGTGCTAATAAAAAATTAATAGTATTTGTTGGGTTCGCTAAATAATATCAGCTTATAATGATTGATGTAAAACTTACCCTCTAGCCCCTAATTTTAGAATTGTGACCGGTATGCCGAACAGTACGTCTTCTGCCTTAAAAATGGCAACAACAATCCTGATAAAATACGTAAGTGCAGAGACCACCTCAAATTCTACGAGTATTGTCTCATCAAACAGGAAGTACAAAACAAAGAAATAATGGAAAAGAAGCATGCATTCAACTGATATCAAAACTGTATTCAATGCCAAAAATATTCATTTACTACAATTAATCAATTTCTATTTTGAAGAACAATATCACTTAAGTTTGAATTTCTGGTCCTGTGGAGGTTTAGAAAATCGGGATTCAAGCGTTTTCTTATTTACAAGTTGCGAAGGCCTCTCAAAGACAAGGCCTCCTTCAGTATAGTCATAGTTCTTTAGTTTTTATTGGTAAAGCTTACTCACACTTGAGGAGCTTTAATTTGTTATTCTCAAATATTCCTTGCTTTGAGACAGACAGCTTTTAAGAGCTTTCACTTCCTTTCGAATCATTTATCTTTTCTTGTCCAAATCCAATTCCATGAGAATTCTATTATTATCCTTAACTGATATATTGGGAGAAGTTGATGTCCCAGCGATCATAGCAGAAGAGTAGGTGCCTGTATATGGATTTCTGAATGTTTTGTAAGATTAAGTCTTAGGAAGATTGTTCCAATAATGATCAGAAATGCCCTCTCTTGCATAACTCTCCTCAAACAAGGGTTCGCATTTGTCTTAATTTTTTATTTATTTTTGTGCCTCATAGACCTCTCTTCTTACTTTTCTGAGGATCTTAGTTTCTGATAAGAGAGAAGATCTGCTCTTACTTGCAAATGGTTTTCTGGTGAGAGTATGATAGAGTGTGATATTGTTTTCCCCATAGTTTAGAAGGTGGGTGCTGCCTCTTGAAAAAGGATTCTTGGCTTGGAATGGATTAGGCACAGTTTACATTCAATGTATAATGTTAATTTTAAAGTAGGACAAATATTTACTGCTATATCATTTTTTCATCTTCACATCTCTGACTCCTTCTGCAAAACCCAAACTTATCTTAGTCTGGTTCATGTCTTCAAGATCTGGAGATACATTCACAAACATTAGAGTCTTACTATCACCTTCTAGATAGCGTTGAAGAACGTGGGTGAGCTTAGAATTTCTGAAAGATACATGCTCTGAATTTTTTCTCATCTAGTTGATCACTGTCCCTAAAGCACTCAGAGATTTGTTGATAAACTGAGTCTCTTTTAGCTAATGGCCTTCAACCTTGCTAGTTTTCAGTCTTTAACTTCCTGCCAAATCAACGAAAACAAGAGAGCCAAATCTTTTGTCGTCATTTTTCTCGCTAAAACCTTCGAGCCTGAGGGTAATAATCAAGTGAGATCTGCTTGACCTTTCGTTCATGTTTGTCGCTGCTTTTTTTCTGTTTATCATTGCTTCCTTCATGTAAGCCAACACCTCCTCTACCTCACTGACTTCCACTTCAACACACTTATCTTTTTACTTGGCAATATCATTTGTTTTGACCAGGTCTATAATATTCTCTAGGTAGATCTCTTGAATCGAAAGAAAAGCTTTGAAATTCCATCGGAATTTTCTGCTTTGTTATATCTGCCTGAAAATCAAGTCCATACTCCTATTAGCGAGTCCTCTATGCTCATAAGCTTATTAAAATGTCATATTGTAGCTTTCAGGGCCAAGAAGGGTGAAAGTTTTGCCTGAACCTGTTTGTCCATATGCAAAAATGCATACATTTTTACCATCGATAGCACTCTGAATAAGTTGTGATAGTTCAGTAAAGATGGTGTGCTGAGTTTCTTTTTGGTCAAAAATTTGTTCAAAAACATACCCCTGTTCATATTTTTCTGGTTGCTGCCTATTCCTTTCACGTTCATAAGTAATTTTGAGAGTATTATCGGAGGTAACACTAATGATACCATTTCCTTGTTTGGCAGGTCTCACCCTGCAGTAGACTCTGATATTTCCCTTGACCTCCTGTAGATCGTTGTTAAGCTTCTTTTTCAAAGTAAACATCTCTTCATTTTGTGATTCATATTGACTAAGGATTTTTAGCAATCTGTTGATCTATTTATCTTCCTCTTCTATCTCCTTCTTTACTCTTTCTAGCTGATACTATTTACCTTTGACCTGCTCTTCAACCTATCGACATCTCCTTTGTTCATCTGCTAACTTAGCCTTTACTTCATCAAGAGCAGTGCAACTTGTCTCGTATTAGTGCTTCTTGCTAACAAGGATATTCGTTGTCTGTTCCATTTGTTCCATTTTAGGTTTGAGATTTCGCCAAATTTTTTATTCCGACGATTCCTCGTTGATTTTCCTAATGTCCATATTGTTCCTTTATATGACACTTTCGTAGTACTGAATTTGTTATTCTTCCTCAGCCAGGCTGGCTTCAAGCTTAGCGATGATCTGATCGAGATGCATGTTGGCTTGTTGTGTTTAAGAAACTGCCCTTCTTGTCTGTGCTAGCTGAAACTTCTCATAGGCGATCATTTCTTATGGTGTGAGGATTGAATACTTTTTTTAATTTGCTTTTGAGGCGAACTCTTTCATACTTCAAATCAAATATAAGATCAATAGGATTATTATCGCGCTTATATTAGTCACAAAAATAAAGAGATCTCGTAATCAAATTTTCAAAAAAACCTTATTCCTTAAGTTGGTTCCACTCTTCGTAAAAATCTCATGATCCTCGTCAACCTACATTTCCCTTAAACGTCCTACATTTTTCTGGTACTCGTATTCTTCCATCAGAGGATCTCCAACTATCTACATCTGACGCCTGTCCTGTGATGGTTGATGTTTATAGTTTTGTCGATAAATGTCATGAACTTATTATCTAAGGTTACCTGATTGGCGATTTGATGGTGATTTTTGGCTCTTCATAGCTTGTTCGTACTCTACTCTTAATTTTTTATTTTTAGGATCTTCTTTTTGACTTTTTCCTCCTCCTGAATTCCGTTTTTGATACTCGTTGAAAATTTAATTCTTTCTTCTTTCAATTTCTATCTGAAGTTATTTTCTTTTTTACTCTTATTTTCGGAGTGTATTCTCAATTTACTTCTTTGATTTTTTAGGTTGTTATTTTTTTGTTTCTTTGACTTGTTTGGATATTTTATGAGCAGCGTCTTCTTTTTTTACTTATTTTGGAGGTTTTATTTTTGCTTATTTTACAATCTTTTAACACCACTACTAGCTTTCTTCATTGCTTTTTTCATGGAAACGACTTTATGTTCCGATCTTTGAATGAATAGGTGGATGGTCTCCAATGAGCTAATCAGATAGATCTTAGTACATCTTTTATTCAATAACTCCACCTTATTTCATAGCTTTCCTGACTTTTGCTTTCCTTTCTTTCTATTGCGTTTTTTCCTCTTTGAAAGCTCTTAACTCTGAAAAAGTGCTGAAGTGATCGATAGAGTTATGAAAGCTAGTCCTTGATATATCAGGATCATATTTCTTTGATCTTGCAACAATGTCTTTACACCTTAGATCGATGGCTCTCAACTTTGCTGCTTTTATCCTCTCTTTCTATTCTTTTTAGGCCTTCTCCTTTTTTTTCTGATCCTCATATGCTTTGGCCTTATTTTTGATGAATTTCTCTATTTCAGCTAACTTTTTTTTAGATGTCCTCATATGATGTCGGGGACATTGATCAGGGCATTCGTATTTTTCTTTTTTGGTCTTTTGCTCATACTACTTGATTCTCTGGTTGATTTTTTATATTTCCTCTTTTTTATTTTCGAGATCAGGATCATAAGGCAAGGGTTTTCCTCTGCACTACACTTTACTTTTGCAATGGTAGGGCTTATGATTCCATCGATACCGAGGATCAAATTCTTCATTATTGAGTTAGTCTTATCTCTAAGCATTTCTTTCGTGTTAAATAGTAAATTTCAGAGCCCTTAAGTTTTATTTGATCATATCCTTGAGTTTTTTTCTTTATTATTCTTCATTTTTCTTCAACTGCTTGCGCTGGTTCATGTACTACCTTGCTCGATGTTGGGTTATCTTTATGTAATCGTTGATGCACTATCTGCTGAATTTCGATTCGGCAGGCTGTCCAAAATATTCAACATTTGTCTCTAAGACTTTATTATTTTATTTGTTTCTATAATTGCTTTGTGCTATCTGGAATTTGTCCGTACTTTTGTAGTTGTTGATACGAGATTTTGTCTTCTGCTCGTTGGAGTTCATATTTCTACTGGTTGGTTTGTTATTTTGTCTACTCGTGATTCTTGTGCTGACCCCTCTAGTATTCTTCATTTAAACCTCACTTTATCTTTGCTCCTCAAGAGCTTTCAACTCGTTGAAGGCTTACAAATTGGCTTCCAAGCATTAAGAACATGAACAATCAGAATCTCCGACGTTGGAAAGAGAAGTATCTAAGCATTCGCAAGAGCAGTCAAGTTCGGATTCCTCGGTGGGCCTTCTGCGCTGAGACTTGGACTTCTGATTGACCAGGGAAACCTTCATGCTGTTAGAAAATATTATGTTTAAATGCTATTCTCTTAAACATAGAAAATACAAATACAGATCATTACTCAGAGCTGATCACGCATTTTCATATAGCCGCTCAGGTCTTCAAGAGGATCATATGAACTGTTGGTATAGGATGTTTCTGTTGATGTAAATGTTGATAATGAACTACTTGACTACTATGGAGGCACGTATATCACATCCTTCTTGTTGAATTTTGAGGCAAAAAAATCGGCCTTAAGCTATTTGTGGACAAGAGGGTAAGGTAGAGAATATTCATGATGTGACTCATGCTCATGTTCGTATGATTTTGAAGGGAATGCTGGCAGTGAATGGGTCATAAATATTTATAACAGATAAATGACATAATCATTTGCTGGCGATCCTTTTCTCTTGCTAGAGTTTCACAGCATCAACACAACTAGGGCTTGCATCTACTCTTGCTCTGTCAGCAGAGGGGACATTTCTCTGATTAATTTTCGGAGTTTCAGGATTTTAGCTGATCTAGGCCAGGCGAAGTCCTTCATAGTTAGATCTAATCTTTGGCCGTAGTCTATCTTCTCTTCGTAGTTCATCTTCCTTTGAAGGTTTAGTCCTTTGTGATTGACTGACCATATGATATTAAGGGACAATACCTGCATTTGCCTCCTTGCTGCGGTCAGGCTCGTACTTAACTGGAGTAGCCGCCATTTTTATTTAGGAATCGAATTTATAGCTAGCTTTTGGTCTGTAAATAGTATCCTTGAAAAGCTCTTTTTTGACAGGTGGCGCATCTCTTTTTTTGAGATGTCGATAGAGATGGATGTTGGCTAATGGCTTTGTGCCATAGAGCTGCATCTCAAACTGATCTTTGCATTGGGGACATTTACATCTGTCTTCAGAGGATGATATGTCACGAATTTAGTGGTCGGAAGGGTGTGTGTTCATGATATAATCAATATTATGTTTATAGGCTATACTCCTGCCATCAGAGAGCATCTAGCTCTCAACCAATCTGTCTAATACCTCCTTCATCATCATACACACCCCTTTTAATACCCTAAATTATCAGCCTAATAACTTTGTAAGCTGATCCTTCAAAACAACGAGATCATCATGGAGGACCCATAAAAAGAATAAAATTGTGAATAAGAGTAATAATGTAACAGAGACAGAAGATGGAGCTCATTGGCTTAATCTTGTGATGATACATACTCTGAGAGTGTTGATAGCGAGTTGGAAGGAAGAGTAATGGCCTGGTTCGGAAAGAATAACATCACAGAAGGAAAGGCTGAAAATTGTCTGAATATCAGATTGTGCACAAGGAGATCTGAAATAATGCATGGAAGAGAGCACTCTGGCAGTAAGGTGTGTATGGCTTTGAAGAGAAAAAACAGCCGTTTCAATGCTCTTCTTGGAAAATTGCATTTTTCCGTCTGATAATTGTTTTGTTTTGATCTCTACCAACTTTTTCTCTGAACTATTGAACCATATTTTCAAATATCACTTAAATACTATTGGGGAAAATAATAACAGGTCTGAGATATATAACTATCACTTATTTTTGAATAAATAATGAACACAGGAAAGTACCCTCGCAATCAGGCGTATTTTCAGTAAAACAAGGAATAAAATTCACCCAAAAATAAAGGAATCAGAAGTGTCGATAATGCCAATTACACACCTTCCATTATGAGTGCATCGGCTTTGTCATAAAGAGTTCATTACTTAGAGGAACAACTTGTCAACCTTGCAACCACCCTCAACGATGAGGGCAGCTAAACTCATCAATGGCAAGAATAACTCACAGCCTAGAATGCTAGATTGCTACGGCAGTTGTCCGAAAGAGAAAATCAAATGCAACATCACATTAAAAAGTAGAAAGAAAGGGCAGAGGAGGTTCGAGTATTGAAGGACAACCTTTACAAACAAAATGAGGAAATGTAGCTGTTACACAAGGAAGTGATTGAGCTCAGAAATCATCAACAACATCAAAGAGGCTCCAACAGCCCTGAGCTAGAATAGAAAGTACTTGAGCTCAATGATGAAGTGTCAACTTTACTCGGAAAAATTCATCAGCTTATTTAAGAGAATAACCAACAACAAACATACATTGAGGAACTGGAAAAAAATGTCCAAGAGTATAAAAATGCTCATGATGGGCTTACAGCTGAATTAGATAAGGCTAATGATGAAAATAGTTACTTGAAGGATTAAATCAGAGAAGTTTAGCAAGTCGCTTTGGCTCAACAAGCATAAATTCAGAATAGGCTGTTGCAAGAACTCGAGGATACCAAGAGAGCTCTTGAGCTGGAGAGGAATGATCATAAAAATGAACAGAGCAATGTATAGCAGTACGAAAAAAGAGCATAATCTGAGAGCAGGACAGAGTATGAGAAGGAAGTGACTACTCTGAGATCGGAGATCCATACACTTGAGTAAGAGCTGCATCAGCAAAAATAAATTGAAAAAGCTTTGAGGAAAAAATATGAAGAAAGAATGAAAGATACAGAGAATGAATCATAGTCTCTGAATGATGAAATGTCTAAACTAAAGCATAAAATCAGAATACTATAGAATTCATGTGAGGACCACAGCTATGCTCTAGAGCAACTCAAGAAAGATAAGAACCACAAGAGGAATGAGCAGGGTGACTATGAACAATATCGAAATATTATCGTGAGATTAGAAGCATAAAAAGAGGAGTTGAGCTTGAGGCTGAAAAGAAGTTAAATCTATAAAAATAATGAAGGGTAAACCGAAGTTTATAGCAGGGCTTTCAATGAAGCCGAGAACAGAATTACTACCCTGAAGGAACAGCTTGCCTTAGCGGAAGAGTAATTAAGCCGAAGCAGACGTTCATCTCGAGAGGTGACTGAGTTAGCGAAGAGATGGTAGCAAGATTACCGTCAACTTTCATAGGATTATTAATAATCTTTGAAGGCTAAGAGTAAATATGAATAAAAAATCAGAATTTAACAGGAGTAACTTACCAAACATAAGGATGTTTATTAAAAAGTTGTCAAAAAAGCTGACCATTTTGAATAAATGTATAAAGAACTGGAACTTAAAGTACGCCATTTATAGACCCAAAAATTGATTGGAAGCCGAGCTTCATCATCAGATTCAACTGATTTGGTCCGCCTATAAAACTCCACTCTCAGACAACAGATCGATCAACTCAGCCTTCGAATTGAATAACTACTCCTAGGCTCTCATCATTCTGCCCCTTCCATCAACGATAATTTCAATGAACGCAGATTGCAATTCGAAGTTGACGGCTACAAGGAAAGAGAAAGAGAACTCGAGCGAATTCTCTAACAAATGAGGAATAGGTTAACCTCAGAGACATCAAATACTTATTAAATCATGGAAAAAAATCGATAGGTCAATGAACAACTTGCTAGAGTGAACAGATTGCTGAACCAAAAAGAAAAATAGCTAGATGAGTTGAAGGATAGATATAACGAACTCCACTTTCAGATAAGTAAAAAGGATGAGTATGCTCCTCTCCCCAAGCACCATCCTGATTTGACCAAATTAAAAGGATAATTGGTTGGAATGCAGAGAAGGTTGATGGAAAATTAAATGGCTGCTAAAAATGCCCTTCAAAATGCAGACTATGAGATACAGGCCCTCAAAATGGAAAATTAGCATCATCGAAAAAAAATTGAAGAACTTCTTCAATAGCTTACAAGTTAAAGGAATACCCAGGATTATAAAACTCTCTTTCATTCTCTGGAACTATCAGAAGCCAAAAATAAAGAGCTGGAAAGATAGCTAGGACATTACCAGCAAAAAGTAGATCACTTGCACGAACAGCTCAAAAGACCTAGCTCCAGATAGAGAAGGGAGTCAGAGAAAAAAAATCAGGAAACAAGTAGGCCTATTTATGCACTAGCTCAACAAATCCCATAAACCAAACACATCATCAGCCCAGAGCTAAGACCTTCCATATTTATAGGATAGACAACTGATGCTGAGCCTAAGTATGAAATCAGCGTCAACTCTGAAGCAAAGTAAACTTATTCTTCAGCCTCGATATATGATCAATTGGTGAAGGATAGACAGTAGCTAAGAAACGCAAGATCTGAATTCGAGAAAAGATTTGGTGACATGAATCCTTCCAATCCCATTCGTATTTGATATTTTTATCTTCTACCCATTAACTTTATATAACTGCAATG
>Ga0100385_1001941_pt1 | contig 20092 bp, 14 predicted proteins | sample CryGeymeta201509_FD_81543 | JGI IMG/M metagenome (GOLD analysis project Ga0100385, IMG submission 81543) | Groundwater microbial communities from Crystal Geyser aquifers in Utah, USA - Crystal Geyser metaG 2015-09 | ecosystem: Environmental > Aquatic > Deep subsurface > Groundwater | place: USA... | reverse complement strand
TATTGACAGGCCTGCCCCACTTTTTCTTTATGCCCTCTTTATCGATTGCTCAGTAGCTCAGCGGTAGAGCAGGTGACTGTTAATCACTTGGTCGCTGGTTCGATCCCAGCCTGAGCAGCCATTCTACCGCAAAAAGCGAACCAAGAGGCGAGTGTGTTAGCGCTCGCCTCTTATTGTATTAAAAACCAATGACTTAGCGATATTGGTGCTGCTAACTCAATGATGGCCTTGGTTCGACTTTTACCTGATTCACAGCTTGAAAAGGTGGCTTTGGCCGTCCTCCGGCTCGAAATGAGTTAGCGATTTCCGTGGGAGGTATTTCCTCTGCTCTAGCTAAGTGCTCCAATTCTACTTACGTGTTTCGGAACTTTTAATTATAGCCCTTTAAACTTTAAAAACTTTAATTATTGACGTTTTGAGTTCGCTCAAACAGCAATGTTTGCGTGCAAATTTTATGTGAAGTGATTCGCGAGCTCATGGAGCGACGCGAGCTTACGGGGAGCCAATTGGCCGAGGATATCGGTTTGAGTGCGGCTTCTGTCAGTCGAATTGTGACTGGACAGTCGAGACCTCGACAGGTCACGCTTTCCCGCCTCATGAAGCGGCTCTGCACCTCAAAGGACGAGGAGCAGATGCTGATCGCTGCCTATGAGTCGAAGGATGCGGAAGGTCTCCCGCTCGCTCCACTCGTTTCGGAGGCGGCTAATGCGCAGGCGGAGGAGGAACGGGTCCGTCGTTTCATGGAGGTCAAGGCGCAGTCCATTGCCTTTAAGCGTTCGGTAGCCCGCGAACTGGACAAAGCGGGCATCCCCTACCGGCAGGATGTGACTGAAAACCTGGTCGTGACCGATTTTTTGGTGGAGGTCGGCAATAAGCGTGTCGCGCTTGAATGCAAATTTAACCTGCACAGAGATATGGCAAAGTCCCTCATTTCCGCCCGGCTGATTCGTGAACAGTTCGGCTGTGAGGACGTGCTCATCGTCGTGCCTTTTTATGAAGAAGCGGACGGAGATGGATTGGAGAAGAAAGAAAAGATTCGTATCCTTCCGCTGCAAGACCTCGCGGAGGCCTTCGACTCATGGCCGACCGCGTAGTATAACACCAAGGCATTCACCATTTTATGAACGATACCACAGAGCAGCTTATTTTCTCCAGGAAGCGTGTCGCGGATCACGGCGAGGTGTTCACGCCCACCTGGTTGGTGGAGGCGATGCTCGATCTGGTCAAAGATGAGACGGAGCGAATTGATTCCCGTTTTCTGGAGCCTGCCTGCGGGAGCGGAAATTTCCTCATCAAAGTTCTCCAGCGGAAGCTGGCTGCGGTTCAGCTGAAGTATGGCCGGTCGGACTTCGACAAGAAGCATTATGCCCTTCTCGGGCTCATGTGCATCTACGGGATCGAGCTGCTTCCTGACAATATTGCCAAGTGCCGGGCCAACCTCCTCGAAGTCATGGTCGACTTTCTGGGTGTCCCTGCATCAGACGATCTCGTTAAAGCCGCCTTCTTCGTTCTGGAACAAAACATCGTCCATGGCGATGCGCTTTCGATGCGCTTGGAGGACGGTGAGGCAATCACATTTGCCGAATGGGGCTACCTGGGGAAGGGGAAGTTCCAGCGACGGGATTTTCGATTCGATGCGCTCACGCAGTCCTCGGCTTTCAGCGAAGAGGGCTCGCTCTTTGCCCAGCCCGGCGTCCAGGATATTTTTACCCCAGACAAGACCTATCCCCCTATGAACGTCCGACAACTCGCGGAACAGGCGACGGTAGATGAAGGGAGTCTCAAATGAGCAAAGCCCGAAAAATACACGTTAATGAGACCGAAATTTCCGTGATCATGAAGAATGAGGCTGACTACATCAGTCTCACGGACATGACCAGAGGCTTCCATGAGGGCAGCGGATTGATTGGCAAGTGGATCACCAACAAAAACACCCTCGAATATCTGGGCACTTGGGAACGGATCAGCAATGCCGCCTTCAATTACCCTGAATTCGGGGTAATTGAAAATGACGCTGGTGTAAACCGCTTCATCATGTCCGCTGGTCAATGGATCGAGCGGACCGCAGCCGTTGGTATTCTGGTGAAAGCTGGGCGCTATGGAGGAACTTACGCCCATCGAGACATCGCCTTCCATTTTGCCATGTGGTTGAGCCCCGAATTCCAGATTTACTTGGTGAAGGAGTTCCAACGTTTGCAGGAAGCGGAGCAGAAGCAGCTCGGCTGGGATGTGAAGCGCAACCTGACCAAGATCAATTACCGCATCCACACCGATGCCATTCAGGCGAATCTGATCCCCCCGGAGCTGACGGGGAAGCAAGTCAGCCTGATTTACGCCAGCGAGGCCGATGTCCTGAACATGGCGCTCTTCGGGCAGACTGCGAAGGAGTGGCGCGAGGCCAATCCCGGCGAAAAGGGCAACATTCGCGATCAGGCCAACGCCTCGCAACTGGTCTGCCTGGCCAACCTTGAAAACCTCAATGCGCTCTTCATTAACGAAGGCATGGATCAACCGGAGCGCCTGAAAAAGCTCAACCGCATCGCGATCGAGCAGATGGAGATCCTCACCAGCGACCGCAACCTCAAGCGTCTCGTTCGCTAAAAGAATAATTTATATTAGAAACCCGATCAGGCTATGGCACGTTTTAACATGAGTGACTTCAATCGAAAGATGCGAGATGCACAACGCAAGGTGCAGCAGCAGGTTAACCGAGAAGTTGACCGAATTAATCGTGAGAACAAGAGAGCCGTCGACAACTACAACCGGAAGGCAAAAGCACACAACAAGAGGGTTATCGATAATTACAATCGGCAAGTGGACGCGCACAACAAAAGAGTCATTGCCGACTATAAAGCTCGTGTAAGAGACCACAGTCGAAGAACGGAAGCCGAAAACAGAAAGTTAGTGTCGGATATTAATCGCAAGCTTCGAAGCGCTTCAAGCCCAGTGAGGTATTCAGAGCAAGAACGCCAATTGGCGGATCGAGTCAATCGTGCCGTTGGAACTCTCGATCCAAGGGAGTATGACACATTTCTTAGCTATGCTCGAATCGATGGTTCAGAAGTCGCAGGAGCACTAAGAGAGGCTCTAGAGGAGCTAGGGGTCGCTGTGTGGTTTGACGAGATCGCTATAGTTCCTGGCCGGAGTCAATCGTTGCAGATGGATGCCGGATTACGAAAAGCGCGATCCGGAATAGCTTTACTGACCCCCGCTTATCTAACAGGTCGATTTTGGACCGAGCGCGAACTCGGTGCACTTCTGGGAAAACAAACACTAATCCCTGTTTTGCACGGAGTTACGTTTGATGATGTAAAGGAATACAGTGGAATACTACCTGATTTAGCAGGTTTCTCGACAGAGAGTGATGGTATCGAAACTATTGCTGAGAAGATTGCTGCTGCAGTATTAATTGAAGCTGGAAATACTGCGGATGACTAACAAAATGCTTTTAGTCTACGAAGGAGGTGACGCATGATTGAACAGGCGCAATTCTCCCTGCGGGGGCGCAACCCGGATGTGCTGACCTGCATCGCCAACCTCTCCAATGATGAGGTCTTCACGCCACCTGAGTTTGCCAATCGCATGCTGGACACCCTTGCCGAGGCCTGGACGGCAGATAATGGGGGTGCGGATATTTGGGCGGACAAGACCGTGACCTACCTCGACCCCTGCACGAAGTCAGGGGTCTTCCTGCGGGAGATTACCAATCGTCTGAATAAGGGTTTGGAAAAGGAGATTCCCGACCTGCAGGAGCGCGTCGATCACATCCTGACCAAGCAGGTTTTCGGCATCGGCATCACCCGCATAACCAGCCTATTGGCGCGCCGCAGCCTCTATTGCTCCCGGCACGGCAATGGCCCACACTCGATCGCGAAGTCGTTCGACGATGAATCCGGCAATGTCTGGTTCGAGCGGATGGAGCACACATGGGAGGGAAAGAAGTGCAAGTTCTGCGGGGCCAGTAAAGAGACTTTTGAACGTGGCGAGGATCTTGAATCCCATGCTTACGCTTTTATTCACACTGAAAACATCAAAGCTCGGATCGCCGAGCTGTTTGGAGATACTATGCAATTTGACGTCATTATTGGAAATCCACCATATCAGCTAAGCGACGGAGGCCATGGAAAAAGCGCCGCACCGATTTATCATCTATTTGTTGAGCAGGCGAAAAAACTGGAGCCTCGCTATCTTTCAATGGTTATCCCGGCTCGATGGTTCGCAGGAGGGAAGGGGTTGGATGACTTTCGAGAAGGGATGCTCTCCGATAAGCGGGTTCGGTCGATAAATGACTTTTTGTCAGCAGCTGATGTCTTTCCTGGTGTTGGGCTTAAAGGGGGAATCTGTTATTTTCTGTGGGATCGTGATCACCCAGGAACTTGTGAGGTGTCGACGTCTTTTAAGGATTGGCCAGTTTCTGTATCAAATCGTTCCCTCCTTGAAAAAGGGTCAGAAGTATTCATCAGGTTCAATGAAGGACTTTCGATCTTGAAGAAGATTGCAAAAATCGAGAATGGCAGCTCCTCTACCGTAGCCTTGCCTGAGGAAAAACGATTCTCCCAACTCGTAAGCTCAAGAAAGCCTTTTGGTCTTGAGACTACTTTCAAGGGTAAGAAGACAAAAGGTTCCAATGACGTAAAGATTTACCAGAATGGCGGAATTGGATACATTGCCAAAGAAAAGTTCTCTGCCGGACGACAATATGTAAAGAAGTGGAAAATCTACGTTGGACGAGCAGCACCTGGAACTGGAAACCGCGATACTTACCCTCACAAGATCATCAGTACGCCCTTTATTGGTGAACCAAACAGTATTTGCTCAGAAACTTATTTATGTATTGGTCCGCTTAATAGCAAAAAGGAGGCAGAGAATGCCTTGTCCTACCTCTCGTGTCGATTGACTCGATTCCTCATTCTTCTTCACAAGCCGTCGCAGGATACCACGCGCAAAGTGTATACTTTTGTTCCGACTCAAGACTGGTCGCAAAAATGGACGGATGAAGCGCTCTATGAGAAATACAATCTTTCAGCAGATGAGATCGCATTTATTGAGAAAATCGTTCGGCCCATGGATTTAAACAACCGCAATGACTAAGAAAAATCAGCCAGTTTCAGCCGAATCGCCAAGTGCGCTTTTCGACCGGGTCGCGATCATTTTAGAGGAGGCGCGGGGCAACGTCGTCCGAGCGGTGAATACCAATATGGTTCACGCCTACTGGTTGATTGGGCGTGAGATCGTGATGGAACTGCAGGGCGGCGAGGAGCGTGCGGAATATGGCAAGAGGGTGCTCGAAGAACTCTCGGTTCGACTCAATGAGCGGTATGGTCAGGGGTTTTCCGAACAAAGTTTGCAAAACTTCAGAAGGTTCTATCTCGCTTATTATGAGCGAATTGAGATTCCCTCCCCGACGGGGAGGGAATCTGACAGCAAGGGAAATGCCTCCCCCATGGGAAGGAAATTGGAAACCGACCAAAAGCCGGGCACAGAGTTGACCTTGCCCGGGAAAAGCGCCCCATCAGGTGACGAATTAGCGCAAGGTTTCTCGCCCCAGCTCACTTGGTCCCATTACCGTGCCCTGATGCGGGTGAATAAGGTCGAAGCGCGCGATTTTTACGAGCGCGAGGCGATTGAAGGAGGCTGGGACAAGCGCACTTTGGAGCGGCAGATACAATTGCTCTACTACGAACGAATGCTCAAAAGCTCCAAACCCGGGAAAATGCTCGGCGAAGGACGCCATCTGTCGATTTCTGAGGCCTCTGCCGTCGATGCGCTCAAAAACCCTTATGTTCTCGAATTTCTCGGCCTGCCGGATGTCGCGGTCTTTCATGAATCGGACTTGGAACGCGCGATTATCACGCATTTACAGCGTTTTCTTCTGGAGCTGGGCAACGGCTTTGCCTTCGTGGCCCGGCAGAAACACATCCGCATCGAGGAGCAAGATCGTTACATCGATCTCGTCTTTTATCACTGTCGGCTTAAATTCTACCTTCTCATCGATCTCAAAGTAGGCGAGTTGACGCATGCAGACGTGGGACAGGTCGATGGCTACGTGCGGATGTTTGACGACTTATTCGTCGCGCCGGATGACAATCCGACCATTGGTCTCATTCTCTGCACGGAAAAGAACGAGACCGTGGCTCGCTACTCAGTGCTCAATGACCGAAAGCAGATATTTGTCTCGAAATACATGCTTTGCCTGCCAACGGAAGAACAGCTCCGCCTGGAAGTCGAAAAGGAGCGGGAAGCGATTGAAGAACAAAAGAATCAACGCCATGACGACTAAACCCACCATTGAGCAAATCCTGACGCCGAAGCCGGAAGCTCATCCGCGTGTCTACGCCTACGCGATCGACGACGCGGCTCATGGAGGTTTGCTTAAGGTCGGCCAGACAATCCGCGATGTAAAACAGCGTGTCGCGGAGCAGCTGAAGACGGCGGCGATCAAGAATTATCGTATTGAGATCGACGAGTCCGCCGAGCGAGAGAGTGGGGGTCTGTTTACTGACCACGAAGTTCGGGCCGCCTTGGTCAAAAAAGGCTTTGAGAATGTCGAGCTGGAATGGATGCGTTGCAAGGTCGAGGATGTGAAGACCGTCATTGCGGAACTGCGCACCGGGCAACGGTTCACAGGTCAGCATGCCGAGAGCTTTCCGATGCGGGCGGAGCAGCAGGAAGCGGTTGAGAAAACCTACGAATATTATCAGTCCATTTGGGCCGAGGATAAGAAGGCTGTGCCGCGTTTTCTTTGGAACGCGAAGATGCGCTTCGGCAAGACCTTTACCACCTATCAACTCGCCAAGAAGCTGGAAGCCCAGCGTGTGCTGGTTCTCACCTTCAAGCCAGCAGTTGAGGATGCTTGGCAGACGGATCTTGAATCGCATGTCGATTTTGACGGCTGGCAATACCTGTCACGCAATTCCGATACCGACCCGTCGCAGGTTTCGAGTCGCAAGCCGCTGGTCTATTTCGGCTCCTTCCAGGATTTACTCGGACGCGACAAGACCGGAAACATCAAACCCAAGAATGAGTGGTTGCACATCCTGAATTGGGATCTGGTGGTGTTTGATGAATACCACTTCGGAGCCTGGCGCGAGACGGCCAAGGAACTGTTCGAGGGTGAAGATGAAGCCGCAGCAAAAAGGGAGGCGAAGTTGGAGTATGCCTCCGACCTCGAAGGGGTGAACGAAGACCTGACCGAGCTTTCGGAGAAGGAAACCGACTTCCTTCCCATTACCACCAAGGCTTATCTCTATCTGTCCGGAACTCCGTTCAAGGCCTTGGCTACGGGTGAGTTCATCGAGGAAGCGATCTTCAACTGGACATACACCGACGAGCAGCGGGCCAAAGAGGATTTCGAGCGGATACATCCCGGTAAGCGCAATCCTTACGGCGCGTTGCCGCAGATGCGCCTGCTGACCTACCAGATGCCTGACGAACTCGTCTCGATAGCCAGTGGCGGCGAGTTTGATGAGTTCGATTTAAATGCCTTCTTCGAAGCTTCAGGTCGTGGAGAAAAGGCCGAGTTTAAGCACAAGCAGGATGTGCAGAAGTGGCTGGACATCATTCGGGGCGGTTACACCGCGAAGGCGGCAGAGCACCTCAAGACGGGCACGCGCCCGCCATTTCCTTATTCGGATGTGCGACTCTTGCCCTATCTCCAGCACTCATTCTGGTTTCTGCCTAATGTGGCAGCTTGCCATGCCATGGCGAATTTACTGGCCGAGAAGCAGAACGTCTTTTGGAAGGCTTATGATGTAGTGGTGGCCGCTGGTGCCTCGGCGGGTATCGGCCTGCAAGCCCTGCCTCCTGTGCGTGATGCGGTAGGGAGCGGTTTCGATACCCAGACCATCACTCTCTCTTGTGGTAAGTTGACCACAGGTGTAACCGTGCCTCAGTGGTCATCCATCCTCATGCTCCGGAACCTGACCTCTCCAGAGAGCTATTTTCAGGCGGCATTTCGGGTGCAGTCACCTTGGTCGATTAAGAATCCGAATGGGGATGACCCCAACGAAGAGGAAATTCTGAAACCGGCGTGCTTTGTTTTCGACTTCGCGCCGACGCGGGCGCTGCGGCAGATTTCCGAATACGGGATCGGGCTGTCCCCCAACGAACCCAACCCAGAGAACGCAGTGCGGGACTTGGTGTCGTTTCTGCCTGTGCTGGCCTACGATGGCGCAAACATGACGCAGATCGATGCCGGAGGAATTCTCGATATCGCCATGGCTGGCACCTCCGCAACTCTGTTGGCTCGCAAATGGGAAAGCGCACTATTGGTCAATGTCGATAACGACACCCTGCGCCGTGTTCTAAACAATGAGGAGGCCATGGATGCAGTTGGGCGCATCGAAGGCTGGCGTGCCCTCGGGGACAATGTCATCGAGACCATCATCAACAAGGCCGAGAAGATCAAGGACCTCAAGAGGAAGGCCAAAGAAGGCGAGCTGTCCAAGAAGGAAAAGAAGGAGCTCAGCGACGAAGAGCGGGAGTTTAAATCGAAGCGGAAGCTCGTCCAGGAGAAGCTAATCAAATTCGCGACCCGCATTCCCGCCTTCATGTATCTCACCGACTTCCGTGAGAATACGCTCCAGGATGTCATTACCAAGATCGAGCCAGACCTGTTCGAGACCGTCACCGGACTGACCGTGAAGGATTTCCACCTACTCGTGCGCCTAAGGGTTTTCAACACCGAGCAAATGAACGCCGCCGTCTTCGCCTTCCGCCGCTATGAAGATGCCTCGCTGCGCTACACCGGCATCGAAAGCCATGAAGGACTGAGGCACTATGGTCTCTATGATACCGTGGTTGCGCGAGAGGAGGCACCTTTGTGAAAAGAGCGCCCGAAAAGAAACTAAGCAGCAATTAGAGGCCGATCTTCCTATCAAAGAGCATTGCAGCCTGAATCATATATATGCAAACTGAGAGAATTAAACAATGATTTCTAAAGACAACGATTCCTTTTCTTCGCTTTTCAGTGCCGGCTCAAGATGGCTGCGTGCCGATTTCCACCTGCACACGAAAGAGGATCGACAGTTCGAAAACCCCGACGAGTCGCTTCCTTATTATGAAAAATATGTGGAGCGCTTATCGGAGGAAGGCATTTCCATCGGATTGGTTACGAATCACAACAAATTCATTCTTTCCGAGTTCAAAGCACTTCGGAAGCAGGCAAAGCGACAGCAGATTTTGTTGTTACCTGGGGTCGAATTGAGTATCCAAGGCGGTAAAAGCGGAGTTCATGTGCTGCTCTGCTTTGACCCATCCAGCTGGATCGACAACAAGGAACAGGAGGATTTTATCAATCGGTTTTTGGATAAAGCCTTTGACCAAATCGCCAACCGCGAGAGCGAGGATACCAATTGCAACTGGACCCTAGGACAACTGTTGGAAGAGTTAAAGAAGTCGGAAGCGAATGGCAGGCGTACCTTCGTTATACCCGCCCATGTGGATCAATCTAAGGGATTGTTCGAGGAAATGGGCTCCAGTATTGGAGGCTTCTTCAATGAGAGCTTTCGCCACTTTATTCTTGGAGTTCAAAAAGCCACGAGTCGCGACCATTGGAAGCAATTAAAACAGTGGGTCGAAAGCGACTGGAAACCTGCGAAGGTAGAGGGGTCAGACTGTAAGAGTCTTTCGGGTGTAGGTGTTGCGCATCGGACTGACGGTGAGCCCCGAGAGTGCTGGCTGAAACTGGGCTCATTAAATTTCGAAGCGGTACAACTTGCGCTGCGCTTGCACGAAGTGCCTAGAGTGGCTTCCGTTCGGCCAGAACACGAAGCTGCTTTCATTCATTCAATTACTGTGAACGGCAAGCTGCTTAGGAGTCAGAAGTTAGAATTCAGTCCGGATATGTCTAACTTGATCGGTGTCCGCGGAAGCGGAAAATCTTCGGTCATTGAGTGCTTGCGCTATGCACTCGACCTGAAGCTAGGGGCGGTAACGGATCAAGTAGGCTACAAGGAAGGACTTGTCGAGCGGACAATCGGCAGCGGCGGCAAAGTTGTAGTCGAGCTTATAGATCGCCACGGCGAGCGATACACTATCGAGCGTGTTCTTCGAGAATCGCCTAAAGTAATCAAAGGTGGCGAACTGATCCCGAACCTGAAGCCATCCTCCTTGATTACGGCACGCTATTTCGGGCAAAAAGACCTTGTTCAGTTTGGGGAAAAGCAGTTTGCGAGTGAGCTGATCGAGCGTTTTACCGAGACGAATGATGATCAGTTGGAAAAAATCCGAAACTGCGAACACCAGATCGAACAAAGGCTAATCCAGCTTAGGCAAGGGCAAAAACAGCTGGCAAACAAAGACGAAATTCGGGCGCAGTTAGCTGAAGCCCAAGAGACGCTTAAAAAATTCAAAGACTTAAAGCTGGATGAAAAACTAAAAAGTCAGCTTGCTCTCGAAAAGGATCTTCGCGCGGGTCGCGAACTGCTTGATTTTATTGGCGACACTTCAGAATCATTGAAGAACTGGCACGAAGAAAGATCGGAGGTATTCCAGAGTAAAATTGACTACAAGTCGGCTTCATCCGAAGAGGCCTTTGATGAGTTGCTGCGCGAGGCTTCTGGGCTGGAATCTTTATTCGAGGAGACCAATGGCGTTTTTGAAAAGATGCGGCAACTCCATGCCAGAGTGGAGCGGAGACTTAATGCGTTGAGTGAGCACTTCGAAAACCAAAAGGAGAGCTTTGCCGAAATTCGGCGAGGCATCGCCTTGGAAGGGGTTCTTACGCCCGACAGTTTTATAGAAGTTTCTAAGAAGAAAACTATTCTGGAAGCCAAGCTCAAGGAACTTGAAAAATTGAGCAGTAAACGGGACACCTTGCGCGATCTAATGCTTAAGGATCTTCGTAAGCTTCAAGAACTCTGGCATGAAGATTATCTTTCAAAGAAAGCAAAGGTCGAGAAGCTGAACGCCAGCGAAGCATCGCTCTCTATAGACATTAAGTTTAAGGGGAACAAAAATGATTTCTTGGCACGACTTAAGCATTGCACTAATGGCTTGCAGGAGCGGACTTTAGGCAAAGTTGCGGAATGTTTTGCTGACGGAGTTGAACTCTACCTCGATATGCGAAGCGGCTGTGAAGCTCTCAATGAACTCGGACTCAATGAGGATCAGGTATCTAAACTTAAGGACGGAGTCAAAGATAATCTACTGGATTTTTTGACCTTTCGTCCGGCAGATTCTGTGCATTTGAACTACAAGAATAAGCCCCTCTATGATCATTCCCTCGGCCAACGGGCAACTGCCTTGATGTTGTTTCTGCTGAGTCAGGGGGACGTTGATTTACTGCTTGTTGATCAGCCTGAGGATGACTTGGATAATCAGACTCTTTACTCAGAGGTGATCACACGTTTGCTCCAACTCAAAGAAAAGAAACAGTTTATTTTCGCGACCCACAGCCCGAATATTCCCGTGCTCGGAGACGCCGAGCAAATTATTCGCTGCCGGTATATGCCGGATGCAATAGAGGTGCTTTCGGGGACGATTGATTCGACAGAGATGCAAGACGAAATTATCGATGTCATGGAAGGTGGGGATCATGCTTTCCGTAAACGAAAACAAATCTACGAATCATGGAGCCACTAGAACTTTTGGATATCATTTCGCTGGGTGAAACCTCGACGGTTCAATTCAAGCGATCCATCGAGAATAATGACAAGCTTGCCGCCGAGATTTGCGCTTTTGCGAATAGTTCTGGTGGAATGATCCTTTTTGGCGTTGAGGATGATGGAACCGTTTCAGGGCTGGATGCGGCCGAGGTGAGGTCGTTGAATTCAAGAATTGCCAATGTATCCTCCAACAACGTTCGGGAGCCGGTTTTCCCTACCGCTGAAGTTGTCAAGATTGATGAGCGAACCGTTTTGGTTGTTTCTATTAGCGAAAGCCAATCAAAGCCGCATTTTGATCAAAGCGGTGCTATTTGGGTAAAAAACATGGGCGACAAGCGCCGAGTAACGTCTAGAGAAGAGCTGAGGCGGATTTTCCAAGACACGCACGTATTCTATGCTGATGAGCAGCCTATTTCACGTGCTTCTTCGGCTGATCTAGATCGTGACGCATTTCTGGAGTTCTACAGAAAGGAGTATGATGAAAATGCTGAGATGGATTTGGCGATTAACTCTCAAATTTTGGAGAACCTGAACCTCGCAATTGACGGGCGTCTTACGCTTGCAGGACTTTTATTTTTCGGAAAGGACCCGAGCCGGTTTCGTCCTGAGTTCGCAATTAAGGCAGTTGCCTACTTAGGCGATGATCCCACGGGTATGGACTATAGAGACAGTGAGGATATCGGAGGCACATTGCCGGAGCAGTTGACAAAAGGCATGGCCTTTTTACGTCGCAATTTGCATCATGCGCAAGGCAATCGGCCTTTTAATAGCGAGGGAGAACTGGAAATCCCTAGCGCCGCGTTGGAGGAATTGCTCGTGAATATGCTTGTGCACCGCAACTACTTTATTTCGGCACCACACAAGCTCTTCATTTTCGACAATCGTGTTGAAATTGTCTCGCCCGGATGTCTCCCAAATTCGTTGACGGTTGAGCAAGTGAAATCTGGAAGTTCGATTCCAAGAAATCCAATCCTACACGGGTTAGCTTCCAGGATTATGCCATATCGTGGCATAGGAACGGGCATTCGGAGAGCAATTCGTCTTTACCCTCACATCGAGATTGATAACTCTTCCGCACGGAATGAACTACGTGTCGTCTTAACCAGGTTGCCGGAAAATAGTTGATCCAGGGTAGTTGAACCAAACCCCATGCCCTCCACCTTCGAGCCTTACTTTGAAAACAACCCGACGCTGAAGCTGCTGCGTGGGAACCATGCGGGCTTCATTCTTGGCTTTTTTCATGACAGTTTTAAGGAGTCGGGGCAGACCCAGATCCCGGAAGAGGACCTGGAGGCGATGCTGGATCAGCAGTTGCAGGAAATGCGTCGTCAGGATCCTGAAACAACGACAACCATCGATGCCCGGGTTTATTTGAATCGATGGTGTGAGGATAGCTACCGGCTCCTGCAAAAGCGCTTTTCCGAGGAGAAGAGCAGCTATGTCTATCAGTTGACTCAACACAGCGAGAAAGCCCTGGCCTGGCTGGAGGATTTGCGACGTGGGGAAAAGCGTGGTTATACCACCTCGGATTCACGTTTTGGGAAAATTGTGACAGAGCTGCGTCGGATTGACCGCGACACCAACGATGACCCAGAGGCCCGCCGTAAAGAGCTTCTGAAGCAACGTGACAGTATCGATGCCGAGCTGAAGCGTATCCGCGAGACCGGCAAGGTGGATACAATGGATCCCGCTGCAGTGAAAGACGCTCTCCATGACTTGGAAGCCGATGTGGAAGCCTTCCTAAGTGACTTTCGGGCGATCGAGGAGACCTTTCGCGATCAGGCGCGGGAGATACAAGACCTCTATCTGGAGCAGCAATTATCAAAGGGGGCGATGGTGGCGCACGTGCTGGATGCGGACCAAGCGCTAAGGAACCGCGACCAGGGGCGAAGCTATTTTGGTTTTCGGGAAGCGATGACTTCGCTGCAGAATCGGGAGGAACTTCGGGAGCTGGCAAAACGGGCGGCGGCACTCGCGGATGAGCATGGTCTCGATATGGCCTCGTTTGATCGCTTGCCCCGCCGCTTGCATAACGAGGTCGGCCACGTCGGTAGTATCTATCGGCGGATCACCGGTCAGTTGCGACGGGTGGTGGAGGAGCAAAGCTCAAAGCAGACTCGCTATTTGATGGAGCTACTTGGTGAAACGCGTTCGCTAGCCAAAGCCTGTGGGGAATTACCCGCTGAGGTTGAACTGCACGATTGGGAGGATCCGCCAAGGTTGAATAATCTGATGGAAGTCGGGTTTTGGGAGGCTCCTCAAACCGGACGCTTCGATGCCATTCAAGATGAGGGAGAACCAGATTCAGAGGCGCTCAAGGAAGCGCTGGGACGAGTCGGGAAGCCGTTGGATCTTCCGAAATACCGGGAACGGGTGACTCAAGTGCTGGAAAAGCAACCGCAGGTCAGTCTGCGTGAATTGGTCGAACGCTTTCCCATTGAGTCGGGGATTGTGGATGTCGTCGCTTATGTTGCTGTGGCTGGCGAGGGCGGACAGAATGTCTATTTGCCCGAAACCTTTCAGCTCGACCTGAACCGCCCGCAGCAACCGCGCTATGCCGAACTTGAGAAAATTATTTTTGTGAAATGAACGAGCCAGTCTATTCCATACGTCACGTGATCGTGCAACTCGTGCGTGGTCCAATCTATCAGGATGACAGCGCTCTTTGGGCGCGTTTGCTCATGGAACGGGGCGAGGTCGAAGCGCACTTCCACCGCATGGGCCTTGAGCTGGTGCTCGAAGAGGAATCGGGCTATGCCTTTTTGAGAAATGAATCCGGCGCGGAGGGAGAGGATGACGCGGATTTGACCTTCATCGAAGGTGAGGCTCCCTTGCCCCGTCTTATGCGGCGGAACCCCTTGTCATTTCTCCCTACAGTGCTGCTCCTGGAGCTGCGTGAGCGGCTCCTCCGCCACGACCAGTCGGTCGACGGCACAGACCACCTCTACCTGGAGTTTAAGGAAATCGTCGAATTCATGCGCATCTATTGCGGTGAGACCGGGAATGAGAAAAAGGTGGAGACCAAGATCAGCTCCGCAGTGAAGCGGCTCAGTGACCTCTCTGTGCTGCGCCAGGTGCCGAATCGTAGTGAAGTCATCTACCGGGTTGAACCCATCCTGCGGGCGAAATTGCCGGTGGATCAAATTGAAGCGATTCGGGAGCGATTGAAAGGTCAGCTAGGACGCGAGGAAAATACGGATGACGAAGATGAGGAAAGGCAGGACGAAGAATGAAGGCAGAAGAACAGGTAAGTCTCGAATTCGCGCCCGACCGTTCGACGGCGGGCTTCCGCTTGCACCATTTTTCGGTGCTGAACTGGGGCACCTTTCATGGCCGTGTGCACAGTTTTCATCCGGACGGACGCACGAGTCTGCTGAGCGGTAGCAATGGAGCAGGGAAGTCCACGCTGGCCGATGCGATTCTGACTCTGCTGATTGATAGTCGGAAGCGGAACTACAATCAGGCCTCCGCAGGTGGAGGGGAGCGTAAACAGCGTAAAGAACGCAGCGAGAAGGACTACATTCTCGGGACGTATTCCGAGGAGCACGATCAGGATCTTGGCTATGGTCGTCCCAAGCAACTCCGCCGGGCTGGTGAGTCGGTTACCGTGCTGCTGGGCTACTTCTACAACGGGACTTACGAACAGCATGTCACGCTTGCTCAGGTGCTCTGGCTAACGCCATCCAAGAGCCTGAAGCGAGCCTTCATTGTCTCAAAAAAGAAACTGACGATTGAGGGCGATTTCAGTGATTTAGGAAGCTCCGCTGAGGTTGTGCAAAACCTGAAAAGCCGTGGACTGGAGCCGCTGGACACATTCAAGACCTATTCCCAGCGTTTCCACGAAGCGCTTTATCTTTCCGTGGACCGAAATCCAATGGATATCTTCAACCAGGCGGTCTGCATTAAGGATATCAGCAATCTGACCAATTTCATTCGTGAGTTCATGCTGGATGATGGGGGAGCTCCAAAGAAGCTGGAGGATCTGCGCAGTAATTTTGAAGAACTTCGCCGGACGCATGATCGCATCCAGCGCGAAAAGCAAAGACTCGACCGCTTGAATGCGATTCATTCGCTTCATGGTACCTACTTAATACAACAAGATCAGGTGGATCGGTGGAATGGGTGTAAGGAGGCGGCCCCGTTGTTCTTCGCCGAGAGGGAACTTGAATTGCGCCAGGAGGGCGCAATGAAGATCGAGCTAGAGTTGACCAAGGCCAGGGCCGAGGAGCTTAGTGAAAGTCATAAGGCGGAACAGGCAGAGGATCGGATCGGGCAACTGAAACGTGACATTGAATCCAGTGATGCCGGGCGACGTCTGCGCTCCATTGATGCGAGACTGGAAGCCTTGACGAAAGAAATTAAAGAACGTCAGGAACGTCATGAGCGGTTCATGGGAAAGGCATCCGTCTGGCGTTCGGGTGTCATCTGTCAATCAGAGTCCGAGTTCCTTCAAATTGAGTCCGATACCTTAAAAGATAAGGAACGTTTTACCAGAAGCTCGTCGGAGTTGGGTAAGTCTCTGAGCAAGCAAACACTGGAAAAGGAACAACTGGAGACCCAGCAGGAAGAGGTCAGTGCTCAAATCCGCAGCTTGGAGGAGCGAGAAGGCAAAATAGATGCGGAGAGGGCTCGCATCCGTAATCGTATAGCTGCAGCGCTGCAAGTAGATCAAAAGGAGCTGCCATTTGTCGGTGAACTGGTTCAGGTCAAGGAGTCGGAATCACGATGGACGGGAGCCATTGAGCGCTTAGTGCATAATTTCGCCCTCTGCGTATTAGTGCCGGAACGTTTGCGTCAGCAGATGGATCAGCACGTGCACCGGACGAACTTGAGGGGAAGGCTGGTGTATCACGTCCTTGATTCGGGTTCGCGAAGTCCGAATCCACAACTTGAAGCTGATTCTGTAGCATCGAAGCTAGAGTTGCACGAGGAGGCTGGAGAGTTCGAGAACTGGCTCGCTGCTGAATTGAGCTACCGCTTTGACCATATTTGCTATGAGGACACCAAGACGGGATTTCGGCAGGCGAAAACAGCTGTCACGATCAACGGGTTGATCAAGCAGAGTGGTTCTGAGCGACGCAAGGATGACCGCTATGATATCAACGACCGATCACGCGATGTGTTGGGGTGGGATAACTCTGCAAAGATTGAGGCGCTACAGAAGAGCCAGAAAGAGCTTGAATCAAAGCGGGAGACACTTGCCGATTCCATACGGCGGCAGACCAGTGAGAAGAGTCGTTTAGATGCCGCGTTGAAAGCAATTGAGGCGCTCCCACAGATTGCGGCGTCCTGGCAGGAGATTGACTATTTCAGCTTAGTCGAAGACCAGGAATCCCTTCGCGTAGAGAAGAAGGAATTGGAGTCCGGGTCGGATGAATTAAGTCGGCTACAGAAGCAATTGAGTGCTGCGAAGGAAGAAAAGAAGCTGGCCCAAGAAAAGAGCAAGAGCGCGAGCGAGCGTAAGGGCAGCTTGGACACGCAGCAGGAACAGAACCAGAATGGGATTCAACTTTGCGAGCAGATTGTCCGAGTGGCGCATCAGGACGAAGCCCAATTGCAAAATTTGAAAGACTGGGTCGCGGTCATTGAGGAGTTGATGGACATCCCTGCGACAACGCTCAGCGCATTGGATCAAGCGAGAAATCAGATTCTTGAGGAGATTCAGTCTAAGCTAAGAAACGCCAACCAAAAAAGGGACCAGGCGGGAAATTCAGCTAAATTCAAGATGCAGGAATTTCTCGCTCAGGTAAGAAATGAGGATTCAAAGCTTCACGATGAACTCTACTCAGGCGACCTTCAGGTCGCCGGGTATAATAATGAACTTTTTGAGCCCTTCGAACGATTAAGGTCGCGGATTAAGGAGGAAGATCTTCCTAAGAATGAGCGCGGGTTTAAGCGCTTGCTTCAAACCAACCTCATTGAGGATTTGTCCAACTTCGATGGCTTACTTCAGGAGCACGCGGAGACGATCAAAAGACGCATTGAGGATCTCAATCTCCATTTGAAAGAGGTCGATTTTGACCGGAACAAGCATTCCTACATACAGCTTGTTCCGGAACGGGTGACGGATGACCATCAGCGGTGGTTCCGCCAGCACCGTGAGTATGCGCTTCAAGATATTACCAATGTCGAAGATTCAGATGAGGCGCGGAATGAACGCTTCAGTCGTGTGAAGCATTTTCTGGATCAATTGGCTGTTGATGAAAAGCGAACGCAGCGGGTCATTGACGTCAGGAATTGGTTCGAATTTCGAGCGGATGAGTTCTATCGGGATGGTGACCGTTACGACCAAAGCTACAGTGGAGCATCCGGTAAATCTGGGGGAGAGAAGAACCGGCTCGCGTCTACGATTCTCGCGACGGCGATTGCCTATCAGTATGGGATCTCTCTGAATAATGAGCGTCAGACCGAGACCTTTAGGCTGGTCGTCGTTGACGAAATGTTTAGCAAGACAGACGATGAGTTTTCTACCTATCTCTTAGAGCTGTTCAAAAAGTTCAGCTTACAGCTGATCATCGTGCAGCCGTTGGATTCAAAGGTTCACCTCGTCCAAAAATACGCGGAGCGCTACCATATCGTCACGCGTCCGAAAGAGTATTCGGAAATCCATAATCTGGATGTGCACGAGTATGAAAAGCTAATGGGGGAGGTCGCTGAGTCATGACCTTGGACGACTTGAAGAATAAAGCTACCCGTAAGCTCAATGATGTCTTACGTGCGCTTATTCTAGAGGAGGCGATTTTCCCTCTGCTGATCCCGGTTAAAAAGCCCAAGACAACGGCTCCATTATCGGAGTGGCGTGAGACGAATCAGCTCATTCGCTCTCAGAGTAAAGAGGTGCTCGGCTATGGCTTCACGGTCGAATGGGAACGGGTAAATTCTAAGCGACATGGGCTCAATGACTTTCCAGTAAAGCTCACCTTCGAGTGTGCGGATGATTATCTCAAATATGTCGATGCGGAAGCAGAGGCGGAGATGGTCCTGGCAAATGCAGAAACGATTGCAGAACTGGGTTCGGCGGGCAGAAGCTGGTGCGCTTCACATCTTGCTCTGATGCGTAAGCCCCCCGCTACAATACAGAATGCGATCAAGGTCTTGGCTTACCTCAAGGCGAACCCAGCTCCAGGAGCATACGCACGCCAGTTGCCGGTGCAGGTGCCGACCAAATTCTTCGAACAGGAAAGAGGACTGCTCGATGCGCTCTTTGCTGAATTTGCCCCACAGTGTTTGGTCGTGGAAGTCGGTTCTCTGGAAGAGCGTCTGGGGCTTATGACCAAAGAAAGCCTGATCGAGTTTCGGACATTGGATTCTCGTATTCAGTCGCTGCCATTTGGACACGGGATGGCAACCGCTAGGGAATTAGCGGAGAAAGTTGCATACTTTGAAGCCTTTGAAACGGTCATCGTTGTCGAAAACCATGTTCCCTTTCTGATCTTACCAGACATCCCGAGAACACTCGCGATAATGGGAAATGGATTTGCGGTTCGCCGGTTGGCCGAGGTGCCTTGGTTGAAAGAGAAGCGGGTGCTCTACTGGGGCGACATCGATCTGTCTGGCTTCTCAATTCTGGCTCAGTTTCGAGCATGCCACCCACACGCAGAATCCCTCATGATGGACTTGAAAACCTGGCAAGCCTTCAATTCCCAGTCGCAGAAGCACGAAGCCGCTCAATCCATCAGCGATGACGAACTAAGATTTCTGACCTCTGAGGAGCGAGCCATGGTGGAAATGCTACGCAGCAATTCTGGGCTTCGCCTAGAGCAGGAGCATGTCGATTTTGAATGTATAAAAGCCGCTATTCTGTTCCTACTTTAGCTTAGCTCAGGGTTGAGATTAGCAACTCGGTGTTGGCTATGTTGGTTCTTCAATGCGTGGGCGCACTGTTTTCGTAGTTCTTCGCCAGTGTGGCAAAGGCGTGGATGCCTGCTAATTGGTAGAGTGCTTAACTTGCGGAAATAATGGTTATCCGAATCTTATTAAAATTAAACAGAATATGAAGCGATAAAAATGAAACAAAATATAAGGTAATGATAAAACTTGACAAATGGGGAATCTTATGAGATAATAAAATATGTGTGAGGTAGCGTGAAAACGGCGTAAAACGGGCGGTTTGATAATTCTGTGGAAAAGCGGCGGAGGAAAATGGATTTCCTCCGCCGCGGGTTGTCTTTGATGGGCTGGTGCTGGTGGGTCTATGCGGGTCCTTTGGCTTTTCTCATGCGGTAGCTGGAGCCTTTGATCAGGACGGTTTCGCAGTGGTGCAGGAGGCGGTCGAGGACGGCTGAGGTCAGGGTGCTGTCGCCGTTGAAGATGGCGGGCCAGTCTTTGTAGGCCTGGTTGGTGGTGATCAGCAGTGCCCCTTTTTCGTAGCGGGCGCTGATGATCTGGAACAGGAGGTCGGCACCTGTTTTGTCGATGGGCAGGTAGCCGATCTCGTCGAGCACGAGCAGGTGGGGCCGGGTGTATTTGCGCAGTGCGAGTTTGAG
>Ga0100385_1001938_pt1 | contig 20102 bp, 37 predicted proteins | sample CryGeymeta201509_FD_81543 | JGI IMG/M metagenome (GOLD analysis project Ga0100385, IMG submission 81543) | Groundwater microbial communities from Crystal Geyser aquifers in Utah, USA - Crystal Geyser metaG 2015-09 | ecosystem: Environmental > Aquatic > Deep subsurface > Groundwater | place: USA... | reverse complement strand
GAGTTCCGTCAATACCAAAAGTGGTTGTTTTGGTTGTGTCGGTTGCGTCTAACCATTGGTTGGTTGAACCGTATTCGTAGGTGTCGAGCTTCTGATCAACTTCGAAAAGAGCTACGTTGGCATCAGCAGTTGACTGGCCGAATGAAGCTTGAGCAGCATCAGCGGTACCAGTTGCGGAACCAGTTGAGTGGTTTGTTGCGAAAGAACCACCAAGAACGGTTGTTCCGGAAACACCACCAGCAGCGCCAGCAGCTAGACCAGCGCCTACACCAACGTTATCACTAAATAGTGAACCGGCGCCGCCAACAAAACCAGCGCCGGCACCAGCTAGAGAACCGGTAGCTGCGAAGTTTGTAGCACCAGCAACGCTTACGCTTGAACCGTTACGTAGAGCGTTTGAAGTAGTAGCCTGTGAAGCACCTGAACCAACTGAAGCGCCAGCGCCAGCAGAAAGGTCACGGCCAACACCATGGGCGCCAAAGCCGTAGTTGTTATTGATTGAACCATAAGCAGAACGGTCTACAGTGGTCTTGCTATAGTCATAAGAACCGTTTACAGAACCTGAACCACCGCGTGTATTATCCATTGCAGAAGCAGCGCCAGCAACGGCAACGATAGCTACGGTAGCCATAAGAATATTACGAATCATTATTAATCCTCCATTGAGATTTAAAGTTGCGGTGTTAGGGGCCCCTATGGCCCGTAACGTTTTTTGTTTATGTTCCTTATACTACAACCTATACATGTAGCTGTCAATGTTTTTTTTTTAATATTTTTTGAAATTATTTTACGCTGCGTAAACCAAAAAGATTTTGGTTCTAATCAATCTTTTTTCTTGACACGATCGTACAATAGTGTATAAATAGTGGTGTGCTGCTAGACACTGCGTTTATAAAAGCACATTAAAACTTTATAGGGCAATCCTATATAAATAAAGATGTATAGTATAACTAAATATATTATTAAGATTCTGTGGTGGATCCCCCTTGTTAAATTACCATTTGGGGAAATGGCAAATGAGCATGCCATTAGACGGATGTTATATATTGTTAATGAGTAAATTAAATTAGATGACTACACGATAGACTACGATAGACTAAGATAGACTAAGCACTTAGTTAATGAAATGCCGGGCAGAAGTCCGGCATTTTCATGTCAGACAAATCTATATCAAGGTTGACACACCGTACAGGCCATATATAATGTGAGTGTAGATAGGTAGGAGACACGCCATGTTCCCGTGGATTAAGTTCGATAGCGAAGCTAACAGTTTGGGTTTCACACTCACGTTCTACAATGTAAGTCGTGACCCGGCGCATATGGCGGCATTCTTCTTTTGGCTTGGCACCCTGGTGTAAGGAAAAGACAATGAAGACGATATTTTACTTTGGGTTTGGTATCCTCACTCACTTGGTTGCGTGGGGTAGCGGATGGTTTGGGATGGCCAGCGCCGCCCTGGTTATCTTTTGGCCGTTTTATATCCTATGGCAGTTGGTTCTGTTCATGGGGTTTTATGTTCTGCCCATTGTTGTGATCGTGATCGCTGTGGCTTATATCTATGATCGAGTTCGTGCTATGCGCCGCGGACATTAATACAGTAATCCAAATTACTGCTATAGTAACCCAAATTACTGGGTACAGGTAATAATCGGATAGAAAAGTATTGGAGTGGTAGCATTGTGGTAAACAACCCTTGTAAGAACATATAGACGGTCAGGTACGGCCGATAGACGGGGTTGATTAAGGGTTATTTGCGGGTGAGAAAATAATTGCAGGATTTTTTAGGCAGACCAATTGAAATAGGTGATTATGTGGTGGCAATCACCACAAAATATCACCAACTCATGTTTGGTAGAGTAATAAAAGCAAATGAATCACTACTGAGTATTAGATTTTTGAACACTTGGGGGTTTAAGGAACCCAGGTGGATGATCGCAATTCAATCTACTCATAATGTTTTGGTTGTGGATGATGAATATGCCCTTCAGAAGATTTTGGCGGAACCCATCTCCATGGTTGACTAACTGTCTCGTAGACTATATACTGTGACTACAACACGGATAGAACTTATATAAATAGATGGAACATAAATAAACGAATGGGGACTTAGCCCAACTGGCAGAGGCGGTAGACTTAAAATCTGCAAAGTGTGAGTTCAAATCTCACAGTCCCTACCAAAAACTCCGCAATCTCTTTATTTTTTATTATGTCGCGGAGAGTTGATCGAGTAAAGTTAGCATTTTTTATATTGGCTAACTGCTTGGATTGATGGTTAATAGTTAATGAAGGTCGATCGTCATTAATAGTTAATCAATGAAACCGGATTGGGCTACAACAAGCCGGTGGTGAATTTTGTGTAGCAAAAGTACTTTATTGGATGTATTTGGTTATCAGTGTATTGGCAAATATATCCAACTGAACCTGTGGCGAATCAGCAAACGCGGCGGTCTGCAAAACCGGTATTAGTGAGGGCAGCACTCACCAGGTTCTCCGTTAACGGATGCCATGCTCGTTCCTTCCTTGCTACCCTAGTAGGGTAACATGGTAGACCAGAGTCGCAACCTTGAGTGAGCAAGAAAGTTTTCTGCGCGTGATAGGTTGACAATCGACGGGATGGTGCTATAGTTAGAACATAGCGCGGTAACGCGCAGGCTCTTTGACATTGATAGAAAGAAAAACAACGTTTAAAGCCGCGAGGCAGGTTGCGTTGGGACTGGCGGATAGACCCCGTGAGGTTGGGTGAACTGATCGGCATTAGGTCGCAAGTGCGATTTTAAGCTGATATTTTATACCCATTAACCTCGTAGTGAGACCCAACAATGGTATACTAGGCTTCTATAGCCCAATGGTAGAGGCGCTGGCGGTAGGGGACTTACCGAAACCGGCCAAGTGTGGGTTCGAGTCCCACTAGAGTCTAGTGATAACGCCCGAATGGCGGAACTGGTAGACGCACCTGACTCAAAATCAGGCGCCGAAAGGCGTGGGGGTTCAAGTCCCTCTTCGGGCACCAAATATGGTCGGTTAGCTCAGTTGGTAGAGCGTCTGGTTTACATCCAGAATGTCGGCGGTTCGAGCCCGTCACCGACTACCAAAATAAATAAACCGTAAGGTTGACAGACAAAGACAAAAGTGCTATATTAAAAACATAGCGCAGAACGCGCAACGGAGTAAAGGGCTTGTAATGCCCAAACTACATTACTGGCGCGGGGTGAGTAACCCGTAAGACGCCAGACAGTCTTAATTCAGGCCAGTATAATGGGCATCACTGAAGCCCGTTGCTGCGGTAAATAACAGAGTGACCTGACACTCGCTACTGCCCTGGTGGTGGAACGGTAGACGCGATGGACTTAAAATCCATTTCCGAAAGGAGTGCCGGTTCGAGTCCGGCCCGGGGCACCAAAATAGAACGCGCAGCCGGTAGCGCAGCGAGGCCAGAATGGCATTAACTCGCATTATTGATCCGGATAGAGGCTACCAAGTTCTCAGAGATTTATTCTCTGGGGGTAGCCCGGGAGTTCCTACCAGCGAAAGGGGTAACGCCCAGAACCAAATCCACAATACGGTCTCGAATAGTTAGAGTTTCATAAGGGCGCGCCAACGTTGGAGTGTTGGGCTGGATTCCAAACCCAGTAACAGAGAGTTCGAATCTCTCCGCCCTTGCCATAATAAATAATAAATGCGATGCGAGTATGGCCGATAGGTAAGGCAGCTTCCTCATAAGAAGTCATATGTGGGTTCAAATCCTACTGCTCGCACCAATAATATTGGGGAATTGACTAACGGTAGGTCCGCAGACTTTGAATCTGCCTGTCCTGGTTCGAATCCAGGTTCCCCAGCCAACTTTTTAGATTGACAACATATCTAAAGATGTTACTATAAATAAACAATATATTTTAATGGCCTGAGGCAGACCGGCAGATGCACCCGTCTCATAAACGGTTTCAAGTGGGTTCGATTCCCACCGGGCCAACCAATAAAGAGTAGGTGGGTGATCCCATAATACTTGGTGCCTGGTTATATACAGCCGGGAACAACACTATAAGTTGAGGGCCCTGATTCCGGCATATAAGAATTGTATGCTCCAATAAGAAGAATCAAAGATTCTAACCAGATGCGCGCTTGGTTAGAATCGCCTTTGCCCCGTTGGTGGAACGGTAGACACGATTGCCTTAGGAGCAATTGCCGAAAGGCGTGGGAGTTCAAATCTCTCACGGGGCACCAAAATTACGAAAAATTGAGATAATGTGCCGGTTATATTGTTCAGTCGACGGAATGATGTAACCTACTATGAAGCGGTGATGCAAGCTCTCCCCCAAACACTGATCATGGATGGGGAACAAAGAGTGGATCGGGCACCGTGGAGTCAAGCCAACGACCGATAGGGGTGGCACATTTTTTTATACTAGAGATTTTATCGCAAGAACCGCAGTGAGGAAATCAAAAAGTGAGTGAAGAATTCTTTGATAAGTTTCTTGAAGTTACTTTGGTAGCCATGGTCGTTGGCATAGTTATTTTATGCGGTGCCATCACATATGAATTCTATAATAGATTTATTGTTGTTGAAGAAGCGGTTGACGAGGCTGTTGAATAGTGCTAATATAAATAATAAGATGATGCATCTATCGTATAGTGGTTATTATTACTGACTTCCAATCAGTAGATCTGAGTTCGATTCTCAGTAGATGCGCCGACTATATTATGGGCCCCTGATGATAGTGGGAGTTATGATATTAAGTTGACTAACACAAGATATTAGTTTATAAATAATAAAGTCGGGCCAGTAGCTCATCTGGGAGAGCGCTTGATTTATGCGAGACTTCCATAAAAGTCTCCAGGGTAACTAAAAATTACCCTGTAATTGGGGGACTAACAACCCTAAAGGTTGAAAGTCCAATTGGCATTCAAGGGGTGGCGGGTTCAAGTCCTGTCTGGTCCACCAAAACAATGTTACAGAGGGTTAAATAGATAAATATAATCGTTACGGGGCATAGCTCAGCCGGGCCAGAGCGCTGCGTTTGGTTGCGAGTTCTTAATTGAGCTCCAATCCGGTAGATTAAGTCTACCGGCATTGTAGAGAAAAGAAGCCTAAAGCTTTGATTCTCACGGGGACGCAGAAGTCGAGAGTTCGAATCCCTCTGCCCCGACCAAAATAGTTCTTGACACATAGTTAATAATACCATAAAGTATGGTAGAGTTAACAGGGAGATTTAACATGCTAAAATGGATAAACACCTCAATGGGTTTAGGTGCGTTAACCCTTTCTGCCCTGGTATTACTAAGTGCATGTGATACAGATGCCACTGTAGCTTCAAGAAACTTGAGCAAAGCTGCCGAACAGTTTGAAATCACACGTAGAATTCTTTTTGTAAATGGTATTACTGGCGATGTTCTTCATGTTATTGAAGGAAGATGTTCAATTGAAGTTCAGATGTCTCAAAGACAACTTGAGGTTACTTGTAAGAGAGATGCTGCTGGCAACTTTACAAAAGATTTCCTGGGCTTAAGTGACAACACATTCTACGTGGTTACGCAAATGGTTGGAGTGCCTGTTTCAACATATCACTATAGATCCATTGTTAAACCACAGAGCATCATCCCAGACTTTGATGTAAGAATTAATAGTGGTGAATTGTTGGATGTTTCAACTGATCAACTTAATCCAGTTGAATAATAAATAACAAACCGGTCCCATAGTTTATCGGTTAGAATTCCAGATTTTCACTCTGGCGGGAGGAGTTCAACTCTCCTTGGGACTACCAACTACCTTATTCGATTTGGAGCCACGCAGGTATTGGTGCATATTTATAACGAGATTATAGAGTGGTAAAAAAAATTACTTGACTTTGAGTTTAATAGATATTATTGTTATGAAATAAAATTAATAACGGTTCGGAATGTATGGCAAACTTTTGGGGTGTTTTGAAGAGAATCAAACAACTATCGCTGTATTTGTAATAATTTTTTTTGTTATTATAAATAGTATTGAATACTTTATTTAAATAACTATGTACAGAAAAGGTATTTGAGACTATTAAGATTGCGGGTATCGTATAAAGGTATTACGGTGCGTTGCCAACGCGCAGAAGTCGGATCGTTCCCGACTACCCGCTCCAAATAACAAATATTAATACAAAGACGTATATGAATTTACTTTCCAAGAAGATTTGCGTATTAGATATAAAACTTTTATTAAATAATAATCCGGAGATTATTAATGGAATTGTTATTATATGCTATTATAGGATTTTTAATAGGATTAGCACTAAGTAGGTTGACAAACTAAAATAAATAAGTTACTATAATAATATGGTGTTGGTGCTTATGCGCCGGTAGCTCAGAGGCAGAGCAGTGGGCTTTTAACCCGCGTGTCGAGATTTCGAAATTCTCCCGGCACACCAAACTAAATACGATTGCGGAGTAGAGCAGAGGAAGCTCGTCAGCCTCATAAGCTGAAGGTCGGTGGTTCGAATCCATCCTCTCGCAACCAAAGCATTTTTGGCTAGTGTTAAGTGTTAAGTTAAAATATTTAACGAGGAAAACACACTCGTCCAAAGCGAGTAATACGGGTTCGAATCCCGCGGAAAATGCTTTAACTAAAGGCGCCCAACCAGGTAATGCTGGTCAATGGTGGGGGTAATAGGACTCTGGGACAGTTAACTACTCTCCCTTTGCTCCCGCCGATTCATAGAAAAAAGTCTGAAAAAAGTCTGAAAAAAGTTGATAGCATTGGTTGACAGTTGCGGAAACGGTGCTACATTAAGACTGTAGAGGGAAGCTAGTTGCTTCCGATAAACGTATAAAGAGAAAGAAGTCGCGCTAGACGCCAGCCCGGGCGGGAGAGCTAGTGCGCAGGGGCAGAAGTCCCGCAATATAAAGTTTCTTAGGGCGTCCAGCACTAAGCTGGGAAGGGAACTCACCCCGCCAGGTGAGCATACCCAACGGAGGTGGCGGCCTTCGCGTCCAACTTAATTCGCTACTAGCGTGAGGTGATGAATCCGTAAATCGCTAGATGTTATAGAGTGAGTGCTGGCCACAGGATGTACGGTGGTAATCCGAGGATGAGATAACTTCAATAGGTGCCTCAGCCGACCACACCGGCAACAATAGGAAAGCTGCGTTGTTCTATATTAATAAGAGTCAGGACAAGTACGAAGTAGGTTACCGAGCGAGCATAGGGGCTACCGTAGCAACGGAATAAGGGCTTAAAATGCCCTAACGAGGATGGAGTAGAGAAGTCATAGGTAGTCGGATGGCGCCTAAGAGACATGGATTTAATCTATTGTCCTTGACGGATCTCGAGGAGTACCCCGGTGGCAGGTTGCAAACTGTTGGTGGGCGAAACAAGCGGGCGGATGCATACGCCGGGCTTCACACCAATTCTTTTAAGGTTGACAGAGTAGCAGTCCGTGCTACTATATGGAAGAGTTAGGAAACGGAGACGGCGATGGAGCGCCTAAAGCGGAGTAAACTTCGCACTTCATGAATAGACTGGCAAGGTTCCTACAGAACAAGTGCTCTTGAGGGGGTGGCTGGCGGAATCGAGGGCAATGGGCGGGAGTGGGGCCACGTTGCTATGGTTTAAGAATTTGGGCGTAACTAAGCTTGGTGTAATGGAAGCACGCCGCCTAATGTGGCGGAGGAACGGTTCGATTCCGTACTTGGCTATAAGCAAGGTGTCTGTGTTGTTAGCGGCGGCCACTCATCCGGTGCTAATCGAAAGACTAGTTGTTATTCATCCCTTGAGTAAGGATGATTTGCCCAAACGTTTTATTGACATAAATTATTTTTAGTATATTATATAACTATAAATACATTATATTCCTTCTTAGTTCAGCGGTAGAACAGCTGACTGGGGCTCAAGATAAAGTCTTGTAGAGAGGTTCGACTCCTCGGAGCCAAAAGTTAATCAGCATGTCCCTGGTTCGATCCCAGGAGAGGGAGCCAACAAAATATTAATGAGGATAATTTGAACTATAAAGGCAAAATTGATCAAATTTTTATTTGTGAATTCTGTAATAAAGAATTTAAATTCAAAGGATACAGTTTTAATCATAAGTTCTGTTCATTAAAATGTGTTCATGCTCGCAATAAAAAATTAGGTTCAGAAAGAAAGGAACAAAGATATTTAAACTGGATTTCAGGTTTAAAATTAGATATTGTGAACCCAAGACCAACTATGAAAACTTTTGTCATGAGGCGAGATGGATATAAATGCGCGGTTTGTTCTATAACAGAATAGAATAACAAACCTATAACATTATGGTTGGATCATATAGAAGGAGATGCTTCAAATAATCTACCTAATAATTTAAGATTAATTTGCCCCAATTGTGATAGCCAAAGCGATACATTTGGTGCTAAAAATTATGGCAAAGGTAGAAAATCAAGAGGAATGAAACAATACGGTTAATAAGAATCAAAGCAAAGATATTGTTTGGACGGCGCTGAGATAAGTTATATAAACATTATGTTTATATAGTGATTCACGCAACCAGTATTGCTTTGATATAATGTGAATGTTGTCCACTCCGCTTTTATATTAGGTGTATGGGTTTTTCGTAACTTAGATACAGGACGTAAAAGGCATGGCGATAGGCCTATAAGCTACCTTCCATTCATGTTATAAAATTCAACCCACAAGGTTGACATATCCGGATTTGATATGTATAATGTAAGGGCAACAAAGGAGCATACATCATGGACCTCGGCGCACTTCTCGGAGCCATTATTACTACTACCAATACCCTGGGTGTGTATGATGGTGATCGCCACGCTGAACGTTATGTAGCCGCGCAGAATCGTGCGGCATGTGCCGAATATGTTATCAATAATGGCAACCGTGATCCACTGGGCGCCGCGTGGCAGTGCGGCGCTTTTGGCAGCAATGGGGTGGCTGTTGCTTCGGACTTCAAAAGCAATATTATTCGTTGGCAGAACGCACTCAATCGTTAAGGAGAATCAAAGATGAGCGATATGAATAACGACGATATCAAACTGTACACCGCTGAGGATCATAATCGATTCATGACCGGCATTGGTAACGGATTACTGCTCAGCATTCCGTTGTGGGCAGTGATCGGATTGGTGGTTTATTTCTTTATCATTTAACGGAGGCGCATATGATCCAAATCGTTCGTGGCAAATATGTTTTGGTGGTGGATCAGAAAGAAGCTCGTCTGATTCGAACCAGTGACTCGCTGGTAATGCTTACCGCCAGAGATCCACAAGCAATCGAAGCACTTATTGATTGCTTTAGCGAAGATATTCCAGAGCCGGTGTAAACCGGCTCTTTCCACATCAAAAAAATCATAAGAAAGAAAATAATAATGGGCAAAATGATTTTACGTGAAGAAAAACACAAACTTCTAAAAGTGCTTCGTGATAAAATAGATAAGAAAAAAAGCACTATTATGGTTGGGTCAAGGCCGGTCCCAAACGGCGATGACTTATATATTGTATGCTTAAGTCCCAACTTGATGAAAAAGATACCCAAACTACCGGTAGAATACAACGGAATAAAGATTATATACCAAGAACTTGAACCTTTTCCCGCATATACGCATAAGATAGATAATGTTTTTTGATAGTTACATATATTCATATCGTATTATTATCTAAAAACAATATAAGGAGATATTTCATGACCAATCAATATAATGTGCATGAACAAGTTGAACTTGATTTTGAAACAATGCATCGTGCAGATGCGATTGGTGCTTCGGCAGAGCACCTTGCTGTATTTTTAAAGAGTCTTCCGGAAGGTGTTGACAACTTTAAGTTGCTCAATATTATCGCTGATTTTGTTGGAGCAGATTTGGGCATTGAAACTATCCGTGTTCTATTGGGAACCCCGCGCAGCTACGGGAAATATGTTCTCATTCCCATGAATAGCAGGGCTGGTCTTGAAAAGATTCCTGTTATCAAAGCCATTCGTGAAGTATTGGGTTCAGGTCTTAAAGAAGCAAAAGACTGTGCTGAAGGTACAGTTGGGTTGAGCATGACCAGTGCTGAAGTGTTTCGGCTTAATCAGGCGGCCAATCAGTTGGGATATCAGGTTCGCAGTGCCTACTCAGCGACGCGGTGACGGCGGCTCAAGCACGTACCATGTCAGCCATTTTGCTGTGGGGGTAAGGTTGACAGATGAGCCAACCTTGCTATAATCAGATGGTAAGCAAAACACAAAGGAACAGAAAATGAGTTCGAATGTGATTGAGACGACTCGGGTGACTACCGCTCTGGATCTGGCGGATCTCCTGTCCAGCCTGCGGCTCACGCTCAGGGATATGGGCGTCGCCGACACTGCGCTTGACGAGGTGAACCTGGGCACTGAGCTGGATGTCAGCGTGATCCAGAACACCCTCACTGATGGTTCAATGACAGTGGACCTGCGCGTCGTTCCTGTTGACACTCTCTGAGGAGACTCACCAGGGTTTGCTGATGTGGCCGCCCAGATAGAGCAGGGCGGCCCCGGGTGCTTGAATGTTTGGTTGACAGCTCGACCAGCCGTGCTATAATGTGGACATAGGAAAAGGAGAAACACTATGAATATCGTCGCAGTTCTCGCTCTGCAGGCCGATGTGTTTGTTGATGCTTCCGGCAGCCACTACACCGTTGAGGCGGTGTTCTTTGAAGACGGTTACTTCCGCGCCGAGAAAGATGGCGAAGAGTTTGAGATTGAGTTCAACGACGTTGATCTCAACTCTGAGAAGTTCATGAAGCTGACGGACTTGGTTCCGGCCGACTTCCAGTAACAGAAAATTCTTCGGCCAGAAAGGTTGACGTCTGCCCGTCTGGTGCTACACTAAGAATATGAACTGCAAAACACAGGAGATTGAAATGCAGGTTGTGATCGTCAATAAGGCCATGTACCGCGGTGAGTCGGTGGAGGGCACGTTTACTCTAGTGCAGGGTTTCACCCCCTTCCAGGGCGATGTGACCAAGCGGCGCAATGGCCGCGCGGGCGAAGGTTTCATCAAGGTCCGCCCCGAGGGCGAGCAGATGACTCGCTTGGCGCCCAATCTGGATCGGCCCGTCAAGCTGACGGTGGATGGTGATGGTATGGGCTACACGGTTCAGGTCGAGGGCCTGCCGGCGGGGCGGGATGGCTGCGGCGCTGTGGCGCTGTTTGAGACGTTCACGCCTGAGTTTGGCGTTGACGCCGAGCGTGAGATGGCGACGGCGGGCGTGCTGGTTGCGCAGATTGAGAGCCTGCGCGCTGAGTTCGAGGCCGCCAAGGGCCGCGAGCGTGACGCCCTGCGCAAGCGGCTGCATCGCATGGAGGCCAAGCTGGCCTAAACCCCTACAAGGGTATTACAACACCCAGGCGATTAACCTGGGTGTCCTACTATGTGAATAATCGCAAGGGGCGTTGTGGGCGCCCGTACGTGGTTCAGAGATTTATTGACATTTTAAAAACATATGTTATTATATTTGAATTATTAATCTATTAGTAAATATAAGGATTGTGTATATGGAACTCGCTCCCAAAACCAACGGCAAACTTGGTCCATTATATCAACCGTACGTGTGGAACGATATATTGCAGGTAGAGGGGCTTACCCTATACGAAGTATATGAAGATTGTGACCGTGCTATGAAGCGCGCGCAAGAAGTGTTGTCACTGACGGGCGACGTGGCTCGCGTTCGTGTGCTGGCTTTCTTTTCTAAAGGTTGACAGCCCTCCAGATCCTGTTATAATCAGACGGTAAGCAACGCAAAGAGGTTAGCTATGCAGATCGAGAAGATTGAAATTCGCACGGCGGACGTGAGCAAGGCGAAGACCTGGGAAGCCACTCGTGCGGCCTACAAGGAAATGCGCCAGGCCGCCCGTGTTTATATCTTTCCCAAGGGTGAGACGATCTGGCAGAACTTGGAGAATCGGCGCCAGCGCCCGCATACTACTTTTCGCAAGGAAGTGATGCCGGCGGTTCTGGCCGAGATGGGCCTGCCCGCAAACACGAAGATTCGTTGGAGCCAGTATGCGGGCTGTTCCTGCCCGTGCAGCCCGGGATTTATCATCGATGATGTTCATGGCAAAACCGTTTTCGTTGACGTAACCCTGTAAGGAATATGAAAATGCGTAATCGTTTTGGTCGCGAAGATACTATGGGCTGGTTCTTCCGAGTCGTGTTCCCCAAGCTGTTCTTGGTGATGTTCGCTCTTATCATTGCTTGGTTCCTGTTCATCGGCTATATGCTCTACACGGTAGGCAACATTGTGGTTGACGATCCGGCCGCTATTGGTCGTATGTTGGGTAATGTGGCGCAGGGCTATCAGGACACCGTGAATCAATAACGGTGAAGCTATATTGACGCCAATACTTCCGGGTGCTACTATTCGGGAGTATAACAACAGGAGAACACCATGTATTCCTTGATCATTGACCGTGGACTGCCAACTGAGGAACTGATGTGGGAAGGGAATAGCTTGGCTGTTGGCCTTCAGAACTTCAACAAGGAAGTCAAGTCCAATGAACCCGGCGACTTTGCGGTAATCGAACTGCTACGCATCAAAGATACCGGCGAATATGTTTTGGAACGAGCGTTTCGCTTCCCCACCAAGAAATAACATTAACCAATAACAAGATTTTGATACGCTGATAGCCAAGGCTGTTCGTATTTTTTTCTGAAGGTTGACATCCCTCGCCCAGATGCTATTATAAAAGAGTAGCAACGAAGGAGTTGAATATGGCTTACGCAATGCCCCGTGTCCAGGACGTGCCCGCATTGATGGATGGCGTGACTGACTTTCAGCGACATATCATCGAAGACGTAGTCAAGATGACGGGTAAGACCCCCGGCGTGATCCGCAGCACCAAGCCTCGTGATGGCCGCTCGGCGTATGTGTGGCGCATGGTTGCGTTCATGGTCAGTCGAAACCCCCAGCACCAATGCATGCCGGCAATGGCTGACATGTATATCGAGGACGAGCATATCGCTCACCGCACTGATCGCTATATCCCACGCAATGCGACGGCGGCTGATCGCGATACTGTGATGCGCTGGGACATGGAACCCGACCAGCGTACGTGGCGGATGATGCATGACGGTGCGCGGCGTCGCAACTTCATCAAAGAAGAGCTGGATCCCATCGTGGACCGCATTGTGGATCACATCAAGAAGAGTGATTGGGCTGGCGTTCATCGCTGGGGTCGAGCACTTGGGCAGTTCTGATGTTGACCTCTGAGGTCCTCTTTCTTATCGCGACCCTGTGTGCGCTGGCTGCATTAGCAGTCAGCGTTACCACCCCTAAGAAGAGTTTCACCAAATCAAAACGATTGCCCTCGTTTACGCTGGGGCATGATGTTGAAGATGCAGTTATCATTCACGACAAGACGGCCCTAAGAAAATGAGCAACGGCACAATCTCCGAAGTGTGGTCTACCATTGAACCCAATGGTGCTCTGGGCTACATCACCCTGGGATTCATCGTGATCGAGATCCTCACATGGGCGTGGCCCTGCGCCACGCGCTGAAACTCTACCCGCTAAGGGGCACAGAAGCCCCTGTGCTGCCCTTAAAAGTATACCACGTATGCTGGCACGCAAAATTCACAAGGGTGGCCTGCGGGGCTCGTAGGCGATGTATGTTTTTTAGAAAGTCTGGTTGACATATAGGCTGCGCCTGCTATATTCATAATGTGATGCAACAGGAGGCGAACATGGTGCGAACCCAGATTCAATTCATTGGCAACAGTGACCTGATGAGCTTCGCCCGCAAGAGCAATCGTGCCGAGGGGGGTGAGTTCTCCGCCGAAGCCAGCAGCCTGTTCCGGGAGTCACCCTATATCCCCGAGTCCTTTGATCTAACGGTTCGGGCATCGGGCAACACTCGCACCTTTCACGCTTTCCGCACCGAGAAGGATCGCGAGAGCGAGTTGGCGGCGTGGGTTTACGAGACTCGTGATCGGCGGCCGCGTATGGTGTTCGTTGTGTTCAACGACTGATATAGGAGAATTTCATGGACTTTGATGGCATGAAGCTTTTCTTGGTTGAGTTTTCAGTTGAAGAGACCGCCTACATGGGCGACACCCACATGGGTGACCGAGAATTTGCTATCGTGTTTGCGCGTGATGGGCGTGATGCTGAAGATAAGGTTGAACGGAAATATCCCAGTGAGGAATATTCCCATTATCGATGTGTGCATTTCTTCAAAACCACCGAAGCCATTATGTAAATGAATGGTTGACATAACAGGCAAAGCCTGCTACATTGTAGAACGATTAATGCAAGGAGGCTGGCATGTTTGAGATCGAATACAAGGAAGGCTACACCGCTTACCTGGATTGGATAAACAGTAGCGGCCCCAAGCCCTCCAACCCATATGATGAGGACGCTGAACCCGTTGAATGCGCCAGCTGGCGCAAGGGGTTTCAACAGGCCATGGAGGACAGCTGATTATGGTTATGCCACTCGAAAATCTCGCCCAGCGAATGAAGGACTACATTGAGCAGGAGTTGGGGCTTTATGTAGAGGCCAGGCATAACGGTCGTGGTTATAGTTTCTTTCCTATTACGACGACCGGCCGTATTATTGGCGAGACACGTCTAATGGTTGGGCAGACCAAGAATCCAGTCATGTTCGTAACCAATCGTGGTTACTTTACAGGTCGCGAAGGCATGGCGCTCGCCAGCAGGTTCAGAACAATGATTGAAAATGAGATTCGGGAACTGAGTGTGTTGCACCTCACCTCAGAAATGCGAATCGACGGCGGTGAGACCTGCGCCGTCGATTTTGGCAACGTGAAAAAGATGGCAGAAAGCCTAAACTAAATAAGAGAACGGTCCCGTAGCTCTTCTTGATAGCGAGACGGGTTTAGAAACAACAATGCGCTCGTAGCTCAGCAGGATAGAGCAACGGACTTCTAATCCGTAGGTCGGGGGTTCAAATCCCTCCGGGCGCACCAAAATAAAAAAGAGTTCTAATAAATTATGTAAGAATATAATGAGTTGATGACTTTTAGAAAGAATAATCCGCTAAGTGGTTATTTTGAAAATCATCGCGTAATACCTCGTTCAATAGGTGGTTCTGAAAAAAATATAGGTAGCTCTGATGGCGCCTAAGGAAAGTATTAATACTGCGCCAAAACCGTATTAGAAAACAGTCAAAAGGAAAATAATATGATGAATATTGGTATTCTACTTGTTGAAATCAATGAAAGTATTGATGCAGCCAATGATAATCGTGAACTCCCTCCGGGCAAGCTTGAAGAACTCTACGCCGCAAAGAGAACTATTCTTGACATCCTCGACAAGAACGGGGAAACTGCGGAATATCATCTACAGAGTTTAGACACCCGCGGTTGACAAATCTCCAGAACCTGCTACACTCGATGGACAGAACAAGGAAAAGACCATGCGATTCATCGGCGACGTTCACGGAAAGTTTTCAGCATACAAGCGGCTGATCCGTAACGTCCCCGTCAGCCGCCAAGTTGGTGATATGGGCGTGGGCTTCCGCAATCGGCTGGGTGAACCTACTGCCAACCCGCCTCGTGACAGCATGAAGCGGTATGGTGATCATCGTTTTATCCGTGGTAATCACGATAATCCCGGCGCATGTGCGGGCATGGAACTGCACATTCGAGATGGCGTGTTTGATGAAACGAACAACATCTTTTATGTAGGCGGCGCTAAGTCCATTGATGTGCAGTATCGCACCGAGGATTATGATTGGTGGCGCGGCGAGGAACTTACATATGCGGAGTTTCAGCCCATCATTGATGAATACGAGCGCATCAAGCCACGGGTTATGGTCACACATGATGCTCCCGAAGATGTTGTCAAGCGGCTATTTCATGACCACATGAAGTTTGATTATCCCAGCATCACGCGTCAAGCATTTGATATCATGTTGGGTCTTCACCAGCCCGAACTGTGGGTGTTTGGCCATTGGCACAAGCGTCGTGACTGGGTTGTTCAGACAACTCGTTTTGTGTGTTTGGCTGAATTGGATTGGATGGACGTGGATATGAACAGTCTTGATATCACGTTCAACCCCAAGCCCGACGACATGTAACCAAAGAGGAGTATTATTAATGGATATCATTCAGCGTGAACGTATTAGACTTGATGGAGTGGAACAGGCTATTCAGGAAATGAAGAATATGGTGGACACAGGGATGACGGTGCATGATGCCATTCTAGTATTGGAAAATCGTGTGCGTGAAGGCCGAGACGCTATTCACGAATGGTTTGTTTCTCGCTCTGAGTTTATCTGAAGGTTGACAGCCCGACTTCTGGTGCTATAATCAGAGAGCAAGCAAGGAGCACATGATATGATTAGCCGCGCTGTTAACCGCACGATCGAAATCGAAAGTGTTAAGATACCGCAGGCTCCCGGCTATGAGCTGGTGTACGCTCGCTGGGCAGGTGCTACGACTTTCAGCACCCAGGTTATGAGCGCCGAAGTTGCTCGCAAGACTGAGAACATCCTGATGGATCCGGAGAAGATGGGTCGCTTTGGTCTGTTGATGCCCCACGCAGCCACCAGCAATCACAATAAGGCCAAAGACTTTACCGGATTCGCAGTTCTGGCAACCAATACGTGGGTGAACGCGTTCGTCGCCAATGGTGGGCCGTTTATGAGCGATGAGAAGAAGCCCTTTTTCGAGCCCAAGGCTTGGGGCGAAGTTCCCGGATCAGACTTTCAGATGGTGTTCTTCTGTTCCTACGATCACAGCATGATGGGCTTGGATGGCAAGCTGTTTACCATCCGCGGTGTTGCTATGTTCAGTGATGACCTCTTTAGCCGCCACGCGGTTGACGCGTTCATCAAAGCCAGCAACGGCAAGTTGGAGTGGGTTCCCAGCGATTACTCCTGGCGTGACCCTTCCACGATCTACATCAACTTCACCGACGAAGAGTATACTGCGATGAAGGTTCAGCACCGCAGCATCAATGGTTGGTGGGAGGTCTGTTCTTTCATGGGTGTTGATTCCGCGCAGTTTGAAGTCGCCAAGAGCGATGACGATGACGATGATGATGACAATGGGTGGTAATAACATGAGCATTAATCTCCCTTTCGACGGCACGTCGCTTCGGGACTTTGCGAACAGTCTGACTACCGGATACTTAAAACCGTGGAAAGCCAATAGTCTGGCAGGAACTGTGGGACTTATGCCGCAGATACTTGAAGACACGGACCGGCTGCATAACCTATTGGACAACGCTCTGTCCATGGAGGGGTTCGCTGAGCAGGATATTCTGAAGATTCAAGATTGGATTATGAATCAGATGGTTGACAGCTGACCAAAACCTGCTATAATCAGATGGTAAACAAAGGAGACACCGCAATGTTTGAAGAGATGGCTAAGCTGGAAAGCATGGACTACACCCTTCGCCAGATTCGTGCGATGCTCGCTGAGGGTACCAGCGTGGAGTTCGCGCTCAACAGCATGGAGCGTGAACGTATCATGCGGATGCGCGGGCTCGCTCAGCGTATGACTTCTATGGCGCGGCTGATGGAAATCAACGTGGAAGTGGCCGAGGAAGACGCGCTGACCGACGCCAAAGAAACCAACGATGAAGGCTGCTAACACCAGATAAATATCTGGATAGGTTGACAGGCTACACTCTGGTGCTATTATCAGGGTGTAGATGAGGGAGAGAGAAATGGGCAAGACCGTTCGCAAAATGCCCCATTGGGCTAAGGTGGTCCCGGATGCGGAACTCGAAAAGTATGGGGCTCAGAGCCGTCGTCGAGTGGAGCGTGTCAACAAGCGAGTCCGCGTGAAGATGGATGGCGCCTTTTGCAGCGTTCTCGGCGCCGCCGATCCCAAGAGCCCCCGTGGCTATAACACCCATGATGATGTGTGGGGTCCTCACCGCAAGCGCAAGGAAAAGGCGCTCACGCATCGTTCCCTGCGCCGGACTGCCGTGATCGACACCGCTGGGTATTCTGAAGATTGACACAGGCCGCTATCCTGCTATAATCAGACGGTAAGCAAAGGAGCAACACATGAACTCGCGCACTCACAAGATTCTGTCAATGGCCAGCCAAGCGCATATGATCGTCAATGAGGACGAAGGCGCCCGCTACACCATTTCCCGTGTGGACTGGGACGAGCATACGATTTATGTGGTGGATAATATGGACGAGTATCCACTCCATGTGAATGACATCTGCTTGGCGACAGACAAGTTCTACCGCATGGAACCCCTGTACCCCACCAACTTCTGAGGATATGAAAATGACGACTCGAGCCAAACCCCACCAGAAGCGCAGCGCGATCAACCAGGTGGCCACTCTAACGGCCGAGCGCAAGGAACTGTTCCGCTTGGCCAAGAACCGTGTGATTCCCGTTCGAATTGCTCTGGAAAAGATGGCGCATCTGGACCAAGAGCGCCGCGCGCTCCTCTCCTAAGGCGCCAGTAAGGCCCCCGATCTGCCCCGCACACACCCGGCTCACAAGGTCGGGTGTCCTATTATGTGATTGAGCGAAGGGGCTACACGGGGCTGAATCATCTGGTTGACACCCCTCTGGAACCTGCTATAATCTGAGGACAACAAAGGAGTAGACGATGAAGCTGGTTGACATGATCCCCTACGTCCTTCATGGGCTGCGTATTAACGGCACTACCAGCCAAGCGACCCTGTCCATGTTCGTCGCTGGCACCAGCGGTCGCAATTCTCCCAAGCTGACCAAGAATCTGTTCCCTACGCTTGCTGGGCGAGATCTGATCGTCAGCTATCAGGAAGGACGGCGCACTATGTGGCGTTTGACAGAGAAGGGCCAGCGCGCCGTTCAGGAGGCGCCGATGAACAGCGAGGATCTGGCGTGGTTCCAGAATCATATCCAAAACATTCTGGAGGAGGTCGCTTGACAGCGGTACCTATCCTGTTATAATCAGACTGTAAGCAAGGAGATGGACAATGTTCAATCGTAGCCTCTACCTCAAGGACACCCCGAAGGCTGTGCTCGACCTTCTCGAAGCCGCAACCGTCAATGTCGAGATGGATGAGATGGACTGGGCGATGATGTAGCCATCGCCGTGCTCGACGGTGCGTTTCGAGTTCAAGCTGCCTGAATTATTCAATAACCTCCAACTTAACCCCCACCATTGAAAGGAAATATAATGGAACCGTTTGCTATACTTACCCTAATCTCTTGCGGCGGGTCGGCTCTTGTCCTGCTTATTCTAGCATCGTCCATCACGCCCAACCCTAACTTCGCGAGCAAGCTGGTGTTCAAGGTCATTCCCTACACCATGGCTTACATGCTGATCGCCCTGACCACTTTGGTGCTGCTGGGCGTGGCGGACGTTTCCCTTGTCCGTGGTCCGGTGCCGCTCTAACCCGCTACACCGTATACGAGCCCCTACAGCACCCGGTCTATGTGACCGGGTGTCCTACTATGTGATCAACCGTAGGGACGTATGCGGGGCTCTCTGATGACCTCACCCAGAGTGAGATCAAGGTTGACAGCAGCCCAGAACCCGCTATAATCAGGATGTGAGCGGCACAGGAGGCGGCGATGGCACTGGCACCCTACAACAACGAATATCGCGGTAACAAGGCAGAAATCATCGGCCAGTTCCGTGAAGTGGAACACAGAAGTGTGTTTGAATACTATGCCCGCAATACCATTGATCTTCAGTCGTTCGCCAGCGACTACCCGCATCGCATTTTTGTTGGCCCGGAAAGCGAAGACACCCGTGTGGCACGAGTGGTCAAGACTCGCGCGTATGTGGTGGTTGACGAAGCAATGGACGGTTCGCCCGTCGTGGAAACGTGGATCATCCGTGGTCACAAGACTCATTGAGGAACTGAAAATGACCGACCGCAATCTTATCCAGGACACCTACATTCGTATTTGCCGTGATGGCGAGTTCACGATGGATTGGGTTCATGTGGCTCATCTGACCGGCCGAGTGCTGAATATTTCTGCCATTCAGGTGTGGACCGCATTTCCCGGCATGGATCGTATGAAAACCATTGCTGCCGGAACTGACCCTATTCTGAAGGTTGACGCCTGATCAAACCCTGCTATAATCAGACAGCAAACAAGGAGACGAACATGAGCAAGACCTACACCGTTTGGGGCGACTATGGTTACGTTACCGAGACCGAGCTGTTCACCAGCCCCTCGGAGAAGGAAGCCATTG
>Ga0100385_1001935_pt1 | contig 20114 bp, 14 predicted proteins | sample CryGeymeta201509_FD_81543 | JGI IMG/M metagenome (GOLD analysis project Ga0100385, IMG submission 81543) | Groundwater microbial communities from Crystal Geyser aquifers in Utah, USA - Crystal Geyser metaG 2015-09 | ecosystem: Environmental > Aquatic > Deep subsurface > Groundwater | place: USA... | reverse complement strand
TTCCTGATTGGACTGGCAAGTGAAGCACTCTATCGATATTTTCATATTTTGCCATCACGTCTATAAGTTCGTCGGAAAAATCCCAGGGATTGGAAGAAATAAATGTGATTTTTTTCAACCCGGGTATTCCTGCAATGCTCTCAAGAAGATATGGGAAGAGCGTCGGTATACGATGACGATTCAGATGTTTCACCATAATCGGTTTCACTTTTTTCCCATCAGGCAACGTGTATGATTCCCCTCCTTTTATCTTCTCTTGCAAAAAATCCGCACCATACGAATTGACATTCTGTCCCAGAAGCACTACTTCCTCATATCCATCCGCCACAGCCTTCTTCGTTTCATCAAAGATCTCTTCAAACGGTCGCGAACGTTCTTTCCCGCGTGAAAACGGCACGATACAGAATGCGCAATAATTATTGCAACCGTTAGAAATGACGATGGATGCCATTCTTCCCTTGGCACGAACCGGCAGATGTTCGAAACCGACTTCCTCCATCGGAAGAAATTCCGCATCCGGCAGACGCGACACGAGTCGCTTCATCATTTTCCCCGAAGGTTCGCGGGCTGCCGCCCCTACGAGACAACCGGTGATGACGATGTGCGGTGTTTTCTTCCCGAGACGCTGTGTCAAACTCCGCACCATACCATAAACGCGTTCTTCCGCCTTGTCACGGATGACGCAAGTATTGAGTACCAGAATATCCGCTTCCTCCAAGACTTCGGCACGCGAAAAACCGCGAGAACGGTATAGGCTCTCGATGCGTTCCGAATCAGCCACGTTCTGCTGACACCCGAAAGTTTTGAGGAAAAATGTCTGTGCCATAATCTTACTATGAAATGAAGTCTTTCTCTACGATGAGCTGTCCGCAAGCGGCGGCAATATCATCACCCATTGTTTTCCGACGAGTGACAGTAACGCCCGCCTCTTCCAATCGTTTCTGAAAACGGTCAAAGTCACCAGGTAAACTGTCTTTGTACACGCTTCCTGTGAAGTTATACGGGATGAGATTGATACGCACATTACCGACCCGATTGGCGAATTTGATCAGCGCCTCGGCATGCATCTGTGTATCATTGACTTGTGAAAGCATCACGTACTCGAATGTCAGGTGCCGGCGTCTGCTCTCGAATTTCCGGAAATATGCTTCTGTCCACTTCACCAAACTATCGAGAAAATTGTCATACGAACTCGGCATCATCTGTTTGCGAGTGTCCGAATCCGCACTATGAAGCGATACTGCCAACCGGACGGCCGGCCACGACGGATCATCAAGCAGTTTCTCTAGCATCGGGAGGAGTCCGACGGTTGATACCATGATGCGTGTCACTCCGATATCCGTGTACGTGAGGAGCAAGCGCAGTGTTTCTTTGACATTGTCATAATTGGCCAGCGGTTCACCCATTCCCATAAACACGACGTTGCTGATACGGCTTGAAAGTTCTTTGTGCTTGGAGAGGAATATATTCCAAAAACGCACCTGATCGACGATTTCATCCGAGGTGAGATTACGTGTGAAGCCCATCGTACCGGTGGCGCAGAAGGTACAAGCCATCGCACATCCGACCTGCGAAGAGACACATACCGTCCATTGTTTTCGGGCATTTCGCATCAGCACCGTCTCTACTCGCTTGCCCCCTGCTATTTCCACGACTGCCTTGAAGGTATCTTTCTTCACACTTTCAAATACTCGTACTTCCCGCACCGAAAGCCACGGTATTTTTTCTGTGATAGTCTCACGCATCGCAAGCGACATATTTGAAATATCAGAAACGGACTGTACAGAAACACCAAAAAGAGCCTCCTCAAATTGACGAAAACGAAATGCCGGTGCATCAGGGAATAGCACATCAAATTGTTCTTTACGAGAAAGAGGCATCATACTCCACAAGAAATTCACCCTATCATAGAAACAAATAGTATACGCCAGAAAAACGACACAGTCAATCTCGCACGAGAGTTTATCATACGACAAAATACCGAATCACTCGAAAATATTGCGTTTGATTTCAAACGTCTCTTCGTGCATACGTGCCCGTACTCTCAGGCCGTCTACCACTTCATTGAAGCGAGCCTCTTTGAATGTCGTTTCCTTGAAATATGAATCTACATATTGTTTTTTCTCTTCATCACTGAAACGATACTGATACACACTATAATAATAGTTCCATCCACCGAATAAGAGAACGATGAAAAAACCGATAAAAACCAACATTTTATAATAACGGTACCACAGAACAAGCGTATTTCCGAAAGAAAAATGCTCTTTTACCCTTGTGAAAAATGAAAGAAAAGGAATTTTCATAGATTACTTTTTTTTATTCACGTACACGAGCATATCAAACGTCGCTTCCAAAGGAGTCTGTGCCACCGTCTGTGCCGTCTCCCCCGGAGGAGGAACACTCCCATCACCAAGAAGAGCGAAAGGATTGCTTTTTGTTCCAATGGTGTCTTTCGTCGCAGATGCATCTCTTTTCTTCATTTCAACCCCTATGACATCCAATCCGATCGGCAATGTTTCTATCTTCTGCAAAAACGCGACGATATCTCCGTATGATCCCTCCGCTTTGATACTGAGACGCAAATATCGATCAAACGGCGCATCATCTACTATGCTCATCACTTTTGGTTTCGTGTTACTGGTGTTCGCCTGAGTATTCGCACCATCAGCTTTCGGAGGGACGACCTTTATCGGTACTTTTTCGATAATCTGTCCATTCGCATTTGAAGTGATAGTCATTTGTACGGATGAATCGTTCGCCAAACCTTCAAGCGTCTTGATAAAATCCACTATCCGATCTTCAGTAATGATGATATCGAGCGTCTGTCCATCTTTCATAATCACATCATATTGATCTTTCAATTCCGGTAATCGACCGACTTGTTTCTGTTGATTTTCCTGATCGGCATAATATTCCTGAATACCACGCATCTTCATATCGAGAGATCGTTTGAGCGGTAAAATACCGAACCAAATGATGCTCCCCATCGCCACGAACAACACAAAGAGAAATATCAATGACGAATGTTTTCTATATGAAGAGAGAGAGAAAATCATAAGCTTTTTTTCAAACATTCTTTTTTTATCCCGAAATCGACCTGAAAGTCTATATTGTCTTGAGAAAACAAGTTCGAAATCGGCACATTGATATTCTCTATGCAGAGAGATTCTTTCAGGCGAGCATCAAAGGCAAGCAAATCATCACGCTTTACTGCCTTACCCGTCAAGAGTACCGCATAATCTTTGGTAGTCAGATGATCCACGACAATCTCTTCTGGTAATAACGTATCCAACAGAAGAAATACCTGCGTGAAAGAAAAGTGGTTCTTCACCATCTTGCCGACAACTTCGACAGATGTGTTCGTATCCCTGAATTCTTGTTGATACAGAGCGAGTGTCGCCTGTTCTCCGCCTACTTTGTCGTCCTGTTGCTTGATATTCTTCAAACTCTGCAATTGAGAATCAAGGATGACATACGTACCGGCCAGCATACTCGTATACAGCACTTCGAGAGCGAAGAGGAGGAAAATCTGCCACAGAAAAAAACGGAAGTGAAGCTTACGCTGGATATCTTTTTTGTTTTCCTCCGGCAGGAGGTTAAGCAAAGTCTTCATATTCGTCGAGGCCTCGGAGAGCCAGGCCAATAGCTGTTGAATATTGCACGGAATGATTGCGATCGATAAGCGGTAATTGTTTGCCCAACCTGATATTCACCCACGGATTGCCGAATTCAACCGGGCGACCGAGTCTCCGTGCGAGAAAAGGTAAAAGTCCTTGCATATTCGATCCTCCACCGCAGAGAACAATAGCATCGATATTCTTGGAATAATGCAGATTATTCAGATAAAAATCTATGGATTTCTCGATTTCTACGGTAAAGTTTTCGAGTACCGGCATAGCCGCTTTCAAAACCGGACTCTGCAGGGCGAGTGAGCCCAATCCCTGTTTAATTTTTATCTCTTCCGCTTCTTCGAAAGGAATATGCAGTGATTTAGAAATGGCATCCGTAATCATCTGTGAAGAAAGCGGTATGCTGGATGTGAAACAGGGTGTACTGCCGATGGCAATAAGAAAACTCGAACGACGATCGCCAATATCGACGATAAGTGTCGTCCGTCCTTCATTTTCTTCAGCAAGCAAACTGCGTGCCTGAGCGATGGATTCTGTTTCGAGTCCGACGACTTCCAATCCAGCTGCACTGAGAACCGTCTGAAATTGATCGACAACACTGCGAGCCACCGCGACTACGAGAACACTCATTTTCCCCTTTTCTTGCGTAAAGTTCTTATCGAGAATCTGCCAATCATAATATACCTGATCGAGCATCAATGGAATATTGGCCTCAATTTCCCATTTGATAGCTTCTCGTACTTCCTTTTCCTCCATTTCTGGAAGCGAGATGATACGAAGGAAGGCCTTTGTCTCAGGCAACGAGCAGATCACTTTTCGTGTTTTGAGTTTCTTTGGCCCGACTATTTGAAGCAAGCTTCTGATAGCTCTCTCGACGGCCTCTCTGTCTATGATTTCACCATCAACCACACTACCGATAGGAAGAGCCACTGAACCGAAACTGACAATGGAATCCAAATCCCCTGTCCGATTGAGCCACAAAGCCTTTATGGAAAGATCGCTCAAATCAAGCCCGAACGCACTCGGGAAAAGATCGAAGATTTTTTCTTGCAAAATACGCATGTGTTTTTTTATTTTTTTCCCTCTTTTACTATTATAACACAACCATCGATTCATCGTTCGTTTTTTGTCACAGACGTCACTTTTCTTCCCAGAGATCCATCTGATACTGCGTCCCTGTCGGAAAATATGGTGGTGGATGATAGAGAAGGTTATTATCATAATAGAGATTACGCGTGGTGTATCCCGTACCATTAGTATAAGCGAACCCGTAACGAAGATTGGTCGCCATCGCACCATAGATGGTAATGGTTGATTTCACTATGCCATTATAATATTCCCGACCAATACGTCCCTGTTGTGCGAGGAGTGCTCCATCGATACGCAGAATGTTACTACTATTACGTGGGATTTCAATATTTTTTTGTCCGATGATACCGATGATATCGTCTCCATTATAATTCGTATAGGTAACACTATTCGGGATATACACAGAAGGTGCAGGACCATTTGCGAGATCAGCAGCAACAACGGAAATTCTCTTCGTATTGATTTGACCACTCAACCACACATTGTCTTCGACAAAGATAACTCCATTGTTCACGATAGGGTAGTTCGATTTACTTACACATTTCCCTTTATTATGATTATTCGATTGAACCCAAGCACAGGTTGCAGATGTACAACATGCTGTCGTAACGCACGCCGCACCATTGTAAGGAGCCGATCCTCCAGAAACAATTCCTTGATAATTTAAAATAGCATTGGTATGCATACCATCATAATAACCCGTATAGGCACTATAGGTATTTGCCGTACAGACATCAAACGTCCCGTCGGTAAGAAGCGTAATCTGTCGTCCGACACCGCTATTATCGAAATATGTCCCTCTCCCTGCCTGTGCCTCTGATTTCATAAAACTCAAATCGCCGAGTACTCCATTGAAATCAATCGACGCTACAGGAAACGATCGTCCAGCCTCAAAAACATCCGTCCGTGCGGGTACGGTAGCTGGTGGCAAAGGATCAACTGGTGCCACGTGAGTGTGCACACCGAATTCATTGCCTCCACCATGATCAGGATCATCATATGTGGCAACAGCGCTTGAAACCACATTGTGAGCCAATCCATCGAAACGAATGCCTTTGTTAGATATTATTTTCCCAAACACCTCTGTTCCCGCGCCAAAACGCATATTATCATTTGCCAGTACGGCATTCTCACTCCACGATGGACGTCGAAGACGCACGGTAAGTGTTCTGATGTCTGTCGAATGACGATAGGTCCATCCTTCTGATTTTACTGTGATACTTGTCGAACCATCCTCCGGTGGTGTCACTGTCAGTTTGTATTTTCCTATACCGACACCTCCATCGGTGTATTCCATTTCATACGGTATTCCGACACCATAGGGACTACCACTCGTCCAGAAAGTCGCCACCTGCTGTGCGGTTCTGCCTTCCACCTGGTGAGCGAGATACCACCGATAGAAATCGATACCGGATTCCGCAATCTGGAAAGCCTGCTCACGCGAATGAATCTGCAGGGCATATTTCGTCTGTGAGGTGATAAACACCAGGATAGACGTGAGTACGATCGCTACCGCTGTCATTATGATGAGCCCGTACACAAGAGCCGATCCGTGAAATTTTCTTCCGAACATTCTATTCATATACTTTCAGGTTACGCAGATCGACGAATGATTCGATATTGACATTGTTCGGAGCATGTACGGGATCGATATTCACAAGCAGATGCACTCGTATCAGCCGGACATCAGAGAGCGTGAACGGGCTCGTCAGAGGATTATTCACAGCATCTCCAGGATAATTCTTATTATAATAGTAGAAAACTGGATTGGCATTTTCATTGACGATATAATTCGCCAAAATGGAAACGGTATCATCGCTGGCGGGATACGAGACAGGATCCGATCCCGTCGGTTTAGTCACCCCCATTTTCAACTGATCATTTAGCAAATCGAGGAAGTAATGCACTCGTTCCGTTATGCCATCTTTATCAATATCGACATATACTTTGAGATCGAAATCCGATCCCGATTCAATAGGAAAATCACCATTATCCGCCTGACGTATACTGCGTAATACCTTGATGATCTTGCTCGTCGAATGCGAAGCTGATGATGAGGCTATGCCTTCTTCAAGAATGAATTTGTTCGTATCCCAACTTTTCAGAAAAAGAAGGGTGAAGCCTTCCATCGCGATAAGCATAATACTGATGGCTACCATTAGTTCCACAAGCGTCAATCCTTTGTATGATATTTTCGGCATAGTGTTAATTCGGAGTAAGTAATGTGGTGCGTGTTACAAGCACTCCGGCAACAGGAACGGTGTCGGACACATCCGCAAACCCTGTCATAGTCGTTTCCATAGTATAATCCCCTGCAACCAATCCGGTGGCACTCGTCGGAAAATAAACAAACCCGTATTGATCAGTCGTCTGTGTCGCATCATAACCGAGAGTGACATTCGTCAAGTGAACGCTCGCCCCGACGAGAGGCGTACCATCTGTCTGATCCTGCACGATAGCCTTTATCGAACCGATCTGCGTATCAATCAGGATGACATCGACATTCTTCGTTCCTCCTGCAGTAGCGTCTATCACATTTCCTACGGTTTCTTCCGGATTTAATTTCAGAAATTCATAACGAGCATCGCTTGTCGTAAGCGTATATTGTCCAGCGCTTTCTCCTGCAAATGTTTTCGTCCCTGACCCATCCGTACTCGTACTGACCTGATCGAGCGTATACTTCATTACAGGACTGATGCTTAGTACTTTACCACCCGTTATAGTAAATCCAATATTCGGTATTGCTGTACCGAAAGGATCTTGTGTTTGAAGAGTCAGATCGAGAGACTTCGTCAGAACGATAGTAATAGAATTGAGCACACCCTCCAGTACCGATAAATGTTCATCAATCGGATCAAAAGTAGACGGTGGAGAAGGTGGATACGTAGTGGCGGTATAATAACCTGCTTTCGAAAGAGAAAAGGTGTAGTCTTGTGTGCCTGCAGGAACACTCGAGGGAGTCCCAGGAAGCGTAATGTTTCCCGTAGCATCTGTCGGCGGTGTGATGCTATAAGCAGTCGAAGTATTGGCGATATGCACATCTACCCCGGGAATTCCCGCTCCCCCCGCATCAAGAACATTCACAATGAGGAGTCCTCCGCCAACAGGTGTTTCTACTCCATTAGGAGAAATATTGGAAAAAAGAATGACTTTTTGATTTTCTCCTCCCAATCCCCACGACACTTCGAGACGGACGCGTTTGTAATCATTCGGCAGAGCGTCTGTGCCAGCGACGGACGTACCATCGAAAGGATCATCAATATATTGGATGATAGTATGGATATGATAGAGAGTCGTATTCACGCTGACGTCTTCAAATTCAGGAATATCTCCGCCCGGAGAACTGGTTGTGAGACCAACGGTATCGTAATTCAAACTGCGAATAATCTCCATTTTCTGATTCGCCAGAGCGGTCGCACCGAGGCGATTCTTGGATTCGATGATCAAATGAGTGCCGACAGCATACGTCTGCAGGAAAGTGACAGAAACGACTGAAAAGATAAAGAGAAGAACCAAGGCCTCTATCAATGTGAAGCCCTCGATGGCAATCCCCTTCAGTCCTTTATATTTGAGAAAAAACATCATTTTTTTGAAATATCTTTGAGATAACTCTTTCTTGATAAAACTTCTATTTTTGAAAAAATGCCACTGCCAGTTTTCGAAGTATTTTTTTGAGAAAAGTTTGCGACAGACGTAAAGAACGGAGTAAGCGGTACTCACAGTACCGTGTCGAGTATCTGAGCGTCTAACAATGAAATTTTCCAAAAAAATACTTCGAATTTATTTGATGTTTTCAAGAACAGAATACATCGGCTGCAACATCGCCACGGCGAAAAATCCGACACCCCCGCCGATTACGAGCATCAGAATCGGCTCAATAATCGATGACATATTCTTCGTGATCTGCGAAACTTCTTCTTCATAAAATTCCGCCAGGTGTTGCAATACCGTTTCTGTCTTCCCTGTCTCCTCGCCCACTTCGAGAATTTGTGTCACTAGAATAGGGAATATGTGAGGGTATTTGGCAATGACCTTGGAAAGATCTACACCCTTCTGCACTTCTCTGATGGCCTCCACCAGAACGTCTTTGTAATAGACATTACTCAGTGTTTTGGAAACAATCTCCAATCCAACCACTACCGATATCCCGCTCCTCAAAAGAGAACTGTAGATACGGGCGAAACGAGCGCAGTTCACCTTGATGACGATATTACCGACGATAGGCATATAAAGGAAGAGAAGACTAAAGAACCGTTTCCCTGCGCCTGTTCCGGCAAATATCCTTACGCCTATTACCATTACAATGGTAAAAATAATGACAAGAACGGCGTTTTCACGAAGCAGATCACTGATTTTCATAATGAACAAGGTTGTCGCCGGCAGTTTCACATCCATATCTTTGAAAACACCGGTAATCTTCGGCAAGATGTACGTAAGCATCAGCACGGCGATGCCGATCATCGCGACCACGATGACTGCCGGATAGATGAGCGCTCCCCGAACCTTGCTTTTCAGATCGTGTTCTTTCTCCAATTGAAGAGCGAGAATCTCAAGTATGCCTTCCAACGTACCGCTCATTTCCCCGACCCCAACCATATTCACGAATAACTCATTAAAGACACCGGGATACCGTGCCAAACCTTCCGAAAGAGTCTTCCCGCTTTGTACGTCATCGAAAACAGTCAAAAGAATCGCCTTGAATCGCTTATTTTTCGTCTGAACACTCAAGTTGTGTATCGCTCGAGAAACAGTCAAACCGGAAGAAACCATCACAGCCAAGTTCCGAGCGAAAACCATTTTTTCCTTCAGTGGAACACCTGAAAAACGATCGAAAAATTTAATCGTACCAAAAGATTTCTTCGCCTCTAATTCTTTATGTGAAGTCAAGAGGAACCCCTGCTCCCGTAAATCTTGAGCGAGTGTCTTCTCATCTTTGGCTTCTTGTTCACCGCCGGAGTTTTCCCCAGTGGTGATGTTTTTCGCGGTATATAAAAATTTCGGCATTTTTTTATGTTTTGTTTTTTACCGACTATCCTGTCCCGATCCTCTTTTCATCTCCAGTATACCACATTTCATCACGCAAGGCAGTGATCAGACACTCAAACGTTCCTTATACTTTTCGAAGACCTGCGGACCTCGCGGATTCGGCAAGAAAATCAACGCCTGATCATCTGCTTCGATGAGACTCCCTTCTATCAAGGTTTTCGGATTACGACGAATTTTCTCTTTCTGCCAAGAAGCAAGCCATTTCTCAAAATGCAAGACGTCAAACAACGATTCCAATCTCTTCTGCACACCATTTCTCCACACACTCTCTTTCACTGTAAAAAGATGTGGTATCGATGTCAAGATGAAATTCGGCCGATACTCGAGTATCCAACGGTTCTTCAATTCGAACGTTCGGAAAAGGCTGACATTGAGAAGTGGAATGAGAAAGCGATACTCGTGAGCGGAAAAAAGGTCTTTGGTACCGATTTCCAGATTATCATCCGTCACAAAATAATTGAGACAGGCTCGATCCTGTATTTTCTTCCCATGACGCCGTTTCCCAATACAGTGGAGAAACCCAGTCAAAATAGTCCGCCCGATCCAAATTTTCCCAGAACGCAACACCACAAACATATCCCAATCGCTCTCCCTCGTACCATTTTTCATCGCCAAACTTCCGGTCGCTCCCAACATCCGCAGATACGGGAGAAAACCCAACATACCCGCCAATCGTCGCATCCGTTTCAACTTCAGGACAGAAACTTTTTCCGCCTGGATACGTTTCGCTATCAGGTATTCACGAGAAACCAGAGTATAGAATCCATTCTTTTCGACGATCTTTCCGCTCAGCTCTCCGGTGGCGAGAAAAGAAACGATATCACCGAGCGTGCACGGTCGGTCGCATACCACCTGATCGAAATCCTGAGTGATCAGATGCTTCCAAATCTCGAAAGCGGTCACAGGAAAATCCATAACATCATAATATGTCACCGTCGCCACGATATTTTTCCCCAAACGATAGGACATATGAAGGAAATATCTTATTTCTAATACCTCATTCCCAATAAAATACGAGCAAATTTTTTAAAAGTGTTTTTTCTTTTCCTTTAGCCCGTACTCGGTAACGCTTTGAGGTGAAAGCGGGGCAAGAAAGAAAGATCGTATTGTGGTTCAGTTTTTATCTGAACTCACTCTTTTTAAGAGTGAGAGCGAGACGACTTTCTCTCTGCTGAGCCACCAAACGTTCGAGGCGGGATACGAATAAGAAAAATACTTTTGAAAAAACACCTGCGCCTTACAAATACTTTGCTGTGAAAGAACGTTTGCAATGCTTCAATTTTTCCGGAGGACCTGAAAAAATGAGCTCACCGCCCCGTGCACCGCCGTCCGGTCCGAGCTCCAATACCCAATCGGCTGAAGCGATGACATCGAGATTGTGTTCGACGACAAGAACACTGTTTCCCTTTTCCACCAAAGCTTCCAGCACTTCGAGGAGGCGACGAACGTCTTCAAAATGCAGGCCGATCGTCGGTTCATCAAGTATGTACAGCGTCTTCCCAGTCGATTTCCGAGCAAGTTCTGTCGCAAGCTTGATACGTTGCGCTTCCCCTCCGGAAATATTGGTCGCGCTCTGACCCAACACGAGATAGCCGAGACCTACCTCTTCGAGTACCCGCAATTTCTCCTCAATCATCGTCTGATCCGAGAAGAAACGACGTGCTTCCGTGACGGTCATACGGAGTACCTGCGCAATGTTTGTTCCGCGATACTCGATGGAGAGTGTTTTGGAATTATACCTCGTCCCCTGGCAAATCTCACATGGTACATACACATCAGGAAGGAGATACATCTCAATCTTTTTCTGTCCACCGCCCTGACAGGCTTCGCAACGGCCACCACGCATATTAAAACTGAAATAACTCGCAGAATATTTCTCTCGTTGCGCTTCTTCTGTGGTTGCAAAAAGATCTCGGATCAGGCTGAATACGCCGGTATACGTCGCGGCATTGGAACGAGGTGTCCGTCCGATAGGATCCTGGGTGACCGCGATAACTTTGTCGATATTGGACAGGCCTTCCATTTTCCTATACGCGCCCGGTTCGGCTTTGGCATGATAAAAATATTTCGAAAGCGCTCGCGAGAGGATATCGTGTACCAAACTCGATTTCCCCGATCCCGAAACGCCTGAAACAGCCACCAACATCCCCAGAGGAATTTTGACATCCGCATTTTTCAGATTGTGTTCCGTCGCACCATGAATGGTGATAGCTCCATCGCTTCGCGTACGTGCTTTCTTCTTGTTGGATATCTTCCGTCTACCGGAGAGATATTCGCCGGTCAACATATTCGAATGCATCAATTTTTCCGGAGTGCCTGAAAAAATAATCTCACCACCTTCGATGCCGGCTCCCGGACCCAAGTCGATGATATAATCAGCCTTGCGCATAATCGCCACATCATGTTCGACGATCACGAGGGAATTGTTCCCGGCACGAAGGTCTTCAAGCGCATGAATCAACCGTTCCGTATCACGACTATGCAGTCCGACAGATGGCTCATCTAAGACATAGATGATTCCGGAAAGTCCGGATTTCATCTGTACGGAGAGTCTGATACGCTGTGCTTCTCCTCCGGAAAGCGTATCAGCTCCACGCGAGAGTTCCATATAGCCCAATCCTACTTTCTCTACGGCGCGCATCCGCGCCTCCATTTCAGAGAACAATGGATCGATGATCTCCCTCTCTTCCTTTTGGAGCAATTTCTCACGGATAGGTTTGAGCATCACGAGGAAATTCTCCACGCTTTGCAGTACGAAATCATTGATAGAAAGTCCTTCTACTTTCACCGAAAGCGATGACGCCTTCAGACGTTTTCCTTCACAAGAAGGACAGGGTCGCGTCAACATATACGCCTCGATATCCATACGAAGATGGTCTGATTTCGTCTCTCGATATTTTTTTTCCAGAAGCGCGATCACTCCAGGAAACGCATCCTGCTGTTTTCCTTCTTCTCCGTGAAGAATGAGGGAGAAGTGTTTCGCGGAAAGTTTCTTTACCGGTGCATCAAGTGAAAATTTGTGACGCCTGCTGGCATCACGGAGCCACTGCATCGGTCCTTGGCCGGTATGACGATCTCCGTTCATCTTGCTCCACGGACGGATAGCTCCTTCCGCAAGCGAAAGATTCTTATTGGGAATGACCAATTCCGGATCGAATTCCAATGTCACGCCGAGTCCGGCGCATTTTTCACACGCTCCTTCGGGACTATTGAAAGAAAAACGGCTCGGTGTGAACTCTGACAGACTGATACCACATTCCTCGCAACGGTATTCTTCATTGTACGAACGCTCTTCGCCTGTCCCATTGATACGGAGAGTAAGCGTTCCAGAACCGACTCGGAATGCCGTCTGCAGAGAATCAAGTATACGTTCCTTATCAGGACGTTCCCGATCAAGAACGAGACGATCGATCACAACCGCTATCTCGGAAGTTTCGGTAAAAGAAGACTCTGGAATTGCTTCAATGATAGGCATCAATTTTCCGTGAAACAGCACGCGGATATATCCCCATATATTGATAAGTGCCAACGCTTCGCGTTCGGTTTTCGAAACGAGCGATTTACTGTACGCCATAAAAACAAGCGGTGTATCATTGGGCAAAAGAAGTATCTCTTCGAGTATCTCCCGCACGCTTTTCCTCTGTAATCGCTTGCCACACGTAGGGCAATAAGGAACACCGAGTTTCGCAAATAAAATACGCAGATAATCATATACCTCCGTCATCGTCCCGACGGTCGAACGAGGACTGCGCGACACACTTTTTTGATCGATGGAAATAGCCGGACTCAAGTTGCGAATCACATCGACATCAGGCTTATCAAATCCATCGAGGAAGTTACGCGCATACGAAGAAAGCGACTCAACATAGCGCCGATTCGCTTCCGCAAAAAGAGTATCGAAAGCAAGAGAAGATTTCCCTGATCCGGAGAGTCCGGTTATCACGACAAGAGCGTTGCGCGGAATATCAACATCCACGTTCTTCAAATTATTGACTCGTGCACCACGAATTTCAATCACCTGTTTTTTCTCTGGCATAGAGTGTCTTGTGGTGTAAAAAAGGCTTGTCTAAAAAATATGCGATTGGTTTCAATGATACACTCTTTTTTGCACGGTGTAAAGGGACCAATCAGATGAGTGAAAATCTCCATTTATGGTTTTCATTATAGATCTCTCAATCACAAGCAACCTTCCTAGGAGCCATTCGTTCGTGAAGCGTTCGAACTTCTCTTATGAGGCTTTTTCGATCCGTCGATGCGATGGCACCATGCTCGAAAAGACTTCAACTCTCCCAAGAAGATTCTTGCGATGAGAGGATCCATTTGAGATTTTCTACAGACTCTCTCTGTCCAAGAATTTTTTGTCGCGTCGCTTGCGATGGAACGTGATAGCAAAACGATGAGCCTCGCTATTTGCCAAAAGAATTTCTTTTTTGAAACGCTTTGTGATCGCTTCCGGTCCGATGAGATGTTCCGCTTGATGTTTACTGTTTTTCACGACTCCAACAATGGGAATAGATAATGCTGATACAGATAAAACTTTCTCCGCTACATCAGACTGGAGAAATGACCCATCAACAACAACGAATTCCGGAAGTGGCCACTCAGAATGCTTCAATCGCCTTGTAAGAATTTCTTCGAGCGCTGTCAGGTCGTTGCCATTATGCTCTCCTCGAAGTTTGAACTGCCGATATTCGCTCGGATTGCCCCGGCTGTTCTGTACCACCGTCATCACCCCGACACTTGATGTGCCTCCGAGGTGTGCCACGTCGTATGCTTCGATACGATGTCCATTGATTTCTCCGATATCATCTTTGATGAGAGCGACGTCTTGGATATGCTGTAATCCGAAGAGTGTTTTTTTAATCTCACCGGCCCGTTCAAATTCCAGATTTTTTATCGCAATGCTCATTTCCTGTTTGAGCTTTTTGACTACTGTTTGCTTGTGTCCTTCAAAGAAAAGTCTGATATGATTGATAATTCTCCCATATTCCCGCGCCGATATCTCTCCGGTACACACTCCCGGACAAAGCCCAATCTGCCTATTGAAACATGGTCGTGATCCTTTCTTGTTATCTGTTAATTGTTGACTGTTAGCTGGTGTGCATTTGTCTCGAAATGGAAACAGCCTCCGAACGATTTTCATTGCTTCACGCAATCCTCCTCCGGATGGAAATGGTCCGAAAACATATTTATATTCTTTTTTCTGTTTTTTGCCTGCCCTGTGAAATTCCGTCTTCGACGGACCAGCTATGCTGGATTTCACGGGGTAAATTAATTGTTGGCTATTCATAACATCACGTCCCCGTACAAGGAGCACACGAGGAAATTTTTCATTAGTGATAACGACAAAATTATAACTCTTGTCATCTTTGGCATCGGTGTTATGCGATGGCTGGTGTATCTTGATAAGGTTCGTTTCAAGGATCAGCGCTTCCAATACGGAATCTGTTCTCGTATAAGCAATAAATCGTGCCCGATCGAGCATTAGTCCAATTTTCGGTCCCCGAATGGCGCTTATGTCACGCGAGAAGTAACTCTTCACCCGATCACGGAGTGATGTCGCTTTACCGATATACAGAAGCTCCTGATTTTCATCAAGAAAAAAGTACACTCCGGGGAATTCCGGCAACATGTTTTTCTTGTGAAATGCCGGTAGCGTATATATTTTCTCCCACAATTTTGTCATACGATTTCTCTTATCACTTCATTCAAGCAGCTTCACGATACAAAAGCAATTGGTGGCCTACATTCTACCTTGAAAGACAGTCCCTCCAATTCTGCAGAGGGGAGTAACTGAAAACAATCTTTTGTCTCTGCTCCAGACCTGTCTGCCGATTTATCTGCCGTAGGCATAACAGGCAGGCAAGTGGAGCAACCAACAAAAAATTCTTTTGGCCATTGCATAGTTGCATTTCAGAAGAGAATTCAAAAAAGCTGTTCTAAGAACACACATTTGGCGGATGAGTTAATCGATACTCTCTCAAAAATTCATTCGGTGTTTTTCCTCCCAGTCCACAGTGTTCAAGATCATTGTAATACATATTCCACCTTCTCATCTTTTTCTGCAAGTCTTCAAAAGATGAGAAAATATTTTGTTCATAGAATTTTCCCTGATCCTCTCTCCTGAGTCTCCACGCAAGTTTCCTTGCACACAGCCTCGTTTTCTTTCGTATGCGAATGATATGTTCTTTGATATGAATAGGAGTCCCTCCTGGCTCAGATTTTGGTCCCGTAGAGTGAGGAATGAGGGACTCCTCACCACCTTTCTTGTACAGGGCAACCCAGCGTTCGAGACTCCTCTTGCTATGAGGACAGACTCTTTCCATATCGATAAGACGTACCTTCTTCTCTATGATAGGAAGTACCTATCTCAGTCTTTCTTCTTGTGTTGTTTCTGTCATATGAATACTTATGATATTTGTAGGACAGTGGGTTATCCACTAGCCTAGCAAAACCGCCATATGTGTGTACATATTACCACAACCTCTTGACTTTTTGTACGAAATGATGTATAATTTACAAAACGAAGTTTCTTAAAAAATGAACCCCCAACCACCGAGAAAGGAACACGAATGACTGACCCCATAATCAAAGGAATGGGAAAAGAAGTTTTTAGTCTCCTTATGGAGCCCGGAATTTTCTCTCTTGAAGATTTCAAGAGGGTCTTCGCCGATGTCGCACACAAGAACGACATCTGGCACCATAAGGAGAAAGATCAATATAATTATTTCTTCCGACAAACAATGAAGGAGGTAAAGTCCCTCATTCGGACAGCAAATAGAAAAAAAGAAAAACAACAAAACACTCCAAAAAAAGAGGGAAAGGGAAAGATTCAGATGCCGGAACTTGATTCAGCTCGGTTGCGATATAATCGAGAACTTTTCTGAACAACGAGATTGCGCGCTCGCGCAATAATCCAGCTCGACTCTTGGGGTTCCCTCCTCCCCGCACAGAAGGGTAAGCTGGATTTTCAAGGGGACGTTACGAAAGATGTGGCATCATATCACGTAGCGTCCCCTCTTTTTTTATCTCACTTTTTACCCCGTTAGAGCTAAAAAACGTTTCAATCTATTTTTGAGATATCTCTTGCCCATTCCTGTTTTAAGATATTTTTCTCGATCAAATGCATCATTTTTATTTCTTCAAGACTTTTTTCAAATACTGTCCCGTGTACGATCTCGGCATTTGGGCCACTTCTTCGGGCGTACCGACAGCCACGATTTTTCCTCCTCCCGCACCACCCTCTGGTCCGATGTCGATGACATAGTCAGCGGATTTGATAATATCCATATTGTGTTCGATGAGAATGACCGTATTTCCTTTCACCACCAAACTCTCCAGTATTTCAATGAGCTTTCTTACGTCTTCATAATGCAGTCCGATCGTCGGTTCATCGAGCAGATAAATCGTTCGTTCATACATTTTTCGATACAGTTCAGAAGAAATCTTCACGCGCTGTGCTTCACCACCGGAGAGCGTCGTAGCCGACTGTCCGAGTTTCAGATATCCGAGACCGACTTCGTTCAATGTTTTCAAACGATCGGCAATAGCCGGGATATCGACGAAGAATGAGAAGGCCTCTTCGATTGTCATATCGAGCACCTGATAGACGTTCTTGTGTTTGTACAAAATCTCGAGTGTCTCTTTGGTAAAACGCTTGCCATTGCACACATCACACGGCACATAGACGGTCGGCAAGAAATGCATTTCGACAGCGATAAATCCGTTGCCCTCACACGTCTCACACCGTCCCCCGGGACGATTGAATGAAAAACGTCCGGCTTTCCATCCTCGTACCCGAGCCTCTTCGCTCGATGCGAACAGGTCACGGATATGCGTCCAGGCTCCAGTATAGGTTGCCGGATTGGAACGCGGTGTCCTTCCGATCGGACTCTGATCGATCAACACCGTGCGTGAGAGATACTCCGATCCGGTAAACGATGTGCAGTGAAACACCTCATTGGATTTATACCGCCTGTCGAAATGGGCTTGCAGATTCTTATGAATGATTTCATACAGCAGTGTCGATTTTCCGGAACCGGAAACACCCGTAATAACGCTCAGACGACCGAGCGGAATATCCACATTCATATCTTTGATATTATAGAGTGTTCCACCACGAATCTTGAGCATCCCTTTTTCTTTGGTGCATCTTTTTCCCGGTACGGCTATTTTCTCTTCCCCACGGAGATAGCTGAGCGTCAATGATCCTGAATCATTTTTCGGAGCCTGGAGCAAGTCATCGAAGTATCCGGAAACGACGATTTCGCCACCGTGCACTCCTGCTCCCGGGCCGATGTCGACGAGATAATCAGAAGCATAGATGGTGTCTTCGTCATGTTCGACGATGATGATGGTGTTCCCGAGATCACGCAGCGCTTTCAGCGTTTCGATGAGGCGATCATTGTCACGCTGATGGAGTCCGATGGTCGGTTCATCGAGTACATACAGGGCTCCTACGAGCTGTGATCCTAGCTGTGATGCCAGACGAATACGCTGAGCCTCACCACCCGAGAGGGTATTGGCACGCCGAGAAAGAGAAAGATAATTGAGTCCCACATTGAGAAGGAATTGTAAACGTCCACTTACTTCTTTCAAGACGACCGAGGCGATCTGCCGTTCACGTTCGGTAAGTTTCAAGGCATCGAAAAACTTCTTGGCATCTTCCGTCATCATAGTGGTCACTTCGACGATATTCTTGCCACCGATACGAATATACAATGCCTCTTCACGCAAACGTGATCCGTGACAGACTTCGCAGGGTTCTTCGCCGAAAAAATGTTTCGTCCCCAGTCCATTGCAGGCTTCGCAGGCACCGTACGGAGAATTGAAAGAAAACAAACGAGGTTCCACTTCCGGATAGGAGAAACCGTCATACGGACAAGAGAATTTCGAAGAAAGAACGAGACTTTCCGTTCCTATGCGGACATTGACGAGGCCTTCGCTTTCTTCCAGCGCTCGCTCCACGGCTTCCGACAATCGTTCTCTGGATGTCTCCGGAAATTTCTCGAATTCACCAAGTGGCATTTCATCAACAATCAAATCGATAGTATGCTTCTTGTTTTTGGAAAGGAGTATCCGTTCACGCAGACTCTTGCGATTTCCATCAAGGAAAATCTCCGTAAATCCTTTGCCAAGCGCATTGTAGAGCAATTGATAATATTCCCCTCTCCGCCCACGTACGACCGGTGCGGTAATACTGAGCAAGAGTTTCTTCTTTTTCGCTGAGGCGAGAGCCTGTTTCATTTTGTCCGAAACGATAAGCAACATCTCTTCCGAAGAAAGTTTCTGAATCTCCCGATCACACACGAGACAATGCGGACGGCCGAGACGTGCATAGAGCACACGCAAATAGTCATAGATTTCTGTGATGGTCGCCACGGTCGAGCGAGGGTTCCGACTGGCGGATTTCTGATCGATAGAAATAGCCGGTGACAGCCCGACAATTTCGTCAACATCTGGTTTCTGCATCGTGTTCAAAAACTGCCTAGCATAGGCAGACAATGATTCCACATAGCGACGTTGCCCTTCAGCAAAAATCGTATCAAAAGCCAGTGAGGATTTCCCGGATCCGGAAAGCCCCGTAAACACCACCATCTTGTTGCGTGGCATTTGGATGGTGATGTTTTTCAAATTATGCGTGCGGGCACCACGAACAATAATCCACTCTGAAGGCTGGGTCGTATGTGACGTCTTTTTTTGCGAAATATTCTTTGGCATAGATAAAAATGAATGGCAGTATAGCAGTAAAAACCAAGAGTAGCAATCTTCCACACCTACGTCTTTATAAAGAGCGAAGGAATTCTATCCTCCAAGTTACCTCTCGAATAAAAAGCAATCTTTTATCTCTGTTCCAGACCTGTCTGTCGACAGGCAGGCTCACCGTCCTTCTTTGCTCACGAAAAATATTCCCTCACTCTACGGCATCCATAGGAAATTTTTCGATCAAAGAAAGCCGTCTCAGGCAAGTGGAGCAACCAACAAAAAATTCTTTTTATCCGAGAAGTTGATCGGTGTTTCAAAAAAAATTATAAGTATTCCAGTATCGCTCGGTAGTCTTCTTCTCTCTCAGGATGCACGATGATTTCCAGGCTCCCATTTGGTCTCTTTTCCAGAAACGTCTCTACGTCCGAAAACCAATCCAAACTGACAACATAATCAGTCGTCCGTCTGTCTGTTTCAGCGAAGAACGAGCGCATCTGCCGAGAGAAGAAAGAGAGGATCCTTCCTGTCAAAGAATGATGGAAACCTGTAAGTAGACCCTTCCTCCCGAAACGCACGAACGGAATATCAAATTCTTCTGCAAGCTTCACACACACTCTGAAAAATGGAGGGAAATAGTGCAGG
>Ga0100385_1001934_pt1 | contig 20119 bp, 18 predicted proteins | sample CryGeymeta201509_FD_81543 | JGI IMG/M metagenome (GOLD analysis project Ga0100385, IMG submission 81543) | Groundwater microbial communities from Crystal Geyser aquifers in Utah, USA - Crystal Geyser metaG 2015-09 | ecosystem: Environmental > Aquatic > Deep subsurface > Groundwater | place: USA... | reverse complement strand
GGTTTATTGAAATCAATGGCCATTCTTGATCAAGAATTCCACATTTTGACATAAGAAATTAAAAAATTTAGCCTTGTCACTTCAATGGCTTTGGTCAAATCACAAATTATAATATTCCTATATTTTGTTATTGCCTCAATTTTGGGGGACAGACAGGCATACATGAGGGTTTTAGTATAAGACTCATGTCATATACATATTTGATTGAATAATAAAGATCCACACATCATAGGATCAATCTCTTCATCATGTCCTTGAACTCTTTCAAAGATATCTGAATACATAAATTGGTACTTATCCAGTTTTGTTCAAATCACAGAAACCCATGATATTTTTGTAGTGCATCTCACTTACATGCTCTCCCAAGTGGTCTTTGAGTTCCTGGAATGATATGTTTCCGCTCAAGTCGCTATCCAGCATTCTGAAAGCACGCTAAAGAGTTTCGTCATTGATTATCTTTTTTAGAGGAGTCGAAGCCACTAAAAATTCTGCATTAGCTTGAATTTACCTGAGTAATCGATGTCCATGGAGTGATTGAAGTCGATCTTGCTCATGATATCCTTGGCATCCTGATTAGCCTTCTTCTCTGGTCGGTCTTCATATTAGACAAAAGCTTTGGTCAGCTCTTCTATAGTGACCACTCCATCTCCTTCAAAATCGATCCAGTGGAAGCACCTCACAATGGAGTCTTCATTATCATATTGGATGATAAAATTGACGATAAATACCAAAATACCGAGCTGAATGTCTGCTATCTTGAGAGTGCTGAATTTTCTCATGTTTTGGAAAAGATTCAGCATGCACTCATGATCAGTTGGAGGCAACGACTGTTTCAGATGTAAGTTCTCATACCAAGGATGTTTTATGATCTCGGGAATAGTGATTCTTTTTTAAGGAGACTTTTAGAGCATTCTACTAACAAGGGCTTTAGCTTGTGGAATCTTTTCATAGACAGGGCTATTGAGATTGGGAGGAGCAGTGGAAATAGCATGAAATATTTATTCTTGATTTTTTCCAACAAAAGGCAAAATTCCAGTGAGCAGGAGATGTAGAAAGACACCTAATGACCACACATCACACATATAGTTATAATTTTTAGTGATGACTTCAGGCGCAATATACGAGGCCTATTTATAAGATGATTAGTACAGTGCCGACTAGTTTATAAGGCCCTCTGGCTTAGCTTGTGAACTCTACTGCTGTTCCAAAGTCAATAAGCTTTACAAGCCTTGTTTTTGGATTGTATATCATATTCTCCAGCTTTATATCTCTGTATGACATACAAAATACCTGTGCATGATTTTGTTCTTGTGAAGATTGTGAATGCAGAGGAGAACTTGCCTGAATATTTCAAATGTTTCAGCCTCATCGAATTTTTTCTTGTCTTTGAATTCACAAAACAACTCTCGACCTTTGATCAGCTCCGTAATAACGTAGAAATACTTATGATCTTCATAAAGCCCATAAATGTTCATGACATTTGGATGGTCCTACATTTTGGAATAAATACTAACTCCCTCAGGATGGCAAATTAATTCAATAAAATTTGCTATATGCCTGGGGCTTTTGATTTATCAACTCTTTTGATGCAGCGAGGCGCTTATGAACGAATGGACTTTCCTTGAAAAACAGTCGAGTAGGTACCCTGCCCGATTTGCTTCTCCATTGTATACTTGTCCTAAATTTTGAGCATTTGTGTATGTATTATCATCTGTTTTTTGAAGAAACTGGAGTCCCCGACCGTTATAGTCGTGCTTTTTTGTCCCTTGGGTTGATTGGCTCCCATTATAAAAAGATAATATCAATCTTTGTAGAACATATTATAGTATAATAAATATGTAGGTTTGATGGGATGGACTATCAGAGCTTCTGGAAGCTGACAACATCGATGGACTGAACATCATCTTCCCAGGCTGTGATCTTGTCGAAAATATCGTCAGTGGCAACCTTGTCGTCTTCAATCACACATCCGATCTGAAGCTTGAAAATGTTTCCAACAACAGGAATCTTCTTGGGATTAGGGTTCCAGACAAGACCTTCTATCTGAACCTCCTTCTGAATTTTCTCCCAAAGACCGTCCAAGTCGAATCCTTCTTCGTAAATCTTCACATCGAAAACGACAATAGACTTGGCAGCTGGCTTGGCCTTTTTGGCTTTGGGTTCAGGCTTGGGCTTAGGTGCAGCTTTAGGGGTATCATCTTCAGCGAAGGGATCGAAATCATCATCAGCAGGCTTTTCTTCCTTCTTTTCAGCCTTCTTCTCCGCCTTCTTGTCTTTTTTGACCTTGAAGGGCTTGTGAGATTCCTTGGGGAACTCTTTGCTTCCGACGGTGTTGTCAGATTCAACAAGGGCAGTGTACCAAGAGACAATATTTTGATAGGGTTTTCTGTCCTCATCTCCGAGGCTGGTCAGAATGACAGCAATAGAGGTAGCAACACTGAAGTCAGCGATGGTGACTGAATCACCAACAAGGAATTTTCTTCCAGCAAGGTGTTTCTAAGCAAAGCCGAGGAATTTGTTGATATCAGCCACAATTTTTGCTCCCTCAACATCTCTTCCTTCCTTAGCAATGGCAACAGCAGCAACTGCAGCTTCGAAGTCGCAGGTGGTGATATCAAGCCATTGGTCAACTTGACCTCTTTGGAAGAGGTCGCTACCATAAAGCTTGTCGCTAGAGGCAGCGAGGTATCTGATGATGGTGTTGGAGGAGAAGAAGGTTCCCTCTTTGGTTTCGAGGAGGGGAAGAGTATTGAAGGGGGAGAGTCCGGAGAGATCGGTGTGAGCGTCGTGATTGACCTCTTCGACTTGGACCTTGAGAGCATTGATGACAGATTTAATTTTTCTGTATCTGCTGTTGGTGATAGCATCGTTGCTGAAGTGGAGCTTCATGATTGTTGAAATTTAATTGTATATAAAAGAAAGTTAAGATATACCACTTAAATTAAAAACTTCAACTCGAAAAATGTTATCATAGTCAAACAAATAGACGCAAATCACAGAAATTATAACAGGTCACTTCCTTCCAGCATCTATCGGACCCTTATTTCGTTGGAAACCTAACTTTGCATATTTGTTACTTATTTTTTTAGCAATTTTATTTGATCTTTCTTCCTATCCAGCCAGTACTTTAGACACTGCTCGATTTTTGCTATAATCGAATTCCTGATTTTTTATCCTAAAGTCGTACTAAATCTTGTGTACCCGTCATAAATATTCATCAGTGCTTAGAGATCTGATATGTTTGAATCAGGACCATTGAAGGTTATTATTGTGATAAGATCTGAAAATTATTGAGAACGGTGCTCGAGGAGGGTTCTTAGATCTTTAATTTATGCTTTCCTGTATGTTCCAAGGACAGAAGGGTGAACAACCAACTCATAAAGAATTTGAGATATTTACTCGCTTGAATTCTCTACCGTCAAGCATACTCTTAGTGCATTCAGCAAATTGTCTCTTTTGAGCTAGTTTTGAATTTAGATTTATGCTTTAGTTTATTGAGCCGATAGAATTATTTTTTTCCATACCGTAATTTACTGAGATGATATATTTTTTGTCTTTCCTATCAGCATAATTGCCTTATTTGAATCCTCTTTTGCAAAATAATCCACCAACAGTCTTGTTACTTCGTAACGATATTGCTTGAAAAATAAACCACCATTCTTGTTCGAATTTTTCCAGGCTTGTTCTTCAAGATGTCCCAGAGAATATTGATTTGTAATCATCCATTGAGTGCATATAGCTTTTATTGAAGGTACCTGATTTTCTATCAGCTCAATTTTAAGTCGAGGGTCTTTTTGAACTGCCCAAAGCTGGAACATTCTCAAGAGCAGAATGTTGTCCTGCTGTTTCAGAGAACTATCTTCAAGGATAGTAATCAAATGCTTGATAAAATCTTCTTGTCTGAAGTACCAAGCTGCAAAGGACAACCTTAACATCTACCCTTTACAATTCAGATCTTGGAAAGATTATTTCAAAATGCATTGTAGATCAGGCAGAAGCTAATTTGGATTATTGACATGCATATATGTTGATCTGTAGTATGAGTCTTCCAGGTTCGGGAGGACTTAAGCACTTTTCCATTGATTGTTGATGATCAAGCTATCAATAGCCATTTAAGGCTTTCGAAACGCCAGAGCTGACATAATCTTTGAATTCAAAAGATTCACTTTATTTTATTGTTTGCTGTAAAGCTATCTGACTGTCCAGGTCAGCCAACCCTTGATGAGCTAGAATCTTATATCTTAATCGACATCAAATTATTCAACATGTTGTGGAAAGTACTCCTACATCGGATTAAAATTGAACTTCAGATTATTTTCAAACAAGATAGCATAAAGAGATAACTATCTTCTCAGATAAGCTGGAACCGAGGCGTCACATACAACATGAGCAATATATCGAGGACTCATTTCATCAGCAAACATGATGTCTGCCATAATTGCTTAACTTTTTTAACAACACTTACTTTTTGATTTTCTCAAAGTTAGACTCTTATGCTTTGTGTAGCTCTTGTAGTCAATGATATTTCCTTCGGCTGAAAACATGAAGCTTTGCAAAGCTGGCAAATTGGAAGGCTCTGCTTTATAGTTGTTGTATCCAAAGCGTTGGCGGTTTCGGTTCTCAATCTCCAATGCAGCTTGATGCTGACAAGTTTCAAAAATGGGAAATTTCTGTTCTTTCTAAAACAATTTCCCTTATGACTTGGTAACATAATCTTTGAAGCAGTCTAAAATGTCCCCAATGCGACTCGTGGATTCTTCAGTTATTTACGATCGATAGGAAACAGCTTATTCCTCAAGCCAAATGGAGCCAAACATTTTTCGATTGTCGAATTTATTATTGCCTTGTTCTTATGGCAATCCTTTCCTTCTATTGTTTGAGATATCCACAGGTTATCTTTGCTCAACTGCCTTTTCTGCTGGCTTAGGCATGCCACCGAAATTATATTTAGTGAAATGGGGGATATCAACAGTGAAATACCCTAGGATTGGCTAGTAGGAGATGAGCCTCGTATTATTATCCTTGCAAATATTATCGAGGGAACTATTATTCTTTGAGGGATAAAATTTGAATGTCCCTAAGCATCTTTTATTGAGCTACTGGCCTCTTGCTGGTTTGGATCTGTCCTGGAAGTACACTTCAATTTGACAAAAGTCGATGAAGACAGTTTCAGCTAATGGCAAGGCAAGGGAAGAAATGTCTACCGCTTCAGGCCAATATACTACTCCATGCTTGTTGCCGATGATTAATGAACTTGTTTTGCCATTAGAGGCAAATAGTTGTTGTTGCGATGGAAGCGAGTAGTACCCTGGAGCCAAGGCAAATCTTTCAGGACGATAGCTTGTGATGTCCTGAAGTCTGCAGGTAGCACTTGATGGCGAATGTTTTTTCTTCTGTTGCTGTTTGGGTTTGATTGGCGGCATCTTTATCGATTAAGAAATGAATATCACAAATGATAGACCAATTTATACCAATTATCAAGGGAATATTGTAGCTATTTTTTAATGCCCTGCGAAATGTAACTATAAGGGGCAGATTTGAATGAAATTCAAGTTGTGTCAACAATTTTTTATTTTGTATTTCAAATGAACTGTTCTAGCAAGCTTTCACTCCAGTAAAAACAGCTCTCAATGGAACGAGAGCTCTCAAATATGCCTCCAAAAATGATTAAATCAGAAGAAAGAGATCTCAGAGCAACTGCTAGCAATCCTCAACACAAGGAAAAAAAAACTAAATTGAAAAAAGTCAAGTCCCTAAAGTCAGGAATTTTACTTTCTGACAGGAAAAGAGAGTATTCTCTCACCTCCACCAAAATTCCGGAGCCCAACAACCCTCCTGTTTTGACATTTTTCGGATCACTGCATGGTTAGTTAACTAGAAAGGGATTAAGATAAGCTGAAAAACCCAAACTGTGCAAGAAGTTGAGCAAGAAAGATCTCCCGAAACATTTTTCCAAATTGAGAAGAGGTGATACACTTCCTGAGCAGAGCAATACAATCAATACTACCACCCGCTTCCGCAAATAATTCAGCCAAAACCAACCCAAGAAGATGTAGAAGGAAGAGCTGGAGCCTTGGGAGTACGAATAGATAATAAAAAAGCAAAGATTACTAATAGAGCGGCTAGAGAAAATCATCGAATCTATCTCTGAAAACTGATTTAATAATATCTTATCATTTTCTATCAATCTCATTAGCACCCATCGCCTTCACAGCTAGCATATCCAATTATTTTGACAAATTCCTCTACCTCATCTCTATCCATTTTTGTCTGAGATTGTTTATCTATTGCTTCTGACTATCAATACACTGTTCCTCCAGGTCAAGCTCAGTATTAACTGTTGATAGTTCTTCCTATAACTGTTAGTTTTTATCCTGTTGCTTCTCATAAAAGCGTTGGAGGGCTAGAAGAATCTACTTAAGGTGCTAATCTTTATGTTCCAGCTTGCTCAGCTGCTGAGAAGTAACCTTCATCGACTACAGACTCATATTTTATTTTTAACCCTAAAGCCTCATCATCACCTTTTTTTGCCTTCCTTACTTCTGATACTTTGTAGGGCCTAACTTTGAAGAAATCAGGTTATTTTCAAGTCTTTTAAGCTGAACACCGACGTTGATTGATCTGCTCATCTTTTGACCATTCATCATTATTTGCTTGACCATGTCATGTGTGCTACAGTTTTCACTGACGTCCGCTTTCTTCGGTAAAGGAATATCTTTAGATGGTTTTCTCTTGATCAGTCCATCTCCCATAGTGAAGGTATGGGTGCTTTAGATGCTACTATTGAGGGCTTATCTGATGTTTGATTGACTCAGTTGAGGCCCTTCGTTCAGGTAATGGGAATTTTCAAAGAGATCGTCCGAGAGATGGTGGTGGTTCATATAATTATATAGATGAGTGTTCGTTAATACGAGTTACAATCGATAACCAAAAACCTAGAAAACAAAATAATTCTGCTCAAGGAATAGCACAAAATAATGAGTGAACGTTACGAATACCGGATGAAGGAATTGAATGAATAACATCAGAGTGTTCTTCTTGACAAAGAGCAGACAATATAGTTTCTGAAGTCTGAGCTTGCAAAGGACAAGGAATTGCTGGTTTATGAGCAAAGTATATATGACAGTCACAAATTGGCAGAACAGAACGATATACTAAAATAGTTAGAGAAGTACATTAAGAAATGCAATGAATTGGAAAGGAAGGTCCAGAGTATGACTGAAAAATATGAGCTCAAAAAGAAGGAGCTGGAAGAGTAAAACTATCGACTGAGGTAGGAATGCTAAGATTTCAATACTTCACGGTCCAATATTCAACAAGAACTGGACAAGCTTAATAGATTTTATCTCAATGCTAAAATATAACAGCCAAAACGGCAGCAAACACTCGAACTGGTTGATAAACTCACGGATTTTATTATCAGATTCGAGCAAGACAACTTCAAGAACACCAAATAGTCAGCCAACTTCCTGAAGAGCTCATTAGAAAGTTTAAAGCAAGATTTATTGGGTCCGATGAAGACCTTAACTGATCAAGATGAGCTGTTGTTTAAGGAAAGGAAGAACATTCTGAATAAAATAGGATAAATCATTGAATTTCAGAATAAAATAACCAAATAGTCCACCGAAGAAAACTAAAAACTGTGGGAAATGATGAAGAAGGAAAGAAATAACCAGCAAGTTTAAAAAATCAACGAGCTGGAAAAGTAACTAGCCAATCGAGCTCAAAAGAATCAAAATTAAACCACTCAGCTGACTTCAAGAATCAAGTAACTCTAAAACTAAAGGAAAACTTTGCTGCTTGGATTCACATAGCTCAAGGCTCTCAATTAAACGAGAGAAAAATCCTATCGAGAAGAAATAGCAGTTCTCAAAAAATCCATGGAGTAAATCCTGATAGCTATTGAGGACAGAGAAGGGTAGTTTTAGAATCAGATACAAACCTTGCATGGCCAACTAAGTCATTTGAATCAGAGATATTACTAAAATATTGAGGTGCCTCTCAACAAGTTATCCGGAAAACTGGAAATAGAGATAAAAAGTGCTCGTAAGGAAATCGAAAAATTGACTGGAAACAAATAGTTTGGAAGGCTTGTTCAAAATTTAGAGCTGACCCTTCAGAAATATGTCAAATAACATTAATTTCCTTAAAATATAGCAGAAAAAATGCATTTCTATTCCAACAAGTCATAAGAATTAGCGATTCTATGCAGACAAACTTTGGACTTTTAAAATTAGAGAAAATTGATTGAAACAGATGGAAATGTGTAACTCGGCATGTTGATGAACGAGATGAAGCTAAGAGAAATTGAATGGGTATAAAAGTAAAATAAATTAAACTACGAGCTGACGACTTTGAAAAAGCAGAACAAAAGGTTGAAATAAATCTACGACCAGCAGTCTAAGGACTTTAAATCTACTTCCAACCTCAAACGAACTTGTTCAAGATCAACTCACCCTGAACCTGCTAATGTGAAACTGGCTGAGCTTGAGCTATAAAACGAATCCTTGAAGCATTCTAATCAGATTTATCAACAAAAGTTTATGGTTGAGCTGGAATAGATCCGACGCTCTGTCACCCCATTAACGAACAAAAGTGGTAGAGATAACTTTAAAAGCAAAATACACTAAGGAATTTTTTCAATCAAAGCATTCAATGAGCAAATAACTCACTTTCTGGATGAACAGCATAATCATTATCGGTAAGTTCAAGATACTATTCACGCCATTGATCGAATACTTGTCAAGCCTATTGAGGTGTTTGATTAATTTGTTGAAAAAGTTGCCAAATGTTATCCTGCTTGGTCTCACAAGCCAGTTACAAACATGAGCAGTAACAATTCCTTTGTTCCTCTTCAAAAACTGCAATCTTTTTATGAGGAAATAACCATAAAGAGGCAAAATAACGCCTTGTCAACGAACAGACTTTTTACAGAACTGATCCGAACTTTGAGATAGAGTATGTCAACCAATTCCAAAAGCAGGCCTTTGCTTTAGACATAAAAGGTTGAAGAAGCGCATCAGAAAAGTAAGCTTTCCAAAGACTCACCTTTATAGAAAAAGGTCAAATAACTACAAACACAAAAAATAAAAAATAGATAATAAATTTTGAGAAAACTATAAAAACTGTAAGAAGCTATGAAAACAATGGAAACAAAAATAGGAAAGAGAAACTGGACTCCAGCTCACCGCTTAGAAGAATTGCTTGAAAGAAAAATTATAGAAATATCTGAGATATACATGTCAAAGACTATGGACTCTTCTGAATAGTTGACACAAATAACTACTTCAACATTGAAATAGTTACGAACAAAGTTAAAAAATTGTATGTTGGAGAACGAAGGGTTAATCAAGGAGTTCGATTGCATGCAAAAACTAAAAAAAAGTGCCTGATATTGTCCCTATTGTGATATTTTAAATAATATTTTCAAAATCATGTTTAAAGATGTCCCAGGATCTCAACAATGCTCACAGGTCGATAGTTTTATGAATGGCAAGAATATCCTTTGACAACTTATCGATTCCTTCTCCAGTAGATGCTGAACACTTGATAGTTGCTACTTAATGCTTGAGCTCTGAAATAATTTTAACTATTTTAGTCTAGCCTGCTGGCCTTTCTCCTTGCATTTAGTCAATTTTGTTGAAAACTACAATTACTTTGCAGTATTATGAAACATGGTTGTCAACGTCTGTCAGAATATCGTGTAATCCTTTAATGTACTCATTTTTTTATACCCTCAGCCCCTTCATGTCAATGACCAGAAGGAGAATGTTGGCGTTGGGATAGTAGTTCTTCCAGGAACGAACCACTGGTGATCGGACTTAAAATGACATTACTTTGACCTTTTCCTCCAACACAAAGGAACTGATCCCTAGTTAGGGTTTAGTGGGAGAGGTGCTTTAAAGTCCTTCTGTCTATAAACTCTTTATTCCTAATTTTCTAACGATAGACGACTTCCCTGAATCTTTAAAGCCGACCACTATCATATTGAAGATAGGGAGTATCTTTTATTATTCTCTTCTGAAGGCTGAGGGACAGTGGAGCCCCATTAACTTTACTATAAAATATAAACTATCTCAAGTATTTTAAATAACAAAGAGCTAAAGAACTAATTCATTAATCTTGATCTTTTGTTTTCTCTAGGCTCATCAGTCCTTTTTTCAATATTTATGTCAGAATGATCCTGACTATGAATCAGACTTTATTAGGATAATACAATCATATAGCATGGAGGTGACCAGTCTCTCTCAGCCCATCCAGTCCTTTACAGACAAAACAACCATATTCCTCAGTACCTTCCTCTTGACCAAGATAGTAAAGGATTTGGGAACTCGGGGTTCATTCAAATTGCCGAAAACTTTAGAAATGTTATCGACCTCACAGTCAGTAACGAGATTACTACATAGTGAGAAACAACATAAATCACTAAGGAATCAGAATGCTATCACCCTCTCAATGGAGTAATTTGCAAAGCATCAATTTATGTACCCAATTAATAATGCAGCCTACAATCCGATTGGAACTAAAGGATGCAAATACTTATCAAAGGGACAGTGGGATAAGCTCTAAATGTTATGGCTCGGTATTCACTTACTAAAATCAAGTGGGCAACGAGGTTGGAAATGATAATAGATATTCCATTCACAAGGAAGGGCTATAGCACCTCAGTAAGGCTCATTGGCCCAATCTCTCAGTCATTAAAATATGTGCTCCATCTTATATGTAGCCAGGAACGGCATCGGTTCAGACTCAGGAAAAGTGTTATCAAAAGCGAACTGGAAACAGCTGAAGTCACTCGATATCAGTATTCCTTCTGATAACTAGAAATGAACAGCCTCACTGAATTTGACTTCAAGCACATGGCTTCAATGTAATGTCCGGAAATGAGATCACTAATCTTAAGTATATTTTTGGCTACTGAGGTAAAAACAGGTTCAGAGATTAACAGCTGGACCAAAGTAAAGGATGGATTGAGAAGAAATTTCCCTTGGCTGGAGAGATTTTATTATGATAAATGAAAGATTAAGATATAAGAGTACAAAAAATCAGTGATGTTGGGTTTTTATGACCTTTTTAGAGGACTTCTTCTTCTAAATATAGCGAGTTTATCCATGACCCTTTCCCAAAGTCTGTCTTTTCTTCCAAAACAACTCGGGGACATCCGCCCATTTTTGCTTCTTCACGCTTTATCTACCTTCCTTATTAGTATAAATCTATCTCACATGCTCAGTCTGCAATCTTCTGTTCTCTCGCACCAACCTATTGATCATATGCTTGTAGTTATTATCATCAGGATGCTTGGTGTTCTTTCGACTTGCCTTTCTTTATATTTGACTGTGAATCTATCCTCTACGATCTCTACTTTCTCTACTTTTGACACTGGCCGCTCCTAATCTAATGTTCCGAGAATGGTTTTTGTTGGAACCTAAATCTCCCCAGTCCCTGCTATCACATGACTGTCTTCCAACCGAGGCAACATCAATTTGCAAATGCTTCATTTGTGAAACGCATTTCCGTTATTTGGTTTCAGTATCTGTGACTTTTTTGCTCTAAATTTTTTAGACAAGAGCATTGAAGTCAATCGAGTGATGCCTCTGCCTTTTGACGTGATGGGTAAGCTTATGATTAAAAGAATCAGAGCATATATCTGCTACATTTAACTCTCCTTGTTTAAACTGCTTCTTCAGGAAGAGATAGTAAGCTGTGGTGCATTAATTTTTTATATTGAAGGAGAGATACCTTTTTGTTAGTGAGGATGGAAAGCCAATTTCCTCCATATTCTTTACTATTCTCTCGTCGATCGGAATGCAATCAAAGCCTACATTTATTCCAAAACTGTTTATCCTTGAAAAATTGATGAACCAAGGGTGCTTTCTGATCTCTTTAAAGCGGAGCCGCTGCTATGGGCGAATATTAATCAGTTTGCCCAGAAGATCTTTGTACTAAGGAGATACTTTACGATCTATCAAGTAAAGACCACTTTTAATTTTGGAGTATAGGACCGAAGTGTTATCGTCCTAGAAAGGAAGCTTTGCCATCATCATCGTAAAAAGCACGATCCCCAAAGACCAAACATCCGTCATTTCAGGATCATACTGCTCACCTCGAATCATCTAAGGAGATGCATAGCAGGGTGATCCGCAAGCTGTAGCCAGCTGCTCTTCAGGTTTGTACATGTTGGACAGCCCAAAGTCGACTATTTTAAGCTTTTTATTCACATCAAGCAGCATATTCTCTGGCTTGACATCCCGATGAGCTATTCCAAGTCTATGAAGATATTCCAACCCGGCTACTATTTGTGCAAAGTAGTAGTGTGCTTATTTTTCTGATTGGCTTTATCAGGACATACTTACATTCGTCCATCCATAATGTAGTCAAAGAATTCTCCGTGCTGGGCATACTACATGACCATGAATATGTTATCGGGTGTTTCGATGACCTCATAAAGCTGAGCGATAGAGGCGTGCCTGACCATTTTTAGGATATGCAGTTAGCGAGTCACTCTTTCAACGTCAGTGATGTCTTTGATCTTATTCTTCTGAAGAATTTTGATAGCGACAGGTTCCTGGGTGGGAATATGAGTTGCCTTTTTGACCTTACCAAAGGTTCCTCTGCCTATAGTCGACCTTACTTACTCCACATTTACTCAATACGATAGCAACTTAATTATGAATTCGTTGTCATCATTGTTATATAAAAGATGACCCATTTTAAATGCTTTATTGAAAGGATTCCTTTAAATTATCAAGACTCTGTTTTGGCAGTATTTATTGTTAGATTAAGTATAATTTTTGAGTTATCATGAAGAGAGATGATGATAATGGGTTGAAGGAAAATACAAAACAGGCCCGGTAGTTGCATACACTGCATTCTTTTGTGCTATAGATGGAAAACAAACCCAGATGGAACCTTGGTAGATTATTATTAAAACAGTCTCAAAAAAAAGGAATGAGGAGGAATTGACGTACCTTTTCAGAAAGGTCGATCCCGAAAATTAAATTAAATAAATACTCCTGCGTACAATTGTCTCGACATAAGAATGGAACCTTCTTCCAGGGCTGCTATCTATGCTAAAGGGCAGATCTTTTCTGCAGTTAAAAGTTCTCAATTTGGGCTCAAATAATATAATTTCTCTAGAGTCATTACCACATGCAAACATACCTCAATTGGAGGCTCTTTTCCTCTGGAACAACAAGATCATCTCTATAGCCCCTCTACGTAAACTCCAAGCCTATAATTTGGCTGTTTTAGACCTGAGTTCCAATGAAATAACACAAGTAGAATCTATTATAGCTCTCAACTGTAAGAAGCTGGAGCTACTGAATCTTTAAAACAATTTGCTTGGAGACATTAATCCCTTGATCAGGATGCATTCTGACCGCAAAAACCTGAAGATAAGCATAGGTAATTGAAGAGTAAGAAAGTTCATAACAATTTAGTCAGTATCGTGGGCAATTCGATGAGGGAGGACAGGAAAAAGGCTACATACATGTGTTTGTTCGGAAGGAGGGGGTTGGTAGAATATTGCTGAGCTGACTAGAAGCACTGATTGCTAAACTATAACAATAATAAACTGTCATTTACTATCATATTTACTAGCATAGTTCCTCAAGCAAGCCCAGTAGACCCAGTAAGCGATGGTTTCCACCTCGGGTTTCCGGAAAATTCAGTGTCTGGAATATCTACTCCTCCATTCGGTCATCCTCAGTAGTCTGAAGAGGAGATTGAGCCTCGATTTCTCCCACCAGTTCAGGATTGTTTGTATCGTTTCTTCTTTTGGAACTGGTATTTTTGACTTTGTGGGCACTGTGGGAGTGCTTGTGTATGAGTTTGAAGCTTTGTTGGCAAATAGGACAGTTTTTTTTTAGCTGAATGAGTGGATGTATACCTGTGCCCACTTGCGGATGCAGGGGAAGCAGAACTCGTGGTGGCAGGTGTCAAGATGAGCAGGTCTCAGTAAGTGCTGCAGGCAGATGGGGCAACGTTTTTGGGAGTGTTTGGTCATGACTAATATTAGTATGATATATTTTTGTAGTACCTAAGCCATAGTGTCCAATTCATTAAACTGTCCTACTTTTGTGCACCGTCAACTACCATCACTGTATATCCTCTGTTAATCAGTCGCCAATCAGCTGAATTTAGATTTCTATACTCCATCATACAACAGGAATAAAAATGATCTGAATATTCCTGGTGGTATTAACCATTTCTCGCAATTGAGACTTCTTCAACAGCATGAAAACTATTCTCAAGTCTAGTTACCTTATAACTGTTTGATTCTTGTGTATTTTAAATTGGAAGCGAGGTTATCGAAATTGATTAGGTTTTTTAAAAGCAATGGAGAATAAGTCTGAATAGGAAAGGAAGTGCCACACCTGCCAAGCTCAACCCAAATAGCTTCTGAGATGTACTCGATGCAAGAATGTCTACTACTGCGGAGTCGACTGCCAGAAAAGGGACTGGCCCTCACATAAGCTCCAATGTTCCAAAAATAGCAACAATGGTAGTGCTCCTTCCAAGGAGGAGAGCCTTGAGGGAATGAACGAGTTTCATAAAGTGCAACATCTAGGCACTGGGAACTTCACCACTATTTTCAAGGCGGTCTCCAAGATAGATGGAAAAACATATGCCATCAAGCAGGCAGAAAAAGCCAAACTATCTCGAGTAAGAAAAGAGGCCGACCTGTTCATGGAAAAGCACTGTCTTTCTAAGCTCAAATGTACGTTTCTATCTATACAGAATGCAAGTATGTTGTCAGATTATGGAAAACTTTCCAAGATGAGATGCATCTTTTCCTTAAAATGGACTGCCCTGAAAATGGATAGCTGTGGGATCGCTCTAGGTTCTACGGAGTCATCGGAGAGTCTGTCTATAAATACTATGCTTGTCAAATCATTAAGGCCATCCACACAATCCATTAAGAATACGATATTGTTCATCGTGATCTTAAACCTGAAAATATCCTCCTTACTAAAGATCACGAAGTCAGGCTTATCGACTTCGGGACAGCTAGAGACCTTTCAAGACCTGACATCAAAGGCTCAGGTAATGGGCTCAAGGGAAGAAAACCTTTTGAGCACTATGTGGGTACACCTCAGTACATGGCACCTGAGTGCATTCATAATCAGGCTTCAGAAAAAATATCAGATGTCTACTCACTCAGCGGAGTTCTTTATTTCCTGAAGGTAGGATCAGCTCCATTTTGTGCCGGGTCATAGTATTTGATCTTCAAGAAATCTCTTGAAACCTAGATGGTTCTTCCACCCGAACTCTTCAGTCCTGCTTTGACTGACCTTTTGCTCAAGATGAACAAGAAATAAATGTCAGAAAGAATAAGCCTAGAAGAGGTGATGAAACATGAATACTTCTCTGGCATTGACTTCGATAATTTGCCCACCTACCAGCAAGCTCTATCTGAGATGACTCCCTTTGAAAAGAACGTCCAGGATCTTTGTCAGGTATTAATATAAAAGTATACGAATATTTCCAAATAAAAGGTGGAAGTCAGATAAGCTACTTATCACAACTAAATTAAGCTTTTCATCGAAAAACAAGTTCAGATTTGTCCTGAAGAGCTGAAGGAGGAAGCCAGTAAGCTTAAGGAGGTGATTGAGGCACAGACATAGATCATGATCAATATGCATGATGACCTCAACATTGGCTTTACTGAGCTGTACAAAAAAATCAGAGGCATCGAAGACCCAGTTATAGTAAAGCAGTTAAACGAAGAAGATGAGGCTGGACTAGCTAAAGGTGTACAAAATATTGAGATTTCTGAAGCAATGCCTAACGAATGATAATCTACTTTATGATATGATACAATATTCTAACCAAAATCATAATATCATAGAAGCTATTTTCTCGTTCTCATAAGGTTCATCACTGAATTATCCTATACTATGAGCTGCACGAGCATGTTTTGAGGTAAAATGTTGAACTACCTTATTAACATCTAGTCCAGCAACTAATGAGGCATCTTCTTTGGGTTGAAAGCTCTGAATATGGTTGGAATGATTTTTGGGGGCATAATGTTTATTGATTTTTGTTTCTTTGTATGGCCTCTGATCCAATATGCATCAAATTTGATCCTTCTGCGAGCTGAATATGAAGAGATTTACTTTAGAGCCAAAAGTCCACCACACTTCTAGTAATGACAGCACTGATTTATCCGATGATGACTAGTGCAATAAAAAAGGCAACAACAAAGCCGAGTTTAAGAAGGTTAAGATCACTAGCGGTGATGGTGGGGAGCAACAGTTCAATGAGCTCAGGGTTACTTTTTTAGAGGGTGGTGATGGTAAAGAACTAAGTCCATGAGTTAATTAGCAATCCTGAATAGTAGATAATATTAAGTTGCAATGACCTCCTGAGAATTGCTTGCGACTTGGCTATGGTTCTCCTTTAGAATTTGAGAATAAACATTCTTACATTGTAAGTCTCAATGCCGACATAAACCAATGAGATCAACACCTGGAGAGGCAACAAAATGTTATAAATCCCAAAGCTGATGATGGCAATCAGATCCAAAGTATTCGTATTTTAGTGATTTGGTTTATCGTTCTCCTCAACAGCCTTCATCAATAGCTAGGTAAGCCTGTACTCAAAGCTGGATTTGTTTAATTTGCTATCTTAATCCTCGAGTAAATTATTGATGGATTTTAACGCTTTGACTTTGTACTTGATGATGAAACCTTTGACTGTCCGAATCAACACTTCGAATAGAAGAGCAGTATATCGTGAGTACACATAGTAGCGAATTTCGTCAATGCAACTTTTGGAGAAACAACTGGTGCCGGCAAAGGGTTCAATGACCAGAAAGAATAAAGGAGGAATCATTTCGATTCCAAAGATATAGGTGAACTTAAATAGCTGGGCAAGTCTCCGAGCATCATCGTCTGAAGCTGGATCTTTGAAGAAAATGATCAATCTGACAAACTGATCAAAAAGAAGGATGCGGACAAATTCAATGAAGATGAAATAGAGAGAATAGCCGAAGAGATGAGGTAATGATAAAAATAAGGCTTGGTACTGGGACATACTGTTATAGATTTCCACAACAAACATTCGACAGCCAAAGAAGACTCCTCCAAAAATACTCCAGATGCCCATCATAAACATGCCCCAAAGGATGTTTTTTATGATGAGTTACAAAGTCGAATGATCCATGTATTAGTTGACCCTATCAGTGAGAGGATCCCTGATATAAGGACCTCTGAAATCACTCCGAAGTACTTTGGAGCTGATATCATCCTGAAATTTCTAAACATAGCTGTCTTAGAAAATTGTCCACATTGTTAGAAACATTTTGAAGCTGATAGCCAGAATGACAGATTTGATAACGTTGGTGCTGGAATAGACCAGGCTTTTGAAAACTAGCTAAAATATGTAGATTAATGTGTAAGGCACCACAATTCCCATGAAGTAGTGGATTATATATACCTTAAAGGCTATCTCCATGCCCACGTTGTTGCCGAAATAATTTCTTATGACATTTGTGTTGGCGAAAAATGTATAAAAAGGCCAACCGCTTACGACATTTTAGCCGTCGACTCCTCCAGCAATCTCAGTAGTTCCACCAGTCCCTTTCAGCTAAAAATCATTGTGAAGGGCCAGAAAATTGATTCCCATTTGATTGAGTGTATTGACTGTAAAGGTAGATTTGAGCACAATATATGCCAATTTGATTTTTTCCATTTTAAGGAAAAGGTCCAACCTCCCATCCGGCGATACTTGCTGGGGCTTATATAACAGAATAGCCTTCAGCTTTTGAAAGTATCCTGAGCCGGAGTATCCTTTTCCTGGGATCATGAACTGTTCATACATTTCTGGAGCCTGGATGCTTTTGAACCCATGATAATCTGAAAGGTAGTAGACCAAATCAAAGAATTGCTTACGCTGAAGGAATTGATGATAGAGCAGTTGGCAGCCCTGGTTTAGTTTGTAGTTATTGTATTGATAGAGATATTGCTTTTCGTGCTTGCTGAGAGTGGGTGTATTGTTTACCTTCTTGTAATATTTCATCAGTCTGTCAACTTCTTCCTGATGGTTCAGAAAACGCCACTGAGTTTAGGGACATAATGGAGCCTCATTAATGATAACAGCGCCAAACTGATGCTCCACCATTTTGAAATACCTGCTCAATCTTTTGGAGTCCGTTATCAGTTTAGGATAGTGTTCCATCATAGAGTGAAGCTTGAGAGGTCTTTGATCTTTTCCTGTTGGTTCATTCAGGAAAAAATCAATGAGGGAGTAATCTATTTCCTTCTTCATTCGATAATGAGTAGCTATTTTCAACCGATTGTCCAGGCTGAGGTTGAGAAAAATATAAAGAGTTTTATCCTCGAGTTCCTCATCATAAAGGAGAAAAGGCCTAGCTCTAAAGCCACAGACCCTCTGCAAAGTGTACATGATCGCATTGTACTGAATTTTAAATATGTCTAGTCTACCTCCCATCTCATGAACACAGTCTAACTAAAAAGGAACCACCTCTTCTAGCTTATCTACATATCTGGCGTGGCAAACCTTAACCTAGCATTCCTCAAGAGATTGTTGGAACCGATAGCGAATAGAGTCAGTAGTTTGCTATTATTTGGTTCGAACCATCTGATCCAATATGTCTTTTTCGGCCTTTGTCGCCATTTTTCTTAATTTGTAAGAGGGATTGCTGATGTAGCTAGAAACAGAAAAATATTGACTTTTTTATATATACTTTTTGCTGGGAATCTTCCAGGTCAGAACGAGGTCGGGTTCGAGCTCCTCCTCAAGGTATGGAATGTCCAAGTACTTGAGGTTTCCTGTCAAAATATCATACATTTCTGCCTCTTCATTATTTTCGATGGCCCACTGTTCCTCCTCCATGCAGTTATCGATTCAAAAAATGTTATTATTCGTCTTAGGAAAAGATACTGACAAAGCGAAAAATATCAAGACAAATCTTTCTATCGAAGTTGCCGAGAACTTCCTAATTATACCCAGCCTACGCTACTGTAGAGCACGTCTCTGTAAAAGAGTTATCCTACTTTTGAAAGAATATCTTGAAGATGATGGTGGTTGAGGGTTTGAGGATTGAAGGTTCGGAATATTGTCTTCGTGGGTACAAGTGACTGGCCTGTTGATTTTTTGACTCTTACTTGCTGTCGATGTCTGAAATGTTATTTGGCTTTCTGATTTTTCCTTTCTAAATAAACCCAATTTTACTTTTGAACCAGAAAGATGACAAATGACTGGTCACTGCTCCAGAAAGCTAGCCAAGAGCCAACATCATAAGGCTGATTAAGGTAATGAATGCCAGTTGAAGAAAGAGAATTTTACTCGCAGTGATGGGGTCAAGTAGGGGAGGAAGTATGTAAGGAAAAAATTTCTCTAAAGTATGAAAGGAATATATAATGATCCAGGCATTAATGACTATTCCGACGTAATAGACCACTTGAAGTTGACTGTGATAAGGAAGGATCGCTTGAGATTTGCTTATAGGTCGTCGTTCATGAAAAATAAGGTCGGTTCTGACATTAAAGCCATCAATGAGGACGTTTGTGAGAGAGATAACTACAACCAATGGGAGTACGGGACTGTAGAGAGCAAAACCAATAATAGCCACCATATTGAATGACAGGTTACCTGCATGCTATGGCTTATTTGCCTCCTTTATTGACTCCAAAAGCATACTTTGCATTCGGCCCTGAAATGAATCATTTTCTTGTTTTTCATCAAGATCCTCCATGAATTGGTTTTTGTATTTGACGTAAAACATTCTTACAGTCCTGACTATGGCTTGAATAAAGGTAATCATATATCGTGAGTATACATAAAAAGTCAGTTAGTTAATACAGCTCGAGGAAAAACAGCTAGTTCTGGCGAATGGCTCCAGAACGACGAAGAAAAATGGAGGAATCATCTCAATCCCCAACAGATAGATAAACATGAGATGATGTTCCAATTTTTGAGATTATTCGTCAGTTGCCGGGTTTTTAAGAGTTAGAAGCAGCTGGATTATTCTGTTTATTGCCACCAGTTGAATTGCATCAACCAACAGAAAGAATAGCATATAGGATATGAAGTGAGGGATTGAGAGGAAACCGATGGTTAGACCAGCCATACTATCATAGATACTTACCAGCAG
>Ga0100385_1001922_pt1 | contig 20193 bp, 18 predicted proteins | sample CryGeymeta201509_FD_81543 | JGI IMG/M metagenome (GOLD analysis project Ga0100385, IMG submission 81543) | Groundwater microbial communities from Crystal Geyser aquifers in Utah, USA - Crystal Geyser metaG 2015-09 | ecosystem: Environmental > Aquatic > Deep subsurface > Groundwater | place: USA... | reverse complement strand
TGAGAGCCTTTAAAAGTATCCATCTCAGTATCGTGTCAATAGAAGGAAAAACATCTGTAAGTAATTGTACAAAATTAATGCATATTATTTTTTAATGTAATAACTTGATAATCAATGTTTTATGTAATTATCAATTATCCATTTTAAATTAGCTTCGCTGCTTTGGCAGGTGTCCATTTACTTATCTGTTTCGGATTTAACACAAACTAAAATACAAATTCTTGGACTATTAAACATGAAATCTGAAATTTATCTCGGTATGAATAAATTATCTTTTTCTGATTATGATTTCAGCGAAACGTGAATAGATTAGAAATTTATTGAAAATTTGAAACGCATTTACTAAAAATAAAGTGAATGCGTTTTTTTTAACCAGATTAAATCAATCCAGAAACCACCCCATTCAAAACAACAAAACGCTTTTTAGGATTTTCAATATTCTCAAAAACTAGACTTGGATTGCTTTCAAGTTCTATTTTTTTGCTTTGCATAACTATTTTATAATCTTCAAAATTATGTTCTTCGTGTCCGTAAAACGTCGATAAATCTCCCATATCTACTATTTTACTCTCAAAAATATACTTGTTTTCAGTTTTATCAAATTTAGAATATCTTTCAAAAGCTATATCGGCTCTAAACTTTACAAACTGTGGAAATTCAATTTCTACATTTCTAAGAATCACATCATAAAATTGTGTTCCATTTAAAGGCAAATCTTCATAGGCTTTTATTGATTTATTTTTATGCAAATCATTTGCAACACTTAAAAGTCCATTCAAAATAGCTACATAATTGTATTTTCTGACTTCCTGTTTTTCCCAATCGTTTGGATAGTGTCCTGATTCTATCAAAATTGTTCCGTAACCGAGTTTTTGAAAATTATCCCCAAAAGCACGAGGTTCGAATTCGTCATCATATTTTGCCATTTTACCTCCTAACTCTTCCTCCAATCCTTCTACCATCAAAGAAATTACTTGCATCGCTTCCAAACGGTGCATTCCTTCTTTTTTGATTGTTGTTTCCTTGTCAAAAGCAGGGGCAAGAAAAGCGAGTGTAGTCGGAACTGGATTTTTTCCTACTGAATATTTTGAGCGTTGGTCGTGCAAATTAAAGCTAAAATGAGGTTGTATGTTGGCAGCCAAATCAATTAATAGATTTGCTTCTGGAGTTTGACGTTGTAGAAAATCTCTGTTCATATCAATTCCTTGAGCTGTTCTGCGTGTAAAAAGTGCTGTGCCGTCAGGGTTCAAAACAGGCACAAAATGCAGCGTAAAGTAATTTTTTATTGTTTCGACAAGTTTTGTATCTTCTTCTGTTTTTGGATTTTCTAAAAAATGAAAAATATCCAAAAGTGCCATCGTTGCTGTCGGTTCATTTCCGTGCATTTGCGACCAAAGCAAAACAGGCGTTTTTCCATTTCCAAAAGTAAGATGATAAATAGGTCGTTTTTGTGCTGACTCTCCTAATTTAGTTTTGGTAAAGTTAGAATTTTGTTTTTTGATAGTATCCTCTAAAACTTCATTAAATTCTTCAGGCTGAAAATGTCTATAAACAAGTAATCTTTCTTTATAGAGGGAATAATTTTCTAAAAGTTGTGATGTAAAATTCATTTTTATTTATTTTTGATTTAATACAGGAATGCTGTAAGGTAATTCTTCTAAAAATTTACTCCAATGTGGGATTTCCTTTTCATGAAAAACAGTATAGTATCTTACTTTTTTGTCTTCGTGAGTCAAAAACTCTAAGGATAAAATAAACTGATTGTGTTTTGCACACTCTTTAAAAGGCATATAAATAAGAGAATATTTTAATTGATTGATTTGATTAAAACCTATTTTTATTTCTTTATTTTCTTTCTTATAATTTATAGATTGATTTTTCAAATCAATAACTAGATATGTGGTTTCAGAAACAGCAGAAGTTATTTTAAATGTTTTTTTCTTGTAATGGTTTTGCACAAAAAAAGAAATCACCCACACAATAAGAGAAGTAACAATCATTCCTCCAAGAACCAAAAGAAGACTACGAAGTAAAATTATAGAAACAATAAATAGGATTAATGCCAAAGCAGTTCCTTCAATTAACGATAATGTAAGTTTCCAATATTCTTTATCAGCCTCTTCTTTGCTCCAAGGATAATAACTTCCCTTTCTGAACAAAAAAGGCAAATATTCTAACGGCTTTGCAACTAACTATAAAGATTTAGCAATAGGAATTTCGGAAAGTGTTTCGTCTTGATTACAATGTTCATTTCCCAAATACTCCCAACTTTCTATAAAAAAAGCAGATTTACACGCAGCACAAATCACAATCGTATGACCTTCCTCTATTTTTTCTCCTGTAATGGGGTCAATACGTTCTTGGTTTAAAAAATCTGAATGAGTAGTTGTGTTTAAACGATGTTCGTTTATCATTTATAGACCGTTATTTTTGATGTCATAGGTAAATGGCATACGTTGTATTATTTTTTTATAGACTTTTCTACATTTTTAATAAATTCAATAGAAACTTCTAAATATTTAGAAATAGTGGAATAATCAAGTCCAGCCTCTAACATGTTCTTTACACCTAGAGTAGCTTTACTTTCAAGTCCTTTCTCAAGTCCTTCATCTCTTCCTTGCTTATAGCGAATATCGTTTTTGATGTCGTAGGTAAATGGCATACGTTGTAATTGGTTTACGATTTGTAATTGTAATTTTCTTAAAGTAGATAAAATCTCTAACTGTTTAACGACTTTTTCACGCTCTAGGTTCGGTTTTGTAGTGGCTTCTATTCGGTTAAAGATAGTTTCGATAATTTTTTCAGATTTTTCGTTTTCAAAATCTGCTAAAATAGTCAAAATTACTTCCTCTGGCTTATCTGAATTAATAAATTTTTTGTAGCTAATATCTTTGAGAGAATACAAATTATACGAAAATGACAAATTGAGCAAATCTAGTTTTGTTGTCATGGTACATTTTTTATCACCAATGTAAAAAACTACTTGCAAGACATTAATTTTATATTTTCGATGCAAAAGTGCATAATATTCGTGCATTCTATATTTCATCTCTTTGTCATTCGCAACTTGAAATTCAATATGTAAAATATAATCCTTTTTAGAATCTTTGTGTACTACCTTTTTCAAAAAATCTGGTTTTCGTTCTAAAGTACGCTGTAAATCGTCTCCAATTTCTTCTAATTTTTCTGGATGAATATCAAGCAATTTTTCAGCTAAAGGAAGAATTATTTCCTCAATATTTTCTTTTATAATTTTATCGTAATCATGGGACATGAATAAATTTAGAAGTTATAAATGAAATACAATTAAAAAAAATAATATAAATTTAGAAATAAAATTATAAATTCTACCTTCTAAAATCTAAATTGGTTTATCCCACCATTACGTGAGCATTCGGATAACGATACGAATTTGTAACAACAGCATTACTAAGCGCAAGAGCAAGTGTAAGCGTTCCGACACGTCCCAAATACATAGACATAATAATAATTACTTTTCCCCAGAAAGAAAGCTCAGAAGTTAGGTTCATACTAATTCCGACGGTTGCAAAGGCTGAAACTTGTTCGAAAATAATTTTTAGAATAAATTTTGTGTCGTTTGGCGAGGAGGGTTCTTGCACTAAAAGCAAAAGAAAAATAGCCAAAATATTATAAGCAATCGCAAAAATAAAGATGGCAAATGCTTTTCGGATAAGCTCGTCTGGAATAGTTCGCTTTGCAATTACGATGCGTTCCTGCCTTCTAATACTAGCCACAGCAGCTACAAAAACCAGTACAAAAGTAGTGATTTTGATACCACCAGCCGTCGAACCCGAAGAAGCACCAATAAACATCAAAACCAAACACATCATAATCGTTGCAGGATTTAAGGCTTCAAAATCCATTGTATTAAAACCTGCCGTTCTTGTTGTCATGGACTGAAAAAGTGCCGTTACGAAGGCTTGAATAATTGTTCGGTCTGTTAGCTTTTCGATTTCTAATAATAAAAAACCAATCGTACCGATGGCAAGCAACGTAAAAGTAGTATAAACATTGATTTTGCTTACTACATTCCATTGTTTCCAAGGCTTTACAAAACGCTCTTTTATACTTTTGAATGAAAAAATGTCTTCAATAGTTGTATAACCAAGACCACCCAAAATTACAATCCAAATAATGACAAAATGCAGGTTATACATTCTACCAATTTTGTAATCTATATCTGCCATTCCCCCAGAAAACAAACTAAAGCCACCATTACAAAAGGCTGAAACAGAATGGAAAAAGGAGAAAAATATCTTATCACCAATCGTTTCAAACTGCTGATTTTGATCCCAAAGTTCTTCATCCCAAGCATAATAAATGCCGATTGTTCCCAAAATTTCTATGAAAAGAGTAATCAAAACGACTTTACGGAGAAGTTTGGTAGCCGAAACAAGCGATTCACTACTCAAATAGTCTTGAATAATAGATTGGTGTTTTATTCCTACTCCTTGTGTCAGAAAACTAGCAAAAAATGTCGCAAAAGACACCATTCCAATTCCTCCTAGTTGTATCAAAACTAAAATTACAATCTGCCCTTTGAGCGTAAAAGCCGTAGCTGTATCGACAACAATAAGCCCAGTAACACAGGACGCACTTGTAGAAGTAAAGATGGCATCAATCAAATCCAAACTATTCTTCCCCGGTGTCATAGTAGGAAGCATCAAAAGACCTGCTCCCATAAAAATCAAAAGAACAAAACTAAGAAGGAATGTGGTGGCAGGTTTATAACTAATTTCTGAAAGATGTGTCGTTATTCGTGTCAAATCTAGCCCTATCATCAAGAGCATATAAATTGACAAAAAATGTTGATTGGAGAGTTCGGGATTAGAAAAACCTAAAAGCTCAAAATAATAATAGGTTATTCTAAAATTAAGAATGTAATTAATTATTCCACAAAAAATTACAAAGGCAATCAACAAAGCCTCAAACCAGTTTTTTCGCAAAAAATCTATCCAATGGGAATCATAGATAACACGAAAAACAAAAAAGACTGCAAAAGCAAAAAAGATGATATCAAGCGTTCCGAAAATCACACGTTCGATGGGTGCATCTACATAAAAACCATAGCGATACACCAAAAACCCAAGCGCAATAGCCGAACAGATTACTGAAAGTGTCTTTATCAATAATAAAATTCTGTCCCGACTCTCATACACATGATTTTGGTAACGTTCCCGAAAATTATTTTTATAATTAAAAAAATGCGTTTTAAAATTCTTCAACTAGGATTTATAATTTTACTTTTTAAAAGAAAAACAGAGGTTACTATTTTTTATACGAACACGAATTGAATTTTAGTTCAAAGAAACAAATTTTTTTGGCAAAAAAATAATCAAATAAAGTTGAAACGTAGTAGATGAAGTCTAATTTTATAAAAAAATGAACCTTAGAAGGACTATTTTGTGTTTCAATTTTACATTTTGAAAAAAATGATGTTGTTTTGTACTACGTAGCTGTCAGCTTCCAAGCTGTCAGAAAAATACAGAGACTTTAATTTACGATACTTTAAACGATAGCTTGGAAGCTATCGCCTACATTATGAAAAGACAAGATATAAAAGACTTATTAGAGTCAAAACAATTTGACCAACCTGTACATACAAAAGGATGGATTCGTGGAGAACGTGGAAATGCGTATGTTCGTTTTCTAGGGCTTAATGACGGCTCTAGCCTTGAAAATATTCAAGTGGTGGCTGATGCCGAAAAGTTTGATGAAAATCTTAGAAAACGTTTTAATGTAGGTGCTTCTGTTTCCATTACAGGAACTCTAGTAGAATCAAAAGGAAAAGGTCAAAGTGTAGAAATTATAGCTGATACAATAGAGATTTTGGGCGATGCTGATGCTGAAAAATATCCGATTCAACCAAAAGCACACTCTATGGAGTTTTTGAGAGAAAATGCACATCTTAGAGGTCGTACTACTACTTTTGGGGCAATTTTCCGTCTTCGTCATGCGCTTTCGTTTGCTATTCATAATTATTTCAACGAACGTCGTTTTTATTACTGGCATTCTCCAATCCTTACAGCGTCTGATGCAGAAGGAGCAGGAGAAATTTTTAGAGTAACGAATTTTGATATTGATGATTTTGATTCAATTCCAAAAATTGCAGAAGGTAAACACAAAGGAAAAATAGACAACAAAGAAGATTTCTTCGGAAAACCAACCAACCTTACCGTTTCTGGACAGCTAGAAGCAGAATTAGGCGCTTTAGGATTGGGAAGAGTTTATACTTTTGGGCCTACTTTTAGAGCTGAAAACTCAAATACTGCTCGTCATTTAGCTGAATTTTGGATGGTAGAACCCGAGATGGCTTTCTATGATTTGAAAGACAATATGGATTTGGTAGAAGATTTCTTAAAGTATTTGATAAAATATGCTTTAGATAATTATAGAGAAGAAATTGAGTTCTTGGATGCAAAATTTGTAAAAGAAAATTCGCAAAAGAAAAAGGAAGAACGTGCAGAAATGGGATTGATTGAAAAATTAGAATTTGTTTTGGCAAATGATTTCAAGCGAATCACTTATACAGAAGCGATTGATGTTTTACTTAATTCTAAGCACTATAAAAAAGGAAAATTTACGTATGATGTAAAATGGGGCGTTGATTTGCAATCTGAACACGAACGTTTTTTAGTAGAAAAACACTTCAAAACGCCTGTTATTCTTTATAACTATCCAAAAGACATAAAAGCATTTTATATGCGTCAGAACGATGACGCAGAAGAAGGAAAAGAAACCGTAGCAGCAATGGACGTACTTTTCCCTGGAATTGGAGAAATTGTAGGAGGTTCGCAGCGTGAAGAGCGTTTGGACAGATTACAAGCACGTACTGATGCAATGGAAATTACAGAAGAGCTTTGGTGGTACTTAGATACTCGTAAGTTTGGAACAGTCCCACATTCAGGTTTCGGACTCGGTTTTGAGCGTTTGATATTGTTTGTTACTGGAATGGGAAATATTAGAGATGTAATTCCTTTTCCTAGAACGCCTAAAAATGCTGAGTTTTAAATATTTCCCTCGTTGACGACTGCATTTTGAGCCTCAACGACGGTTAATAAACGTAAACTAAATTTAAGAAAAGTCTTTTCTAATTAAATTGGAAAAGACTTTTTTGTTTTATTGGTGATTTTACAGCTCAACAGTAGTTATGGATATCACAAACTTTTATTTAATCTAATTTTGAGAAGATTTTTTCATTGAATCATTTTCTATACGGTGTTTATCGAAAAAAGTTTTAGGTTTTTTGGAACTTTTCCAAAATTTTTGCTTCTTTGCATTACTAATCTTTAGTTAGATACACTCAAATGTTATGATTATCAATTATTTATCATTTCAATAAAAAATATTCAATTTATTATAAATTTTGTTTTAAATTAATACAGAAAAGCATTCATTATAATAATGAGTACATTCTAATATCTTTTAAAACAGCTTAATAAACGTTCTTTAAATACCTTTTAACCTAAGTCGTAACATAGATTTTGAATCGAAATACACTTACATTATTAGTTATTTTGTCTAACAGGGATTAGCAACAAACACTAATTATATGGCAAAAGTAAAATACTATTATGACACCGAAACGTGTCGTTACGAAAAAGTAAAAGCGTCTAAAGCAGATATTGCATTTAATATTCTTGGACTCTTAGTAGTTTCAGCAGTATTAGCAGTCGGTTTTGCGACATTTTACACTCAAGTGTTCCCTTCAAAGGAAGTGGCACAGCTAAAAGAAGAAAAACAAGAGCTTTTAACTAAATACCAAGTACTAGACAAAGAAATTAGTCAAGCAACTGATATGTTATCTCACCTTCAACAGCGAGATAATAAATTGTATCGTTCGATGTTTGAAGTAGAACCAATTCCCATGGAAATGCGAAAAGGTGGTACAGGTGGTTCGGAAAAATACAAACATTTGTTAGATGATAATCTAGTAAATGAAACGCTTATCGTAAATACTCACGAAAAACTGGATAACTTGAAAAAACAAATGTATATCCAAACCAAATCGTATGATGAGCTTATGAAATTGGCACAAAACAAAAATGATATGATGGCTTCTATCCCTGCAATTCAGCCACTTTCAAGAAAAGACCAAACAAATTTTGCTTCTGGTTTTGGAATGCGTACACACCCTATCTACAAAGTTCGTAAGATGCACGCAGGTTGTGACCTTAGTGCAAGAACAGGAACTGCTGTACACGCCACAGGTGATGGAGTAGTTGTGAAGGCAGATTGGTCTAGTGGATACGGAAGATTAGTAGAAGTTGATCACGGTTATGGATACATTACAAGATATGCTCACCTTTCAGCTTTTGATTGTAAGAAAGGACAAAAAATCAAACGTGGACAACTAATAGGAAAAGTAGGAAGTACTGGACTTTCAGTAGCTCCTCACTTGCATTACGAAGTACGTCATAATGGAGTGCCGTTAAATCCAATTAATTACTTCTTTAATGATTTGTCTCCAACAGAATACCAACAATTAGTAGAGTTATCTTCTCACGACGGACAATCACTTGGTGGTGGTTCGGATGACGAAGATCATAATCATATTAAATAATAAAACTTAGTTTTAAATTTTCATAGAAATACAAAAAAGCACCATAAAAAAAAATTATAGTGCTTTTTTTGTGTCTGAATTATTTTTAGTGTAGGCAAAGATAAGCCACTTGACCTACAATAAATTACAAATAAAAACACTTCTATTAACGTAGTTTAAAACGTTTGCTATCTTTTACTTGACTTACCGTATTTTTGATACGAGTAATATCCTCCATAGAAGCTCCTGCTGTCAGAATATCCAAATCTGCACTTGAAACGATGACTTCTACATTTTCCAAACGTTGGCGCAACTCTTCATTTTCTTGCATTATCATGTTAAGTTGTTGTTGTTCTTGTTGGCTAAGGCGACGAGCAACTTCTAGTTTTTTTACTTTGTAGAAATAATTTGTAACAATCGCACTTGTGGCAGTTCCAAATACAGCACCAAATATAATTAAAAGCTCTATCATAAATTTTTAAATTAAAGTGATATTAATGTTATTCTAATGTACGAAAAAAAACTAAATCAAGTTATCTCAAAAATGGCTTTCACAAAAAAAGCTATTCACTCAGATTAGAATGAATAGCTTTTTTAATAATTATCTATTTTGGAAAGAGTTACTTGACTTTTTTTGTCCATTCAGCTAAACTAGCTTCAAGACTTGCTTTACGAGCATCATAAAAACCACCACCATTTTCAGCACCCATGTCTTGTGCTTTTTTGGCGTGCGCAACAGCTTCTTTATAATTTCCTTGTTTTGCTTTTACTTGTGCCATAATCCATTGAGGGAAAAAATGATTTTCATTTAATTTCATAGAAAGAGAAGCCCAAGTACTAGCCTTTTCTACCTCTAAATCATTCTGGACATAATATTCAGCAGCCGAAGCATAATCATACCATGCTCTGCCATAAATTCCCATTCCTTGATTGATAGAAGCAACAGCATTTGCTTTTGTATCTGTCGTAACTTTAATAGCTACTTTCATTTTTTCCCAATTCATTACCAAATGCGCCTCCGAATCTGACTGAGGAACAACCGTAAAAGCCAAATATTCATGCATTTCAGTTTCTTTTGGAGTTACTTCTACACGAATTACATCATCTTCTTCTAAATAAGAAAAAACACCGTTTCCTTTTGAATCTTTATTCAAAATAACTGTCCAATTTTTTTCTGTTGGAATGGTAATCAGTGTATAAGAACCAGCTTTCACTTCTTTACCTTCTACCATAACATCTGTACTAAAAGTTACTTTTGTAGGAGAGTTTGCACCTGTACGCCACATTTCGCCGTAAGGAATAAGTTTTCCCCAAATTTCACGATCACGAACAGCAGGGGCAGAATAATCTACTGAAATTTTGGTAACTCCAATAACCTGTGAAACCGAAGCAGCAGGACTAGGAACAGGCATTTCTACTTGAGCGCAAGACTGTTGAATGGCTAATAGAAAAAGCGCAATGATAATCGGAACAATTAAAAGTGTGTGTAAATGTTTCATGGAAAGAAGGGTATAATAAAAAATAGTGAGTAGTGAATATTACTGTATGAATACTAAAACCTACCCAAAATTTACGTAAAAAATTGATTCAAAGATGCGATAAACCTTTATTTATGAAATGATTTAGTTTTTTTTAGGAAAAAGTAGTTGCCTTATCAATAAACTCTCTTAATTTTGTGCCTTTAGACAATGAAAATAACTATTTAGTGCAATTATAAAAAAGACATTTATGGAATGGATTGAGGCTCTCATTTTGGGTATTTTACAAGGATTGACAGAGTTTTTGCCTGTCAGTAGTAGTGGACATTTAGAACTTGGAAAAGCTCTTTTGAGAATAAAACCTTCTGATGATCTTCTTTTTTCTATTATTCTTCATGCTGCAACTGCTCTAAGTACAGTTATTATTTTTAGAAAAGAAATTGGTTTTATTCTGAAAGGAATGCTCAAGTTCAAATGGAATGATGAATGGGAATTTGCTGTAAAAATTGTTATTTCAATGATTCCTGTTGGAATAATTGGCGTGTTTTTCAAAAAATGGGTAGAATCTTTCTTTGGAGGAAATATTCCTTTTGTAGGTGGAATGTTGATGCTTACAGGGGTTTTGTTGCTTATTACTCGCCTAAAACAAGAAAATAGTGTGCCTACAATGGGACAAAAAAGTATTTTAGACGACGAAACGACACCAAAAGAAACACACAGCCAAACAACTTCTCTCAATCAAAATATTTCTTATTTACAGGCTTTTATTATCGGACTTGCTCAAGCTATTGCAGTTTTACCAGGGATTTCTCGCTCAGGTGCGACGATTGCAACGGCTCTTTTGATTGGTGTTCCACGTAGTGAGGCTGCTCGTTTTTCATTTTTGATGGTTCTTGCGCCTATTTTTGGGGCTACACTTTTGGAAGTAAAAGATTATTTAGAAAACCCAAATCCTGCTTCTTTAGATATTTCTTTTCTAACTATTGGATTTATTACGGCTTTTGTAGTCGGTCTGATTGCTTGTTATTGGATGGTGGAGCTAGTCAAAAAACGTAAACTTATTTATTTTGCAATCTATTGTTTGATTGTGGGATTGATTGCGCTTTTTGTGTAATTTGAAAATACTGGAACTGATTGGTTAATGATTAGTAGTATCAATAGGATTTTGAATACAGATTAATACGAAATGTTTTTTTGATTTTATTTTTAGCCAAAAACTAAAGTTTACGGTACTTTATTTCTCATTCTAAAGAATGAGCTACATTTACTCACTTATCGCTATTTCTACACGCCTATTTTTGCTACGCCCTTTTTCTGTGGTGTTTGTTTGTGTCGGACTGTTTTCGCCTTTTGGAGTGATTTTGATTTTAGATTTATCAATTCCTTTGCTTTCTAAAAAATTTTGAACGGATAAAAGACGTTTTTGTGATAAAATTTCATTGTACTCATTACTTCCTTTTGAGTCGGTGTGTCCTGTGAGAATGATTTTTTGCTCATTATTTTTAGAAGAATTTTGATTGAATAGTTTAATAAGATTTTCCAAAACTTGAATAGAATTTTGGTCTAATTTATCAGAATCAAAATCAAAATAAACGATTTCTAATTTTGTTATCTTTTCTATTTCTTCTTTACAATCGCTTATCTGTGTTTTTCCTAACTCAATTTTTGTATATTTTTTTGTCTGTGGAATTTCTATTTTCTTCGTTTCAAACAAAATTTCAAAAAAAGGCTCTTGTTCAAATCCTTTTTCTGTTTCTATGATTTGTTTGTACAATTTTTTAGTTTTTGGAGGATTAGGAATAAGCAAAACATACTCGCCTTTATTTCTTGCATTGGTAAAACTAACACTAATTTCGTTGTCGTTTTCATCATACAAACTCACTTTTGCATCAATCGGATTTCCATCACAACCCACAATATTTCCTTCCAAAAGCAAAATAGGCGAAGGTTTTATTTCAGGCGAAGCATTGATTAAGTCAGCATAAAAAATATCGCCTTCCCTCACAAAATAAGCAGCCTCCCCAGAAGCCGTCAAAACAAAACCATAATCATCTTTATCGGTATTGAAGGGTACACCAATATTAAAAATCTCAATCGCATTGCCATTCTCATCTAACAAAGCCTTAAAAATATCAAGTCCACCAAAACCACCATAGCCATCAGAAGCAAAATAAATCGTTTTATTATCAGCAGCCAAAAATACCGAACGTTCATTTTTTGGTGTAGAAATAGGCATTTCTGTACAAACAGACCACTTTCCAGTCGAATCTTTTTTACTCCAATACAAATCCATATCGCCATTATAATCAGCACCAGCAGCGACAATAAACGTATTCATATCAGAAGAAACACTCATTCCGTCGGTCGCATAACCTCCATATTTTGAAAATTCTCTTTTGAAAAAAGTGTTTATTCCTTGTCCTAATCCTCTCATTCCTGTCCACGAATTGCCCTTTGCTTTAGCTTCGTATTTAGCTCTATAGTAAGGACCTCCTTCGGCAACCCAATTTCTTCGCCACGACTGAAAAACTACTTGTTGTCCGTCTTGACTTACAAAAGGTTCGTCTTCTCCCGCCGAACTATTAATGCCTTTTAGATTTTGGGCTGTTGTCCAATTTCCGTTTTCATCTTTTTTAGAAAAATAAATATCGCCATCAAAACGAACTTGATTTTTATAGATTCCAGAACGTACCGACCAACTTTGTCCTCCTCTGATACTCATAAAAAACAAATAGTTGCCATCTGGTGTAACCGATAAATTCGTTTCTCTACTTTCAGAATTCAAAACATCTATTGCTTCAATCTGAACAGAATCTGGATGTTGCAAAATACGTGGAAGGTGAGTAGAGCCTTGAGCAAAAAGAGAATCAACTTTGAAAATCAAAATTATTGATAATACAGATAAAAAATAGATTTTATTTATTTTCATTTGGAATCGGATTGGGATAACTTTTTTGATAGAAGAACGGAAACAAGGTAGGAATATTTTGTAGTAAAATTTTTGTATGTTCGTTTCTCTGAATAATAACTTGAAAATAAATACCTAAATTTTAGCAACTCAAAAATAATAAGAAACAGTCGTAAAAACCTAATAAGTAATGATTTTTAAAAACTTTTTAGGTAATAGGTCTTCTATCAAACTAATTTCATTTGTAAATGGATGGACAAATTCTAAAGAATAAGCATGTAGATAAATTCCTTTTCCATTCAAAATAAGATTTTCAATTCCATATTCTTTGTCTCCCAAAATCGGATTTCCAATACTTGAAAGATGAATTCTGAGTTGATGCCTTCTGCCTGTTTGGGGCTCTAGTTTTACCAAATTCAGAAACTCAAACCTTTTAGAAACAACAGATTCTATGACTTCATAATTTGATTGTGATTCTTTTCCGTCAATTTCTGAATTGATAACTCCCTCCAATTCTTTCATTTTTCCAATCGTAATGGCATAATAGGTTTTCTGAATTTCTTTATCTTCAAATAATTTATTCAAGGCACGAATACTACTAGCCGTTTTACCAACAAGCAAAACTCCTGTCGTGCCATAATCTAAGCGATGAACAGGCTGGGGAATGGTCGAATCTTCAAGATTACTTTCTTTGAGATTTTGAGGAAGCGCATTTACAATCGTCTGAAAAGCATTTCCACTTACCAAAATACCAGCAGGTTTGTGAACAACGGCTAAATATTCATCTTCAAAAAGAACTTTTAGAGGAAAAATAAATTCTCTTTTTGGCTTTTTTTCTTCTGTTGGAATAGATAAAATAATCGTTTCTCCTCCATTTATAAAAGTAGCCGTCGTGGCAGGTTTATTATTTACTGTAATATAATTTTTCTTTAACGCCTTTTTTAATGCTGATTTGGTAGGAATGAGTGCAAAAATACCTACTCCGTATTCTTGTAAGCGAATAGGAGAAGTTAGTTTTTGTGGGACGGTATGGGTTTCTGTGGGGTTGATATAAAAGGCTAAATTATCACTTCAGAAAAGAGATGATTCTCATTTTATTTTGGTTAAAAAAATGATGATTATTTGTATCATACTCTATTTCTTTGAGTTTTGTTTGCCTTTTTCTCTCAAACTCTCTGATACTAATTCTGCGCTTTATTATGGAGTAATTTGTTTTATTGATTCTATTTACTGTTGAAATAACATAATCAACAAAACACTCCCCTGCTCTAATTTGAGGTAATGTACCTCTGCTGCTTTTTTTTAGTTCAATAACCAAAGCAAATAACTCATTTTTGTATTCTGAAAATATAATGTAATCACATACTGTACATACTTGACTATTGCTACTATCGAAAAAAGGGAATATTCCTCCTTTATACTCTCTGCCTAGTTGTTTATCAAGCTGAAAAACGATAGATCGACAACCATCTTTAATTAAATCAATTTTCATAGGAACTAAAGGTTCTTCTAAATAATTATCATTAATTTTAAAATCAGAATTTAGTACATAATCAATAAAAGATAGTTTACTCATTTTCTACAACTCCATATTTAATTGAATAAAATAATTGTTCTGAAATATCATTTAATTTTTCTACTGTTTCGTCAATAGTTTCAACATCAAAACCAGTATCATCAACTTGAATTGGAGAAACAGTTACATATCTAGCTTTATCATTTTTGTAATTAAAAAGATATGCTGAAACATTATCACTTGGGAGTTTAACATCGTCTTGATAACCGAATTTTTTAGCAATTTTTTGTGTTTCTTCATTTTGAGAAGAAGCCATAATTAGGTTATTCAATTCTCTAATAATATAATCACTATGTGTACTAATTAATAATCTAAAGCCCTTATTAATTAGCTTTGCAAATATTCTAGTTAAATAAATTTGATTGTTAGGATGCAAGTTAAGTTCTGGTTCATCAATTATTATCAATTCATTTTTTGTTGCAATATGTTTTAAATAAAAAATCAAACTAGAAAGAGTCTTTACAATAGAAGCTGTTAAATGAATTGGTATTTTTTTGCTTTTTGCTTTATTTGAAGCAAATTGAACATCTCCATCTTTTGTAATAGTGACCTTTCCTTGAAGTAATTCGTTTTCGATTTCTTCGGCAAATTGATAAAATTCTGTTTTATTTTTAGAGTAATTGAATAAATCTTCAGCTATCTCTAGTCCATCTCTAATTGGCATAGGATATCGTTTAGAGCTTCTTAAAAGCCAATGAAAAGGATCTCTATTATTGGATTTAGAACCTAGAGCTTGTGCCCTTTCAATAAACTCTTGTTTTTGAATAGAAAGTTCTTTGCTGAAAGTATAAATAGAGTTTCTTTCAACAGGTAAAATATGACTTGATGTAAAAGGATAAAATCCAATTAATGAGTAGAGTTTAGCATTTAAAAACAAACTCAACATTTCGATACTTTCTTTAGAAACTGTTTTGTTTTGTAATGAGAGTTGTATTGATTTAGTATTTTTCTCTTTTTTTATTTTAACAATAACATTATTCAGCTTGAGTTCATTTTCAAAATTCATTTGTAAAATATTCTTAGCAAATTCACTTTTACTTTCTTCTATGGTAATAGAAAAGTTAGCAAAAAGAGTTGTAACAACCTCATCAGATACTCCATAAATAGCATCTAATGACTCTTTTATATCTTTAAGTTCATTATTTCTATAATCCCAAATTTTATCAACTTCTACTTCAAAAACAGCAGATTGATTTTTTATTAAATCAGATACAAGAGTATTACCACTTTCACTCATGAAATATTTTAAGCCAGACTTTGTTAAAGCGTGTATTATAAAGGCAGTATATGTTTTTCCAGAGTTATTTGGACCACAAAATACAGTCAATCTTTTATTAAGATTTATTTTTGCTTGTTTTATTGCTCCAAGATTTTGGATTTCAATTTTCATATAATATAAATGTAAAAAAATATTTCGATATACTAAGAATCTTATGATAAATAATAGAAATTATATATAAGCACAATATCTATAAAATCTCTCTCATTTCAAAGGAGTTAATTCTACTTCTCCCTCTCAATCGCATACTTTACAAGTTCCATTAGTGAGGTTTTGTGTTCAGATTCTGGGAAAATATCTAGCATTTCCATGGCTTCTTTGTAATAAGTTTGCATAACCGTTTTGGTATATTCTATTCCACCTGATTTTCTTACAAATTCTATTACTTCGGCTATTTTATCGGCTTTATTGTTTTTATTTTTGACTAAATAAATGATATGTTTTTTGTCAGCAGGAGAAGCATTTTTTAAAGCATAAATCAATGGCAAAGTCATTTTTCGTTCTTTTATATCAATTCCTAAAGGTTTTCCTACTTCGGCAGTTCCGTAATCGAATAAATCATCTTTTATCTGAAAAGCAATTCCTATTTTTTCGCCAAAATCTTTCATTAAATCTACTGTTGCTTTTTCTGCACCTGATGAAGCTGCACCCACACCACAACAAGCCGAAATAAGAGTAGCCGTTTTTTGTCTGATTATTTCAAAATAAACTTCTTCTGTAATATCTAATTTTCTTGATTTTTCGATTTGTAATAATTCTCCTTCACTCATTTCTCTAACAGCATTCGAAACGATACGCAAAAGTTCAAAATCGCCATTGTCAATCGACAATAAAAGACCACGAGAAAGTAAATAATCGCCTACCAAAACAGCCACTTTATTTTTCCATAGTGCATTTATCGAAAAAAATCCTCTTCTATAATTTGATTCATCAACCACATCATCATGCACAAGCGTAGCCGTATGCAGAAGCTCCACCAAAGAAGCACCCCGATAAGTAGTTTCTCCAATCGTTCCACACATTCCAGCCGAAAGAAAAACGAACATCGGGCGCATCTGCTTTCCTTTACTTTTGACAATATAATTAGTTATCTTGTCCAAAAGCATTACATCAGAACGCATAAAATCTCTAAACTTTTGTTCGAAGACTTTCATTTCGGATTGAATGGGAGTTTGTATGCGTTTGAGGCTCATAAAAAAAGAATAGAATATTGAAAAAAATAGCTATTTAGATTCTTTGCAAAGGTAGGAATTTGTAATTTTATGCGCTAATTGTATTTTTATAAAAAAAGCCTTTACATTTTTCACACCCATTTGCCTTTATTGGTATTTTTAGCATCGCAAAACCAACAAAAAGACAACAATTTCAATGAAAATAGAATATACACTCAAAGAAGAAGATTTTTTAGAATATCAACTCTATACTACTTCCAAGTCAGAACCCATCAGAAAAAAACGTTTACTTTCAAAATTTGCTGTTCCTGCTTTATATCTTTTGATAGGTGCATTTTTCTATTTTTATGATAACAATCAAAATGCTATTTTGATTTGTATTTTTTTGGCAGCTTTATGGCTTGCGCTGTATCCTCTTTATTCAAAATATAGATACAAAAGATTTTATCTTAATCATATCAAAAAAAATTATACAGATAGATTAGACCACGTCGATGCGCTAAAACTAGGAAATAATAACTACTTTTATATCAAAGAACAAGGAAAAGAAGGAAAAATAAAAACAACTGAAGCAGAAAAACTTATCGAACTCAAAAATCATTTTTTCCTTCAAATGAAAAAAGGAGGGGCTATTATTATTCCTAAAAATTATGTTCTGAATGTTGAAGGCTTTAAACAAAAAGTTACCGATTTGAATATTGAGTATCAGAATGATACAGATTGGAAATGGAACTAGATTTTTGGCAAGTTTTGTGAGCTAAATTAAAAAAATATCGTATTTTATTTTTATATAAAATTTTAAATTAATGAAAAATACAACTTTATATATTCTTTCTATTTTGAGTATTATTACTCTATTTACTTCTTGTCAGAAAGACCCAGAGCAGCCCAAAGACATTACGATTGGACAATCTTTTTATCCAATTCAACAAGGACAATTTCAGACGTTTCTTGTCAAGCAAACTCGTTTTGCACTCAATGAAACACCTGTTACAACCACTTACCAACTCAAAGAAGTAATCGGAGATGAGTTTGTGGGAGAGAATGGCGAAAAACTCAATGAAGTCTTGCGTTATGTGCGTCCGAATGGGTTAGAAGTTTTTCGTTTAGATTCTGTTTTTTCGGTCAGAAAAGATGAAAATGTAGTCGTCAAAATGGAACACAATATTCCTTACGTCAAAATGGATTTTCCGATAGAAGAAGGCAAAACATGGAATGGAAATCAGTTTAATGCTCGTCCTTTAAAAGATTTTTTAGCAGAAGATGTAAATGCTTCAAAAACGATTGGGAATAGTAATTTTAGTAATACCATTACCGTTATTGAAAGTCAAGATTCTAGTTTGGTTGATAAAGAATTGCGTTATGAAATTTATGCTGATGAAGTAGGATTGGTTTATAAAAAAACAGAAAGTCTTTTGTATTGTAATCAACCCGAATGTTTCGGACAGAAAATCATAGAACGAGGAATTATTTCAGAACTTACCATTTTTGACTGGGGAATTGAATAAACTTACTATACCCTACTATTTTTTTGTAGGGTATTATGGTTAAGGATTTTTAGGATTAATTAGGATTTGAAATACAGATAAATACAAATAGCACTTTTTTACAAAAATAATTTTAAATAATACAATTATACAATTATATTCTCTGTGTTCCTCTGTGAACTCTGTGTTTAAAAAATAGTAGGGTACAGTAGGAAATAATATTTTGCTAATAAATGAATTAATCAAGTTTTTATTACTATCAGTACAAAATCTATTAAGAGCCTTTATTTTTTTAGAAATGTCATTATTTTTTCCATAAGACAAGGTTTGAAACTTTTGTCTTATGGAAAAAACAAAATAATCTTATTTTGCTTTGTTTTGTTCGTTATAGATGACGTGCGTTACTGTTTGTCCGACAGCTTTTAGGGTTTCTTTTCCAATAATATCCATATTATCATCGTGCGTGTGCCAATATTTTCCAAAATATCCTTTTCCTTCTGTTGAATATTCAATAATATCAATCATCGGAATTTGTGCTAATTGATTTACATAAACATGGTCATCAGTAATGGCAGGAGCTTCTTCAAAAGGAAAAAAACCTCCATAACCAATTCGGTGTGCCATATTCCAAACATTTTTTACCACAGAAGGCGCAGTTTGCATAGAATAACCCTCTTGAGCAAATTTTGCATTTTTTGCACCAGCCATATCCAATAAAATTCCATAATAGGCTGTATAATTTGCAGGCATTCTATTTTTGCCCCAATGTTGTGAACCCAAACAGTACGAATTCGGAGTAGAATTATCTCCATAATCTTCCAAATCAAAGAAAATCATATCAACTCCTACTTGTGGCTGCTCGGCTGAAACGGATAAAGTACGAGCAATTTCTAATAAAATGCCTACGCCACTTCCTCCATCATTTGCACCTAAAATTGGCTCATCGGTTCGTTCGTCGTCTTGGTCTGCAAAAGGACGAGTATCCCAGTGGGCAGCCAACAAAATACGCTTTTTGATTTCAGGTTTAAAGGAAGCTATAATATTACGCCCAGAAAGCATCTTACCATCAAAAGAAGAAGCTGTAAAATTCTGAACTTGTACACTGATTTTGTCAAAACCTTTAAGCGTATTGATAATATAATCTCCTGTTTTTTGATGCGCTTCACTATTTGGAAAACGTGCGCCAAAAGCGACTTGTTCTTCTATAAAATGATACGCAGAATCTTGATTGAAAGCAGGGACAGGCAAAAGAGGTGTTTCTTGAACGGTGTTAGTTGTAGTCGTTGTTTCGCTAGAGGAGTTTCCATCACAAGAAACTAAACCTAAAATTCCAATTCCAATAGTGGACAGAATTAGAAGAGAAGAAAATAGTAAACGTAAAAAGCGTAGAAGATTAGAAGCCATAAAAACTATATTTTTTGAAAGAATAAAAAGTCAAAACAAAGACCAAAAGAAAAACTAAAGGTAGCTATTTTTGATAAATTTTGAATTAAAAGTAATTTTTAATTTTTTGAATTTGTATAACTGACCTTTTCCAAGTGCCTATAAACTACTCTTTGAAAAGTAGCACTTACATTAAAAACCAATTTCCTTTAACACAATAAAATTATAGGGTAAACGCACGAAACTTTTTATACTGCTTTTAGTGTGTTTAAACAGACTTTAATTATCAGAGTAAATTCAATTTACAAAGTTAAAAACTAGCTTGATTTGCTTTAAACGAGTACAAT
>Ga0100385_1001912_pt1 | contig 20230 bp, 20 predicted proteins | sample CryGeymeta201509_FD_81543 | JGI IMG/M metagenome (GOLD analysis project Ga0100385, IMG submission 81543) | Groundwater microbial communities from Crystal Geyser aquifers in Utah, USA - Crystal Geyser metaG 2015-09 | ecosystem: Environmental > Aquatic > Deep subsurface > Groundwater | place: USA... | reverse complement strand
CAGCCTGACTTTGAGACAATGTTTCATATGAAATCATTCTTGGCTTTTTCCTCTTTTTGTTGGATGGAGCCATAACAAACTCTTCTTTTACTACCGACTCTTCAGAGTTGCTTTGATACACTGATTGTTCAACAGCTAATGTTGGAAGATTGTTGGGCCCTTCTTCGACTTCCTGCGTTTGAGAATAATTGTATTACTCTTTAACTTCGGCTTCAGATGTCTAATTCATTTAATTGATGATTTTTCACAAAGGGCGACTCGATAGTGCTCAAGCCATTTTTATAAATATTTCAAAAGTCTCATTATTTTCATTTAGTTGCAAAAGACATGCAAATCAATAGTAGATTGTTAGGCAGCGATGATGCGGGGGTAAGTTTGCAAGATTTTTTTCTCCTCTTTGCCACAAGAACCAATCAAGCTCGATGGAAATTACTTTTCTTCCATTTTTTTGAAGATACTCCTTAATCCACTATACTGCGACAACTGAGCTTGCTCTGATTTAGGCTTATTAGTATCTGTCTGTTATTTATTCTTTGTTTTTGATCTTGTTCCATAAAGCCTCACTGTATTCGAATACTCCATCCGCCTGCAAGACTTGTGGAACTCGATAGTCAGGGTACATCGTCAGTTATTGGATATCCTTGAATTCCCCCAAGCCTGTACCTTTGTATCGCCCATAAATGTCTCCAATCAAAATTTGAGCCCTTTTGTAGAAGTGTACTTGGCAGCCCTTGTAGATCATATGATCTTGGAAGTTTCTGAAATTTTAAGTCAAAATGTTGAGCAAGGCCACAGCTGATTTGTTGGCACTTTCAATGATTTTGACAAAAGATCCACCGAACCGGTGTGTAACAGTGCAAGCTAGCTCTCTCAAAATTCTTACTCTTTCTTCCGACTGAGATACCTTCAGACCACCAAAGACTTGACTAACTAAAGTTTATTAAGTAAGTTCTTCGAGTTGAGTAAGATCGATTCCTTCCTTGACTGCTTTCTGAATATTACTAGCAAGTTGCTCATACTCAAAGTTGGGCATGGGCCAGAAGCAGAAGTTCATGAAGTCAAGCATGAACAGTTGCAGGAGAGCCCTTTAAACTTATTAGCTGGTTTCGTGAAATCTATCCTCGTTGAAGTCTTTGAATGCAGAGTATTTATCAGCAAGTTAGAAGAGTTTGTCTTTATTGATTTTGACATGCTATGCTTGCGAGTAAACCCAAGCGCATGTCTATCTAACCAGCTGGCAACGATTTGGCAACATAAAAAATAAGATATTATTTTTTGAGGATAAATTCACATAACATTACAGGTCAATCCTTCGGGGTAGTATATATCCTTTTCAATGGTGTTCCCGTATTGCAGTTTGGTTATCACATCCTTATCGAATTATTGGACTCCCACATCAATCTAATTGCCCACAATAACATTTGAGTGAACAGCTGAATTTTTGTCCCCACTGTTGTGGCGCAAAAGCAAGCCCACTCCATTATTTCTAGTTACAAAGTTTTAGACGAATTATGGACGAGAGTGGTGCTCTAAGACAACTCCGTTGTTTTTGTTGTCGAAAATGTGGTTTCTGTGAATAAGAGACTAGCTTCCCAAAGCTATGATTCCATCTTGATTTTTACTGACGTCATTTCTCAGGATCTTCATGCGTCCGGCTCTAATGAGATAAAGACCTATCCCTGGACTTTAAGATATGACATTATCGATAATTGAGGAATGATGAGAGTATTTTCCCCCAATGGCTAAATTACACTATATGTTGTGGGATATTTCGTTCTTTTAGATGAGAGCACTACTATGTTAAACTGCTAAAATGCCCTATTTGTAATTTTTGTATATTTTATTACCACTTACGACTGGATATGCTTCTTTCTCTATTCTGATGCCTGACTAGCCATTGAAGGCTATCAAGTGATTGTTACTCACCACTGTTTTGTTGTTTTCGCCTTAGATGAGAATCCCATTGCCTTTGTTGCCCACAATACTCACATTTCTCTTTATTTCAGCCTTGCATATAAATTTTTTGTAGGAACGGCAAATAATACCATTGTTTTTGTTGTTCTCAATCTTGTTTAAATTTATCAAAGGAAAAGCACTATTTATCTATATTCCCTCGTTGTTCTCAGAAATCATATTGCGGGAAATTTAAGGTTCACAAGCCAGACCTACCTTAATGCCCACCAAATTTCTATTTAAGCTATTGCTGATGACTTTGAGCTTGAACTCCTCACCCACCAGATGAAGACCCACAGAATTATCCTCTATGTAATTTTTGATGACTCGACTGTTGTTGCCGCTGACTCCCCACAACAGAATTCCTCCTTCCTTATGGTTGCTAACAATAGAATTTTCTATATTAAGATTGCTCAGTCGACAGACGATTCCAATTGTATTTTTGACCTCATGTCCTTTGACTTCGGAGTTGATGAGATTAAGAGTGGAGTCTTTTTCTGCCCAGATAGCTGGAATCGTACTAGTACAGGATTTAACAAGATAGCTCAAACTGAAGATGCAGTTGCTGGCATTGAATTTTCCTCTTTCGATGAGCACGATAATGCTTTCCATCTTGGTGGGAGACATCCTATTCACAAACTCGTTCTCTAGCTGTTCAATATTGTCGTGATGCTCAAAAATATTGAGAATGTGCTCATGCTCCAACAACTCTTTTTTGAGATTGTTAGCAGAGTTACCACTGTGAGAAAACTTCATGCCTGAAATGGTGCATTAATCGTCTGCTTCCTCCAATTTAATATGAACTGCTATTCCCTAGCTTGCCAAAAGCACTACTCCGATCTTAGAAGCGTCCTCTCCTTCCTTCTTGGGTTACAATCTTAATGGCTTGCTTTATCAACCAAAATATACTTGATGACAAGGTTTTCTTCATAGAAACCTTAGGTTATTTTGATTAGGGAGTTAGGAAGGGCAGCGTCGATGGCTTGCTGAATAGTCCAGTAGGGTCCTGTTTGCTTATCTGGATCAAAGATAAAGTACCGACAATATAGAGATGTGGAAAATCCTGGATCTGTTTCTTTTGAATGAACTATTCTACGAAATTTTTTAAACTGTTCTCCATTATTATAAAATCGAAGTCATATGTTTTTCTTTACAATCTCTAACCTCGGAATCAGAATAGTAATAAAAAGAAAAACGATTTGACTATCACTCTGATTTAAATTTATTTCATGAATATCAAAAAAACTGAAGAGTTCCTCTACTTTCAAAACAAAGCAAGGCACTATGACAACCTTCAAAAGGCTCAGCCGGCAGTCAAGACACGTCGACACTCCTCACCTCTTAGTTACCATGACGGTTCAGAGCGTATTCCATATTTCAAAAGGTACTAGATGGAACGCTAAAATGAGGGCTTGATCAATCGCATAAGCTAAATCATGACCGGGCCTCGATATGAGGTGGAAAAGCAAGGCTATACCAGGTACAACAATGCCTTTGTCCCCAAGAGTCATTTCACCATTTAGCAAAGACGAACAGACTAAAACATTGACGAAGGTAATGAACGGATAGCATACAAAGTTCTAAATGCAAAACCTTCAGTCGGGACGATAGACAACTGGAATAGGCAGTTCAGGCATAACCGAGAAATAAGATCCAATATAAGCAAATATAACGACAGAAGAACATCAAAGGGTGCCCTTGAGGTTTACAATTCATCTAACTTTATGCCTGAGCATTACAGAAGTTTCCTGAACAAGTCTCTGAACAAGAAGACCAAGGAGTCGAATGAATAAAACCCAGAGTAACTGCCAAAGAGCATGAGGATAAAAGTGGAAGAATTATTTCAGTTACCAAAATTAAAGAAACTTAGAGGGTCTCTTACCAGGATAGGAGATAATGGTCAGTAAGTATAACATTTTTGATATTCATTTGTTTATATATCAAATCCAGAATTGGTTTAGATAATTAATTTTGATGGAGGTTGAACTTGACGACTTTGAGGATGGCAGACCCCTCACTCTTCAGACCAATCAAGAAACTGCTCAAAAGATAAAAGCCTTCAAAGGTAAGAAGCAGTACAAGGAACTCCTTGATCTTGCTCTCAGCATGCCAAGCACCAAGGAAAGATATCTCATTCAGGCAAATGCTTATCTTCACCTCAAAAAATGGAAGGAGCTGGCTGAATCCTGTGATAAAGGTCTAGAGCTTGCTGGAGATCGTTAGGCCAGTGATTTCTTTAACTTGAAAGGAAAAGCAGTAGGTAAACTTGGTGATTTCGAGTAAAAAGCAAGACTGACTAACAAGGCCATCGAGATCGACCCGAAGGTAGCAGCCTACCATCGTAACTTAGGAGCTGCTTACTACAAGCTGAAACAATATGAAAAGGCAATCGAGGGCCACAATAAAGCTATCAGTATTGAGCCTAAACACTCGATAAATTATCACAACAAAGGAGCGGCATACTTCCGGTTGGGCCAGTATGAAAAGGCAAAGGAATGCTTTGAGCAAGCTGTCGAGTTGGACAAAAAGCAGACAATATCCTACGGATGGCTTGCTGACTCCTTCAAGGAGCTGGGAAATTTTGAGGAGGCATATAAAAACTATAACAGGGCCTTTGAGCTAAGCGAGCAAGAGGACTATAAGAAGTCAGCAAAGCAGATGTAAGAAAAGATCAACCCTGGCAAGAAGAAAGGCTTTTTATCAAGATTGTTCGGATGATGTTATTGTTTGCCTATACTGATAAATATCATGACTCAACTCTAAATATGTAGGGATCAGCCATTATTAAATTTCCATGCTCTAATATGATATCTTATTTCTTCTCTGGTCGAATTTTATACCACAACCCGTGGTCAGAAAAGGCATCCTCCTCATCTAGATGTGTAAAAATGGTAAATGATGCCATGTTGATGCATATCTCGAAGTGGTAAAGAGATGGTACCACCATATCACATTTTTCATGGCTTCCAATCAAAAATACCTTCTTATGCTCGCCTATTTTGATGATCTAGCCCTGATATGTCATTTATATACAGGGTTTCGGGAGATGGATAATTTTGACCATGACAAGAGGCTGCTTAGCAACAAGATAGCAATCGTTAACTTCTAATTTTTTAGGATGATCTCTATCCACCCAGAGATAGGTCCCATTTTTGCTGTGTAAATCTTTGATTGCATATTGTTCGCTGATGCTGAAATGCTTTCCACTGATGATTTCAGCATTCAGATAGTTAGGGATCGAGGTGCTTTCAGTCCATTATGGTTGGTTTTTCTTTTTTCTGCCGAAAACAACCGTCTTTTACCTTGAAAGAGCAAATGTAGTTCCAGGCTATTCATAATTAGGTTTGCTTTTGAAGACAGTTAGGGTCAGATCAAACTGAAAAGGGTGATAGGGAAGTTTAGTTTCGGTGTCCAGAATCTAATAAGATACATATTCCGTGTCTGCGACCTCTCCGAAAGAAAACCCTCCCCCTTCGTTTGACTACTCCATTAATTATATAGAATTAAATTTACTCTCTTTCTTTGGTTGGTGAATAGAAGGAGGAAATAGTAGATCTAATGAGGGACTATCAGATTTTGTCAATGGGAATGATTCCGACAAAATAGAAGGATTTCTCAAGAACTTTGCGAATGGCCTCACAAAGAATGATTCTTGATTCCATGTTCTCATCTCCGACAATTCTGTATTTTTTGTAGTTTTCTTGAACTTTCACGCATATTTCGTAGATGAAGTCGGTTATCTTGTTGACAGCGAGCTCTTAAGCCGAATCAGCTAGTACATCATAGAACTTAATCAACATGGCTGCTAAGTTTCTTTCGTCTGGATGAGTAATTCTGAAGGGCTTTTTCTTAGCAAGTTAGTGAATCTCAGCTGATGAAAGGCCTGATTTTCTGATGATGGAGCACATTCTCACGTAGGCATAGATAAGGTAGATAGCAGTGTTTCCCTTAGGATCAAGCATCTTATCAAAGGAGAAGATGTAATCTGAGGTTCTATTTTGCTTCAAATCGAAGTATTTGATTGAAGCCATACCCAACTTCTCAGCAGCGTCTTCGTACTCTTCTGGCTTCAGGGTAGTATAGGTAGCTTCTTTTTCTCCTTCTCCTTCCTCGTCTTTGTCTTTTGATTTTTATCTGCTTTTTAGCTGATTCAGAGCTTTATCTTTAGCTTCATTGAGCAAGTCAAGCAATCTAACAGATACACCGGATCTTGTTTTGAATTTCTTTCCGTCTTCGCCAAGAATAACTCCGAATCCCATGTGTTCACATCTTTGGGTGGTGAGCCATCCCACCTTTTTCGCAGCAGCAATGATCATTTCAAAGTGCTCTCTTTGCCCCAAGTCGGTGATGTAGATAACTCTATCGGATTTGATGGTCTGCAATCTGTATCTGATAGCTGCCAAATCTGTGCTGTCATAGTTGAATCCTCCGTCAGATTTGACAACAATCAAAGGAATGGGGTACTTCTCAATGAAGATGCACTTAGCTTTTCTTCCTTCGTTCTCAGGAGCCTCATCAAATTGTTCCTCCTCTTCCTCTTCTTTTTCCTTCTTGACTTCCGGCTTTTTATCTTTTTTGCCTTACTTACCTTATTTTTTCTCATCTTCCTTTTTAACTCCCTTCTTGGTGACAGTTGAATCTTCTTTGACAAGACCTTTTTCTTCACACTCCTTCACAGCATCAGGAATGAGTTTGTTATAGAAGCTTTCTCCGTACTAATTTATTGTAATGTTGAGTCTCTTATAGACGATTTAGAAATATTCTCTTGATATGGAACAGATCATCTTCCAGACTTTGATACAGTCCTCATCATAGGCCTGAAGACGAACAACGGTCTCTTGAGAGAGCTTTTTGAATTCAGGATCGGTATCGAATCTGTGTCTGGCCTGTTTGTAATATGAGTCGAGATCTTTAATATCAGGTTGCTTAGTTTACCAGTCGGGGAAGGCTTCCTTCATGTAAGCAATCAACATTCCGAATTGAGTTCCCCAATCTCCTACATGGTTAGTTCTAACGACTTCGTGTCCCATATATTCTAGAATTCTGCAAACGGATTCACCAATGATTGTGCTTCTGAGATGACCAACATGCATTTATTTGGCGATATTAGGTGAAGAGAAATCAACCACAATCTTTTGCTTTTTTGTTTATGGGTAACTCATGTCATTCATAAGTTCGTTCACTCTCTCCTCGATGAAATTATCCTTGAGTTTTATCTGAAGGAATCCTTTCTGGTTGGCAGAAACTGAGCTGAGGACATCATTCTCAAAGAAATTTTATTCAATTTTCTTAGCAAACTCAACAACAGATTTGGTGCCGAAGGTGTGTCCTTCTTTCTTGTTGCGATGGATGTTGAACTCTTTCATGGCTGATGGAGAAACGTATTCACATTAGCCTTTAGGTCCATTTTGCAGCAAGACGTCTGACTTGATTCCAAAAGCCTTGTTGATGATGGCTCCCATAGCTTCCCTGACAAACAAACTAACAAACTTTCCTTCTGCCTTCATCTTGATTAAAAAGTATGAAGTAAAAAATCTGGCAGAATTAATCAAGAATATAAAAGAAAAATAAATAAAAATCTATTGCACTACTCATATCAAGTACGTTATCTCCAATCTATATCAGTATTTGTACGAACTACCCTTTTCTTGTGTGATTTAGCTAAGTTTTCAATATTCTTTTTGAATGTTTTTTCAGCAAGCTTGCAAGGATTATTTGAACAAAAATAGTAGGTAAAATTATGAGCTTAGTCAGTGTCAGAATTGTTCCAAAGAGTAAATTCAAATTCACGACTGGCAGTTTCTTGCTTTAGCTTGTTTATTTCCTCCCTTAATTGATTAACAACTTCCATAGTTTGAAGATGGCTAGCCCTTGAACTAGGTTTTTTTGTTCTCCTAAACTGAGAAGATAGAACATCGAGATTATTTGTCTGGATTCTTCTCATTTCTTTCAAGCTACATTCTTGAGATTTTTTATTGTCCTCAGGAGTTGAATTCTGACTCAAAGAAACTTTGGTTGGTTCAATAAAATCAACACAGATTTTTTTCTTCCCACGGATAAATTTATTCCTCTCCTGCTTTTCGTTAGGCTTCTTTCTCAAATATCGAGCAGGAAGAGTATTTCGAAATGGAGTGAAGTGAAGCCTTGGGCATTCAAACAATGTATGTTTTTTATTTGGGCAAAATTTACATTGAGTTAACCCAAATTAATTCATCTTGAATCGATATTTGTCCATAAGCTAACGATAGTTTTAGAAGTCTTCTTGACTAGTTCTGACAACATCTTCAAAATTTTGCTTATCCATATAATAAACGATCGAATACGAGAGAGATTTAATGTCATAGTTAACTGGTTGATTTGTAAAAACGTCCACACAAATGAGTTTCGATTGATTTTTGTTACTATTTGTAATATGCTCGAGGACAACCCCATTTAGCTTGCCAAAACCTTTGACTCTGGCTGAAAAACCTACCTAGCCTGACTGTAAAATCATTAGGCTGGGAGATGAAGTTGCTTTTTTAATTATTTACTCAGGATGACATATTTTGGTTTCTATTCTTTCCGATAAAACCCCAATAGTTTTCTTAGATAGCCAAATCAGCTTTAAGAGATTATTAAAAAGTTGTTTATTTGTTTATTGAAGAAAAGATGAGCGAATTGAATCAGGGAGTTATCTAATAAGCTTCTTTTATCCTGCAAAATTTGAAACTTTTTTGATTTACGATTCTTGAATGATATAGTTTGTTATTTAAGCTTTGATCTACTCAGGGACTTGTGTCTTCTTGGCGATAGATCCAAAAATCTTAAGTTTTTGATTTTTTTATACTTCGTCCTCTCGAATACTATTAATTAAGTCTCCAATGTAATTAATATTGTATCCAAAAAATCCCACTGCGATGAAGGAAATAGGAATTAAACAGAAAGCTTCAAAGCTGTTACTAGCATGAATGTCCCCAAAGCCAATGGTTAAGATGATGGTCGTTCCAAAGTAATAGCTCCATATATACTGCTAGTACCAAGAAGCCTTAATTATTCCGGCTGCTGTCATCCAGTTTTAAGAAGAGTTGCCTCGTGTTATTGATATGAGAAGGCAAGCCAGCAAATGGCCGATAAATAAGTTTATGCCCACTACTTTGACAATATCCCAATATTTTTCATTGTGAGTTGCAGTAAAGAAATGGCTTTAGAATTTTGAAATTTCCTCTTGGGAATATCTGAGAATGTTGAGAGCCGCAAGAACAAAGAAGGAAGAGGAGTATCTAATTTCATACTCTGTCAGTATTATCGAGAGCAAGGATGTCAGTACTATTGATAGTTGAAGCACTAAATTCTTTTTTTGCTTGTTTGCATTTTGTTTAATGATTTCAGGTGAACTGTAGGTTGAAGGATGACTTGTCCCAGTATACTCTAACAGTTATAAAATATCTAAAACAGAAAAGAAGATAGCAAAGCTTTTGATATTAATCATTACTTACGATTGATGAACTTCATCAAATATTAAAGAAAGAGGAACACAGAAAACGTATAATAAAACGAATACTATTTTTAACACTCCCAGAATGTATTCGACATTTTTAGGCAGAACTGTCCTTTGAATTTTGCAGAATAATTGATTTGATTCTTAAGATTAGCTACCTTCTAAAGGGTCAAAGCTTACCGGAGATCGTTATGTATTATTGCAACTCAGTTTTTATTGAAAAATCCTTGCCATGTCTGCCATTTTAATAATTTTAGTGACTCTATTGAAGGCTCCCGGCTTTTTGACACTATTGTTGGTTGGGTGTTGCTCTTCACGAGTTGGCTTTCTTGACTCATTTTGTTCAAATTTATCATGTTTTCGCTGACGTTTAGATCCAATGATGATTGAGTTCATATTATTAAGAATAAGGTTATCTTGGCTTTTCAGAAACTACTTTTGAGTTTCCGAATATTAAAGAGATTGCCTCATGTTATGTACACTATAGCTCTCTAAGGGATTTGTTTGAAAATGGTTTGAATTATGAACAGAAGACTCCTCTGATACCTCCTTTCGAAATTTATCTTCCATCTGATCGAAAACAAAGATATAAATAATAGTTGTCGATGAAAACAATATAAATATAAGATAAATGATGCTAGATGTTTGATTAACCTCTTCGTTGGTAAATTGTGCAACGGTTATATCAAATGAGATCGGATACTAAATACTTTCAAAATACAAACCTTCATTGCTCAAGATTCAAAACATTGATTATTAGGAATGCATCATCAGAAAATAGTTATTGAAAATTGTATTGAAAGGGAAAAGGTGTGGGAAATTCATCATATACATAAAAAAAGAAAGTTAAAAGTTAAAAGTGAATTTAGAAGTAGTAAAAGTTTAGAATCACAATATACGTTGAACTGCTTATTTAGGAATCTGGCTTTAGAGGTATCGATTAGCACAGGTTAGCTCTGTTCCTCCCATTTCCCTTGTTAATAAAAGATGGGCTAGCACCTTGCTTCGGCCCAGCAATTTTTAGATCGACTTCATATTTTCATCAAAAGACTAAGGTTTTTCTCTTAGCAAAGCTTATAATTTAATGATGACAGATATTTTGGAAGTGAAGGAGTGTCTTTTTTGAAGCTCTTCTAACATTTTCACAATTTCCCCGTACTTTCCTGAAAAGAGAAGAGTTGTTGATTACTCTTACACTTTATGATTGGCTTGGAAGTACCTTTCAGTCAGAATGAGTAATTCTGTGAATATTTTGTCTTGCTCATGTGGGAGCATAGATCCGATATTCTACTAAGTAGCTTATTCCAAAGTTGCAAGTCTATGTAGCCAAGCCAGGACCATCATATAGCTATTACATTCAGTAATTAAACTCGAAAGTTATTTGAGAGTTGGTTTCTTTTCCAATGAGGTCTTTTTCTAGGAAAAACTCTTCATGAAGCTTTTTTTGACCTTCGATGAGCATAAAACTTTCTCACCTTTACCGTTAAGAACACAATTTTCCTTGAGAGTCGACTTGTATTGAGAGTAGAGTTCCTATCGATCAGCTGACTTTAGGGAGCGCAGCAATGTTTGTGCCCAAGGATATGGAAGATATTATACTCTCTTGATGATGGATTTCACTTCCTATCGGAACCTTCCACTGGTTTTTTTGTGTTCAAGGTATATGTGCTGATAATAGTTCTTTTCAATTGGGTGAAGGGTTTGACTGAGGGAGCTGTCGACAAGTATACCGGAGGAAGACTTACTTCCCATTAACGCTTTTATACGAATAAATGTATAGTATAGTAGTAGATCGAGTAAATAAATTTTAAAGTCAGATTCACAAGATCAACGGTTAGTTTTAGCAACCTTTTCGATTTCTTCCTTCTTCTTAAGAGCGAATGAGCTCTGGATGTTTCCCTTCTCGGTATTGATAATCTCGTCAGCCAAGCACTCAGCAATGGTCTTGTGAGTCTTGACGGCACGGTCGCGAGATCCGTTGGAGATCAAGTAGATAGCTTGGTTGACTCTTCTGAGGGGAGAAACATCGACAGCCTGCTTTCTTACGACACCTCCAGCTCCGATACGGGTGGAGTCTTCTCTGGGGCCAGCTTGCAAAATGGCGTTAACGAAGACTTCAAGGGGGTTCTTGCCGGTAAGGAGATGAATGATCTCGAAAGCGTGTCTCACGATTCTGATGGCTTTGACTTTCTTTCCGGCATTGCGGCCGTGGAATTGCATGGAGCCAACAAGTCTTTCGACGATGGGGCAGAGAGCTTTTCTGAATCTCTTGGCTTGGTATCTTCCAGCGGTGTGGGGAATGAAGACCTGAGACTTGGTTGACTTGACTGCGATGTAATCGATGAAGCAGGGATCTTCGATCTGAGTAAAAGGTTAGTTACTTGGATCTCATCGTAAGACCACTTGGAGAAGAGCTTGGGGGTATTTTCGAAGCCGAGTCTGCCGGACTTGTCTTCTTCGATTTCAACTTTTGCCTTTCCCTTTGACATTGGTGGTAATAAATATTTATTTTAATTAATCATTAAATCAATTTCTCTTCAAACACGACCAATCTCCTCCTCCTTTCCTCAACTCTCCTTCACATCTCAAATTATTTCCTCAAGACAATTGCCAACTCTCTTAATAGTTATGAATGCCCGGATAATAATAATCAGGGTGTTTGCTTCCCTTTACTCTTTATAATTCAATATGAGTTTCATTTAAGAATTTACCGAACAGCAGCTTTCGAAAAATATTAGCTGCCATATGTTAGAACAGATTCAATCTTGCCACTCTGCTGTTGAAGATCTTATATGCAATCTTGAGGGGGTCCGCTCGCTTCCTCGACTATCCGTCATCGATGCCAAAATGGAAAGAATATCGGCATACCTAGTCATCAAACAAGAACTCGTTAGCATTCTTGAAAGTAGCAGTCAAAACGCTATCATTGAGTGGTTGCTAGAACACCAGATCAGCTCACCCATTTTGACAGCCATCCTACAAAAGTAGAGTCAGTCAATTAGAGAGATGATCCAAAGGGCTATAAAGAAGGTTTTTTTGAAGCAATAGAGTCTGAAATAGTTTATCGAGGAAAATTAGATAATGAATGCTAGTTTGTCTCAGCTCAAGGAACTTCGATAAAATGTCAGCAGTAATAGATCAATCAGTAGATAACAAATCAGAAGCATTGATGTCGGGTGTTAAAGAGTCGAGCAAAAGTTGTAGTCCTTTATGACTCAAGTAAATGCTTTCAACCATGAAATAATAGGTCTAGTACATGAACTGTAGGATTTCTAAGCCAACATATCGAGTCAGTTTCGAAACATCCTTGCCAAGCGGTGACTTTATATTGTATCAATTTTATCAATACCTTCAAATGATCCTTTATCAAATAACCATTTCACAACTCTTATGTTTAATGATAATCAGCAAGTTTCGTTTTTTTTCACAAGTCTCATTATAGTTAATTTGAAAATGTAGGCAACTAACACCGAAAAGGATAAGGTCAGGAAGTCTGATAGTGCCCTCATGGACATCATCGTACGTCTTGTTACATGTAGAAAAGAATGAACGGTTTCAAGGATAATGTCTGGAAGGAAATGGATAAAATCTAAGTCATCTAACTCGTCCTCGAAGACTTTGGGTTTATGACTGTTTTCAACCGGTTCAAAGGACTCAAAATGCTGACTCTAATCAACTGCGGTATTGGCAATATTGACGTATTGTTTATCTTATTCAGGGTCTGAGTGAGTGTAGTAAACTTTAATCGCTTTGGCTAAACGAAAATGAAATTACTAAGATAGATGGCCTTGACAAGTGCTCTAGTCTCAAGCAATTATACTTGTCTCATAACAATATAAGAAACATTCAGGGTCTTAGTAACCTTTCTAACCTCTAAACCTTATGGATTTGTGATAACAAGATAGAGGAAATTGAAAATTTAGACGCCCTCGTGAATCTTAAACAGCTATGGATTGCTGGCAACATGATAGACTCAATTAAAACTAGTCTTGACAATCTAGTATCTCTCAATGACCTCAACATCAGCGGAAATAAAATTTGTAGCTTCAAGGAAGTTTTAAACTTAAATAGGCTTCCAAATCTCAAAATTCTTTCTTTTTATGATCCTCACTTCGGTGAAAATCCTATTTGCAACCTTTGCAATTATCAGACTTATGTTCTTTATCATTTGAGGAACATCTCCAAGCTCGATACTCTGACAATCAGTGAGGAGGCTAAGGCGTATGCTGAATCTACTTTGATGAGGAAAAAAATGTACTATAATATGAGGATCAAAACAATCGAAAGAACTTTTTCGACTTTATCTAAGTTGATCGAAAAAGCACAGAAAATCAAGCTAGATGGCATAAACGAGGATCTCGCAAATTTGTGCATAAAAATCAATGACATAGGCATGGAGATTGACAAAATAAAAGAATTACAAGAACTATACGATCTCAAGAAATAGTAAATAAATCATATTGATTCAGTCTTCGAATCGGTCAACAAAAAATTAAGAGACGTTAATAAGATCTCGATTAGAAAGTTGCTCACTGAGTTTGAAACTGGAGGAAACATTCGCTTGGAGGAGGGCAAAAATACAGAAAAATGGTTTGTTAGCTGCGTCGACTTGATTAAATCGAGATTCCACCCAGAAGATCTCATGAAGGATGTCATCAGTGGCATTCATATCAAGAGAGTCATTAGAATTCACAATCGATTTTTGAAAAACAAATTCTAATAAAAAATGGAAGTGCTTGCAGACATTACCAATATCAATTCTCGAAAACAGCTTTAATATTTATTTTACGGAATAGATCCAAACATTCCTTCGGAGCTTGAACATGTTATCGAATAAGGATTTCGATCATCTGAGGAGGCCAAAAAACTTGGCATTTGTCCTTTTGTTCCTCTCTTCAACTCTATTCTATGTGCTGACCTTCCCAGGATCACTCATTATCTAGAAAATCAAAAAATAAACAATAAACTTGGGAAAAGTATCTATACCTTTATTAAGATTTCATCAAGAAGCGAAACTTAGGAAAGCTGTGCCTTTTACCTTCAGGATCTATTTTGATCTGTAAGGTTCTTATGGTTAAAGAGGAAATTGACTCGACCACTCCATTTTTCGATCCCTCAATCCCTCCAAGTGAACTGTTCAGGAAGGGAAAGGTTGATTTTCCTGAAGGGCATTATGCGATAAAGCGTAGTTTGGAGAGCTAAGGACGATAGAAGATGTGGTTCGTGATGGACAACAATTTGGTTATTCCCGAATACTTGGTGGAATATGACTATGTTTTGGACAATCCCAATCAGAATAAGGTTGCTGACTTTGGAGACACAGTCGCATTGCTCTAAACCAACGATGATGAGTTCATCAGCGCCAAGAACATAACGACCTTCCTCAAGGAAGTCAACAATATATACAATCAACTTGTTGAGGATATCAGCACATACCAGTTCTAAAGTATCGATTAGAAAAATAACCCAAACCTTTAAATTCAAGCAAATGAGCTTGATCGTTTCGACTTGGGATCAATCAAAATAATGCTTGTCAATTACTTCAAATATTGCCTCAGCAGAAGTTCCCTTTACTATGATCTCAACTAAAACTTGCTCTTTGAAGGAAAGGATGATTTTGATATCAAAAAGCTTAACATTGAAGATCCATCGATCCTTCAGTATGCAAACCTTTCAAACCTTAAAATTAAAGATTTGTCTTTCATCGGAACATTTAAAAATATTGAAGTCCTTGTGTTGTCCTTCAACTCACTCACAGGGCTCAGCTAACTTGAAGATCTTACAAGTGTCAAAAAGCTTGATGTGAGCCACAACAAAATCACATCTCTTTCTGGATTGAGCTCTTTGCCTCTGGAACACCTCGATATTAGCCATAACGCATTGACTAGTCATGAGAGTCTTGCTATTTTGGAGCTTTGTAAGGGGACCCTAAAAGAAGTAAACGTCCTATTCAATCCTTTTGAAGAGGAAAAGAAAGCAGTGATTACTTTAGCTAAAGCTCTTCCCAAATTAACATGGCTGAACCATATGCCGAAATCGAAACATATCCACTTCCAGGAAGATTAATTCTAAACAAACATGATTAACGATGAAATGCTGAAAGAAAATTGCAAAATTATGCAATCAAAAACTCTGGATAGCATCGATTGGAAACTCAGTATTGAAAGTGTGACCCTTACCCATATGAGTCTTTCTTCAATGTCTGGCCTTGAGCAATTGATTAACCTGAGACATATCAATCTTGCCAACAACGAAATCAGTTAAATCATGTTCATCGATCATTGCAAATTACTCGAAGAGCTCAACCTGTAAAAGAATAATATTTCCAAAATCGACAGATTGGAAGGTTTGATTTATCTTAAAAAGATGGAGCTAGGCAAAAATAAAATCAGCAAAATTTAAGGCATTAGCACATTGAATAATTTATTGCAATTATCTTTGGAAGACAATGAAATTGAATCACTGATTGATTTCCCATAGTTAAGGAGCCTGATGGAATTATATATCGGCAACAATAAAATATCTGACTCGAACCAAATCAAAAGCTTGTCCAGTCTGAACAAACTCATTATTCTGGACCTTTCGGGAAATCCTATTTCAAAATAAGAGTCTTACAGATACTATACCCTTTTCCTTCTGAAAAAACTAAAAGTGCTTGATGGAATCTCTATCGAAAGCCCAGAGCATCAACAGGCTCGATAACATTTCACTGGTAGATTGACTGACTAGATCCTGAAATAAAACTTAAGAGGATCTTCCTGCGAAGATATTATGGAGCTTGAGTTGAAAGAATGCAATTTGAAGGATTTTGAAGACATGTTCACAATTAAGAAGTTCCCGAAACTAGCTGAACTTGATCTGACAGGGAATCAATTCAGTTCGGTGAAGATGATAGGCAATCTTCCAACTCTTAAGATTCTTATTCTGCAGGCTAACAAAATATAGACTCTTTATTACAACAATGATATTGCGATCGTGAAAGGTCTGAATGGATGTCAGGTAAATATTCCCTAATCTAGAATCTCGAAATACTCGATTTAAGTAATAATTTGCTTAAAGATTTTTATGGCCTAAATTTCTGTAAAATGTCTGAACTTAAAATTTTGAAGGCTTCAAGAAATGAAATCATAAAGATTGATTGTCTGGAAAATCTCAAACAGCTAAAGGAGTTAGATGTTAATCATAACAAAGTTCGCCAGTTTGAGCCGAACTCATTTGAAGGAAAACTTCCGATAAAGTGCTTGAAAATCGATGACAATGGTCTGAAGAATTTCATGCACATTCAAAAATTGCTCAGACTACAGCATCTATTCGCCAATTCCAACAAAATCACTTAATTTTATGATGTTTAAAAACTGGCTGAGCTTCCTTATCTGAAAGAGTTGGAGTTGACAGGGAATATCTTATACAGAAAACCTGGGTATCGCATTACCATGATCAAGAAACTTCCTGGGCTCCTATATCTAGATGGAAGGGTATTAATTCGTATATCTAGGAAATCACAGCTGAAGAGAGATCAGAACCCAACGGATTAATTTCTCAGCAACCAGCCCAGAACATGCAACCTATGAATGTTCCTCAGCTAAATAATCAAAGACAAGTGCCAGTCAGGCTCAGTTCAGTTAACTTCGAAGGAGTATTCACATCTTCTAGACTCAACATGGAAAATTTAATAAGTCAGAACCTTTATAGCAACAACAACAATCAACCTCCAACAACAGTTATGCCTCCTCAGCCTCCGAAGCCTACTGGTTCATTGGGAATGAACTTGGGAATTGGATCTAAAGGCACACCAGGTCAAGGAAGTCAGACCCGAAAATGATGCATTGTTTTAGATACATATCATAATTGTCATAAGCAAATCAGAAGAACATATCTAGCATATCTTCTTTGTCGTTGATGTTTTCAAATTGATATTTGTTTTCGACTAGCTTTTCAAGATACTCTTCCACATCTCCTTCGTGCCTGCTTTCCACAGATATAACTGCCTGACTTTCATGTTTCCCAAGCTTCTTGCTATAATGAATCGACACAATGTCTGTTTCTTTGAAGCATTAAGTGATCAGTTCATATATTATTCCTTTTTTGTTGGGTAACTTGAATTGAAAATGATTTTTGACACCTTTTGAAACCATAGCCATCTATCGGGCTTAGTCCAAATTAATGAGGTCGATATTTGCACCTGTCAACACGCAAACAACAGTCTTTCCTTTAATCATATGCTTCATTTTGTCAAGAGCTGCCACAGCCATGGCTCCAGAAGGCTCTGTGATGAAACCTTGAGAATATAGTCGGATCACTTTTTCAGCAACTTTCCTCTCATTCACCTCGACAAAACCATCAACAGCAGTTCGACCCATATCTAAAGCATTTTTTGATGTTTATCTAACAGACGAGCCGCTGAGAAATCTGGAAGCCTTCTCAGCCGTACAAAGGTACCCTTTCAAGATCGATTCTGAATATGGCTTACAACTTTCAGGTTCAACAGCTATTATTTTGGTATGAGGAGCTAGTTGCTTAAAGACACTGGCCATAGGACTGCAAAGACCTCCTCCTCCAGTCGGAACCAAAAGATAATCAACTCCACCCTTTTTGAGCCGGGTATCAATGATTTCCTTGGCAATAGTAGCAAAGCCATGCATGAGAGTTAAAGTTTCAAAGGACTTGAGAAATGGGATATTATTTTCCTCGGCATATTAAATTGCGGACTGGACACATTCTTAAAAATCGTTTCCAACTTGCTTGATCTCAATAAACTACCCTCCATCTTTTTTCATGCTGTCCAGTTTATGGTAGTGGCAATTACTCGGCACAAAGATGATACATTTGGCTACTTTAGTAAAAAACTACTTCGAAACATCCCTGCAACAATAGCATAACTGGAAGCAAAATTTCCGTCAGAAGCTAAAACAAATCCCATTTTTTTCCTGTTTTAGTCTGCTTGTAGGTATTGATAATATGCTCCTCGTATCTTGAATGTTCGCCCTGAATAATTTGAAGCATACCTCTCTGAGTATCCTATCTCTTCAGATAAATTTGAGCACCGAATTGCTGGCTCAGCTAAGTTGCATAAGTCAGTTCAGTCTACTGAATAAGGTCAGTTTTCGAGAATAACTCCTGAGCGTTGAAAACTTCAGTTAAATCTGCCTTATGGGATGAGCTTTTATGTGCTTGAGCATTGGCATTAGGGTTCCAAATGATTTCGTCAGGCTAAGACTACCGTTGGCTTGTGGTGGAGGTAGTTCTCATTTGTCTGAATTGAGTCAAAGGATTCAAAAACATCGCCAAATAAAAAATATATCTGAATATTCGCCATCGATTCTTTATTAAAATAATGTGAATTACGACACTACTTTTTTGATATTCACATATTAAGAGGCAGTCATAATAGATTTATATCCAATGGAGCATAATCCCCAAGAAACACTCGAAGCCCTTGAACAAAGAAGTAATCATGAATTTACTCAGTTACTCAAAAGGAGCAGCATAACTTGCAAGCCTTCCAGAAGCAAATCCTCTAAGAACTGAAAACCCTCAGAGAAACTCTTGCCAAATAATCCACGAATAGTCAGCAGGCTCCTCAGGCTGCAGATAACAGCGAGAAAGACAATAAAATATAAGAGCTGACCAAGGAAAATACAAAACTTAATTACCGAATCCAGCACCTTACTCGTAATTTAAGGGCTGCTCTTCAAAAACAGTGATCTCTGTATATAATCACTGCTATATTCATAATTCAGTTATGCTTAGCTTCACCCGGAATCAGCCTCATGTAAACAATGATTTGGCCCCTCCTGATTTTCAACCTCTGGTCATCACCAATAAGGGTCAGAATCAAGGACCTTTCCCTCATCAACCACAGAAAAAGATTACCAAAGCAACTCAGTCGAGAAGCAGGTAGGGTAGGAATCAGATTAGCCGTCAGGCAACTCAGCGTGAAAAGAAAATCACAGCTACGAGAGTTGAAGACAGAGACGGGTGGCAGGCGAATGGCAAAATTTAAATATTTGATCGAAATATCCGCAAAAACGAGCTTGCTTAGCAATAGCGTCAGATTCGAGCCGAGATGAGAAGACAAAAGAACGAAGCAGTTCGCTAGATAGTAAAAACAGAGCAAAACATTCGAGGTAAAACTATCAAACTTGAGCAAGATCAACAGAGAGAAATAGAAGACTTGAGAAGACTAATCGAAAAAGAGCAGTCATAAAAGCTCAGAAATTAGCAGCAATACTAGAAGCAGCTCAAATAGTTGGAAAAATAAAGAAACGACTTGATAAAACTGGAGAGAAAAATACAATAACATGGGGTCAGACATCAAAAATAGTATAGCAGGGAAATTAAAGTGCTGCATAAGAATGATTATCCAACTAATGATCGAGCCAAATGTCATCAGGATATCAGATCACCTGGGAAAAAAGGGCAATAATTCGAGCTTAGTTAGAGCTAAGGAGTCGAGCAAAGACAAGCTTTGAGGCAAAAGCAGTTAGAGATCCTTACCCAACAAAGAGAAAGATGTATGCAAAACCAGGTGACCATGAGTTACAATCCCACGATTGTACCTTTACTTTCACGTGCTTCTTACAAAATAATTTCGACTCACGTTTCAACCCTTGTTTAGTTGCTGGTTGACGATATTCTGGAATAACAAGTTTATCACCTGGAGGAGATTGAGTTAAAACAGAAGTACTAACAATAAAAAGAAAGGTAAAAGAACATGATCCAAGATTATTACAGTGCTCTAGATGAGTTTGTTGATTAGGCTGAAATAATCGAATCGAAAATTGGAAGGTATCATACAAT
>Ga0100385_1001907_pt1 | contig 20269 bp, 18 predicted proteins | sample CryGeymeta201509_FD_81543 | JGI IMG/M metagenome (GOLD analysis project Ga0100385, IMG submission 81543) | Groundwater microbial communities from Crystal Geyser aquifers in Utah, USA - Crystal Geyser metaG 2015-09 | ecosystem: Environmental > Aquatic > Deep subsurface > Groundwater | place: USA... | reverse complement strand
GGCTACAACCCCAAGCGCGGCGCCAAGGTGATTGCTTACGCGCGCCATGTGCTCGACCGCTGCGCCCCGTTGCGCAAGGGCTCGCATGTCGATTCGGTCGAGTACCGCATCAAGGGCGGCAAGCTGGCCATCAGACTGGCCGACGGCAGCAACACCAGCCTGGCGGATGCCGAGCGGTTTGTGGGTTATCAGGGGGATGCAAAGGCGCCGTCAAGCGTGCTGTTTGAGCACAACGGCTTGCACCTTGACTTGATCATCAACCGCGCTACCGCGATTGGTGCCACCGACCCGGCGGGTGTGTCAGACCTGGTGCTCGAAGCGGCGCTGTCCACCATCCTCGACCTCGAAGATTCGGTGGCTGCGGTGGATGCCGACGACAAGGTGCTGGCCTATAGCAATTGGCTGGGCATTTTGAATGGCACGCTGACCGAAGAAGTTGCCAAGGGTGACAAAACCTTCACCCGTGGCCTCAACGGCGACCGCATGTACACCGCGCCTAATGGCAAGAAGCCAGTGCGCCTGCACGGCCGCTCGCTGATGTTTGTGCGCAATGTGGGTCACCTGATGACCAACCCGGCTATTTTGTACACCGACAAGGCCGGCGCAGTACGCGAAATCCCCGAGGGCATACTGGACGCCGTGGTCACCACCACGATCGCCATGCATGACCTGGTCAAGACCAAGAAGGATGCCATCCGCAACTCGCGCAAAGGCTCGGTTTATATCGTCAAGCCCAAGATGCACGGCCCGGCCGAGGTGGCTTTTGCCAGCGAATTGTTTGGCCGAGTTGAAGCCATGCTGGGCCTGCCCGACAGCACGGTCAAGCTCGGCATCATGGACGAAGAGCGCCGCACCAGCGTCAACCTGAAAGCCTGTATTGCCGCCGCTGCCAGCCGCGTCGCCTTCATCAACACCGGCTTTCTGGACCGCACCGGCGACGAAATGCACAGTGCCATGCAGGCCGGCCCGATGATCCGCAAGGGCGACATGAAAACCAGCGCCTGGATTCAGGCCTACGAGCGCAACAACGTGCTGGTCGGCTTGCAGTGCGGCCTGCGCGGCAAGGCGCAAATCGGCAAGGGCATGTGGGCCATGCCTGATTTGATGCACGCCATGCTGGAGCAAAAAATTGGCCACCCTAAGGCTGGCGCCAACACTGCCTGGGTGCCGAGCCCGACCGGTGCCACGCTGCACGCGCTGCACTACCACCAGGTGCTGGTGAGCGATGTGCAAAAGGAAATGGAAAAGATCAACGCTGACAAGGAGCGCGATGCGCTGCTGACCGGCCTGTTGACCGTGCCGGTGGCGGCCAGCCCAAACTGGAGCGACGCAGAGAAACAGCAGGAGCTCGACAACAACGCCCAGGGCATTCTGGGCTACGTGGTGCGCTGGGTCGATCAGGGCGTGGGTTGCTCCAAGGTGCCCGACATCCACAACATCGCGCTGATGGAAGACCGCGCCACGCTGCGCATTTCCAGCCAGCACATGGCCAACTGGCTGCACCATGGTGTGGTCTCAGAGGCGCAGGTCAAGGAAACCTTTGAACGCATGGCCGCTGTGGTCGATGCCCAGAATGCTGGCGACCCGCTGTACAAGCCGATGGCTGGCCACTTCGACACCTCGATGGCCTACATGGCTGCCTGTGACCTGGTCTTCAAGGGCTTGGCGCAACCCAGCGGCTACACCGAGCCGCTGCTGCACGGCTGGCGGCTGAAGGTGAAGGCGGCGGCCAAGGCTGCATAAGCTTGCTTCAAGCGCGATAGCAGCTTGTCAGAAACGGCACTTTAGGGTGCCGTTTCTGCTGGCGAATGTCGCCGGAGCCGCCAGTTTTAGGAACGATGGCAGAAACTCATGAAGATACAATGTATCTCAATCGATAGGAGTGACTATGGCTGCAACAACAATGGTTCATGTTCGTGTGGATGAGCAAATCAAGGCCCAGGCTGCCGAGACGCTGGCAACGATGGGTTTGTCCATTTCTGACGCTGTGCGTGTGTTTTTGATGCGCGTGGTGGCCGAGAAACAAATGCCATTTGCCATCAAGGCACCCAACGCTGAAACCCGGGTGGCAATGGTTGAAGCCGACGAAATCGCACGCGCCAACAGCGCCCGGTTCATGTCTTCGGATGCGCTTTTTGATGACCTCGAAAAGAACAGCAGCAAGTAAACGTGCCCGTCTTCCGCGCGCAACCGACTATGCGAAGTCATTCCTCAAGGACTGGGAGCGTTTGACCAGGGCTGGCCGGTATGACATGAACCGGCTTAAAGAAGCCATGCTGCTGTTAATCGCCAACGAAGAACCGTTGGGACCAGAATGGCTTGATCATTCGCTAGGTGGTGACTGGAGCGGTCACCGTGAGTGCCATATTGGCGGCGACTTTTTGCTTACCTACAAGCTTGTGGATATTGCCAAACATGGGCTGATTGTGTTTGTTCGCTCTGGATCACATGCCGACCTGTTTGAGTAATCGCCGTATTCAATTTGTCAATTGATGCATGCCTGATGGTTGAAAATATGACCGTCCCAACGCACCAAAACCGCCGCCATGTCCACCTGCCGCAAACCCACCCCGAAAAAGTCCAAAACAACCAAAGCCGCAGAACCCCGTCTGTCGCGCACCCGTCGTCCTTCCGACCTGCCAACCGCTGACTGGCAAACGGCACTGCGCCGTCAGTTTGGGCGCGAGCAGTCTTTTGGCTTGAAAAACCTGGGCACAGAGCCCGTGTTCTCTGACTTTGCCGTGAGCAATCCGGCAACCCATTCCAACTACCGGGTGGCGATTCGTGGAGCCGATTTGGGCCAAAATTTTTGCACCTGCCCCGACTTTGTCACCAACGATCTGGGCACCTGCAAACACATTGAGTTCACCCTGGCCAAATTGCAGACCAAGCGCGGTGGCAAGGCAACTCTAAAACATGGTTTTGAGCCAAATTACAGCGAAATCTGGCTCGATTACGCCGGCCAGCGCCAGGTACGGCTGCGCTTGGGTGCCGATTGTCCAGATGCAGTGCGGATGCAGGCGCAGGAATTGTTTGATGTCAGCGCGCAGTGGGCGCTGCGCCCAGAGCGTTTTTCGGGCTTGCAGGCTTTGCTGCAAGCCGCGCAGGAAGTTGGCCATGACTTGCGTTGTTATGACGACGTCTGGCAGTTTGTGGCAGGCCAGTTGGATGCCCAGCAACGCGACACGTTGCTCAGCAAGGCTTACCCCAAGGGCGCGGATGACAAGGCGCTGAACAAGCTGCTCAAGACCAAACTCTACCCGTACCAGGCGCAAGGCGCCTTGTTTGCCGCGCGTGCGGGCCGTTGCCTGATTGGCGATGAAATGGGCCTGGGCAAAACCATTCAGGCCATTGCCGCGGCCGAGCTGTTGGCGCGCCACTTTGGCGTGCAGCGGGTGCTGGTGGTGTGCCCGACCTCACTCAAGCACCAGTGGAAAAACGAGTTTGCTCGCTTTACCGAGCGCCCGGCGCAGGTGATTTATGGCCTGCGCAGCAAGCGCCAGACGCAGTACCAGGACGAGGTGTTTTGCAAGATCATCCATTACGAAACACTGGCGCGCGACGCGGACCTGATTGCCGCCTGGGCACCCGACCTGGTGATTGCCGATGAAGCGCAGCGCATCAAAAACTGGAACACCATTGCTGCACGCGCCTTGAAGCGTGTGGTCAGCCCGTATGCCATTGTGCTCACCGGCACGCCACTGGAGAACCGGCTTGAAGAGCTGATCTCGATCGTACAGTTTGTCGATCAGCACCGGCTGGGCCCCACTTGGCGCCTACTCGATGAACACCAGCAGCGCGACGAATCGGGCCGCGTGGTGGGCTACCGCGGCCTGGACCACATTGGCAAAACGTTGTCCCCGGTGATGCTGCGCCGGCGCAAAGCCGAGGTGCTGACGCAGTTGCCCGAGCGCGTCGATAACCGCATTTTTGTGCCACTCACGCCAGAGCAGCGAGTGCACCATGATGAAAACGGCGAAATCGTCAGCCGCATCGTGTCGCGCTGGCGGCACACGGGCTTTTTGTCGGACACCGACCAGCGGCGTCTGCATTGTGCTTTGCAAAACATGCGCATGGTGTGCAACAGCACCTATTTGCTCGATCACGAAACCGACCATGGTCACAAGGTGGATGAACTCATGACTGTGCTCGACGAGCTGCTGGAAGACCCCAGCGCCAAAGCCGTGGTGTTCAGCCAGTGGTTGGCTACCCATGCACTGATTCAGCGGCGCCTGGCAGCGCGCGGCTGGGGCCATGTGTTGTTTTCCGGCAGTGTGCCGGGCGACCAGCGCGGCGCGCTGGTGGACACGTTTCACAACGATGCCAACTGCCGCCTGTTTCTATCCACCGATGCCGGTGGCGTGGGCCTGAACCTGCAGCACGCCGCTGCGGTGGTGGTCAACATGGACATGCCTTGGAACCCGGCCGTGCTGGAGCAACGCATTGGCCGGGTGCATCGCATGGGCCAGTCGCGTGGCGTGCAGGTGATCAACTTTGTTGGGCAGGGCAGCATCGAAGAAGGCATTCTGGGGGTGCTGGCGTTCAAGAAATCGCTATTTGCCGGTGTGCTCGATGGCGGCGCCAACGAGGTCTTCATGCAGGGCACGCGCTTATCCAAGTTCATGGAAAGTGTGGAAAAAGTGACGGCTGCGGTGGGTGAGCCTGAGGTTGATGCGGTCTTGGATGCCACTCCGGCATTGCCGTCAGCTGAGGTCAAAGTGGCAGCGCTTGCCAGTGAAACCTCAGACCCATCGAAACCAGGCGCTGGGTCATCCGCTCAAGCCAATCCGCCTTCAGACCCGTGGGCAGCCATTCTTGAGGCGGGTGCAGCGCTGCTGCAAGGTCTGGCGGTATCGCGTGGTGCAGGCGGTTCAGGCGCTGGGACAAACCCGGCCATGCCGCCGATTCAGATAGAACGCGACCCGGTCACCGGCCAAGCCAGCGTGCGCTTGCCGCTGCCCGATCCTGCCGTTTTGCAAAAGCTGGCCAGGGCATTTGAGCCGTGGCTGCGGTAGGCACGAACAAGTACCCGTTGTGTTCCTTGCCATTGGCCCGGTCCCGACAGGCACAAATATTTCCTTTCTATTTTTGTGAGTCATCATGACACCTCCCCCAGCCCTTAATCCCCAAAACTGCCCACTGTGCGGTCAACCCAACCAATGTGCGATGGAAGTCGAACGCGCCACGGGTGTCAAGCAGCCGCCCTGCTGGTGCACCCAGGTGCAGTTCAGCGCTGATTTGCTGAACAAGATTCCGGAAGCGGCGCGTGGCGTGGCCTGCCTGTGCGCGGCCTGTGTAAAGGCGGCCACGCCATGAGCTGGCTCGACAAATTTCCGCTCGCCATATTGATTGCGTTGGCCGTCTGGATGGCAGTGGCGCCGATCAGCCCTGAGCCGCATCTGATCGAAAAACTGCGCATGCTGAGCCAGGGCAACCTGGTCAAACCGCTGGATATTTTTGATTTGCTGCTGCACAGCGCACCCCTTGTGCTGCTGGCCGTGCGCCTGTGGCGCAAGTTCACCGTCCGGTGACGCGCACCCAAGCGGATAATGGTGCTTTGCGTGATCAACTTCCATGACTTTTGAAAACGCCCCTTCTTCGCCCGCCCCGCTGGCAGCCCCTCAACACACCGAGCCGCGCCTGACCAGCCTGTCGCACGGCGGTGGTTGCGGTTGCAAGATCGCCCCGGGCGTGCTGTCCAACATCCTCAAGGGCACGACGGCCATGCCGATGCCCAAGGAACTGCTGGTCGGCATCGAAACCGCAGACGACGCGGCGGTGTACCAGCTCAACGACACGCAAGCGCTGATTGCCACCACAGACTTTTTCATGCCCATCGTTGACGACCCGTTTGACTTTGGCCGCATTGCCGCCACCAACGCCATCAGCGACGTCTATGCCATGGGCGGCACGCCGATCATGGCACTCGCCCTGGTTGGCATGCCGATCAACGTGCTGTCGGTGGAGACCATTGGCAAGATTCTGGAGGGCGGCGCCAGTGTCTGTCGCGCCGCCGGCATCCCGATTGCCGGCGGCCACACCATCGATTCGGTGGAACCCATTTACGGCCTGGTCGCCATGGGCCTGATGCACCCCGGCCGGGTCAAGCGCAACGCCAGCGCCCGGGTGGGCGATCGCCTGATTCTGGGCAAGCCGCTCGGTGTGGGCGTGCTGTCAGCCGCACTCAAAAAAGACCAGCTTGATGCCGCAGGCTACGCCGAGATGATGCGCGTCACCACGCAGCTCAATACGCCCGGCCCGGCACTGGCCGCCCTTGATGGCGTGCACGCCATGACCGATGTCACTGGGTTTGCGCTGGCCGGCCATGCGCTGGAGATGGCGCGTGGTGCCAACTGTACCGTGCAACTGAACTGGCAGAAGGTGCCGTTTTTGACCGGCGTGCGTCAACTGGCGAAACAGGGGTGCATCACCGGCGCGTCGGGGCGTAACTGGGCGGCTTATGGCCATGAGGTGAGTTTGCCCGCCGGGTTTTCGGCGGTCGAGCAGGCCCTGCTGACCGACCCGCAAACCAGCGGCGGGCTGCTGGTGAGCTGTGCGCCATCAGAGGTTGACAAGGTGATGGCGGTCTTCCGGGCGCACGGCTTTACCCATGCGGCGGATATCGGGGAAATGGCCGCCTTCAATGGCGTGACGCACTTGGTCCTGGGTTAACCGCACTGCCACCGTGGCGTCGTGCTGCGCATGGCCCGGGGCTTCGTGGGCTTTGGCAACAGGCTTTACGGCAGCCAGCGCAGCTGGGCCACATAGCCCAGGCTTTTGCCCTGCGTGTTGTCGCTGTCGGCACCCACCGCCACGGCAGTGACGGGCGGCAAACTGGGGCTTTCTTGGCCAAATAGCAGCGCAAAGTCTTCGGCGATGTGGCGGCGCTGGCTAACCCATTGGCCGGTAGCGGATTCCGAGCCGTTTAGCACGATGTAGCGCACCCGCGCGCTGTAGGGGTTGGGGCCACGGGTGCCCGCCCGATAGCGGCTGTCCCACAGGTAGCAAAGCGTGGCGCTAGGCAGATTTTGCCCGCTGACCGAGCGCGCCAGCGCCAGCACCGAGCGCTGCAAAAAGGGGATATCGGTCAGCGGCTGTTCGAGCATCACACACACCTTGAGCGCGGCATCGTCACCGGCTTTGGTTTTGATGTCGGCGGCTGCCAGCGGCTGCTCCATGCGCCAGCGCCAGCTCAAAAATTCGGGCGCTGCGCCCTGCCAGGCGTGCGTCAGCACGCCGTAGGAGGCATCGGTGCGCAGCGCCAGCACGGTTTCTCCATCCAGGGCGATCGCCTCGAACGTGCTCAGTGGCGCCTTGTTGCCGGGCAGGCCACTGAGCGTCCAGGACGGGTGGCGCGTGGCAGTGCTTGGCTCAGCCAAAGGCGCCAAGCTTGCGCGGATGGGGCTTGGCGTGGTTTGACTGAAAGCGCTTTGCAGGCCAAACAGCAAAACAAGGCCGACGCTGACCCGCAGTGCCTGAGCCCGGCGGTGGCGCTTGGCCTTGCTGCACTCGCTATGGCTGCGGCAGGTGACGTTCATTGAAAAGCCCTCCAGCCCCACCAGATGCGCGTGACCGTGGTGATGGCGCAGAGCGCGGCAAAGCCGTAGGCGAGTTCGATGAAAACACCGGGCCACAGGCACATGGCGATGAAGCAGATCAGGGTTTCAGTGGCTTCGGTCAGCCCGCCCAAAAAGTAGAACGACTTGTTGGGCGTGGCCAGGTTGCTCAGGCCACGTTTGGCCGCCAGCACGGCAAAGGCCAAAAAGCTCGACCCGGTACCAATGAACGCGGCCAGCAGCACCGCCGCCGGCAGCGCGTTGCGGGCAGGGTCGCTGAAAGCAAAGGCCAGCGGGATGCTGGCGTAAAAGACAAAGTCGAGCGCAATGTCCAGAAAGGCGCCAGCATCGGTCGGCTTGGTCAGGCGCGCCACGGCGCCATCGAGCGCGTCCATGAGTCTTGAGGCCAGGATCGCAACGGCGCCCAAAAGATACGCTTGAAAGGCAATCAAAAGTGCGGCCAGCACGCCCAGCGCAAAACCCAATAGCGTGAGCTGATTGGCCGACAGACCCGCGCGTTTGGCTTGTCGCGCCAGGCGCAGGATGACCGGAGCGATGCGTAGGCTGACAGAGCGGTCAAACATGAGTAAAAGCAGAGAGGTTAGGTTATTGACAAGCAAGCCCTTCGTCGCAGAATCAGACCGATTCTTACAGTCCCAACGTGGCGCGACCAAACCCGGGCCAGGCTTGGCACCGGCCGTCGGTTAAGCTTCGCCACGGCAAGCATAGCGGACCCGGGCGCCAAGTCGGCAGGCCAGTGCGCCGTTGATGCATCCTTTTACCTGATTGGAAACGTATATGAAGAAAACCCTTTTGGCTCTGTTGCTGTTGAGCAGCGCCGCCGCCTTTGCCCAGACCAGCCCCGCCAAACAGGCGCTGGTTGACAAATTGCTCGAGCTACAGCGTGCTGGCATCGAGCAGTCGGCGCAGGTGCTTGCCCTGCGCCCCGCGCTACAGATGGAGCAGTTGGTGAAAGTGACCCTGCAAACCCGCGTGCCACCTGAAAAACGTGAAGCAGTGGCCAAAGCCGTTGAGGGCGATTTGAAGAAATATGCCGAAGAAGTAGTGCCCCTGATGCGCCAGAAGGCCGTCAAACTGGCGCCCGAAACGGTGGGCGCGTTACTGGCAGAAAGATTTTCTGAGGACGAACTCAAACAGCTCATTGCCCTGATCGAGTCCCCGGTTAATCGCAAATACCAGCAAATGAGCGGTGAACTGCAAAAATCGTTGGCTGACAAGCTGGTCGAAGACATGCGCGCCACGGTGGACCCCAAGGTCAAGGCGATGGCCATGGCCATCGAAAAGCACATGGGCTTGCCAAAACCCTCGGCTGCGCCAGCCAAGGGCGCAGCGCCCGCCCCTGCGAAGTAGTCAATTCGCTTGGCATGAAATCGCCATACATCAAATTAACGACTGTTTGATGTAGAGCAAGTATTGCCCCTGAAAAATATAGTTGATAAGTGTTTACCCTAGGTTCGGCAGTTCCCCCTGTTTTCATCAGAAAACTGTAAGCAAGTCCCGTGATAGTCCACACCACAAAACGACGGGCTGGAAACCCCGTGATGTATGGGCGCAGCAAGCGATTGCTGTTTTGTCTTAATTTCAATCAGGAGACTTCATGAAGCATGACTACGACAGTGGTGCCTACTGGAAAGAAACCATCAAATTGCTGAGGAATGTGCTTATCCTCTGGTTTTTGGTGTCTTTCGGGGCGGGCATTTTGTTTGCCGGTTTTTTAAACCAATTCCACCTCGGTGGCTACCCCTTGGGCTTCTGGTTTGCCCACCAGGGTGCCATGTATGTGTTTGTGGTGCAGATTTTTTACTATGCCTGGCGCATGAACAAACTGGACGTTGAATTCAACGTTCAAGAAGAGTGAGGCTTACATAATGGAACTTCAAACCACAATCTACATCATGGTGGCGCTGAGCTTCTCGGTTTATATCGGGATCGCCATCTGGGCTCGTGCCGGCTCCACCAGTGAGTTTTACTCTGCTGGCGGTGCGGTGCACCCGGTGCTCAATGGCATGGCCACCGGTGCTGACTGGATGTCAGCCGCATCGTTTATCTCCATGGCCGGCCTGATTTCCAACATGGGTTACGGCGGCGGTCTGTTCCTGATGGGATGGACCGGTGGCTACGTGCTGCTGGCCATGTTGCTGGCGCCCTACTTGCGCAAGTTCGGCAAATTTACCGTGCCGCAATTCATTGGTGACCGCTTCTACTCCAAGAGCGCTGCCGTGGTTGCCGTGGTATGCCTGCTGACCGCTTCGCTGACCTACATCATCGGACAGATGACGGGTGTCGGCGTGGCGTTCTCGCGCTTCCTGGGCGTAACCTCTGAAACCGGCATTTACGTCGGTATGGGCATCGTGTTCCTGTACGCCGTGTTCGGTGGCATGAAGGGCATCACCTACACCCAGGTGGCGCAATACGTTGTGCTGATTCTGGCCTACACCGTGCCGGCGATCTTCATCTCTTTGCAGTTGACTGGCGTGGCCATCCCTCAATTGGGTCTGGGCTCGACCATGGCAGGCTCCGATATGTCGTTGTTGATGAAGCTCGACTCGGTGGTGACTGACCTCGGTTTTGGCCAATACACCACCACCACGGCGGGCAGCACACTCAACATGTTTGTGTACACCTTGTCGCTGATGATCGGCACCGCCGGTCTGCCGCACGTGATCATGCGCTTCTTCACGGTGCCCACCGTGAAAGACGCACGCTCCTCTGCTGGCTGGGCGCTGGTCTTCATTGCCATTTTGTACACCACGGCACCTGCTGTGGCGGCCATGGCCAAGTTGAACCTGCATGCCACCATCAATTCTGCGGTGAACGCAGGCGGCGACTTGTACGCCCCTGAAGCCAGCCTGAAGATTGATGAGCAACCTGGCTGGATGCAGCGCTGGGAAAAAACCGGACTGCTGAAGTTTGAAGACAAGAACGGTGACGGCCGCATTCAGTATTACAACGACAAGGCGAACGCCAATCCGGAGTCCAAGGCCAAGGCTGAAGCCGCTGGGTGGAAGGGCAATGAGCTCACAGTGAACCCCGACATTATTGTGTTGGCCAACCCTGAAATCGCCTTGCTGCCCAACTGGGTGATTGGCTTGGTGGCGGCTGGTGGTCTGGCAGCTGCGCTGTCTACTGCGGCTGGCTTGCTGATGGCCATTTCTTCAGCCGTGTCGCATGACCTGATCAAGGGCATCTTTGCGCCGAGCATCTCTGAAAAAGGTGAGTTGATGGCGGGCAAGGTCTCGATGGCAGTGGCCATTGTGGTGGCTGGTTACCTGGGCTTGAATCCGCCTGGGTTCGCGGCCGGTACCGTGGCTTTGGCTTTCGGTATTGCTGCTTCGTCGCTGTTCCCGGCCATCATGATGGGTATTTTTAGCAAGAAGATGAACAAGGAAGGTGCCATGGCAGGTATGCTGTCAGGCCTTTTTATTACCTTGTTCTATGTGTTTGCGCACAAGGGTTTGTTCTTCGTCAAGGGCACCGAGTACCTCGGTCTGATTGGCGGCCCCAACCCCTTCTTTGGCATCACGCCTGAAGCCTTCGGTGCCATTGGCGCGCTGGTGAACTTTTTGGTGGCTTTCCTGGTTGACAAAGTCACCCCCGAGCCGCCTGAGCACATTCAGCACATGGTTGAAGCCGTGCGCATTCCGCGCGGCTCCAAGGTAGTGGATGGTGCCCACTAAAAGGTGCTTTGATGATCTGAGTCGCCCACTTGCCTGCCTTGGTGGGTAGGGGTGACAATGAAAGCCCTGTCGGTCATGCTGACAGGGCTTTTTTCTTGAACTGGAGCCTGAAATGGTGTTTGATATCAGCGTCGCGATGACGTGGATTTTGTTTTTGGCGCTCTTTCCCATCAGCTTTGTCTGGCTGCGCCGGGCCTGGCGCATTGTGGTGAAGCGCGACTTTTCTGAAGTGGCCGTCAAGGGCGGCGAGGCGCCGCCCAATCCCGAAAAATTTGCCCCCTACGAGATGATCATCAATCTGTTGGCCGGGGTGATTCTGCTGGCGGTGATTGTGGCCGTGGTGGGTGGTTTTTGGGAGTACAGCGTGTGGAGCGCCGTGGCCGGCAGTACCCTCTGGTGTAAATTCATCGCCAGTTTTGCGCTCAGCCGCCATGCCCACGCCAGTTGGGCCAAGGGCAATGCCTAAGCGGTACTGGTTGGCACCATTGATCAGCACGCAAGCATGACCAACAGCCTGACAACTCCGCGCCTGGTGGCCTTGTTTTGTTGCGGCTGGCTGGTGCTCAATTTCCCGCTGCTGGGTTTGTGGGATGTCGATGCCAGCGTGTTCGGTTTGCCGCTGTTTCCGACCGCCCTGATGGTGCTCTGGACGCTGTTGATCGTGGCCCTGGCCTGGCTGATGGAATGGCACAGCGCCGCTGACGGAGAAAGTTAGCCATGCTGTCGCCCGTGCTCGTCATCGGGGCTTCGTTTGCTTACCTGCTGCTGCTGTTTGCCGTGGCCAGCTTTGGCGACTGGCGTGCCGCACAAGGCCGCTCGATCATTGCCAACCCCTGGACTTATGCCTTGTCGCTGGCGGTCTATTGCACCGCCTGGACCTACTTTGGCAGCGTCGGCCGCGCCGCCTCCGGCGGCATCTGGTTCTTGCCAATCTACCTGGGGCCAACGCTGGCCATGACGCTGGGCTGGCTGGTGATTCGCAAGATGATCCGCATCGCCAAGACTTACCGCATCACCTCGATCGCCGACTTCATTGGCAGCCGCTATGGCAAAAGCCCGCTGCTCGCCGGACTGGTCACGCTGATTGCCGTGGTCGGCATCGTGCCCTACATTGCGCTGCAGCTCAAGGCGGTTTCTGCCGGCTATGGCCTGCTCACAGCAAGCGCTGTGGGTGACGCGCCGGTGCAGGCGCACTGGGCGCAAGACAGCACGTTCTACATGGCATTGGCGCTGGCCGGTTTCACCATGGTGTTTGGCGCCCGTCATCTGGATTCGGCCGAACGCCATGAGGGCTTGGTGGCGGCGATTGCGTTTGAGTCAGTGATCAAGCTGATCGCCTTCCTGGCGGTTGGTTTGTTCGTGGTTTATGGTCTGTTCAATGGCCTCGAAGACTTGTTCACACGCGCCCACGCCGTGCCCGACCTGGCCAAATTGCTGCGCCTGGAGCAGGGTGACGGCTTTGCCTGGACCCAGTGGTTTGCGCTGACGCTGCTGTCAATGCTGTCGGTGATCTTTTTGCCGCGCCAGTTCCAGGTGATGGTGGTGGAAAACGTGCGCGAGAGCCACTTGCGCCGCGCCGTCTGGGTGTTCCCGCTCTACCTGTTGGCCATCAACCTGTTTGTATTGCCGATTGCTTTGGGTGGCATGCTGTATTTTGACGGTGCCCATGTCAACGCCGACAATTTTGTGCTGTCGTTGCCGCTGGCTGCAGGCCAGCCGGCGCTGGCACTGTTCGCATTTATTGGTGGCTTGTCGGCGGCCACCGGCATGGTGATTGTGGAAACCATCGCGGTCTCGACCATGGTCTGCAACGAGCTGGTGATGCCGCTGTTGCTGCGCACCGCCCACTTCAAATCCGAGGCCGGGCACGACTTGACGCGCGTGCTGCTCAACATCCGCCGAGCCGCCATTCTGGGCGTTCTGGTACTTGGTTATGTGTATTTTCATCTGGCGGGTGAAGCCTATGCACTGGTCAGCATTGGGCTCATCAGCTTTGCCGCCGTGGCCCAGTTTGCGCCCGCCGTGCTGGGTGGCTTGTACTGGAAAGGCGCTACGCGCCAGGGCGCGCTGGTGGGCTTGGCGGCCGGTTTTGTGATGTGGGGCTACACGCTGATGCTGCCGTCGCTGGCCAAGTCGGGCTGGCTGCCCGACACCTTTTTAACGGAGGGCCTGTTGGGCTGGCACTGGTTGCGGCCCGAGCAACTGTTTGGCTTGCACGGGCTCGACAACCTGACGCATTCGCTGTTCTGGAGTTTGCTGGTCAACATCGGCGCCTATGCGGGCTTGTCGCTGTGGCGCGCGCCCAGCAGCCAGGAAGCCAGTCAGGCGCTGCTGTTTGTCGATGTCTTCAAGCGCACCACCACGGCGCGGCCAGTGTTCTGGCGCGGTCGCGCCACCGTGCCAGACCTGTTGCGCCTGTGTGAACGCTTCATGGGCGCAGAGCGGGCACAGGCGCTGTTTACGTCTTATGCGCGCGAGGTCGGCGCCAGCAGCCTGAGTGCCATCACGCCCGACGCGCGCCTGGTGCAGTTTGTCGAGACCCAATTGGCCGGCGCCGTCGGCAGTGCCTCGGCGCGCGTGCTGGTGGCCAGCAGTGTGGAAGAAGAAACCCTGACGCCCGACGACGTGCTGCGCATTTTGGACGAAACCTCGCAATTGCGCGCGCACTCGCTGGAGCTTGAAGAAAAATCGAACTCGCTGGAGCGCGCCACGCGCGAGTTGCGCGCTGCCAATGAGCAGCTCAAGAGCCTGGACCGGCTCAAGGACGACTTCATGTCGTCGGTGACGCATGAGTTGCGCACACCGCTGACCTCGATTCGGGCGCTGGCCGAGTTGATGCGCGACGACCCCGACATGCCGCAGCCGCAGCGCAGCCAGTTCATCGCCATCATCGTCTCTGAGACCGAGCGTTTGTCGCGGCTGGTGAACCAGGTACTTGACATGGCCAAGATTGAGTCGGGCCATGCCGAGTGGCACAACGCCAAGGTGGACCTTTGCACGCTGGTGCAGCAGGCGGTGGTGACCACCTCGGAGCTGTTTCGCGAACGTCAAACACAGGTCAATGTGCAACTGCCGACGCGGCCTGTGCTGCTGCTGGCCGACCCCGACCGGCTGACCCAGGTCATGCTCAATTTGCTCTCCAACGCGGCCAAGTTTGTGCCAGTGCCCAGCGGTCGGGTTGACGTAAGCCTGGGCAGCGACGATGTCGGCGTGACCGTAAAGGTGCGCGACAACGGCCCCGGTGTGACGGCAGAGCAGCAGGCGCTGATTTTTGAGAAATTTCGCCAGGGTGGCGATGCCGCTAACCGGCCGCAGGGCACCGGCCTGGGGTTGCCGATCAGCCGCCAAATCGTGGAGCACTTTGGTGGCAAACTGTGGCTTGAGTCACAACCCGGGCAAGGCGCGGCATTTTGCTTCTACCTGCCCTTCAAAATATAAAAGAGGAGACTGAGATGAGCCCAAAAATACTGGTGGCCGACGACGAGCCCAACATTGTGATTTCGCTGGAGTATCTGCTCAAGCGCGAAGGCTACACCGTGGTGATAGCGCGTGACGGACAGGAGGCGGTGGATGCCATCACGCGGGAGCTGCCCGACCTGGTGCTGCTCGATGTCATGATGCCCAAGAAAACCGGTTTCGAGGTCTGCCAGGAGGTGCGCGGTCTGGAGGCAGTGCAGGCCACAAAAATCCTGATGCTCACCGCCAAGGGGCGCGATACCGATGTGGCCAAGGGCATGGCGCTGGGCGCAGATGCCTACATGACCAAGCCTTTTGCCACCAAAGAACTGGTGCAGAAGGTGGCGCAAATGCTGGGCCGACCCGCATGAACCGGTTCAAGATTGACCGCCGCCTGATCCTGGCGATCGTCGTGATAGGGCTGGCCACGCTGCTGTGGCTGCTGGTCACTTTTGGCCTGATCGCCTCCACCCTGGAGCCAGACCAGCGCGCGCTGTTGGCCGAGCAACTGGCACCCCGGTTTGTCTTGATCGGCATGACTTGGGTGTTTGGTCTGGTGGCGATTGCCTCAACGCTGCGCTGGCTGTTTCGGCGTTACGCCAGCGCGCCCGGGCGCTTGCTGGAGCAGACCAAGGTGCTGTTGGCGGCGCCGCAGGCCGCGCCCATGAACCACCAAGGCACCACAGAAACCCAGGCGCTGGCCGAGGTAATTTTTGAACTCGCAGCCCAGCGCGATACCTTGCGCGCCGACGTGGCAAGCCAAATTGCCCAGGCCAGCCTGAGCGTGCAGCAGGAAAAAAACCGGCTGGCCGCGCTGATGGCAGAACTCACGCAAAGCGTGGTGGTGTGCAACCTGGACGGCCGCATCATTTTGTACAACAGCCGTGCCCGGCTGCAATTCAAGGCGCTGTCGGTGGCGCCGACGCTGGCGGGCGGCGCCGAGCTGGTCGGCATCGGGCGCTCCATTTACGCCGTGTTCGACCGGCAACTGGTGGCGCACGCCCTGGAGAGCATCCAACAGCGCCTGAGCCGCGGCGCGGGCAGCCCGTCGGCCCAGTTTGTCACCACCACGCAAGCGGGCCAGTTGCTCAAGGTGCAAATGGCGCCGGTGCGCCATGTTGACGCGGCCGACCATGGCACAGAAATCAGCGGCTTTGTGCTGATGCTCGACAACGTGACGCGCGCTTTTGAAGAAGAGCATTTGCGCGACCAGTTGCTGCACGGCCTCACTGAGGGCAGCCGCTCGTCGCTGGCCAACATTCAGGCGGCGGTCGAGATGCTGGCCTACCCAGACCTTGAAGCGCCCATGCGCGAACGCTTTTTGACCGTGGTGCGCGAAGAAGTGCACAGTATGAGCGCGCGCATCAACACCATGACGCAACAGGCCACGCAGGGCCTCAAGGCACGCTGGCCGCTCGAGGAAATGCTTGGCGCCGACGTGCTACTGGCCACGCAACGGCGCATCGAGGCGCGCAACCAGCGCCCGGTGACGCTGGAAAACCGCGACGCCAGTGTCTGGCTCAAGGTAGACAGCTTCAGCCTGACACAGGCACTGGATTACCTTGCCATGCGCCTGGTCGATGAGTTTGACGTCAAGTTTTTTCGGCTGCGCCTGCAGACCAGTGGCAACCGCGCCCAGCTCGACCTGATCTGGACCGGTCAGGTGATGAGCACCGAAACCGTGATGAGTTGGGAAATGGACAGCATGCGCTTTGGCGCCGAAAGTACGCCGCTCACCGTGCGCGACGTGGTGGAACGCCATGGCGGCGAGATGTGGTTCGAGCGCGAGCGCGTGCGCCACGAGGCCTTTTTCAGGTTTCTGCTGCCGCTGGCCAGCGTGCAGGAGCAGATGGAGGCAACGCAGATTCTGCAAAACGACAGCCGCCCTGAGTACTACGACTTTGACTTGTTCCAGAGCACCGATCAGAGCAGTGCGCTCGAAGACCGGCTGCTCAATGAGTTGTCTTTCACCGTTTTTGACACCGAAACCACCGGCCTGAATCCGTCCGAGGGCGACCAGATTATCCAGATTGGCGCGGCGCGCATCGTCAACAGCAAGCTGCTGCGCCAGGAAAGCTTTGAGCAACTGGTGGACCCGAAGCGGCTGATTCCGGCGGCCACCATCCCGATCCACGGCATCACACAAGACATGGTCCGAGGCAAGCCGCCCATCACCGAGGTGCTGCCCGCGTTTTACAGCTACGCCCAGGACACCGTGCTGGTGGCGCACAACGCTGCCTTTGACATGAAGTTTTTGCAACTGCAGGAGCGCAACACCGGCCTGGTTTTCAACCACCCGGTGCTCGACACCCTGCTGCTGTCAGCGGTGGTGCACCCCAACCAGGAATCGCACCGCCTGGAGGCGATTGCCGAGCGTTTCAACATCACCGTGCTGGGCCGCCACACTGCGTTGGGCGACGCCATGGTCACCGCGGAAATCTGGCTGCGCCTGCTGCCGCTGTTGCAAGCCATGGGCATCACCACCCTGCGCCAGGCCAGAGAGGCGGCGCAAAAGACCTATTACGCGCGGCTGAAATACTGAGGTTTAGAAGCGCCCACCCGCATAGCGCTGCCCTAGCACGCCCTGCAGCGTCTGCACCACGCTGAATGCGTCTTTGAGGTGGCTGCGCTCGAAGTTGCTGAGTTCTTCGAGCGCCAGAAAGTTGTCAGGCGCCTGGCCCAGCGCCATCTGGCGCGCCTGGTGGGCAATGCGCAGCTTGCCCAGAAACTCCAGCGCATCGCGCAGGTCGCGCGCGCTTTGCTCGGTGACTTCACCGGCCTGCGCTGAGACCTCGAGCCGGTCGTGGGTGTTGGCCACCGTGACGCCGGCGGCCAGCGCATAGACCCGCGCCAGGTCCACGATCGGCACGATGCCGGTGTGTTTCAGGTCGATGGTGTGCGGGTGGTCGCCGCCCCGGCTGAGGGTGATCTGGCCGAACATGCCCAGCGGCGGGCGGTGCTTGAGGGCGTTGCTCACCATGTGCGCCAAAAACAGGCTGTTGCCCTTGGTGTGCTGCACCACCTGCTGGCGCAGGCCGTCGAGCAACTCGGCCTTGCCGTGGATGGCGCGCAGGTCAAAAAACACGCAGGTCAGCATCAGCGATTTTGGCTTTGGCTGGTCCACCCACTTGCGGAAGTACTCGGCCCAGACCCGGCGCGGCTGGCGCCACTGGTCGGTCATGGCCATCATCTCGCCCGGGCAGTGGATGTAACCGCACTCGGCCAGGCCGTCGCAGACAAACTTGCTAAAGCGCTTGAAGTACTCGCCGTGCACGGCTTCGTCAAACGCGTCGTCGAGCATCAGGCAGTTGTCCTGGTCCGACTTGGCGGTTTGCTCGTTGCGCGCCTGGCTGCCGGCGGCCACCCACACATAGTCCACCGGGGCCGGGCCCATTTGCGCTTCGGCCAGCTGGATTAGCCGCGTCGTGATGGCGTCGGTGATGGCGGTGACGATGTGGCCGGTGTTGTAGGCGCTGGCGTCAGCGGCGGCCAGGTGTTGCTGTAGTTGTTTGATCCGAGAGCTGATACTTTTCAGGCCATCGAGCGAGGTTTGCTTGTAGATGTCGCCAGCCAGATACACCGCCGAGGTGCTGTGCTGCTCGGTCAGGTCGGTGGCGGTGATCATGCCCAAAATGTTGCCGCCGTCCATCACCGGCATGTGGTGGATGTTGTGGCGCGCCATCAGCAGCAGGGCTTCAAACGCCGGGCTGTTGGCGCTCACCGTCATGGGCGCCAGCGTGGCAATGTCGGCAACGGGGCGGTTGATGTCGAGCTTGAGCGCGACCACGCGGTTGCGCAGGTCGCGGTCGGTGACCAGGCCAAACAGCAGGCCTTGCTCGACCAGCAGTACCGACGACACGCGCCGGTCGCGCATGACCACTGCGGTGTCTTGGATCGAGGTGTCGGGCGGCAGGGTGATGGGCTCGCGCTTGATCAGGGTGCGAATCGGGGTGTTGAGCAGGTTCAACGCGCTACCCGATTCGCTGACCAGGTTGGCTGGCCTGGCCTGCGGCTGATCTGCTGGCGCAATGGACGGGAAAAAGTAGGCCAGTTGGGCATGCTTGGCACAGAGTTGCTCCAGGTCTTGCGCCGTCAGCCAGGCCAGTTCGCAGTCGGCAGCGGCCACCGCTTGCCAGGTGGCCAATTGCGGCGTCGGCGTGGCGCCAAAGCCAAACAGGTCGCCTGCTTCCAGTTGCACCGACAGGTTCAGGTCGGGGTCGCTCAGGCGCACCGCGCCGCTCAAAATGAGCACCAGCCGACTCGGCAGTTGCCCCTGCGTCATTAGTGTGGTGCCCGCCGTCACCGTGACCAGGGTGAACTGGGCTGCCAGGGCGTCGCGGCTTTTGCCGCTGAGTTGGGCAAAGCCCCGCTGCCGCGCCAAGTGGCTGGTGAGCAGAGGCGAGGGCTTGGGTGTGGATGGCATGGCAGCGGCTTCAGGTTTGTGATGGAAGTTGGGGCAATTTTCGGCCAAATTTGAGCATGCGGGTGGCAATCAGGGTCTCGGTTAGGAAACACAGCAGGGCTAGCAAGAAACAGCTGATGCCCGACAGAAACAGGATGGTGGCCATGCGGAATATTTGCCACTCGGTGGTTTCGCCCAGAAACAGCGCCATGATGGTCAGCCCGATCATGATGGCGCAAAACGTCAGCAGAGCAATGCAGGCGTTGACCAGCGAGCCGCGCAGGCGCAGTTGGCCGAGCTCAGAGAAGGCAGCAGTCAGCGGATTGCCCGGCTGGGCCGCCTCGATGCGGTCTTCGAGCACACGGGCGCGGTCGATGATGCGCGCCAAGCGCCCGGCCACGCTGCCGATCATGCCGGCCACGGCGGTGAGCAGAAAAACCGGCGCCACGGCCAGCTGGATGCCGTGGGTGACGGTGTCGAGGTTGGTGGCAAAAAACATGGCAATGTCCCGGTGGTGAATCGCTGCACTGTAACGTCAAGCAGCCCGGTTGTGTTCACGCGAGCCAATGTCGACCATGGGCAGGCGGAATCACTGGGGCCCATATCTATCCCGCCGATTGCAGCGCTAGCCCGGCGTGCTCGCGCAGCGGGTGAAAGTGGATTTTGGGAAAGCGCTCCTGCGCCAAACGCACATCGTACGGGCTGGTGCACAGATAGGCCAGGGTGTCGGCGGCGTCGCGCGCCATGCGCTGCGGGTAGGCGAAAACGAACTCTTTCAGTTCAGCGGGCGAGTCGGCAGTGATCCAGCGCGCGCCGGTGTACTGGCTGCCCTCCAGCCGCACGTCGGCGTCGTATTCACTTTTCAGGCGGTGCTGCACCACCTCGAACTGCAACTGGCCAATGGCGCCGAGCAGCATGTTGCCGCCCATCTCGGGCTTGAACACCTGGATGGCGCCTTCTTCACCGAGTTGCGCCAGGCCTTGCTGCAGCTGCTTGGTGCGCAGCGGGTTTTTCAGCACCACGGTCATGAACATTTCAGGGGCAAAAAACGGCAGGCCGGTGAACAGCAGATTCACCGAGCCGTCGGTGATGGTGTCGCCGAGCTGCACGCCACCGTGGGTGGTGAAGCCGACGATGTCGCCGGCGTAGGCTTCTTC